>Ga0207903_1000005_pt1 | contig 302776 bp, 298 predicted proteins | sample MalvirmetaMSP131_FD_184234 | JGI IMG/M metagenome (GOLD analysis project Ga0207903, IMG submission 184234) | Marine viral communities from the Deep Pacific Ocean - MSP-131 (SPAdes) | ecosystem: Environmental > Aquatic > Marine > Oceanic | place: Atlantic Ocean | collected 2011-06-25
TGGCAGCACCGCCAGCCAAAAGCTGGTCCAGCAGCTCATTGGGGATCGCAGGTTCTTTGCGTCGGGACATAGTGGGACTCCTTCTTACCCATTATGCCCGCCCACACACGGAATTCCTGACAGTCCCCAGGAAGGCCGTTCAGGCATTTGCGCCGAGAACCGGTGCACCAGCTTGCCCGCTCGCCAATCGCGCACCAGCCGGCGCGTCGCCATAACCTTGGCGCGCGGATCGCCCGTCAGAAGCGTATTGCGGATCGCCTGAGAAAGGTCGCTCACAGAGTTTTCGTCGCCTCCAGCACCTCCTGCGCGTGCCCTTTCACCTTCACCTTGCGCCAGACCTTCACGATCTTGCCATCCGGGCCAACGAGGAAGGTGGACCGCTCCATGCCCATATATTTACGGCCATACATGTTCTTCTCGACCCAGATGCCCAGCGCATCGGCCAGCCCGTTTTCGAGCCTGTCCGATGCCAGCGGCACCGCCAGATCGTGCTTGGCAGCGAATTTCTGGTGCTTGGCAGGCGGGTCCTTGGAAACGCCCAGCAGTGCCGTGCCCGCCGCGTCGAACGCATCGTTCAGCGCGGTAAAATCCTTGTTCTCGGTCGTGCAGCCCGGCGTGTCGTCCTTGGGGTAGAAGAATACGACCAGCTTGCGTCCGGCAAAGTCACTCGCCTTTACGCTGCCACCCTCCGGGGTTTCCATGGCGACATCGGGCATTACCTCGCCCACATCCACGCGCTCACTCATAGTTCACATCTCCAGTGTCTCGCCGAAAGTCCGGCGCCATTGCTGCGCCACCTCTTGCCGCGCCTCGGCAAGACCGCGCAAGAGCGCAGGATAATCGGCAAAGCGGCAGACCGTCGCCAGCCGCTGTGCCGCAGTAGGATGCGGCACCTCGCCATCCGGTGCAAGCAGCCGCGTGGCGACGAGCACGCGCGTCAGCAATCGCTCGGCCTGCGCGAATCCCTCGGACACCAGCCCCGCCTGCGCCAGTTCTGCAACCGCCTCGCCCAGATTCGGCGACAAGCCGACATGGTCGCGCAATTGCAGGAAGTGGATCGTGAATTCGCAATCGACCAGCCCGCCGCGGAGCAGCTTGACGTCGAGCGCACCGCGCCCGGGCTTGTGCTGCGCCATCTGCCCGCGCATCTCGAGCACCGCCGCGCGCAGGTCGCCCGCATGGCGCCCGAGGTGGAGCACGTCGCGCAACTCGCCCTCGACCAGCGCTCGCGCCTCTGCTGAACCATAAACCATGCTCGCACGGCACAAGGCCATGTGCTCCCACGTCCAGGCCTGCTCGCGCTGATACCTGGCGAAGCTCTCCACGCTGACCGCCAGTGGCCCCTGATGGCCCTGCGGCCGCAGCCGCGTGTCGATCTCGTAAAGCGCGCCCTCTGCGGTGGGCACGCTCAACGCCGCGGTGATGCGGGTTGCCAGCCGGTTGTAATAGAGTGTGGAGGTAAGCGGGCGCCGTCCGTCCGAATCCAGCCCAATCTCGCCGGTGAACAGATAGACAATGTCGAGGTCGGAGGCGTGGGTGAGCATCCCGCCGCCCAGCCGCCCGAGCCCGAGGATGGCGATCTCGCTGCCGGCAATCTGTCCGTGCTGGCGGGCAAATTCGTCGCGCGCGGCATCGGCGCTGACCTCGATCGCGCCTTCGGCCAGGCGCGAGAGCGCCGCGGCGATTTCCAGTGGATCGTCCTGCCCCTCGATCAGGCGCACGCCGAGCGCGAACCGCTCCTCACCGACGACCTGCCGAACGCGCCCCAATCGCGATTCGTAATCCTGCTCCTCGCTCGCCTCCATGCGCAGGACAAGTTCGTCCCGGTCATGCCGGGCCACAAGCGCGCTCTGATCGATAAGCGAATCGAGTCGCTCGGGATGGCGCGCCAGCGAATCGGCGAGCGGCCGCGCGAGCGTGAGCACGTCGAGCACTTGCTGAAGCAGTCCGGGTCGCTGCTCAAACAGACGAAATAGGTTAATTGCGCTTGGAATTTTCTCCAGAAAGGTTTCCCAGCGTGCCAGTGCCCGATCCGGGTCGGGTGCCGCGTCAAAGGCGTCAAGAAGATCGGGCAGTATTGCCTCGAACGCGCGCCCGGCCTCTCCGCTGCGCAGGCAGCGGTAACTCTCGCGCCACTTCTGCGCGCGCGCGCACAGGGGGTGATCGCTGGCAAAAGGGGGGGCACCAACGGAAGCGCCCGCCTGCTCATCCTCACCCAGCAGCCTGCCGTAATGGCCCGCGACCTTCGCGCAGGTCTCGCCCAGCAAGTCGATCAGCGCCTGGCCGCCCTCAATCCCGTGAAGATGCGCAACATTGTCGATTCCATCGCCCGTGGCAGGCAGCGCATGGGTCTGGCGGTCGTCCACCATCTGCAGGCGGTGCTCGATCATCCGCAGCAAGTCATAGGCCTCGCCCATCTCGCGCGCGGTCTGTTTCGTGATGATCTCGCAATTGGCCAGAGCGTCGAGCGCCTCGCGCGTGCCGCGCACCCGCAATTCCGGCATGCGCCCGCCATAGATGAGCTGCTGCGTCTGCGCGAAAAACTCGACCTCGCGTATGCCGCCGCGCCCGCGCTTGAGATCGAAGCCCGGCCCCGGCACCAGCGGCCCGTCATAAGCCTGCCGGATACGCGCGGTCAGGCGACGGATTTCTTCGATGGCGGTAAAGTCGAGGCTCCTGCGCCAGACGAAGGGGCGAATCTCGTCGAGGAAGCCTTCGCCCGCCGCAATGTCGGCCGCAGCCGCCCGTGCGCGGATAAACGCGGCCCGTTCCCACGCCAATGCGGAGCTTTCGTAATGGCTGAGCGCGGTGGCGAAGCCGATTGCCAGCGGGCTGACCTCCGAGGCCGGGCGCAACCGCAAATCGACGCGGAGCACATAGCCGTCTGCCGTAGGTCCGGAGAGCAGCTCTATCACCTTGCGGGCATAGGCCTGCGCCGCCTCTCCCGGTTCGTCGCGGGCGCGGCGCGGCAGGGTCTCGGGATCGAACATTAGGATCGGGTCGATGTCGGATGAGTAATTGAGTTCACGCGCGCCCTGCTTGCCCAGCGCCAGCGCGGCAAATCCCGCCGCCGTCTCCTCGCCGCTGCGCATGGCGATGGCGGCACGGATCGCAGTGTCGAGCGCGCGGTCGGCAAAGTCCGACAATTCCTCCATGACCACGGCGAGCGGGAAGCCCCCGGCAAGGTCACCCACCCCCAGCACCAGCGCCAGCGCGCCGCGCTCCTGCCGCAGGCGCACGGCAACCTCTGCATCGCTCAGCCCAATGCTCTTCGCCGCCGCCAGCGCCTCGGCCCCGCAGCCATCCTCCAGCAGCGCGGTCAGATCGGGGAAGCGATCGCAAAGCCGGCTGAGAAAAGGGGAATGCGCCCGGGCCCGGGCGAGGGCGGATTGCCAGTCGGAGCTCATCCACCAGTCCTTGCCACGGCAAAGCGAAATTGCGAAGGACCGGACGTTCAACGCCCCCAGATCGTCGCCTCCGGAAACCGTTCAGCCATGCTCAGACCTCTCGTCATATTCTCCACCACGCTGATGCTGGCTGCATGCACCGCGCCGCCGCCTTCCGTCGGAGCGCCGGCGTTCGACATGCCCGACATCGCGCCGGGAGCGATTTCAGAAACGACGATGAAGGATGTGACGCGGGCGCTATCCTCCGACGCATTCGAGGGGCGCGCGCCCGGCACCGCGGGCGAGGAAAAGACGCTGGCGCTGCTGACCGAGCGTTTCGCCGCGGCGGGCCTGGTGCCGGGCAATCACGGCAGCTGGTTCCAGCAGGTGCCGCTGGTCGAGATCACCGCCAGCAATCCATCCGCCCTGACAATCGCGGGAGGGGCCGAATCGCTCAGCTACGATTTCGGCACGGATTTTGTCGCGCTCACCTATCGCGAGGTGCCGCAAATCAACATCGTCGACAGCGACATCGTCTTCGTCGGTTACGGCATCAATGCGCCCGAGCGCGGCTGGAACGATTATGCGGGCCTCGACGTCGCCGGAAAGACCGTGGTGATCCTCGTCAACGATCCTGACTTCGGCACCGAGAGCCTGAAGGGGCCATTCGGCGGCAAGGCGATGACCTATTACGGGCGCTGGACCTACAAGTTCGAGGAGGCCGCCAGACAAGGCGCCGCAGCTGCGCTCATCGTGCACGATACGGCACCTGCCTCCTATGGCTGGAACGTAGTCGAGGGCGGCTGGTCCGGTCCGCAATTCTACGCCCAGAGCGCGAATGACGGCAGCGACCAGACCATGGCCAATGGCTGGGTGCAGAAGGAGGTCGCGCGCCAGATCTTTACGGCCGCCGGAGAGGATCTGGAAGCCATGATGGCTGCCGCGAAACAGCCCGGTTTCAAGCCGGTCGATCTGGGCCTCACCGCCTCGTTGTCGTTCGACAACAGTTTCTCGCAAATGGCCTCCAATAACGTCATCGGCGTGCTGGAGGGCGCGACGCGCCCCGACGAATACATCCTCTACACCGCGCATTGGGATCATCTGGGCCGCTGCACACCTGTCGATGGAGACGACATCTGCAACGGCGCGATCGACAATGCGACCGGGACCGCCGCGCTGGTCGCCATCGCCGAGGCGCAGGCCGCCGCCGGCCCCCCCGATCGCAGCCTCGTCTTCCTGGCGGTGACGGCGGAGGAATCGGGCCTGCTGGGCGCGGATTACTACGCCGCCAACCCGGTCTTCCCGCTCGATCACACGGTGGGCGGGGTGAACATGGACGCGTTTCCGATCACCGGGCCAAGCAATGACGTGACCGTGGTGGGACCGGGTAAGTCACAGCTCGATGATTTCCTCGCCGCTGCACTGCAGGCCGATGGCCGATACGCCACGCCCAACCCCCAGCCAGAAGCGGGCCTTTACTACCGCTCAGACCACTTCGCCTTCGCCAAGCGCGGCGTGCCCATGCTTTATTTCGAGGGAGGGGAGGACCTGCGCGAAGGCGGCCGCGCCGCCGGGGCAGCGCTGAAAAAGGATTATGACGAGAACCGCTACCACGCGCCCTCCGACGAATTCGACGAAAACTGGGATTGGTCGGGCGTCATGCAGGATCTGCAATTGTATTTCCGCATCGGCCGCGCGCTGGCGACCAGCACGAGCTGGCCCAATTGGGTCGATGGCGACGAATTCCGCGCCGTTCGTGACGCCGCCTGTGCCGGCGAAGGCGGGTGCTGACGCCATGACCATGCGTATGCCAGCCGAGTGGGACAGGCATGACTGGATATGGATCGGCTTTCCCGCCGCTGCCGATTTGTGGGAAGATGCGCTGCTCCCCGCCCAGCAGCAGATCGCCGAATTCGCCAGCGTCGTGGCCGAGACCGGCCAGCAGGTGCGCCTCGTCGTGCGCGATGCGGCCACCGAGATGCGCGCCCGCGAACTGGTCCACGGCGATGTGCGTTTCGAGAGACACCCCTATGGCGACATCTGGCTGCGCGATATCGGCCCGCTCACCGTAACCGGCCATGGCCAGCGCGAGGCGCGACTATTCCGCTTCAATGGCTGGGGCGGGAAATATCTACTCGAGGGCGACCAGGAAACGGGCGCCTCCATGGTCGAGGCAGGCGGACTGTCGTCGATGCGCAGCGACTGGGTGCTGGAGGGCGGCGCGCTCGACACGGACGGCACCGGGCTGGTGGTCACGACCGAGCAATGCCTGCTCAACCCCAATCGCAACCCCGATCTTTCGCGCGAGAATATTGCTGCCCGGCTGCGCGCCGATCTCGGCTTCGAAAAGGTGCTGTGGCTGGGCGAGGGATTGCTCGGCGACCACACCGATGGCCATGTCGATAATCTCGCAAGGTTCTTCGCACCCGGCAAGATCGCCATTCCGCATGCTTTGGAAGGCGACGACCCCAACGCCGCCGTTTTCGAGGATGCCGCCGCGCGGGCGCAGGCCTTCGGTCTGGAGGTCGCGCGCATCCCCTCGCCCGGTCGCATGAGCGTTGGCGAAGATGTCGAACCGGCCAGCTACATGAACTTTGTCATCGCCAACCAGGTCGTCGTCGTGCCGATCTACGGCTCAATTCACGATGACGAGGCAGTCGAGGCAATCGGCGCGCTGTTCCCCGGTCGGGTCGCCGTCGGACTTCGCGCCGATGCGGTCTTGACGGGTGGGGGCAGCTTCCACTGCTGCAGCCAGCACGTGCCCGCCCTGCAATGATCGCCATTACCTGAACGGGCGTCTTAACGAATTGTTAGGGGGTACGGGCGGAAACTGGCTTCATGACCAAGTCCATCGCCCTTTCGCGCCACGTTTCAGCCGCTGCCCTTTCGCACGATGTTGCCCAGCATGGCGTCGACATCGCCCGCGCACTGATCGTCTCGGCCTGCGGGCTGGCACTGATCGCCGCCGGCCAGGCCCTGCCCTTTTAAAACCCCCCCTTTTAAAACCTGCCCTTCTAGAACCTATTTGAGGTCGGGCGGCACTGCCGCTTCACCCAGCATCGCCACCGCTTCGTCGAGCGAGAGGAATTTCTGTTCCTTCTCGCCCAGAATACGCAGCGCAACCGTGCCTTCATCGGCCTCGCGCTTGCCGACGACGAGCAGGTAAGGAACCTTGGCCAGCGAGTGCTCGCGCACCTTGTAGTTGATCTTCTCGTTGCGCAGGTCCGCCTCGGCACGAATGCCCGCCGCCGCCAGCTTCGCCATCACCCCGGCCGCGTATCCGTCCGCATCGGACACGATCGTCGCCACCACCGCCTGCACCGGGGCCAGCCATGCTGGCAGGCGTCCGGCATAATGCTCGATCAATATTCCGATGAAGCGTTCGTAGCTGCCGAAGATCGCGCGATGCAGCATGACCGGGAGATGTCGCTCGCCATCCTCGCCGACATAGCTCGCATCGAGCCGTTCGGGCAGCACCCGGTCGGACTGGATCGTACCCACCTGCCAGGTGCGCCCGATCGCATCGGTCAGGTGCCATTCCAGCTTGGGCGCGTAGAAGGCGCCTTCGCCGGGAAGCTCTTCCCAGCCGTAATCGTCATTGGCCATGCCCGCCGCCGCAACCGCGTCGCGCAGCTCCTGCTCGGCCTTGTCCCAATCCGCGTCCGATCCGAAACGCTGTTCGGGCCGCGTGGCCAGCTTGACGTGATAGGTGAAGCCGAAATCCTGATAGACCGCATCGGCCAGTTCGCAGAAGGCGCGCACCTCCTCGACCACCTGATCCTCGGTGCAGAAGATATGCGCATCGTCCTGCGTGAATTGCCGCACACGCATCAGCCCGTGCAGCGCGCCATGCGGCTCGTTACGGTGGCAGCAGCCCATTTCGCCCAGCCGGATCGGCAGGTCGCGGTAGGAGGTAATGCCCTGCTTGAACACCAGCACATGCGCGGGGCAGTTCATCGGCTTCAAGGCCATCCACGCGGCCTCGCCGCTGATCACCGGGCCTTCATCCTCGACATTGGGAACCTCGTCGGGAATGACGAACATGTTCTCGCGGTATTTGCCCCAGTGACCTGATTGCTCCCACTGGCGCGAATCCATCACCTGCGGGGTCTTGATCTCCTGATAGCCCGCACCGTCCATGCGGCGGCGCATGTAGGATTCAAGCTGGCGCCAGATGCGATAACCGTTGGGATGCCAGAAGACTGACCCGTGCGCCTCTTCCTGCAGGTGGAACAGATCCATCTCGCGTCCCAGCTTGCGGTGGTCGCGCTTGGCTGCCTCTTCCAGCCGCATCAGATGGGCGTCGAGCTGCTTCTTGTTGAGCCAGCCGGTGCCGTAAATGCGCGTCAGCTGCGCGTTTTTCTGGTCACCACGCCAGTACGCCCCGGCCACGCGCATCAGCTTGAAGGCGTGGATGTCGAGCTTGCCGGTGGAGGGCAGATGCGGGCCGCGACACATGTCGAGCCAGTCATCTCCACTGCGATAGACCGTCAGTTCCTCGCCTTCCGGCAATTCCTGCGCCCATTCCGCCTTGAAGGTTTCGCCGTCGGCCAGCCATTTCCCGATCAGCTGCTGGCGGCTCCACACCTCGCGCACCAGCGGCTTGTCGGCGCGGATGATCTCGCGCATCTTGTCCTCGATGGCGGGCAGATCGTCCATACCGAAGGGCTCGCGGCTGGAGGGTGCCAGCACGTCATAATAGAAACCGTCATCGGTTGCCGGACCGAAGGTGATCTGCGTGCCCGGCCACAGCGCCTGCACCGCCTCTGCCAGCACATGGGCAAAATCGTGGCGGGCGAGTTCGAGCGCGTCGGCTTCGTCGCGGCTGGTGATCAGCGCCAGCTGCGCATCGCCGTCGAACGGGCGGTTCAGGTCGCGCACCTCCCCATCGACGCGCGCGGCCAGCGCGGCCTTGGCCAGCCCCGGCCCGATCGCGGCAGCGACATCGGCGGGCGTCGAGCCCTTCTCCATCTCCCGCACGGAACCGTCGGGAAGGCTGATCCTGAGCAACTCGGTCATGGGCACTTCAACTATAAGGTGATTTCGCCCGCGCCAATGGCACAGACCATGTGTTTACGGAAGGGGCGGGACTGCCCTATCTGGGCAGCGATGAGCGAAACGCAATTCCTCGAACTGGGTGGCATACGCGTTGCCCACCGGCACATTCCCGGCTCCGGACCTGCCATAGTGTTCCTGCCCGGCTACATGTCCGACATGGCGGGCGGCAAGGCGACGGCGGTGTTCGAGCGATGCCGCGAGCAAGGGCGCGAGTGCCTGCTGCTCGACTATTCGGGCTGCGGGCAGAGCACGGGTGCGTTTGCGGACGGTTCGCTGACGCGCTGGCGCGACGAGGTGCTGGCGCTGATCGCGGCAAAGCTTTCAGGGTCCATCATACTCGTTGGCTCGTCCATGGGCGGCTGGCTGATGCTGCTGGTGGCACGCGCATTGGGCGGTCGGCTTTCCGGGCTGGTCGGCATCGCCGCCGCACCCGACTTCACCGATTGGGGTTTTGACGAAGGCCAGAAGACTCAACTGCGAAGCGGAGAGACGATCTTCGAGGACAATCCATACGGCCCTGATCCGACGCCTACGCATGCGAAATTCTGGGCCGATGGCGAAGCGCACCGGCAATTGGACGCGGCCATCCCGATCACCTGCCCGGTCCGCCTGCTGCACGGGCAGGAAGACCGGGACGTGCCGCCCGACATCTCGCTGCGTCTCTGCACCGCACTTGATTCAGCCGATGTGCAGGTGACTTTCGTAAAGGGCGGCGATCATCGCCTTTCGCGCGATGGCGACATCGAATTGCTGTTGAACACGATCGCATCAATCCGCCAGGGCTGACAGCGCCTTGTCTGGTGAGCGACCTGTTCGCCCGCTAGAGCATGAAGGAACGCAAGGCGTCTTGAGGCGCTGTTGTCAGAGCACGGCCCATTCGCGTGGTGGGCCCATTCGGAAGGGGTGCCGGTTTGGCCAGCGACAAGGTTTCAGGCGAAAAGGTTTCGGGCGACAAGCAATCGGGCAACGATGAATTGGGCGGGCGTGATGTGGACGAACAATTTCGCGCCATCCTGCGGGAGCGCATCGTCCGCTCAATCCTGCCAGGCGAGGCACAGCTCAATGACGATGCGCTGGACGAGGCCGCAGCCTTCCTGCTCGAGGCCGCAAAACACCGCGATGACGGCAAGCCTGCCGTCCTGATCCGCTCGGCTACGGGCGAGAAGCGCGTCACGCGCATCGCCGTGGTCAATCGCGACGTCCCCTTCCTCGTCGATTCGATCGGCGCAGCTCTCGCAGCGTATGGCCTGACAATCGACTTGCTGGTCCACCCCATTGTGCCCGTGCGCCGGGACGGAGCATGGGATCTGGTCGCGCTGCCCGAGGAGGATTTAAAGGGCGAGAAGCGCGAATCGATGATCTATATCGAATGCGAGCGCATCGACGCGCGCTCGCGCCGCACGCTCGAGGAGCTGTTGATCGAAACCGTCGCCGATGTGCGCGCGGCGGTCGCCGACTGGCCCCAAATGCAAGCGGCGCTGCTGCGCGATGCCGACCACCTCGCCGATGCTGAAGGGGCAGCATTGCTCCGCTGGCTGGGCGAGGACATGCTGACCCAGGTTGGACATGTGACCCGCTATCGCAACGATCAGCGCAAGGATTGCCTTGGCATATGTCGCCGCAATGCGAACCGGCTAATCTCCGATACTGCCTTCACGGCCGCGTTCGACTGGTTCGAGGCCAAGTCGGGCAAACCGGGACGCGCGCCGCTCATCATCAAGTCCAACACGATCAGCCGCGTGCACCGGCGCGTGCCGCTCGATCTGTTCATCGTGCCGGTGTTCGAAAACGGCGAGCTCGCGGCGCTGTCAGTCCATGCGGGCCTTTGGACCAGCGCCGCCCTGACCACGCCGCCAAAAGAGGTGCCCCTGCTGCGCCAGCAACTCACCGAGATCATGGCCCGCTTCAAGATCTCCGCGCACAGCCACGATCACAAGTCGCTGATCCATGCGATGAGCGTCCTGCCCCACGACCTTGTCATCGGCTTCGGGGCCGAAGATGCGGCCCGGGTCGCCGCGGCCATGATGGCGCTTGCCGACATGCCGCGCCCGCGGCTCGAAATCGTCACCGCGCCGCTTCAGCGCCATGCCTTCGCCTTTGTCTGGGTTCCGCGTGACATGGTCTCCACCGCAACCCGGCTCCAGATAGAGGAGCTTCTGGAACAGGGGACCGGCGCCACCACCCTCGACTGGAGCCTGCTGGTCGAGGGCGGCAATCTGGCCATGCTGCGCTTCGTCCTCGATACGCGCGGGGTCGACGCAACAATCGATGCAGGAGTGCTGGATACCCGCCTGCAGGCCCTGCTGCGTGGCTGGAACGACGCCGTGGAATCCGCATTGGTCGATGCCGGAGAGGAGCCGGGCAGGGCAGCGATGCTGGCGGCGCGCCACGCGCCCGCTTTTCCGCAATTCTACCGCTCGACCTATGGCCCCGCCGAAGCCGCAAGAGATATCGAACGGCTCCGCGACCTGACTTCCGGAAACGGCAAGAGGCCGCTCGGCCGCGATGTGCGCCTCTATCACCGCGAAGGCGACCATCAGGAACGGTTACGATTGAAAGTCTACCAGCAGGAGGGGGCACTGCCGCTTTCCCATGCGGTGCCTGCGCTGGAGAATTTCGGCTTTTCCGTGCTCGAAGAGATACCGACGCGCATGGAAGGCCTGGATACCGGCACGATCCACGACTTCACGCTGGCCACGCCGGTTGGCGCCTCCGCTGCCGACCTCCTGTCGCGCTCGGGCCCCATCGCCGATGCGATCACCGCAGTCCTCAACCAGATTGCCGAGAACGACGTGTTCAACCGGCTGGTCGTTGCAGCGCGGCTTTCCGCACAGGAGGCTGGCTGGCTGCGCGCCATCTACCGCTATCTGAGACAGGCCAATACCCACTTCACCATCTACACCGTGGTCGATGCGCTGGCCGGTGCGCCGGATGTGACCCGCGCGCTGGTCGAACTGTTCCGCCTGCGCCACGACCCTGAATTTTCCAGCGACCGGGATGAGGCCAGTGACGATGCGCGCGATCGGATAAAGGGCGGATTGGCGAACGTGCAGGCGATTAATGACGACCGCCTGCTGCGGCTCTACTGGAATGTGATAGAAGCGGTGCTGCGAACCAATGCCTTCGCCCCGGCAGGGCGCGAGGCGCTGGCGGTCAAGCTCGATTCGAGCATGGTGCCCGGCCTGCCCAGGCCGGTGCCCTGGCGCGAGATTTTCGTCTATTCGCGCCGGGTCGAGGGTGTGCACCTGCGCGCCGGACCGGTGGCGCGCGGCGGCCTGCGCTGGTCAGACCGGCGCGACGATTTCCGCACCGAGGTGCTCGGCCTGATGAAGGCGCAACGCGTCAAGAACGCGGTGATCGTGCCCACCGGGGCCAAGGGCGGCTTCTACCCCAAGCAGCTCCCCCCGCCCGCGCAGGACCGCGACGCGTGGTTCGCCGAGGGCAAGGAAAGCTACAAGCTGTTCATCCGCACGCTGCTCTCGGTCACCGACAATATCGTCGATGGCGCTGTCACGCACCCGGACGGCGTGGTGGTCCATGATGGAGACGATCCCTATTTCGTGGTCGCCGCCGACAAGGGCACGGCGAGCTTCTCCGACACTGCAAACGCCATCGCGCAGGAACACAATTTCTGGCTCGGTGACGCCTTCGCGTCCGGCGGCTCGAACGGCTATGACCACAAGGCCATGGGCATCACTGCGCGCGGCGCGTGGCTCTCGGTGCAGCGGCACTTCCTGGAAATGGGCGTGGACGTGCAGACCGACCCGGTGCGCGTCATCGGCTGCGGCGACATGTCGGGCGACGTATTCGGCAACGGCATGCTGCTGTCCAGGGCGCTGAAACTGGTGGCCGCTTTCGACCATCGCCACATCTTCATCGATCCCGATCCCGATCCGGCCAAAAGCTGGGATGAGCGCAAACGGCTGTTCGACCTGCCACGTTCAAGCTGGGCGGATTACGACGAGACGCTGATCTCGAAGGGCGGCGGCGTGTTCGCGCGCACCACCAAGCAGATCAAACTGTCCGCTCAGGCGCGTGAGGCGCTGGGAATTGAAGACAATGCCCTGAAGGACGGGGGGCTGGACCCCGACAGCCTGATCACGGCCATCCTGAAGAGCCCGGTTGACCTCGTCTGGTTCGGCGGCATCGGCACCTATATCAAGGCGTCTCACGAGACCGATGGCGAGGTCGGCGATCCGTCAAACGATGCGCTGCGCGTCAACGGCGCGGATGTTCGGGCCAGAGTGATCGGGGAGGGCGCCAATCTGGGCCTGACACAGGCCGGGCGGATCGAATTCGCGCTGAAGGGGGCGATGGGCGCCGGCGGTCGGCTCAACACTGACTTCATTGACAATTCCGCCGGGGTCGATTGCTCGGACAATGAGGTCAATATCAAGATCGCCCTGTCCGGCCCGGTGCGCTCCGGAGAGCTGGAGAACGAGGCCCGCAACGCCCTGCTCCAGGACATGACCGACGACGTGGCGGCCCTCGTGCTCGAGGACAACCGGCTGCAGGCGCTGGCACTCTCGATTGCCGAGCTTGGCGGCGCCGACGCCGTGGGCGCGCAAATCCAGTTGATCGAGACGCTGGAAGAAATGGGCGAGCTCGACCGCGTCACCGAAGGCCTTGCAGACAACGAAACCCTCAGGCGTCGCGCCGTCGACGGCATGGGCTTGACCCGGCCCGAGCTGGCGGTGCTGCTTTCGAGCGCCAAACTGCAATTGCAGGACGCAATGGAGGCCAGCGATCTGGCCCGGGACGAGGCGGCGATACCCCTGCTGTTCGGGGATTTTCCTGATCATGTGGTCGAGCGCTACCGCCAGGCCATCCTGGATCACCGGCTGCGCAACGAGATCGTCGGCACCGTGGTCGCCAACAATATCGTCAACCGCATGGGTCTGGTTCACCCGTTCGAGCTGGCGCGCGAAGAAGGGGTAGGCCTCAATCTGGTTGGCGCGGCCTTCGTCAGCGCCGTCAGCCTGCTCGGCATGGAGGATCTGTGGCATGCGGCAGAGACCGCGCCCATGCCCGAAGCTGCCCGTCTGGCGCTGTTCGACCGGGCGGCAACGGCATTGCGCGGCCACATGGCCGATGTGATCCGCGCCACTGGCGGCAGTTTCGCGCCTGCCGCGCTGCAAGCGCGGATCGGGCCGGCATTGGCCCACTTGCTGCAGGAGGGCGATTCGCTGATCGGCGGTGAGGCACGCGCACATGCAAACGCTATGTCCGACGAGCTGACAGCTCTGGGTGCACCCGAAAACCTCGCGCGAGATGTTGCCCGGCTATTCGCCTATGACGGCGCGATCGGGGTGGCGCGCCTTGCCGCCGAATCGGGCATCTCCGAAATCGCGCTTGGGCACGCTTTTGTGGCGCTGGGTGCATCGCTCGGCCTGGACTGGGCGCAGGCAAGGGCGGCGGTTATGAACCCCTCCGACCCGTGGGAGCGCCTGCTCGTGGCTGGTCTTGCCCGCGATTTCCAGCAGATGCGGCTCGACTTTATCGCCGGTCTCGCCGCCCGTGCAGGCGCCGGGGACGACGGAACAAAGCTGGACGAGCTGTTGTCCGCATGGTCCGCGGGGCATGCCGACACGATCAATCGGTTCCGCGAGACGATCCGCCGCGCCCGCACCGCACCCGCGCCCAGCGCAGCCATGCTCGCCCAGCTTGCCGGCCAGGCGCGCAGCGTGCTGGTCGCCTGAAGTTTCCGCCCGGTTGCCGCGATGGCTTGACCTCGTCCAAACAAGCGGCAATGGGGGCGCCATGGAGAGTTACGATGTCGTGATCGTGGGCACGGGGCATGGCGGTGCACAGGCCGCGATCTCGCTGCGCCAGCTTGGGTTCGAAGGATCGATCCTGCTTCTTGGCCGGGAAACCGCGCCTCCCTATGAGCGGCCGCCCTTGTCCAAGGAATATCTCGCTGGAGACAAGCCCTTCGAGCGGCTGTTGATTCGGCCCGAGCAGTTCTGGGCCGACAAGGATATCACACTGCGCGGTGGCGTCGCGGCAACGAAGATCGACCCTCAGGCCCACGAAGTCACGCTTTCGGGCGGCGAGGTCGTGCAATATGGCAAGTTGGTCTGGGCCGCTGGCGGCGATGCGCGCCGGCTGTCATGCCCGGGCGCCCAATTGCAGGGCGTGCATGTCGTGCGCAACAAGCCCGACGTCGATGCGCTGATGGCCGACCTTGGTGAAGGCGGAAAGCGCGTGGTCGTGATCGGCGGCGGTTATATCGGCCTTGAGGCGGCTGCTGTGATGACCAAACTGGGCTGCAAGGTGACGCTGATCGAGTTCGCCGACCGGGTCCTGTCGCGCGTTGCGGGCGAAGACTTATCCACTTTCTTTCAGGATGAACATCGCCGTCACGGCGTCGACATACGCCTCTCCACCAGCCTGCATTCGATCCTGGGCGCCGATGACAAGGTCACCGGCGTAGTCCTGGAGGGCGGCGAGGAAGTCCCCTGCGACATCGTAATCGCGGGCATCGGCATCGTGCCCAGCACCGGCCCGCTGATCGCGGCCGGGGCCGCCGGGGCCAACGGGGTCGATGTCGACGAACTGTGCCAGACCAATCTGGAGGACGTCTTCGCCATCGGCGACTGCGCTGCCCATGCCAACGATTATGCCGAAGGTGCTGTGATCCGGCTGGAGAGCGTACAGAACGCGCATGACCAGGCGCGTGTCGTGGCCCAGGTGATTACCGGCGATCCCAAGCCCTACAATGCCCTGCCGTGGTTCTGGTCGAACCAGTACGACCTCAAACTGCAGACCGCCGGGCTCAGCATGGGCCATGACACCACCGTTTTGCGCGGCAATCCGGACGACCGCAGCTTTTCGGTCGTGTATCTGAAGGACGGGCGCGTAATCGCGGTGGACGCGGTTAATGCGATGAAGGATTTTGTGCAGGGTCAGAAACTGATTGCGGCGCGCACCCATGTCGATCCGCAGGAACTGCTCGATGCGGACCGCCCGCTGAAGGATTTCATGTAGGCTCTAGAGCCTGTTCAGTGCCCAACGCGCTGCTTCTGCAACCACCTCGTCATCGTCACCGGTCAGCCGCGCGACGTCCTCGCGCAATTCGGGCGCCCGGCTGTTGCCCGCCGCGATCAGGCAATTGCGAACGAAGCGATTGCGCCCTATCCGCTTGATCGGCGAGCCGGAGAACAGGGCGCGAAAGCCCGCATCATCGAGCGCGAGGAAACCAGCAAGATCGGGCGCGCGCAAATCCTCGCGCGGTGCCAGCGCCTTGTGCCGATGCGCCACTTCGGCAAAACTGTTCCACGGGCACACGGCCAGGCAATCGTCGCAGCCATAGATGCGATTGCCCATCGCTTCTCGAAACTCATGCGGAATGGGCCCGGCATGCTCTATCGTCAGATAGGATATGCAACGCCGCGCATCTAACCGATACGGTTCAGGAAATGCATTGGTCGGGCAGGCGTCCTGACAGGCACGGCATGATCCGCAGCGATCCGCATGAGCTTTGTCGGGCGCGAACTCCAGCGTGGTGTAGATTGCGCCCAGGAACAGCCAGCTGCCGTATTCGCGGCTGACGAGATTGGTGTGCTTGCCCTGCCAGCCGATGCCCGCCGCCTCACCCAGCGGCTTTTCCATAACCGGCGCGGTATCGACGAAGACCTTGAGCGCCACCGCGCCCAACCCGGCATTGTCCGCCTCGGCCACCAGCCAGCGCGCCAGGGCCTTCAGCGCCTTCTTGATAACGTCGTGATAGTCGCGCCCTTGCGCATAGACCGAGATCCGCGCCTTCTCCGGCGCATCCTCCAGGGCGAGCGGATCGCCTTCGGGCGCGTAGCTCATGCCCAGTGCGATCACGCTTCTCGCCTCGGGCCACATGCTCTGCGGGCCTTGCCGGACCGCGGCATGCGCCTCCATCCAGCCCATGTCCCCGTGCATCCCGGCATCGAGCCATTCGTGCAGCCGCCGCGACCGCACCGGATCATCAGCGGCAGGCGCAAAGCCGATTGTGGCAAAGCCCAGCTCCCGCGCCTTGCCGCGAAGCGCATGCTGAAGCGTCGCAATTGACCCATTGTCAAAAGCTTCGTTAACCATGTTTCGGGTTGCTCGCCTTCATGCTTGCCCTGTAGCGCGTGAGGCATGGACATGGCGACAGGCGATCCGCGCGAAGACACCGACGGCATGCAAATGCTGGCGATAGAGGCGCGCGGCCTCGTCAAGGCGTTCGACGGAACGCTGGCGGTGGACGGCGTGGACCTGACCGTGCGCAAAGGCGCGATCTACGGCATCCTCGGCCCCAATGGCGCCGGCAAGACAACCACGCTTCGCATGCTGATGGGCATAATCGAGCCCGATGCAGGCATTCGCCGCGTGCTGGGCCATGAGAACCCGCGCAATGTCGCGCGGCGTATCGGCTATCTGCCCGAAGAGCGCGGGCTCTACCCTTCGATGAAGGCGATCGAGGCCATCGCCTTCATGGGCGCATTGCGTGGGCTGAGCCTCGCCGAAGGGCGGCGGCGCGGACTGGAATTGCTTGAGCGGCACGATCTTGGCCATGCGGCCACGCGTCAGATCCGGCAATTGTCCAAGGGCATGGCGCAGACCGTCCAATTGCTCGGCACGCTGGTGCACGAACCCGAACTGGTGGTGCTGGATGAGCCATTTTCGGGCCTCGACGCGATCAACCAGGGCAAGCTGGAAGTGCTGATCCGTGAACTGGCAGAACGCGGCACCACGGTCATCTTCTCCACCCATGTCATCGCCCATGCCGAACGATTGTGCGAAGGCATCGCCATCATCGCGGGCGGCAAGGTGCCCTTTGCCGGGCGCGTTGACGTGGCGCGCGACCGTATCCCTGCACAGGTACGGCTCGAAACCCGAAGCCGCGACGGTGCCTGGCGCACGGCCCTGCCCGCCGACACGCGGAGCGCGGGCGATTTCTGGCATTTCGCGCTTCCCGAGACCGGGGTCGAGCCATTGCTGCGCGCCCTGATCGACGGCGATGCGGGCATTCTCTCGCTCTCGATCGAGCGGGCGGGCCTGCATGACGCCTTCGTCGCCATCGCTGGCGAGGCAGCGGCACGCGACATGGATACGCGCAGTGCGGAGGAACAAGCATGAGCGATCTGGCAGAGGCGCCCGGTCGCCTGTCCTTCTGGCGCGCGGCCATGGTTGTGGCGCGGCGCGATTTCCTGGCGATCCTGTTCGGGCGCTCCTTCATCATGTTCCTGCTCGGCCCGCTGTTCCCGGTGGGCGTAGCGCTGCTGGCGGGCGGCATCGGCGCACAGACGCAAAGCGTGGCGATGAGCGTGGATATCGGCATCGCCATGCAGGCGCAGGACAATGAGGCCATGCTGCGTGCACGCGACGAACTGGCACGCGAGATCGGCCCCGCGATCCCGCGCATGGTGGTGCTCGAAACTGTGGGCGCAGGCGAAAGCTTTGACGGCATGAGGGCCCTGGAAACGGGCGAGGGACGCATCGCCGCTGTCGTCACCGGCACGCTGGCCGCGCCCCAGCTCGTCGCCACGTCAGGCACGATGGAACGCTGGCGGGGCATGGTGGCGCTGATTGCGGCGCGCGCCACGAATGCCCAGGCCGTGGCCTTGCCCGAGGTTACCACGCGCGAAGTGGCGACAAGCGGCGCCACGCGCAACACCGGGCGGCTTCGCACCGCGCAGGGCGGGCAGCTGATCCTGTTCCTGCTGATCATGCTGCTCGCCAGCATGGTGCTGTCCAATCTGGTCGAGGAGAAAACCAACAAGATCATCGAGGTTCTGGCGGCCGCCATTCCCATGGACGCGGTCTTTCTGGGCAAGCTGTTCGCCATGCTCGGCATATCGGCGGTTGGCATTGCGGTCTGGGGATCAGCCGGTGCGCTGATCCTGGCCGCCACCGACTTCTCGCTGTCCAGCTTTGCCATTCCGGGCGTCGGCTGGCCGCTCTTCTTCGTGCTGGGCGCGGTCTATTTCGCCATGGGCTATCTGCTGCTGGGTTCGATCTTCCTCGCCATCGGTTCGATGGCGGCGACCGTGCGCGACGTGCAGACGCTGTCCATGCCGGTAACGATGGGGCAGGTGCTGGTGTTCTTCCTCGCCAGCATGGCGGTGACGCGCAATGGCGAATGGATGGAATACGCCGCCATGGCCTTTCCGCTCAGCTCGCCCTTCGCCATGCTTGCGCGCGCCGCCACTGACGAGGCGTTGTGGCCGCACCTTGTCGCGATCGGCTGGCAGTCGCTATGCGTGGCGGTGTTCATCCGCTTTGGCGCCAGCCTGTTTCGCCGCAAGGTAATGAAGTCCGGCCCACGCGGATCGCGCAAGAAATCACGCCGCGGGAAGGCGTTGGAGACCGCAGCCTAGGCGTTCAGCCGAGGTTCGCCTAAGCTTTGCCATATCGTGGGCCATGACCGGTAAAACGACGGACCGCCGCAATTTCCTCACCTGGCTGGGCGCTGGCGCAGCGCTTCCGGCCCTTGCCGCCTGCGGTGCCAGCGAGGCCCGGGCGGGGGACTTCCGCATCTCCTTTTCGGATGCAGAATGGCGCAAACGCCTGACAGAGGCGCAATATCGCGTGCTGCGGCAGGAAGCGACCGAGCGGCCCTATTCCTCCCAGCTGAATGACGAGAAGCGCAAGGGCGTCTTCGTGTGCGCGGGCTGCGACAACCGGCTCTATTCCTCCACCACCAAATATGACAGCGGCACGGGCTGGCCCAGTTTCTGGAAAGCCATCGACAATGGCGCGGTCGGCACTTCGACCGATTACAAGATCGGCTATCCGCGCACAGAGGTCCATTGCGCCGATTGCGGCGGGCACCTTGGCCATATCTTCGATGATGGCCCGCGGCCGACGGGCAAGCGCCATTGCATCAACGGCGTGGCAATGAAGTTCCGGCCCGCTTGAGCGCCTACTTGACGCGGTAGACGCGCAAGCTGCCCTCGTCGAAACCCTCGACCGGCTCCAGCCAGTCTGGCGCATCGCCGCGTGACAGAATGTGCGCCATGCTGTCAGGGCGCCCCTCGCCAAATACGCCCAGGCTCTCTTCACCCATGCAGATTGCGAGGTAATCTGCCTGCTTGCGGTGGCCGATTGCACGCGCCTGCCCCTCATCGGCAAGGAAGAAGCTGATCGCGTCATGCAGGCCCGCGGTGTTGCGGTGATAGGGGCCGGAGGAAACCGAATGCGGCGTCCTGGCCAATATGGCAGGCGCGGCATTATAGGAGGTGAAGACAAGGCCCGCAGGCAGGCTGGACAGCCTGGCAAAATCGCACGCGCTGGCTGGGGTCGATGCAACCGCCGCTACTTCGGGATTCCCGGTCAGCTCGCTCGTGGCAAGTCTGCCCAGCAATGACGGCCCGGTCGGCGTCACGAAGACCAGCACCAGCGCCGTCGCCACGACCCGCAGCGGCATCGGCCCGATGGCCCGCGCGCGCGGCAGGGCAAGCCCCAGCAGCGCCAGCACGAAGGGCAGGGCCAGCAATTGCGCCACCATCATCTCGCGCAGCACCCACAATCCGTACAGCGTCACCCCGCCCGTCAGCGCAGCAAACAAGCACCATCCATTCAAACGCTCGCCCCCGGCCAGACCGGTACGCCGGGCGGCGAACAGGCCCGCACCAATGAGCAGCGGCAGACTGAGCGCCATCGCCATCATGTCGACCGGCTGCCTCCAGACCGGCAGTCCCTCGCCCACCATGTCGAGGAACCAGGTCCTGACCAGCGGGTCCATCGTCGCATAGGGATCGACAGGACAGCTATCGATCAGCGAGAAATAGAGCGGCCCGGACACCAGCGGGAGCAGGCCCAGCGCGGCAAATCGCCCCGCCAGCCTGTCCTGTGCCGGTAGCCTTGTGGCCAGCATTGCCAGCACCGCGGCAGCGCCAAAGGCCGCCCAATGCGCGGGCAGCAGGATGTCGCACCACGCCGCGAATTCGCTCGCCGGGCGTGTCGCCAGCGAAAGCGCAGGTGCCGCGATCGCCAGCGCGCCGAGGAACCAGCCGAGCGAGGTCTCACGCAAAAGCACATATCGAAGACCGTACAGCCCGGCGATCAGCGCCACGACCGGCAGGCCTTCGAGCGAGATGTTGAGCCACGCGGCCGCCGCCACTGCGCCCAGCATGGCTGCGCGCCGCGAAGGCGCATGAAGCAGGGCCAGCGCGCAGGCCAGAGCCAGCACGGCTTGGGGCGCGTGATGATCGATCCGCATGGGCACGAAAGCGGCGGGGACCAAAGGCATGAGCGCCAGAAGCGCGAAGCCCGCCAACACCTGCCATCCGGAAAACCCCAGCCGCAGCAAGATCGCCCGCAGCAGGAAGAGGCCCGCGCACAGATAAAGCATCGGCACGAGGATGCTCGCCCCGAACAGCGCCTGTTGCGGCCCCGTCACCAGCCCGAAAAGCAAAGCGAGCGCCGCCAGCGGAAGGTCGACAAGCCGCGACCAGTGCATCGGCGCACCCTCAGGCGGGTCCATCCGGTATTGCGTCACGTCCCACCAGCTCTGCCCCGCCAGCAGATCGCGCACCTGCGCCAGCCGCATGAAGTCATCGGGATCGTAGGGGTCGCGGGAACCGAGCGCGAAGATTGCGAAATGCACCGTCACCAGCACAGCGCAGACCAGCCAGGTGCTCGCCACCGATCCGGCACGGATCGCAGGCGCTCGCATGTGTTTCACAGGCATCGTCTCAGCCGGGTTGGGCATCGCAGCGCGGTGTGAAAACGAAGCGGCTCCGCACCAGCCAGGTCAGGGCAAAACTCACCGCGATGGCCACCAGCTTGGCCAGGCGCGGGTCCATGCCGATCGCATCGCCGCTCCACACAATCGCGGTCGTGACCACCAGCCCCGCGAGTGCGGAGACGACGAAAAGCGCCTTCTGCCTCGTGCGCGCCACGCCTCTTTCGGCGACATCGCCGGTGAAGACGGCGCGGCTCGACATCAGCCAGTGCGCGATAACGCCCAGCATATAGCCTGTCGCAGAGGCCGCGGCGGGCCACATGCCCAGCGCCAGCAGCGCCAGAAAGCAGCCCACGTCCACGGCCAGCGCCCCGCCGCTGGCAACCAGATAGCGTAGCAGCCGGAACCCTCCGAGCCGGTGGAACAGAGCCATCATGGCAATGTTCATGCGGCCCGGCGGTCGTTATCGGAGATGCGAGCCGGAACCTCGCGGACAGAGGCGAGCGCTGCGGCCTGGTCATCACTGACCGGCTGGCGAGAGGGCAGGCGCCCTTGCTCACCCTCGTCCCCGGCCTCGTGATATTCGGCATCCTCATTGACGCACCAGGTGTCATAGGCCCGTTCGCCAGTGAGGATGTTCTCCACCGACAGCATGGCCGTCATCATGGCGTGGTCCTGATTGTTGTAACGGTGCATGCCGTTGCGGCCGACCAGATGCAGGCTGGGATGGCGCTGCTCCAGCTCCCGGCGCAGGGCATCGACATTGGCGGCATAGTCCTCGTCATAGACGGGATAGGCCTTTTCCTGGCGCACGACTGCACCGCCAAAGACCTTGTCCGGCGAGACGAGGCCGAGAATCTCCATTTCGCGCTTCGCCAGCTCGATCAGGCCATCGTCGTCCATCGACCACAGGCCGTCGCCCTCGAAACAGAAATATTCCAGCCCCACGCAGGCGACGTTCTCATCCGGCACCATTTCGGGCGACCACGAACGGAAATTCTGGACGCGCCCCACCTTCACCTTGGAATCGTGGATGTAGATCCAGTTGTCGGGGAAGAGGTCCTCCGAGCGGATCATCAGCGCCACTGTCAGGAAGTCGCGATATCTCAGGCGGCTCGCCTCCAGCGCGGTTTCGGGCAGCGGATGCAGCCGCGCCGCCAGTTCGCGCATCGGTGCGGAGCTGATCGCATGTGCAGCCTCGATCACCACTTCGCCATCGGGCCCGGTTGCACTCATGCGCCAGCCGCCCTGACCATCGGAAGAAAGTTGCTTCAGGCCATGGCCCATCAGCACCCTACCCTTGCCGCTCGCCAGAATCTTGTCGCGCGCCGCATCCCACATCATGCCGGGGCCAAGCCGCGGATAGCGGAAGCTTTCGAGCAGCGTCTTGACCGCCTGCCCGTCATTGGGGCGCTTGTTGAGGCCGAGGCTGCGCTTCAGACCGTCGGTGACCGCGCCCCACAGCGACAGGCCCTTGATGCGCTGGGCCGCCCAGTCGGCGCTCATCTCGTCGCAGGGCATGCCCCACACCTTCTCGGTATAGGTCTTGAAGAAAATCGAATAGAGTTTGTGGCCGAACTGGTTGGTGGTCCAGTCCTCGAAACTCCTGACTTCACGGATCGGGGAAATTCGGCTCTTCAGATAGCTCAACATACACATGGCAGAGCGCCACAGGCCGAGATTGCGCAGCGCCTCGAAGGCGCGCAGCGGGTAGGAGTAGAACTTGCCCTCGTAATAGATGCGGCTCATCCGCGGGCGCTGGATGAAATCGTCGGGCAGGATCTCGTTCCACAGGTCCACGACCGCTTGCGACTTGGAGAAAAAGCGGTGTCCGCCGATATCGAAGCGATAACCGTCATGCTCCACCGTGCGGCTGATGCCGCCGACATAGGTCCGGTCTTTTTCGATGATGGCGACCGACTTGCCTGCCTTGGTCAGCAGGTAACCAGCGGTCAGCCCCGCCGGCCCGGCGCCGATAATGGCCACATCGACGCTGATCGCCTGTCGTGAACCGCCACCCTTTTCGTTCATGAATGCCCCCGGTTATCTCTTGCAACGGGAGTGAAGGAAATTGGTTAGGGGGTAGTTAAATTGTGAAAGCCCGGCCTCTTAACGAGCAGAGCTTTTCGCCTGCAACGCCGCCACAACGCGGGCCAGTTCGCCAAACTGGAAAGTGTTCTCGAAAATAAGACCGCAAGAATCCTCGCGGCGCCAACGCACCTTGGCGTGGATATCGAGGATGTTGGAGGCCTTGAGGGTCACCCGCTGGTCGATCGGGAAGCGATGGTTGCACCCGACCTTGGCGCCCTGTTGAGAAATGTCCTGAACCTCGACCTTGTATTCGATCCCGCCAGCCATGATCAGCGCAGGACACGCAACGTTCAGGCGAACGGGGCGCTTGGAAAAGCGACTCGGGCTTTCGACGATACGGGTGATGTCGACGGGGCCGCAGAAACGCAGGCCGGCCTTGTCCTCGTCGCTCCAGACGATTTCGACCTCATGCCGGTCGCCATTTTGCAGCTCAAGCAACATGCACTCTTCAGCGGGCAGCGAGTGGAACAGGCGGACACTGACACCGGTTTCGGAGGCATCGCGGATGACGCACAGATATTCGCCCGTCGGCCCGATCAACTTGGCCGCACGGATGAGCAGCGTGAATCGCTGCGCCCTTCGCTGGTCAGAGTATCTGGAGCGCTCGGCATTGGCCGAAGCCCAATGCTCCTCGCGTCGCAAGACGTCACCCATATCGACCCCTTCGATCCGTGGGTGAAGCAGTTTGCCACTGCTTCCCGATCCGCACCTTTCTTCGGCTTCGTGAATACCAAGTGTGGGGTTGATGAAAGCATAACGCGCGTGGGTGGAAAAAACGCAGTGTCAGGGATGAAGGCGCTAAACGAAGGAAATCGGCACGATCTATGGGCAATCAGGTGGTGCGGGCGGCGGGACTCGAACCCGCACGATCAAGGATCAGGGGATTTTAAGTCCCCGGCGTCTACCATTCCGCCACGCCCGCAATGCAGCTCTCGCCGCACCTGCGGGCCTAGCGTGGGCGCCAGGTGGTTTCCAGCATGCTTTGTCGCGGCGCGGACGCATCAGCCCCGGCAATCATCCGGTCAGGCGGCCACCGGGTCAGGCGGGCGGCGGGACATTCGACTTTGGCAGTGCCGCGTCGCGCTCGGCCAGTTTCTTCACCGCATAGCCTCCTGCGCCAAGCGCCAGAAGCACCGGCCATCGTATCCTGCGGATGACGGAAACGGCAATCGCTCCGGCAATGGCACCGCCCGTACCGCCGAGCGAGTGCGTGTATTTTGAGGCCTGAGCGCCGGCAAAGGCGCCGATAATCTTGCCGATCATGAATTCAACTCCTGTATTTGCAGGAGAACACGCGATCAGGGTGACAGGTTCCGCGAAGGCGGAAATTGGCAGGGCTGGAGGCAGGGGCGGGTCGAAGAAGGTCCCGGCGACCGGCCAGGGCTGCCCCTAGTCGGCGTTCAGCCGCTCACGCATTTCTTTGCCGGGCTTGAAATAGGGCACCTTCTTGGCCGGAACATCGACATTTGCACCGGTACGCGGATTGCGTCCCTTGCGCGCCTGCCGCTCCCTTGTCGAAAATGTGCCGAAGCCGCGCAGTTCGACACGCCCCCCCTCTGCCAGGCGGGCGGCGATCTCTTCAAAGAAGATATCAACGACCTGCTCGACCTCTTCAGGCCGTAATTCCGGATTGTCCGCAGCAAGCGTGTGAAGAAGCTCGGATCGAATCATGTCGCAGCCCTCTACCCGGTCGATGCCGCCGGGCGTTCTCTATATATTTTAGTTGGATCGTCCCCCCTAAGTCCTTTCAGACCCACTTGGACGACCACGACCCTTGAGCCCAAAAACCTGCCAGAGAACCGGGTGCATTGCAAATGCTTGTGAATCTTCGGGCCCGCAGCGAGTTGCGAGCGGTCAGGCTTCGGCGATCAATTCGCGCAAGGACAGGCCCAGCCGCTCGATCTTGCGACGCAGGTCAGGCCATTCTTCCTCGAGAAAAGTGCTACGCTCCGCCTCGCGCAATCGGTCCGCCGCGCCTTTACGAACGAACATCCCCACGCCGCGCTGGACGCGGATCAACCCATCTGCCTGGAATTGCTGATACGCCTTGGCGACGGTGAGCGGATTGGCGCCCTGCTCTGCCGCGAAGGCCCGCACCGAAGGCAGCGCCGCGCCCTCGGCATAGCGCCCCTCGATAATCGCGGCGGCGATCTTTTCGCGCAGGCGCAGATAGACGGGCTTGCTTTCGCTCATGACAGGTGATGCAGTGCCATAATACAGCGGGTCAGGTCAAGGCTTGGCGACCCATGCGTGATTGGCCATACGTGATTGGCCCATGCCCGATGAACCCGCCCGGTTTCGATTGAAACGACGGCGCTTCACAAGACCGAAACATCCGCTAGGCTGCACGACCAGGGTCAGACAATGAGGAAATCGGCTTAGATGGCAGGCACCTACGCCCAGAGCGGCGACGCACGCGGAACGATCCTGGGCCATCCCAAGGGGCTGTTCGTCCTGTTCTTCGCCGAAATGTGGGAGCGCTTTTCCTATTACGGAATGCGCGCGTTGTTGATCCTCTATCTGACCAAGCACTGGCTGTTTTCCGACAGCGAAGCGGGGCTGATCTACGGTGCCTATACCGCGCTGGTCTACATCACCCCGGTGCTGGGCGGCTATCTGGCCGACAAATATCTGGGGCAGCGCAAGGCCGTGCTGTTCGGTGCCGTGCTGCTCACTGTCGGGCACTTCCTGATGGGGTTCGAGGGCGATGGCGGGCAGGACCTGTCCAGTCTTAACATCTTCTGGCTGGCACTGGCCTTCATCATCGTGGGTTCGGGTTTCCTGAAGGCCAACATCTCGGTAATCGTCGGCCAGCTTTATCCGCGCACCGACAAGCGCCGAGACCCGGCCTACACGATCTTCTACATGGGCATTAATCTGGGTGCCTTCCTCGGCTCGCTGCTGTGCGGCTATATCGGCGAGGTCTATGGCTGGTCCTACGGCTTCGGGCTGGCGGGTTTCGGCATGTTGCTTGGCCTTGTGGTCTTCGTGTGGGGCAAACCGCTGCTGATGGGCCGGGGCGAGGCCCCCATCGCGCTGGGCAAGGCGATGGAATGGGGCCTTTACGCCATTGGCCTGGTCGCGGTGGTCGCCTGCTGGTGGATGGTGCAGAACCAGGGCGTGGTCGGCACGCTTCTGGGCGTCTTCGGTGCCATTCTGGTCGCCTATGTGCTGGGCGTGGCCGTCTTTAAGATGCCTGCCGAAGACCGCGACAGAATCTTTGCCGCCATGTTCCTGATTTTCGTCTCGATCGTGTTCTGGGCGCTGTTTGAACAGGCAGGCAATTCATTGAACCTGTTCACCGACCGCCATGTCGATCGCGCAGGCGTTCCGGCATCGGTGTTCCAGTCGCTGAACTCGGCCTATATATTTCTGCTCGCGCCGATCTTTGCATGGGCCTGGACGACATTGGGCAAGAGAAGCCGTGAGCCGTCCGCGCCCTTCAAGTTCGGCCTTGGCGTCATCCAGGTGGGGCTTGGTTTCCTGGTACTGGTCTGGGGAGCGCAAAGCGTCGGCATGGATGCCGCAGTGCCGGTGATCTTCATCTTCCTGATCTATCTGCTCCACACGACCGGCGAGCTGTGCCTTTCCCCCGTGGGCCTGTCCGCCATGAACCGTCTGGCGCCCGCCCATATGGCCAGCCTGATCATGGGCACCTGGTTTTTCGCCTCGGCCACCGGCAACTTTGCCGCTGGCCTGATCTCGGCGGCGGCGGGCGGCGAGGGGCTGGAGGGCGAGGAGGCGGGCAAGGAGCTGGTGCTTTCCGTCTATTCGACCGTCGGCTGGTACGCGATCGGCATCGGCGTGGTTGTCCTGCTGATCAGCCCCTTCGTGAAGAAGCTTATGCACCTCGACACGCTGCAGGACGACAATGTCGGCGACGATTTGCTTGGCCAGGCCGAAGTGGGCGAGCCGCAGGCGGCTGGCGTCCATCCGGAGGTCCGCAGCTAAGCCTACTGCCACTCACGCGGAATCGGTGATAGAACGTCGGCGGGAGGACCTGCCGCCATGACCCCGCTTACCTCACTGATTGTCGCCAGCATCGCCTTTGTGGGCACGCATTTCATCCTGTCGCATCCCTTGCGTGCGCCGATTGTGGGAGCGATTGGCGAGAAGCCGTTCATGGGCCTCTATTCGCTTGTCGCCATTGCCACCTTCGCATGGATGATCATGGCTTTCCTGGCAGTGCCCTCTCCCGATCTTGCCGGCAGTGGCGATATTGGCTGGGTGATCTCGAGCGCGCTGACCCTGCCGGCGCTGGTGCTGTTTCTCGGCTCATTACGGGGCAATCCCGCGCTCCCGGCTCCGGATGCCATGGATGCCGCCGCCAAGGAACCGCGTGGCGCTTTCCTCGTCACCCGCCACCCGATGATGTGGGGCTTCGCGCTCTGGGCCATCGCGCATCTGGTGCTGTTCTGGAGTGTGCGCACCAATGTGGTGGCGCTGGCGATCCTCGTCCTCGCGCTGGTCGGCGCGCATATGCAGGACCGCAAGAAAGAGCGGCTGATGGGCGATGCGTGGAAAGGCTGGGAGGCGAAGACCAGTTACTGGCCGCGCTGGAGCAAACTGCTGTCCGTGGGGTGGGGCCTGTGGTTAGGGGCCACCGCGCTGTGGCTGATCATCACCTACGGCCATATCCACGCGGCAGGCGCGCCTGCGGGCGTGTGGAAATGGGTTGGCTAGCCGCCCCCTGTGACGATTTACTGGACAGCCTAAGCCCGCGCCTCTTCCACGCGCTGATCTTCGCCGGAACTGTTGTGTCGCAGCGCGCTCAGCACCGTTTCGACGATCCCGGTCGCATCGAGGCCGGCCAAGGCATATTGCTTCTCGGGCGAATCGTGATCCTGGAAAATATCGGGCAGGCGCAATGTACGAATCCTGAGGCCCGCATCGAGCAGCCCCTCGTCACTGGCCATGGTCAGCACATGAGCGCCCAGCCCGCCGACCGCGCCTTCTTCCACCGTCACCACCACGTCATGGCTGAGCGCCATGCGGCGGATAAGTTCACTATCGAGCGGCTTGGCAAAACGCATATCGGCCACGCTTGTGGCCAACCCCTTGGCCTCGAGCTGATCGGCGGCCTTCAGCGCCTCTTCCAGACGTGCGCCCAGCGATAATATGGCCACCTTGCCGCCGCTGTCGGGCCCGCGCACCACGCGCCCCTTGCCGATTTCGAGCAATTCGGGCGTTTCAGGCATGGCCACGCCCGTGCCGTTTCCGCGCGGATAGCGGAAGGCGATGGGGCCGCTGTCATGCTCGGCGGCGGTATAGGTCATGTGGACCAGCTCAGCCTCGTCAGCCGCGGCCATGACCACGAAATTGGGCAGGGTGGCCAGATAGGTGACATCGAAACTGCCCGCATGGGTCGCCCCGTCCGCGCCCACCAGACCGGCACGATCGATGGCAAAGCGCACGGGCAGGTTCTGGATCGCCACGTCATGCACGACCTGGTCGTAGGCGCGCTGCAGGAAGGTCGAGTAGATCGCGCAGAACGGCCGCATCCCCTGCGCCGCGAGGCCTGCTGCAAAGGTCACGCCGTGCTGTTCGGCAATGCCGACATCGAAGCTGCGGTCAGGGTGCGCCTTCGCAAAACGGTCGACGCCCGTGCCGCTCGGCATGGCGGCGGTTATTGCGCAGATCCGCTCGTCTGTGTCGGCCAGCCTGGCCAGCGTATCACCGAACACGTCCTGATATTTGGGCGCACCGGGAGAGGATTTTGCCAGTTCGCCAGTGATGACGTTGAACTTGCCGACGCCGTGATATTTGTCTTCGCTGTTTTCAGCCGGTCCGTAGCCCTTGCCCTTGTGCGTCACCACGTGGATCAGCACCGGCCCCTGCTCGCCGTCGCGCACATTTTCGAGAACCGGGATCAAATGGTCGAGATTGTGGCCGTCAATCGGGCCGACATAGTAAAATCCCAGCTCTTCGAACAACGTGCCGCCGGTGACCATGCCGCGCGTATATTCCTCGGCCTTTTCGAGCCTGGAATGGATCTTGCGCGAGATCTTGCCCGCGACCCGTGACGCCAGCGAGCGCAGGCCGAGATATTCGCTGGAAGACACCATCCGCGCCAGATACGCGGACAGCCCGCCCACCGGCGGGGCAATCGACATGTCGTTATCGTTGAGGATCACCACCAACCGGTTTCCGGCGGCTTCGGCATTGTTCATCGCCTCATAGGCCATCCCAGCGCTCATCGCGCCATCGCCGATCACCGCGATGGCCCTGCCCGGATCGCCTTTCAGCTTGTTGGCAATGGCAAAGCCCAAGGCAGCGCTGATCGAGGTAGAGGAATGCGCGGCACCGAACGGATCATATTCGCTTTCGGAACGCTTGGTGAAGCCTGACAGCCCGCCGCCCTGCCGCAAGGTGCGGATGCGGTCGCGCCTGCCGGTCAGGATCTTGTGCGGATAGGCCTGGTGGCCGACATCCCAGATCAGCTTGTCAGTCGGCGTGTCGAACACGAAATGCAGCGACACGGTCAGTTCGACTACGCCAAGGCCAGAACCAAGGTGCCCGCCGGTCGATCCGACAGCGTCGATCATCTCCGCGCGCAATTCGTCAGCCAGCTGGCGCAGCTGGCCCTCATCGAGTTTTCTCAGGTCCTCTGGAATCGCGACCGTATCAAGCAGTGGCGTTTGCGGGCCCGGTTTCTTCTCATTGGGCGTCATCTGTCAGACCTTACACACGACATTCCGCCGAGTCGATGAACCTTGCCACGAAAAAACACAGGGATTCTTCGCAATTAACTGGCACACTCGCTGCACAGGCCGCGCAATTCCACCACCGGCCGTACCTGCGAATATCCATGCGCCTCACCCGCTGCGCGCAGGGCGGAGGTGAGACTGTCGTCGTCGAAATGTTCGGCCTGCCCACAATCGTCGCAGATCAGGAACACGCAATCATGGCGGCAACCAGGGTGGGAATTGGCCAGATAGGCGTTGGCGCTCTCGATCCGGTTGGCCAGGTTGGTGCGCACGAACAGGTCCAGGATACGATAAACACTGTTGGCGGCGACCCTCTTGCCGCGCGCCTTGCCCACCTCGTCGGCGATATCATAGGCCGAAGCCGGGCGGTCATGCGCGGCAAGCGTGCTGAAAACATCGGCGCGCATCGCGGTCCATTGTTCGCCGGCAGCTTCGAGCACGCGCTCTGCCTCTGCCACCAGCAGCCTGCCCGAATGTTCCCGATGCGAATGGTGTGCGTGCGATGCCATGCCCATGACTATAGGCGCGCACGCCACGCCCTGCAATTCATGCACGCCAGACAGGGCCACGCTGGTCCTATCCGGCCCTGAACGTCCCACGATAAAGGTCAGGGAACTTCGCCTTGAGCGCGGCAACCTTGGGGGCATCCCAGCGGCGAATATAGCCGTGGTTCGGGTTCTTCTGCGCAAAGTCCTGGTGGTGGCCTTCCGCAGGATAGAAGCGCTTCGCCCGCTCCACTTCGACCATGATCGGCCGGTCCCATACGCCGCTACGCGCCATCTGCGCGAGATAGGCCTGTGCGACCACGCGCTGTTCGGTCGAAAGCGGGACGATCGCAGCGCGATAATGCGCGCCGACATCCGGTCCCTGCCGGTTCTTCAACGTCGGATCGGCAACCACCGAGAACAGGATCTGCAACAGCTGGTCATAGCGCACGACCTTGGGGTCATAGGTCACGCGCACCGCTTCGGCGTGGTCGGTCATGCCGCGCGACACGAGATCGTATTTTGCCTGCCCTGCCGTGCCGCCGTGATAGCCTGACACCGCGCTGGTGACGCCTTTGGTATGGCTGAACACCGCCTCCACGCCCCAGAAACAGCCGCCTGCAAAGATCGCGGTCTTGAGCCCGGCGCTTTCATGGGCCTCGCGCGCCGCGACAGGCGCGTCGAACACCGCCTCGGCGGCGCTGGCGGAAGACTGGCACGCGCTGAGCGCCAGAGCGAACGGTGCGATCAGCAGGATGCTTGGCTTGCGCATCATCAAGCTGCGCCGAGCAGTGGCAGCATATTGGCGATCAACATGGTGGCGGTCACGCCGAAGCCGACAAAGAAATAGCGATAAAAGTGTGTGCTGGACGAAACCATGGTCCGGCCTTCCTGTCTGTGTCAAAAATCGCCCCCTTCTTAGGGTAAGTGCGATTGCACAGCGGTGAATGGCAGGCTGAATGCCGGGATTTCGTCGTCGCTGAAGAACGCCCCAGCGTAAGGGGGCGGGGCCGCGCCTGAATTGCCCCTAGTGCTGGAAGTGGCGCATTCCGGTGAACACCATGGCGATTCCGGCTTCGTTGGCTGCCGCAATCACCTCTTCGTCGCGGATCGACCCGCCCGGCTGGATCACCACGCTGGCGCCCGCATCGACCGCCATCTGCATCCCGTCAGCGAAAGGAAGGAAGGCGTCGGAGGCCATCGCGCTGCCGATTGTCCGCGCCTCGCTCCAGCCCGCCGTGTCCGCAGCCTCGCGTGCGCGCACTGCGGCGATCCGCGCCGAATCGCGCCGGTTCATCTGGCCCGCGCCAATCCCGGCCGTCGCCCCGTCCCTGGCAAAGACGATGGCGTTGGACTTTACGTGCTTGGCCACCGTCCATGCGAACAGGGCATCGGTAATTTCGGCATCGGTCGGGGCGCGCTCGGTCACCACCTTGAGATCACCGCTGCCGATCCGGCCATTGTCGCGCGACTGCATCAGCAGACCGCCAGTAATGGTCTTGATATTATAGCCCGCGCGCGCGGCGTCGGGCAGGCCGTCGGTCAGCAGCAGGCGCAAATTCTTCTTCCTGGCGAAAATCGCTTTCGCCGCATCGTCGGCCCCCGGCGCGATGACGACCTCGGTAAAGATCGCGCAGATCGCTTCTGCCGTCGGCCCGTCGAGCGGAACGTTGCTGGCCACGATCCCGCCAAAGGCCGAAACCGGGTCGCAGGCCAGCGCCTCCACCCATGCATCGACCAGGGTGCCGCGCTGCGCAACACCGCAGGGGTTTGCGTGCTTCACGATCACGATGGCGGGGGCGGGGGCGGGGGCGGGGGCGCCTCCGGCAAATTCGCTGACCAGGCCAAGCGCCGCATCGGCATCGTTGTAATTGTTGTAGCTCAGCTCCTTGCCCTGGACCTGCTCGGCCTGCGCGATGCCCGAATTGCTATTGCCGATCGGGATATACACCGCGGCCTGCTGGTGCGGGTTCTCTCCATAGCGAAGAGTATCCTTCAGCGCGAAGGCCATGGGCATGCGCTCGACAAAGGGTGTCGCGTGCAGCGCTTCTGTGCCCAGCGGGTTGGTGTAGGCATCGCCCCATGCGAACCAATTGGCGATCGCGGCGTCATAGCTGGCCGTGCGGGCAAAGGCCTTGGCCGCCATGCGGATGCGGAGGGCAGACGAGGTTGCCCCGTCATTCGCGCCCATTTCCGCCAGCAGCTCGGCGTAATCGGCAGCGTCGGTCACGATGGTGACAAAGGCATGGTTCTTGGAGGCCGAACGCACCATGGCCGGCCCGCCGATATCGATGTTCTCGACGATCTCCTCGCGGCTGGCCCCACGCGCCACGGTCGCTTCGAACGGATAGAGATTGACCACCAGCAGGTCGATCGCGCCGATTTCATGCGCCTGCATCGCGCCCGCATGCTCAGCATTGTCGCGCACGGCGAGCAGCCCGCCATGGACCATCGGGTGCAGCGTCTTCACCCGCCCGTCCATCATTTCGGGGAAGCCGGTGAGGTCCGAAACGTCGCGCACCGCCAGACCTGCATCGCGCAACGCCCTGGCCGTGCCGCCGGTCGAAACCAGCTCGACGCCCATACCCGCCAGCTTCGTCGCCAGATCGACAATACCGGTCTTGTCGGACACCGAGATCAGTGCCCGCCGGATCGCCACCTTGTCCATGCTATTACCTCATTCGCTTGAGCAGCCACGCGTAGCTGCCGCCACCGCGAGAGGCCATGCCCTGAATCACCAATTGTTGTGTCGGGTGAGGGCGGCCCTCGCCATCGACCCACATACTCTCATCCAGTTCTATCTCGGAATCGGGTCCGGTGACGAATTGCCAGAACGAACCGTCGGGCAGCGCCAATGTCGCGCCCCGTCCATTGCCGCTGACCGAAAGGCGGACATTGCGCCCGCAATGAAAGCGGATCGCAAACGGCACCTTGCCGCGCTTCCCGCCGCGGCCCGAGGGCAGGAGGATATCCTCGCCGCGCAGCTCGCTGCCGTCGTCACGCAGGATCAGCACGCGCCGATGGATGAGACCGAAACGCGCGGCATAGCCGTTATGGCTAGCCTCCATCCGCGTTGCGCCACCGCCGTCGAGATCGATGGCCCGCCGGTCGAACTCGACCTCGCTCACGCCCGAGCCCAGCTTGCCGTTGATAAGCACGGCGGTCGAATTGGCATCGCCAAGCACCATGGTCGAGTGCGCGGCAGTGGCGCGCAGGCCCTGCTCGATGCGCACCGGAACCAGCCCGCCCGCCACGGCTGCCCCGCCGCAACTGGTGATGATGCGATGGTCGCCATGACTGAACTCAAATGCGAGCGTCGAAGCGCAGCCGCTTCTTGCATGGCGCGAAAGGGGCGGCGGCGCGGCGTCGAACTGCAGGATCGCGGGCCGGGCAAAGACCCGCTGATACCCCCAGTGGCGCGCCTCCTTGGCGGGTCGGGCACGTACACCGCTGGCTGCAATCAGCGCCTCGATCCGCTCGGCGCTCACCGCGCACGAGCCCTGCCAATTGCCCAGCGATCCGTCAGAGTGCTGGAGCGCCAGCAACGGCGGGACCAGCATCTCCAGCATGCCTGTCACCAATGCCGGCGGATCGGTCTCGATCGCGCGATAGCAGGCCGAAAGCTCGATCAGGGCCGCGATTGCCTGCATCTGCGCCACCGGGCTGCGCGAGAGCACGCCACCATCGTCGCTGACCATTTCACCCAGGGCGCGCGCCAGCCCCTTCTCGCCATAAAGTCGGCGCGGCTTGCCCTCGGGCAGCAGCAGCCCGGCAGCGGTGATCGCGCACCATCCCAGCATCGCGCCATGGCGGTCGTCTGCCTTGCTGACATTGCGGTCCAGCCAGCGCGCCGTATCGGCAATCGCTGCCAGCAACGGACCGCGCAGCGCCGTGTCCGAGCCCGAGAGCAGCAGTGGCGCATGGACCAGCCAGCCCAGCAGGCGATTGGCAGTGTTTTCCACGCGCCATGCCGTACCGCGCCCGGTTTCGGCATTTTCTTCCAGCCAAGCCCGCAGAATGCGCTCCGCCGTGGGCGCGCCTTGCGCGCGCGGCGCACAGGCGGCGAGGTCGCTGAGCCAGGTAAAACCGTGAACCGTGCGCTCCATTGGCGGGGTAAGCTTGGCGACCGGGGCGAAGTCGACTTGCGCAATCGGGGTCTTGAGCCCGTGGACGAGGAAATGACCGGCCCTGAGTGCCGTTCCCGCCACCGGGTCGCCATGCAGAGGGCTTTCCACTGTCGACAGCAGGCGCGGCGGCAGCGGGCGGCGGAACGGGGCGCAAAGCGTCGTGCCGGGCACACCGATACGGTATGCGAGCCGCATCAGCCGTTCACCTGCACTGGTGTTTGGCGGATCGAAATCGCTTACTGCCAATGCCCGTGATGGCGGCAGAGGCGAATCGTCTGGCAGCGCATCGGTAACGAGATCTTCGTGCTTGCGGCGGTCGAGTGGCAGCGCCCCGAACAGGCGCGGTTCGTCGAGCTTGTCGCGGCTCTCATCGTGGAGCCGGGGGGACAGATCGTTCACCGTCTCAATCACTCCCTCGCAATGCGGCGATATTGGCCGCATATTTCTCTTTCCCGCCCTTGAACGTCGCCGATCCCGCCACCAGCACGTCGGCACCCGCCGCCACGCATTGCCGCGCCGTGACCGCGTCGACCCCGCCATCGACTTCGATAAGCACGTCGAGCCCGGCCTTGTCGATCTGCTTGCGGATCGCTTCGATCTTCCGGAGTTGCGAGGCGATGAAGCTCTGCCCGCCGAAACCGGGATTGACGCTCATCACCAGTACCAGGTCGATTTCCTCGAGCAGATAGTCGAGCATCTTGGCGGGCGTGCCGGGATTGAGCGAGACCCCGGCCTGCACGCCAGCCTTGCGGATAGCCTGCACCGTGCGGTGGACATGGGCCCCTGCCTCCGGGTGGACGGTGATGATATCCGCGCCCGCATCCACGAAAGGATCGATCCACAGATCGACCGGCGAGACCATCAGATGCACGTCGAAGGGCTTGGCTGTATGAGGGCGCAGCGCCTTCACCACGCCCGGGCCGATGGTGAGGTTGGGCACGTAATGCCCGTCCATCACATCGACATGGATCCAGTCGGCGCCAGCCGCGTCGACGTCGCGCACCTCGTCGCCCAACCGGGCAAAGTCGGCAGAAAGGATCGATGGAGAGATAAGCGGCGCGGTCATGGAGTTCATTCGGCACTACGCTTCGGTGATTCGCCCTTCAACGCGTCAATGCGCATTTTCCACACGCGCCAACCCCTATATCCCCCATTTACCGCAAGAAAACGCTGCCTTCACCGGCGGTTCAGTGATTTTCGTCCATATCGGCTTCGTGAAGGGGTGCCACCCGGCCGCACCGAAGCCAGCCACCTGCTTGCGAAAGGGGGGCTGTCGTGCGAGCCACGCCCGCCACGCGAATGCCAATTCAATGCCAAGGGATGAGTGATGAAATTTCGTTTTCTTGCCAGCTTTGCCGCCCTTGCCGGGCTTGCCGCTGCCGTTCCGGGCAGCGCCCAGCAATACGAGCGCAAGCTCCAGCATTCGATCGTTCCCTGCCAGGGCAGCGGCCCGGCGGTGTGGCTTCAGATGACCAATGTAAAGAGCTCGACCGGAAATATGCGCGTGGTGCTCTATAAGGCGGTCAAGCAGGACTGGCTGGAAAAGGGACGCTGGCTGCAACGTTTTGAAGTGCCGGCACAAGAAGGGGCGATGACGGTCTGCATGCCCGTGCCTGGCCCTGGCGAATACGCCATAGCGATCCGCCATGACGCCAATGACAACAACTGGAGCGACATGATGGTGGACGGCGGCGGCATGTCGGGCAATCCCTCGCTCAACATCTTCAACCTCGGTCGTCCCGACGTCAGCAAGGCGCGTTTCAGGATCGGCAAGGAGGTGCTGCCGATGACCGTCCGGATGCGCTACCTCTAAGCCGATCAGCGGGCTGGCGGGAGCGCGCATAAGCCGCTAGTCTCCCGCCATGCTCACCTCTCGATTGCTTGACGATGCGCGCGCGATAGAGGGCCGCATCACCGCGCTTCGCCGCGCCATCCATGCCGAACCGGAACTGGGGCTGGAAACCCCCGCCACCTTGGCCAAGGTGCGCACCGAGCTGGCCGACCTGCCGCTGTCCTGGCGCGAGGGCGCTTCGGCCACCGGTGCGGTCGCGGTGCTTCAAGGCGCCTCGCCCGGCCCGTCGGTTCTGTTGCGCGGCGACATGGATGCGCTGCCCATGCAGGAGGAGACGGGCCTGCCCTTCGCCTCGACCATTCCGGGCAGAATGCATGCCTGCGGGCACGACACCCACACCGCCATGCTGGCCGGGGCCGCGCGGATCCTGGCGGGCCGTCGCGAAGAACTGGCGGGCGAGGTGCATTTCATGTTCCAGCCCGGAGAGGAGGGCTTCCACGGCGCGCGCTACATGATCGAGGATGGCCTGCTTGACCCGCTCCCCGATGCCGCCTTCGCGCTCCACATCATGCCGAATTCACCGCATGGCGTAGTCGCAGGCAAGACCGGCGCCATGCTCGCCGCCGCCGACATGATCGAAATCACGATCAACGGGCGCGGCGGCCATGCATCCATGCCGCATGACTGCATCGACCCGGTGCCCGCCGCCGCGGCGATCGTCACAGGCCTGCAGGCGATGGTCACGCGCCGCTTTGCCGCAGCCGAGGCGACGGTGGTGACCATCACCCGCATGGATGCCGGCACTGCGCATAACATCATTCCCAATTTCGCCACGCTGCGCGGCACAATGCGCACTCTGTCGAGCGAGCGCCGCGAGGCCGTGCGCGAGGCAATTGTCGAGGTCGCAGGCGGCATTGCCGCCGCACATGGCTGCAGTGCCGAGGTGGAATTCATCGACGGCTTCCCCGTCACGCTCAACGACGAGCGCGCCATCGCGCTTGGTCGGTCGGTCGCGCACGACATGGGTGGCGAGGCGGGCTGGCACCAGATGGCGCATTCGCTAATGGGGGCAGAGGATTTCTCCTACGTGCTGGAGAAGGTGCCGGGCGCCATGTTCTTCCTGGGAGTCGCGCATGAAGGCGAGGACTGGGCCCATTGCTGCGGCATCCATTCGAGCCACATGATGGTCGACGAAAGCGTGCTGCCCAAGGGCACAGCCTTCCTCGCCGCTTGCGCCACGCGATTTCTGGAACAGGGCTGGGGGTAAGGGCGGTGGAGCGCGCCACACCTGAACAGAACAATGTCTGAACCGAACATTCGCGCCCTCAAGTAGCGCAGATATATGGTGCACCCGACAGGATTCGAACCTGTGGCCTCTGCCTTCGGAGGGCAGCGCTCTATCCAGCTGAGCTACGGGTGCCTGTTCGCAGCGTCGAGCGCCTAGCAATCGCCGAAAGCCGCGCCAAGCGCAATCTGCTGGCACCGCGCCCCGGATATGCCGGCGCCCAGTTTCCAAATGGTCCGATAATTACGATAACCAATTCGCAAGCCTCGGCGCGCTAGGGCGTTCTCACCATGAACGCCTACACCAAAGATCCGCAGATCACCGCGCCGCTTGCCAATGCGAGCGCCACAGTCATGCGCTGGGCCGCCTTGCTCGATGCGGGCAATGCGCTCGCTCTGCTCGCCGACACGCGCGACCATGCAGAGGCGATACCCGCCAGGGACTTCGCCGCGGCGATCGCGCTCTGCACGGATTCGCGGCGCCGCCTTGCCGACAATGCAGTGGCCGACCTTTCCGCAATCATGGAAAGCGGCCTGTCGGCCCTGCTCGCCGGGCACCAGCGCGGAGGCAATACGCGCCCTGCCGCGAAGGCGCTGTGGCGCGAATATGTAAGTGCGCGCAACGGCGTGCTCGACATGGTCGCCAATGCTGGGGAAATGCACCTCCGCGCTTGACGATGTTCTTAATTCGTTCCAACTTGTGGCCATGCCCGAATCGCCACCAAGGCTCCAGCCAGCCGACGCCCTGCCCGACACTCTGCCCGACACTGTGACCGACACAGTGATCGACGCTGCGATCGACGCAGCGGCGGATACTGGCAGCTCTGCGGATGCGCTGCGCTCGCGCGCCGTGGCCCGCGGCATCTGCCGCCTGTTTGCACGCAACGACATCTGGATGCTGGCCGAAATGCCGCTGCGCAATGGCCGCCGGGCGGACCTGATGGGTATCGATGCCAAGGGTCAGGTGGTCATCGTCGAGATCAAGACTGCGCGCGGCGATCTGCTGGGCGACGGAAAGTGGCCCGATTATCTCGATTTCTGCGACCGGTTCTTCTGGGGCCTGCCGCCGGAACTCGACCGTGCCTGCCTTGACGGGCCCGATTTCCGTCCCGAGTGCTGCGGCGTGATCGTTGCCGACGAATATGATGCGGAGATCCTGCGGCCGGCGCCCAGCCACCCGCTTGCCGCCGCGCGCCGCCGGGTCGAGGTGGAACGGCTGGCCCGCGCGTCCTTGCGCCGCCAGCAGGTCGCCGCCGATCCCTCGCTGAGGGAGTGGGATCGCGCCCTCGCGCGATAGCGCCGCCGGGGGCCTTCCTCAAGACGCCGCCAACGGGCATAAGCGCCGGGCAGATCATGCTCGCCGCCATCGCCCTCTCCGCTCTTGCAATGAGCGTTATTGTCGCCCTGCGATATCTCGCGGCCAGCGGAGGATTCGCCCTGGCCACGTCGCGCGTCCGTCCGGGCCTGTATCGCGGCCTCGCCCCGCAAATCCGCAGCGAAATCGCCTGGTCGCTGGCCTCGGCCGCGATCTACGGCATTCCGGCAGGCGTGGTTGCGTGGGGATGGCAGGAAAGAGGTTGGACCCTGATCTACACCGATATCGGCGCGTATCCGCTGTGGTACCTGCCGGCCTCGTTGTTCGCTTTTCTGTTCGCGCACGACACCTGGTTTTACTGGACGCACCGGCTGATGCACCGCCCGCGCTGGTTTCGCATCGCCCATGCCGTGCACCATGCCAGCCGTCCGCCTACGGCATGGGCAGCGATGAGCTTCCATCCGATCGAGGCGCTGACCGGCGCGGTGGTGATCCCGGCGCTGGTGTTCGCAGTGCCGGTCCATGTCGGTGTGCTGGGTCTGGTGCTGGCGATCATGACCGTAATGGGCGTCACCAATCATATGGGCTGGGAAATGTTTCCCCGCGCGATTGTTCATTCCCGGTTGGGGCAGTGGCTGATAACGGCCAGCCATCACCAGCGCCATCACGACGAGTACCAATGCAATTTCGGCCTCTATTTCCGTTTCTGGGACCACCTTTGCGGCACCGATCGCGGTATCGCGCAGCAATTCTCGCCAGCCTCGTCCTGATCCCCGGCGCCTTATACGCAGAAGCAAAGACCGCCGTGCCAGAAAGCGACACCGAGGGTGTTACCGTCGAGATCACCGTCACGAATTTGCGCAATGGCAGGGGCATGGTCCGGGCCTGCATGACCGACGAACCCGACCTGTTCCCTCGCTGCGACGAAGGTTCGGGCTCCTTCCATGCCAGTGCCCCTGCGGATGGCGCGATTGCATTCCGCTTCGCCGATGTGCAGCCAGGCAAATATGCGATCGCGCTGCTGCATGACGAAAACGGCAACGGCAAGGTCGACAAGACGCTGATCATGCCGCGCGAGGGGTTCGGCTTTTCACGCGATGCCGCCGTCAGGATGGGGCCACCCAGCTTTTCAGCCGCCGCCTTCGTTGTCGGGGTACAACCTGTCCATCAGGTTATCAGGATGCGTTACCTGCTCTAGCGATCGGCCAAAGCGCCCGGTCGGGCCCAATGCTTCACGATTAATTTACCATGCTGCGGCACAACACCTTCAGAGATCGAAGAAGGGTTTGGCATGGACACGTTGCGCGGCATCTGGGATTCCCACTCCTCGGGCGAAGCGGAAGGGACTGACTACTCGCACGATATCGTCGAAGACGATATCGGCGCCGAGGCTCCGCCGCCAGCACTGTCGCAGGACGAGCGGCGCATGCAGGTGCGCGCCTACAATTTCTGGACCAGCCTGCTCGACAACCGCAATCTGCCACGGATCGAGGACCTCGATCCGCAATCGCTCCCCGATTTCGGCCCGTTCAGCGTGCTGCTCGACTTTACCGGCGGCATCGAAAACCCCGGCATCACCTATCTGGGCGGCGCACTGGCCGAGGAATGCGAGGCCGAGGGGCATGAGATCCGCAAGCTCTCCGACGTGCCGGCGCGTTCGCTGCTGAGCCGCATCACCGACCATTACATGCAGATCATCGCCAACCAGGCGCCGATCGGCTTCGAGGCTGAGTTCATCAACTCGCACGACGTCACCGTCATGTATCGCGGCATCCTGCTGCCCTTTTCGAGCGATGACGAGAGCATCGACTTCATCTACGGCGTCATCAACTGGAAAGAGGTTGCCGACCAGAAATCGGCTGACGAGCTGCTGCTCGAAATCGACCAGGCGCTCGAAGAAAGCCTGCCGACCGCGCAAGCGCCGCGACCGGTTGGCCCGCTCGCCGACTGGGCCGACGGCCCGCTCGGCACCACCGAGGAAGACCGGGACCCCTCAGAGCCCGCGAACGACATCGATTTCGGTGCGGCGGCAGTGACCCCGTCGATTTCCTTCGGCATGTTTGACGCCGAGGATCGGATCCTGGGCGGCCACAAAGTCGTTCCGCAATACGCTGACGAATCCGGCTCCGATCCCGCCATTGAGGCCCGCGCCCCGCAGGCCGAACCTTCGGGACTGGAAGACTGGCTCGCCTCGGCGCGCGAAATGGCGCTGGCCGCCAATGCCAGCGAAGATCGCAGCCGTGCCGCGCTCTATGCCGCGATCGGCCGCGCCCACGATTTCGCGCTGGCCACCAAGGCCGATCCGGTCGGTTTCGCCGAGCTGCTCACCGATGCCGGCCTGACCATGCAGGAACGCGCGCCCATGACCCCGGTGGTCAAGCTCGTCTTCGGAGCGGACTACGACAAGACCCGACTGACCGAATTTACCGCAGCGCTGGCTCATGCCAGCCGCCTTGGCCTGACGCAGGGCATGCTGGAAACTTTGCTTGCCCAGACCGAGGGTGGCCTCAAGGGCATTGTCGCCGCCGAACGCGACCTGCGCCGTGCCGAGAGCGGCAAGGCAAAGGCCCCGGCTCGCACCCGCCCACGCAAGGGGCTGGCGAAGAAGCTTCGCGCGCTTGACGGCCATTCACTTGATGAGATTTCGGGACAGGGCGAAGAATTCGCGCTCGTCATGATCCGTCGCACGGCAGAGGGCGAAGTCCGCGTCCTGGGCGAAGTCGACAGCGATCTGGCGATGATCGAGAAAGTGGGCCGCAAGCTGGTTCGCTGACCGCCGCGACGAAGGTCAAGTCAGCCCCGGCTTCCCGTGCGCTTCATCTGCCGTTAAGCGCAGCTTAAGCGCACAGGGCGTTAGGCCGGGATCCACATGACTGCATTCCTGAACAGACTGGGCCGCATGACGGCCCACGTCACGGCCCACGTCACGGCCCCCGTCACGGCCCACGTCACCGCGTTGGGTGCCGCGCTGCTGTTGGCCGTCCAGCCGGCGGCCGCACAAAGCGTGCTGCGCGATGCCGAGACCGAGGCCCTGCTGCAGGACCTGGTCGATCCGCTGGCCGAGGCTGCGGGCCTTGGCGAAGGCTCGGTCGAGGTGGTGCTGCTGTCCGACAGTTCGATCAACGCTTTCGTCGCGGGAGGCCAGCGCATCTACGTCCATGCCGGACTGATAGAGGCGGCAGACGACGTCAACGAGGTCGAAGGCGTGCTCGCCCACGAGCTTGGCCACATAACGGGCGGGCACATCATCCGCTATTCCGAAGGCGCGGGCAACGCGACCAAAATCACCCTGCTTTCCGCACTGGCTGGCGTTGCCGCTGCACTGGCCGGCGGTGGCGAGGCGGCGATGGCCGCGCTCATGCTGGGACAGCAGGCGGCGATGGGCAATTTCCTCGCCTTCACCCGCACGCAGGAGGCCAGCGCCGACGCCGCGGGCGCCGAATACCTTTCCGAGGCGGGATTGAGCGGCAAGGGCAGCCTCACCTTCTTCGGCAAGCTGCAGAACCTGGAGTTCCGCCACGGCTACAGCCAGTCCAAGGACGCCGAGTTCTCGCGCACTCACCCGCTTTCAGGCACCCGCATTGCGCGCCTTCGTGAAGACTACCAGGCCGATCCCGCCTGGAACAATTCTTCCGAACCGGCCAAGCAGGCGCGCTTTGAGCGGATCAAGGCCAAGCTGTTCGGCTACCAGGCGACGCCGGGCCGCACGCTGGCAGCCTTCCCCAAATATATGACGGGGGCGCCGGCACGCTACGCCCGCGCCTATGCCTATCACAAGGACGCGCTGATCGAGGATGCGCTGGACGAGGCCGATGCGCTGCTCGCCGTAGAGCCGGATGACCCCTATTTCCTCGAGCTGAAGGGCCAGATCCTGCTCGAATCGGGCCGGCCTGCCGAGGCACTCGACCCGCTGCGCCGCGCCACGCGGCTGAGCGGCAGCAATCCGCTGATCTCCTCGATGTTCGGCCATGCCCTGCTCGCCACCGAAGACCGTTCGCACCTCGACGAGGCTGAACAGGTCCTGCGCGCATCGGTTGCCCGCGACCGCGAGAATCCCTTCGCCTGGTACCAGCTCGGTGTGGTTTACGCCCAGCGCGGGGACATCCCCCGCGCCCAGCTCGCCAGCGCCGAACAGCAGATCATGTCGAGCCGCCCGCGCGAGGCGCTCAGGAATGCACAGGCCGCCCAGCAGGCACTGCCGACGGGCACGCCCGACTGGATAAGGGCACAGGATGTCACCCTGCAGGCACGCGCGCAGCTTGAACGCGAGGACCGGCGCGACTAGGCGTATTCGCATGATACGCTGGATCGCCATCATCGCACTTGCCCTGCTCGGCGGCTTTGCCGGGGCTGCGGCGTGGGACTATTCGGGTTTCGGCCATGAAGCGACGCGCGCCTATTTGCTCGAAAACCCTGAATTCCTGCCCGAAGCACTGGAAGAATTGCAGCGCCGCAAAATGGCCGAGGCGATCGACCCCTTGAGGATCGAGCTGGAGGCCCCCTATCCCGGCGCAGTGCTGGGCAATCCGAACGGTACCGTGACGCTGGTCGAATTCTCCGACTATGCCTGTGGTTATTGCCGCCAGAGCGCGCCGGACGTGGAGGCGCTGATCGCCGCCAATCCGGACCTGCGCGTGGTGGTCCGCGAATTGCCGGTCCTCTCTCCCCAGAGCGTCGAGGCTGCACGCATGGCGCTCGCTGCCGCACAGCAGGGCAAGTTCGCCACCTTCCACAAGGCCATGTACGAGCAGGGCGCCGTCAGCGCCGAGAGCATCGAGGCGGCGGCCCAGGCGGTCGGGGTCAATCTCGCAACGGCCCGCGCGGCAATCGAGCAGGGCCAGTTCGAGGGGCAGTTGCAGAACAATTACGCACTCGCCCAGCAGCTCGGCTTCACCGGGACGCCCAGCTGGGTCATCGGCGACCAGATGTTCAATGGCGCAATCGGGCGACAACGTATCGGCGAAGCGATCGAGAAAGCGCGCGCCTCGGCACAGGATTCGTGAGGCCGGAATGACACAACAGCCGGGCGGCCTGAGCGAAACCGGCACCCCGGCGAAGCAGCGCCCCGCAGGCGCGCCCGCCTCGCTTGGCGCGGGTTACCGCTCCCCCACCGCCATTGCCATGTTGCCGTTTCGCCCGGCCCCCTTCTTCGCGGACAAGAATCGCGCGTTCTGGCGCCTGCAATTGCTCGGCTGGGGCGGGGCCGGCCTGCTGCGCGGCATGACGTCGCTCGCCAATGAGCGGCCCGTTACCTTCCTCGTCGTGGTGCTGATCGCAGCGGTAACCGGCTTTTCGGTCAGCACCGTGCTGTCGGTCATTTACGGCCAGCTCATAAATCGCCGCCCCTTCATCACCTGGAGCGCGACCGCCATCGTGCTGGGCATCGCCGTGGCGGTGTCGGCTTTCATCAATGCCTGGACGATCAGCCTTTATCAGGCTGGCAGCGAGGTCAGCTTTGCCCAGCTGGTGCTTGGCGTGTTCTACATCGACATGACGCTGCTGGGCGCGTGGACCGGCCTCTATTACGCCATCAATTTCTTCCTGCAGGTGGAGGAACAGGCCGACCGGCTTGAACGGCTGGAAGCGCAGGCGACCAGCGCCCAGCTCGCCATGTTGCGATACCAGCTCAATCCGCATTTCCTGTTCAACACGCTCAATTCGATCAGCACGCTGGTGCTGCTGAAGCAGACTGAACCCGCCAATGCGATGCTGACGCGACTGTCCAGCTTCCTGCGCCATACGCTCGTCACCCAGCCCGGCGGCAAGGTCACGGTCGATCAGGAGGTTGAGACACTCAAGCTTTACCTGGGCATCGAGCGCATGCGCTTCGAAGAGCGGCTACGGACCGAGTTTCGCATCGATCCGCAGGCGGCAAATGCGCGCATCCCTTCGCTGCTGCTTCAGCCGCTGGTCGAAAACGCGATCAAATACGGCGTTTCCGCGCAGGAGGAGGGCGCGCGCATCAGCCTTTCGGCGCAGGTGATCGGGTCACGGCTGCGGCTGATCGTCTCCGACACCGGTCCGGGACTGCAAGGACAGCAGCGCAATGTCTTTGCCATATCCGCGGAAAACAACCCGTCCGGCTCTACCGGCGTCGGTCTGGCCAATATCCGCGACCGCCTGTCGCAAGCCTATGGCGCCGACCACCGTTTCGATATCGAATCGCCCCCCGATGGCGGTTTCACCGTCATCATCGAATTACCCTACGAACGCGAGGCTTCAGATCCCCCCGGCCCGCTTTCCGAGAAACCCGCCGCCTCCCCGATGATTGAACCATCATCGCAGGCCCAAGCAATGGGAAGCAACGCATGACTATTCGCACCATCCTCGTCGATGACGAGAAGCTCGCCATCCAGGGGCTGCAATTGCGGCTCGAACCGTTCACCGATGTCGAGGTGATCGAAACCTGCGCCAACGGGCGCGAGGCGATCCGCGCGATCAAGACGCTGAAACCTGACCTTGTCTTCCTCGACATCCAGATGCCAGGTTTTGACGGATTTTCGGTGGTGAAAGGCGTCATGGAGATCGAACCGCCGCTGTTCGTCTTCGTCACCGCCTATCAGGAACACGCGATCCGCGCGTTCGAGGCCAATGCCGTCAATTATTTGATGAAGCCCGTGGACGAGGCAAAGCTTGCCGATACGCTTGAGCGGGTGCGCGTGCGGCTGGCGGAAAAGCGCTCTGCCGACGAGGCCGAGAAGCTCAAGCACGTGCTGGCCGAGGTCTCACCCGACAGCCTCGACACGATGGGCGGCGATGAGGAAAGCTCGGCGCGTTACGAGAAACTCATCAACATCAAGGATCGCGGGCAGATCTTCCGCGTCAATGTCGATTCGATCGAACATATCGAGGCGGCCGGCGATTACATGTGCATCTATACCGGCGACAATTCGCTGATCCTGCGCGAAACGATGAAGGATCTTGAGCGGCGGCTCGACCCCAAGAATTTCCAGCGCGTCCACCGCTCGACCATCGTCAATCTCGATCTGGTGCGGCAGGTGAAGCCGCATACGAACGGTGAATGCTTCCTAGTGCTTGAATCGGGCGCGGAGGTGAAGGTCAGCCGGTCATACAGGGACGTTGTCGCCCGTTTCGTGCACTAAGCGCCCGAAGGAGCGAAACGACCGGCCGGCCCGGTCTAGGACTCTTGGGCGTAGAGCGCACGCTCTTCTCCGATAAGGATGTCGGCGAGAAACCAATAGGCCTCGCCCCAGGCCGTCAGGATTTCGTCACTCGCCGCTTCACCCAGAACGTCGCGGATCGCAGGCAGCAGGGCATCGGCCACGAACGGATAATGCTCCGGCTTCACGCCGACCTCGACATGTCGAGCGGCCATGCGCGCAACCGGGCCGCCGAGCGCCTCCAGCCGATCAATGTTTTCCGCATAGGCGAGGATGGCCCCGGCCAGTCTCCGGGGCTGCTCGCCCGATTCCTGCGCGGCCTGGTCGAACATGGCCTTGACGTCCTCATTGACGAACAGGCGCTCATACATGCGGGTCGTTATGGCGACCCCATGTTCGCGCAATGCCGGCGCGGTTGCCTTGACCGTGGCGATCGTGGTCGGGGAAAGTGTGGCAGCCATGGGGCACGTCCTCCTGCAGAAGTTGCATTTCAAATGCATCTATACGCAGCCATTTAAATGATGCAACTGATTTGCATCTTATCGGGAGAATTCCGGTTCGCCTCACCGTTCACACCGACTACGCCATGCGCATCCTGATGGAGGCGGCCCTGCAACCTGACCAGCTGCTGTCGATCGGTGAGGTGGCGAGGGTCCATGCCATTTCGCGCAATCACGTGATGAAAGTGGTCAACACGCTGGCCCATGCCGGGCTGCTGGAAACGATACGGGGGCGGGGCGGTGGATTTCGTCTTGGCCGCGCTGCTGACGAAATTTCGCTGGGCGACATTGTCCGCATTACAGAGCCGTCGCTGCGTCCGGCCGATTGCGCCAATTGCGTGTTGAGCCCGGGTTGCGGGCTCACGCCTGTTCTTTCCGAGGCGGTTGCGGCCTTTCTGGCCGTTCTCGATGACCGCAAACTGTCGGACGTCGCCTCCACAACGCAGTCGCCGCGGTTGTCGGAAGCCTGAAATCTCGCGCCCTGGCTATCGACAATCGGGCAGAGAAGCGCGAAACGGTCGCCGATGACCAGTTTCACGCTTCCCGGCTTCGACCTTGCAAAATTCGTGACCGAGACGCTCGCGGAGGATCTGGGCACCGGCCTGCCCGGCGGCGGGCATGACGTCACCGCCGAGAGCGTGATCCCGCCAGACGCGCGGTTTTCTGGCGTCATGGACAGCCGCGACCCGATCAGTGTCGCCGGATTGCCGGTGGCGGTTGCCTTCTTCCGTCACCTCGACCCTGACATGGCAATCGATGTTCTGGTGGAAGAGGGCGCGCGAGTTCCCCCCGGCGCCAACCTCATGCGGCTGGAGGGCAATGCCCGCGCCATGCTGACCGCAGAGCGCAGCGCGCTCAACATCGTCCAGCACTTGTCCGGCATCGCCACCATGACGCGGCAATATGTGACCGCGATGAATAGTGAGCATTGCAAGCTGCTCGACACGCGCAAGACCATTCCGGGCCTCAGGCACCTCGAAAAATATGCCGTGCGGATGGGCGGTGGCACCAATCACCGCATGGGATTGTGGGACGCGGCGATGATCAAGGACAACCACATCCTTGTCGCCGGGAACGTGGGCGAGGCGGTGCGCCGCGCGCGCGAGGCAGGCGTGAAGGACATCATCTGCGAGGTCGATAGACTGGACCAGATCGAACCCGCACTGGCGGCGGGCGCGAGCCATATATTGCTCGACAATATGGAGCCTGCGACCCTGACCGAGGCGGTGGCGATGATCGCTGGCCGCGCGAAAACGGAGGCGAGCGGCGGGATCAATCTGGACACCATCGGCGCCAAGGCCGCAACCGGCGTCGATTACGTTTCCGTGGGTCGCCTGACCCAGAGCGCACCCGCCGCCGATATCGGTCTCGATTTCACGCCTTTGTGAGCGCACATCACCGCCGCGCCGCGAAAAATTCCTTCAGCAGCGCCGCGGCCTCACCCTCACCGATGCCGGGATAGATTTCCGGGCGATGCAGGCTCTGCTTATGCTCGAACACCCGCGCGCCGTGCTCCACGCCGCCGCCCTTGGGATCGCTGGCCCCGTAATAAAGCCGCGCCACCCGCGCATGGGCGATGGCGCCTGCACACATGGCGCATGGCTCCAGCGTCACGAACAGGTCGCAGCCGCTCAGCCGCTCGCTGCCCAGCCGCGTGGCCGCCTGCCTTATCGCCACGATCTCCGCATGGGCGACAGGGTCGCTGTCCCGGCGCGTGAGATTATAGCCTTCGCCCAGCACCACACCGCCCCTGGCCACCACAGCGCCCACCGGCACCTCGCCCGCCAGTGCCGCCTCGCGCGCCAGTTCGAGCGCACGGGCCATCATTTCGGGGAGCGGCCAGCTGGTCATGCGACGCGCGTTAGTCTCTGTTTCAGTTTCACTGAAACGAATTCGGCACCGGCCCGCTTCCACGTGAGTGGAACATACTCCAGGGCTCACCTTTGCTTGACGCAAGCACGGGCGCTATGTATGCGCGCGGCCTTCCAGCAAGTGCTGTAACCCGATTCACTTTCGTTAGAGAGATTTTCGTCATGTCGCGTATCTGCGAACTCACCGGCAAGGGCCGTCAGACCGGCCACAATGTGAGCCATGCCAATAACAAGACCAAGCGCGTCTTCCTGCCCAATCTGCAGAACGTCACGCTGATCAGCGAAAAGCTGGACCGCAGCTTCAAGTTCCGCGTGTCCACCAATGGCCTGCGCTCGGTCGAGCACAATGGCGGCCTCGACAATTGGTTGCTCAAGACCAAGGACGAGAAACTGTCCACCCGCGCACTCAAGGTGAAGCGCGAACTGAAGAAGGCCGTTGCCGGGGCCGAAGCCGCCTGAGGGCGATTTTCCTGACAATACGCTTACGATGAGGCGCGCAGGCTTTACGGCTGACGCGCCTTTTTCGTGTCCGGGTTCGCGGCCTTCGCCGATTCGGGCGCCCTTTCAGCCTTGCCCGGCACGAATCGCAGTTTCGCCAGCAAGGTGCGCTGAAGCGATGCCTGATTGTCGTCCGACATGATCCAGATGGTCACCGAGCCATCCTGTTCGGGCCAGACCGACATCGCCTCATAATTCTCGCGCGGCAAGATCGCGTCGAGATCAGCCAGCATCTCCCATTCCCAAGCCTCGCCTTCTCGAATCGTCGCGGGGTCGGCGATACCCAACCTCGCGCTGAAGGGCGGATTCGCCCATGCGATGCGCCGCATCAGGATCAGCACGCGCCCGTCGGGCAGCTGAGCAATCTCGGTCGGGCGGTATCCCGGAGAGGGCGCGAAGGGGAAGGCGAAATTCGGCGCACCTTCCAGCGGGTCGCCCGCCCAGACCCTGGCAAAATCGTCATTCTCGGGCAGGACGATGAACCGCCCGTCGGTCAGCCGCGCCATCGCCTCGTTCCCGGTATTCACCGGCCAATTGGCAAATTGTGGCGGCACGGCCATCCTCTCGACCTGCGAGGCGACCGAAAATCGCCCGATGGCATGGTGGTTCTCATAGCCAAGCCAGTAGGTGCCGGTGCGCGGATCGCGCGTGGCCGATTCGATGTCGGATGTCCTCGGCGCGAACGCGCGCGTGGAAATAACGCGAGCGAATCGCGGATTGGCAGGCGCACGACCCGGTGGCGAGAATGTCAGGCTCATGCCGCCATCGGTAAAGGCCCGCAAACCGCCGCCCCGCAATGTCATCAGCGCAGAAAAGCCGTAGAACTGGCGACGCGGGCTCGACAATTCCCAGACGCCTTCGCGGGTGACAGGCCCTCCGTCACTAACCGGAAGAACGGTTGCGACCGCACGCACTTGCATGTCGAGCGGCCCGCTTTCCACCCAGTCGCTCCGCAGCCAGGTGCTGGGCCCCAGCCCGATCGCGACGGCAAGGATCAACGGCACCCGCCATTTCATGCTTGCAGCCCCTCAGGCAATAACGTCAGGGCATCGGCCCCAGAAACAGCAGCGGGTCGAGCCGCGCTCCATTGTGCCACTTCATGCTCCAGTGCAGATGCGGCCCCGTCACCCGCCCCGTTGCGCCGATAAGGCCCAGTTGCTGGCCCTGTGTCACAAGCTCGCCCTCGACCACGTCGAGCCGCTGGGCATGCAGGAAGGCGGAATTGAGCCCCTGACCGTGGTCGATGATCAGCAGATGCCCCTCCAGCGAGAAGGCCTCGTCCTTCGCCGCCAGCACCACCACCCCGTCCGCAGGCGCAACGAAAGGCGTGCCCGCACCCGGCGCGATGTCGAGCCCGGTATGATAGCTGCCCGGCTGCCCCTGATAGATGCGCTGCGCTCCGAAGCGGCCCGAAATGCGCCCCGTCACCGGCCAGATGAAGTCCTGCCGCCAGCCCTGCGCATCGGTAACCTTTTCGCGCGCTGCCCAGATGCGGTCGAGCTCAGGACTGCGAATGCGCATGAAGGCCTCGCTGGAGGCGCCACCGGGGCGCAGCGGCGCGTTGATGTGTTCAAGGTTCCAGGCACGCGGCTTGATCGCGACAGGGCTCCGGATCAGTTGCCCATCGGCCAGCGTGGCGACCAGCTCTGTCTCCGGCCCGGCATCCCGGTCGAAAGCCGCAAAGAACCGGCCCTCAGCATCAAGTTTGAGCGGTTCTTCTCCCAATTTTGCGCTGATTGTTCCGGCAGGCGCCTGCCCACGCATCCACCCACCCTGTTCGAGTGCCCCTTCGAACAGGAAGGTCGTCGGGCCGGCAGGGGCGGCGGCGGCCTTAGACGGGGTAGGTGGCGGGGTAGGTGACGATGTCGGCACGGGCGCAGGTGTCGGTATCGGCTGGACGACCTGTTCGGGTGCAGGCTGGCGCTCTTCCACCTCAGGCACCACCGTACAGGCGGCGAGCAGCGCCAGCAGAGGTGGACCGGCAAGCCTCAGGGTCGCAATCACGCCTTGTCGAGCAGGCGGCGCGTTGCGAGATCGGGTGTGGCATAGGCCTCCTGCCGATCAACGCTCCAGTAAAGCAGCGATTCCAGCGGGATCGGCACGCCGCTCGCCGCGCAGGTCACGAAATGGCCTGGCCTGACGACGCGAAAGCCGTTGGGGCCATAGACCAGCATTGCAGGCTGTTCGCCGGATGACATGAGCATGGACTTACTCATACCAAAGGCACGCGATCAAAGCAATTTCGGCTGATCGCTGCTTGGCGCCGAAGCAGGTTTCTTCGCCGGCCTTTTCGCGGGCTTAGGCGAGGGGGAGACCGATTGCGCAGCCCCCTGCGGCACCACTGGCAGGCTGCCATCGCCGAACTGAATCGCCAGCGCCGCCTCTCGGGCCGCTGCCGATCGACTGGTCACCACAGTGCCGCCTGCATCCCGGATGATCGCATAGCCGCGTTCAAGCGGTTTTGTCGGATGCAATTGCCCGGCCAGCCGCGCCAGGCCCTCCAGCGCGCTGCGCCTCTCGGAAATCCGCTGCTGCACGACTTCGGGGCGCAACCGCAGCCCTGCCAGCCGCCGCGCCGCCTCCCGATGCGCGCGCGCCAGAGCCGCCGGGGTCAGCCGCAATTTCGCCAGCCTCTCACGGCCCTTCGCTGCCCGGTCGAGCAGGCCGCGGCGCAGGCGCTCAGCCAGTTCGTCGAGCCGCTGTCGCTGCGGGCCAAGCAGGGCCTCGCCCTTGGGCAAGCGGGCCACGCGTGCCTCCAGCCGCTCGCGCCCCAGCGCCACGGGACGCAGGATCGCGCGTTTCTTGCGCGCGGCAAGATCGTCCAAAGTCGCGGCCAGTTCGCGCCGCACCGGCACTGCCATCTCCGCCGCTGCCGTGGGCGTGGGCGCGCGCCGGTCGGCAGCGAAGTCTGCCAGCGTGGTGTCGGTCTCGTGCCCCACGGCGCTGATTACGGGCATCGGCGCCGCCGCGATGGCGCGCACCACCACCTCCTCGTTGAAGGCCCACAGGTCCTCGATCGAACCGCCGCCGCGCGCCACGATCAAAAGGTCGGGCCGCTTGTCTTCGGGCATTTCGCCAAAGCCCCTTATGGCCGCCGCGACCTGTTCGGCCGCGCCCTTGCCCTGCACCAGCACGGGCCAGACCAGCACATTGCTGGGGAAACGGTCGGCAAGGCGGTGCAATATGTCGCGGATCACAGCGCCCGTGGGCGAGGTGACAACGCCGATCCGCCACGGCAGGAAGGGCAGGGGCCGCTTGCGCTCAGGTGCGAACAGCCCCTCTGCCGCCAGCCGTGCCCGCGTCTTTTCGAGCAGCGCCAGCAGCGCGCCTTCGCCCGCAATCTCGAGGCTCTCGATCACGATCTGGTACTTGCTGCGCCCCGGATAGGTGGTCAGCTTGCCCGACGCGACCACATCCAGACCATCCTCGGGGCGAAAGCTCAGCCGGTCCGCCGTGCCGCGCCACATCACCCCGTCGAGCACCGCCTTCTCGTCTTTCAGTGCCAGATAAACATGGCCCGACGCAGCGCGCTTGACCCCCGACAATTCTCCGCGCACCCGTACGAAACCAAACCGTTGTTCCACCTCCTGCTTCAGAGCACGTGAAATCTCGGTGATCGAGAGCGGAACGGAATTGTCCCCCGCAGGGCTTGTGGCTACCAGCCGAGCATCTGTTAGCCTGTCGCGGTCATCTGGAGAGCCGTTCATGAATATCCTGCTGCTGGGATCGGGTGGGCGCGAACATGCGCTCGCCTGGAAACTGGCGCAATCGAGGGCCATTGCGCAAGAGGGTGGGCAAATGTTTGCCTCGCCCGGCAATCCCGGTATAGCGCAATGCGCCTCCTGTTTCGCCATGGATCTCGACGATCATGACCTGGTCGTGGGCTTTTGCGAGCAGGAGCGGGTCGGCCTGGTCGTGATCGGGCCAGAGGCGCCGCTGGTGGATGGCCTTGCGGATTCGTTGCGCGCCGAAGGAATCGCAGTGTTCGGCCCTTCGCGGGCCGCCGCCCAGCTCGAAGGGTCAAAGGCCTTCACCAAGCAATTGTGCGACCGCGCCGGCATCCCCACCGCAGGCTATGCCCATGTCGTGACGCTGGACGAGGCGCTGTCCGCGCTCGACCGCTTCTCCGCGCCTTTCGTGCTCAAGGCCGATGGCCTGGCAGCAGGCAAGGGCGTGGTCATTGCCGAGACCCGCACCGAAGCCGAAGCCGCGCTGTCCGACATGTTCGGCGGCAAGTTCGGTGACGCGGGCGCGGAAGTGGTGATCGAGGAGTTCATGGCCGGCGAGGAGGTAAGCTGTTTCGCGCTCACCGACGGGGCGACGATCCTCAGTTTCGGCACCGCGCAGGACCACAAGCGCGTGGGCGAAGGCGATACCGGCCCCAATACCGGCGGGATGGGCGCCTACAGCCCCGCACCGATTCTCGACCCCGTCACCAAGGGTCTGGTGCTCGAACGGATCATCGCGCCGACCGTGCAGCAGATGGCCAAGGACGGGCACCCCTACTCGGGCGTGCTCTATGCCGGGCTGATGCTGACGAGCGAGGGGCCGAAACTGGTCGAATACAATTGCCGTTTCGGCGACCCGGAATGCCAGGTGCTGATGATGCGTTTTCAGGGCGATCTGGCCGATTACATGCATGCCTGCGCCACCAACCGCCTGGCCAGCATGCAGCCGCCCGCCTTCTCAGCCGATAGCGCCATGACGGTGGTGATGGCGGCGATGGGCTATCCCGGCACGCCCGATAAAGGCGGCGCCATCGACCTGCGTGATGCGGAGGCGAACGGCGCCAAGGTCTTCCACGCAGGCACCACACTGGACGAGGATGACGACACGCTGCGCGCCAGCGGCGGGCGGGTGCTCAACATTACCGCCACCGGCGCCACCTTGCAGGAGGCCCGTGACGCGGCCTATGAAGCGGTCGGCAAGATCGACTTCCCGACCGGCTTCTGCCGCAAGGATATCGGCTGGCGCGAACTGGCACGGGGGAAGAAATCCACCGGGTAGCTTAGACCGACAATGGTCGCGCCACCCGGCGGATCATTTCAGACCATCAGGAATTAACGCAGCCTCTGGCACTCTGTGCAGAGCGGCTTCCCGCCCGTTCCCGAACGCAGATTCTCGCGCTCAATGTTATTGCCAGTGTTGCAGTTCGTATCGTTGTGATGGATGCTCGACTTGATCGAGTGCCATGGTGACACCTTAGCCATTGCTTAGCTCCTTCTATCGAAGAGGCCTTGACCAGATGCAAGCCGACACACATGGTGTAGCGGCTCTCGGAAAGGGCATCCGCGCCGGACGGCCTCGCTGTCCCGGCGAAGATCGGGTCGGTTCCCGCGAGGGAATCGACCCTTTCTTGTCTGTCACCATCTTGATTGCCGTTTTAAGAGCTCGCAACCCACAGCCCTCTGTGGATAGTGGAAATGGCGAAGTTGCATTGCCTGTGAAAATACGCGACTCGTGGAATGCTGCGGCACTCCTAGCCTTCAAGGGGCCGGATTCTTTTGGTGGATAAATGAGTTTTCCACCGGCCAACTTCCCTACAGGCGCGCAGATCCGCCACTCGCGGCGGGATGGAACCGGTCTCGAAAGCCCATGACGCGCTTATCAGCCTGAATCCGCGTCGCCCGGATTTTCCCCTTCAGGACCGTGTTCCATGTGTTCCATCCTGTAGGGTTTCTTTCCGCCCCAATTGGGGAAAAATGTCCCAAAAAGGGATGGAATATCAAACCTCAAGCCTACCCGAGCTTTGCCGCCATCAGCTTCGTCAGATCCTCTTCGGGCCGCGCGCCGTAATGGCTGATGACCTCCGCCGCCGCCACCGCGCCGCGCCGCAAGCACAATTCCAGCCCCTCATCGCGGATCAGGCCGAAGAGGAACCCGGCGGCGAACAGATCGCCTGCGCCGGTCGTGTCGACCACATCTGCCACCGGCTCGGCCGAAACCTGCGCCCGCTCGCCGACACGCAGGGCCACCGCGCCCTTTTCACTGCGCGTCACCACCAGCAGCGGCACCCGCGCCGCCGCCATCGCCAGCGCGGTCTCGAAATCGGGTTCGCCGGTGATCGCCGCCAGCTCAGCCTCATTGGCGAAGAGAATGTCGATCTCGCCGCCTTCGATCAGCTTGCAGAAATCCCCGCCATGCCGCTCGATCACGAAAGTGTCCGACAGCGTCAGCGCCACCTTGCGGCCCGCCTTGCGCGCCGCATCGATGGCCACGCGCATCGCCGCCCGCGGCTCCGCAGGGTCCCACAGATAGCCTTCGAGAAACAGGATGCCCGCGCTACCGACCAGCTCGGCATCAATGGCCGCGGACGGCAGGAATTGCGATGCGCCGAGGTAAGTGTTCAAAGTGCGCTGCCCGTCCGGGGTCACGAAAACCAGGCAGCGCGCGGTCGGGGGATCGCCCGCCCTGGCCGAAATGTCGAAATCGATGCCGACTGCACGAATATCATGGGTGAAGACCTGCCCCAGCTGATCGTCCGCGACCTGGCCGATAAAGGCGCATTGCGCGCCCAGCGCCGACAGCCCTGCCAGCGTATTGGCCGCCGAACCACCCGAAATCTCACGCGCGGGGCCCATCGCATCATAAAGATCGCGCGCCTGGTCCGCATCGATCAGCGTCATGCCGCCCTTCGCCATATTCAGTTCCACGATCAATTCGTCCGAACAGGGGGCCACTACGTCGACAATGGCATTGCCGATGGCGATTACATCATAGCGAGGCTGGGTCATGAAACGTGCTGATATCCCTGTGCTTGGCGGCGAAGTGGCGTTGACTTGGCCGCGCGGGCGGGCAATCGCAAGCGCCAATGTCCGCTGTCATCGCCAGCCTTTTGCGTGCGCTCGGCCAGTTTGCCGAAGGGCCGGTCTTGCGGATTCTCGCAAAGAGCTTCGCTGTCACCGTGCTTGCCTTCATCGCCATTGCCTGGGGCGGCTGGGCGCTGGCCGACTGGGGCATGAACGCGCTGGGGCTGGGCGACACGCTGTTTGCCGGGGCGAAGGAGGCGCGCGGCCTGCTGGCTTTCGTGCTGGCGCTGCTCGGCCTGTGGCTGAGCTGGCGGGTCGCGGCGATGGCGGTGATCCAGTTCTTCGCCGACGAGGTGGTCGCAGCGGTCGAGGCGCGCCATTATCCCCATGCCGCCAGTGCAGCGCGCGAACTTTCGCTGGCGCGGCAGGGCGCCTATGCCGCGAAATCGGCGGGGCGGGCGCTGGTCGCCAACCTCGTCGCCGCGCCCTTTGCCCTGGCGCTGTGGTTTACCGCAATCGGCCCTTTCGCCGTCTTCTGGCTGGTCAATGCGCTGCTGCTGGGCCGCGAACTGCACGACATGGTCTGGCTGCGCCATCGCGGCGGAGCGATCGAGGCGGGCGAGATCGGCAAGACCGAGCGTTTCGTGCTCGGCGGGACGATCGCGGCCTTGCTGGCGCTGCCCTTCGTCAATTTCCTCGCCCCGGTGCTGGGCGCGGCAGCAGCGACGCATCTGGCGCATCGGCGACCGAAAAAGGACGAGCGAGACTGAAATGCGCCTGATCGCAACGACGATGACAGCGCTGCTGCTGGCGGGCTGCGGTGCCATTCCGCAGACGCAGAGCGCGCCTCCGCCTCCTCCCGCGCGCCCGAGCGGCCAGACCGCACCGCCGCCCTCGCAACCCGCGCCACCGCCGGTCTCAGGATTTCGCGCGCCCCAGATCATGCAAGGGGCAGGGCTGGAGGGCGTCATCCGGCAGGACGAGGCAAGCCTGGTGCGCCAGTTCGGCGCGCCGCGCCTCAATGTGGTCGAAGGCGACATGAAGAAGCTGCAATTCACCGCGCCCGCCTGCGTGCTCGACATCTATCTCTATCCGCTGGCACCGGGCGGAAACCCGGTTTCCACCTGGCTGCAAAGCCGCAGGTCGAGTGACGGACGCGAGGTCGATACAGGCGCCTGCATCGCGGCGATCCGCGCTGCAAGGTGAGATAGACGATAACCGACAGCCTAAGGGGTAACCCGAAGTTAAACCTATCACGGCATAGGAAGATCATTGAGGGAGACCTTTAGCCGATGAGCTTCCATTTTGCCGATATTGCCCGCCACGCAGCCGCTGACGGGACCGTAACCGAAGACGAAATCCTCCAGCTGCGCCAGTCCGGCTGGGCTGACGGGCGCATGAGCCGCGAGGAGGCCGAGGCGGTCTTCGCCGCGCAACACGCCCTGACCGATCCCACGGTTGCGTGGAGCGACTTCTTCGTCGAGGCGATCCGCAATTTCGTGCTGGTCGGCTCTGAGCCGCGCAACATGGCAAGCGAGGATGAAGGCCGCTGGCTGATCGCACAGGTTCAGGCCGATGGCCGCGTCTGCTCGATGGCCGAGCTCGAACTGCTCGTGCAGATTATCGAGAAAGCGGACAATGTGCCGCTTTGCCTCAAGGATTATGTGCTTGGCGTGATCGAGCGCGAAGTGCTGACCGGCACCGGCCCGACCCGTTGTGGCGGTGAACTTTCGGACAATCATGTGAGCGAGGCCGAGGCCCGCATCATCCGCCGCGTCATCTTCGGCAGCGCCGGCCATCGCCCCGCCGGGGTGAGCCGGGTCGAGGCGGAGATGCTCTTCCGCGTGAAGAACGAAACGCTGGGCGCTGACAATGCGCCTGATTTCAAGACCCTGTTCGTGCAGGGTGTAGGCAATTACCTGATGGGTTATGCCAGCGCCAATGCGCAATTGAGCCATGAACGCGCCAGGGAACTGGAAGCCTTCATCGCCGACAACAAGGCCGATTTCGGTCGCTTTATGGGCGCCATGGCGCGCTCGGCGCCCAATGCCTTTGGCGTGGTGTTTGGCCGCAAATCGCCACTCGAACCCAATCGCGCGGACCAGGTTGAGGCTGCTGCCGAAATCACTGTGGTTGAGCGCGAATGGCTCGATGCGCAGATCGCCGCCAATGGCGAGATTGACAGCTATGACCGGGCGCTGCTCGAATTCCTCGCAGAGGAAACCGGCGAAGCGTGAAGCCGGCAGCCGCCTAAACGGTGAAGCTTTCGCCGCAGCCGCAGGCGCCCTTGGCATTGGGATTTTCAAAGGTGAAGCCGGCGGTGAAGTCGTCCTCCACCCAATCCATCACGCTGCCCACGAGATAGAGCACGCTGGCGCCGTCAATGTAGAAGATGCCGCCTGGCGTCTCGATCTTTTCGTCAAACGCGACCTCTTCGGAAACGTAATCGACCGAATAGGCGAGGCCCGAACAGCCGCGCCGCGGGGTCGACAGTTTCACCCCGATGGACCCCTCGGGCGCGGTTTCCATCAAACTGGCAACACGCGCTTCGGCAGCAGGCGTCAGGGTGACGGCTGCCTTGGGCGCGGGGCGGGTCTTGGTCGTCGTATCGGTCATAACATCCCCAGCTCCAGTCGGGCCTCGTCGCTCATCTTCGAAGGGTCCCATGGCGGGTCCCAGGTGATGACCACTTCGGCGTCGCGCACGCCGGGCAGGCCCATCATCCGCGTCTCGATTTCGGCGGGCATGCTCTCGGCGACCGGGCAATGCGGCGTGGTCAGCGTCATGGTGACCTTGACGTCGACATCCTCGGCTACCTCGACATTGTAGATGAGGCCGAGGTCATAGATGTTGACCGGAATTTCCGGGTCGTAAATGTCCTTGAGCGCCTCGATCACGGCGTCATAAAGCGCTCCGCCGGGTTCGCCTGCGGCAACGCCTTCGGGCTTCTTCTGCAAGAAGCCTTCGAGATAGTCGCGCTTGCGGTCCAACTTGTCCTGCGCCGACTCTTCATCAGGCAGCGGCGCGTCGGACACGCGTGCGCGGGGTGGTTTGCCGCGGCCTCCCACGACCTCTTCGGTCGGCGAAGGCGCAACGACATAATCCTTGTTTTCGCCCATATTCTTTTGGTTCTCGTCCATCAGGCAAAAAGTCTCCTGGTCCGCTCAATGCCGCGCAGCAGTGCTGCGACATCGTCTTCATCCGAATAGATTCCGAAGCTGGCCCGCGCCGTGGCCGCTACGCCGAGCCGCTCCATCAACGGCTGCGCACAATGGTGGCCGGCGCGTATCGCCACGCCCTCCTCGTCCAATATGGTGCCCAGATCGTGCGGGTGAACCCCCTGCCCGCCATCGGCCATCACGAAACTGACGATCCCGGCGCTGTCTTCCGGCCCGAACACGGTGATGTCATTGGCCTTGCGTAAGGCTTCGCGCGCCTGTGCGACCAGCTTGGCCTCATGCGCGGCGATAGCGTCGAGCCCGATCGCGGACGTGTATTCGCAGGCCGCTGCCAATCCGATGGCCTCAGCGATTGCCGGCGTCCCGGCCTCGAAACGCTGCGGCGGCGGGGCGAAGGACGTGCGCTGGAACGTGACCTTGTCGATCATCGATCCGCCGCCTTGCCAAGGGGGCATGGCATCGAGCAGATCAGCGCGGCCCCACAATGCCCCGATCCCGGTCGGTCCGTAGAGCTTGTGACCTGAAAAGGCGTAGAAATCGCAATCGAGCGCGGCCACATCGACAGGCAGGCGCGGCACGGCCTGACACCCGTCGAGCAGGAGCTTCGCGCCCACGCCATGCGCCAGATCGGCGGCCCTGCGCGCGTCGAGTACTGAGCCAAGCACGTTGGAGACATGCGCGAAGGCCACCATCTCGTGTTCGGGCGTGAGCATGGCGGCCGCGGCATCGAGGTCGATCTGCCCGTCAGCGGTTAGCGGGCAGACATCGATCTGCCACCCGGCCAGCTGCCAGGGCACGATGTTGGAGTGATGCTCCAGCTCCGAAAGCAGGACGCGCGCGCCCGCCTTCGACCTGGGCCACGAATAGGCAAGCAGATTGATCGCCTCGGTCGCGCCGCGGGTGAAGACGATCTCTTCCGCCACACCGCCGATAAATGCCGCCACACGCCGCCGCGCCGCCTCGTAAGCGAGCGTCATGTCGGCCGAGCGCGCATAGACCCCGCGATGGACGGTGGCATAATCCTCGCCCAGCGCGCGCGAAACGGCGTCGATAACCGCGCGCGGTTTCTGCGCGGTCGCGGCAGAATCGAGATAATGCCAGGGCTTGCCCTCCGCCGTTACAAGGCCGGGAAAGTCCGCCTTTCGGGAAAGAGTGTCAGTCACGCTCACAGCTGTGCCCCGGCCAGATAGTCGACAGCCTCTTCCATCATGCGCTCAGCCACGCGCTGGTCGGGAATTGCAACGAAGGCATCGGCGATAAAGGCACGCACCAGAAGGGCTTTCGCCTCTGCGGGCGGTATGCCGCGCGAGGCCATGTAGAACGCCGCCTGCTCGTCCAGCGCGCCGATGGCCGCGCCATGCGCGCATTTCACGTCGTCGGCAAAGATTTCCAGTTCAGGCTTGGCATTGGCGCTGGCCCCGGCCTCCAGCAGCATCGCACGAAAATTCTGTGCCGCGTCGGTCTTCTGCGCGTCAAGCTTCACCTCGACCCGGCCAAGAAAGTTCGCGATCGAGCGGTCCCATTGTACGGCACGGACCACCTGGTTCGAGCTGGAGCCGGGCGCCGCGTGGATCACCTTGGTTACGAACTCCTGCCGCGCCTCGCCCGCGCCAAGGGTCACGCCGCCAAATTCGAAATGTGCGCCCTCTTCCAGCGTCACCTCCAGCTCGATACGCGAATAGGCGAGCGCGCAATTCAGTTCGAAATGTTCGTAGCGCCCGCCCTTGCCCACATGGACCCGCAGCCGCTGCACCCGGCCGCCCTTCGCCTGCGCGCCGGAAACACGGCGATTGAAGGCCGAGCGCGTCTCTCCCGCTGGCACGTCGAGCACCGCCCAATGGCCTAGATAGGCCGGGTCGGCGCTCTCCAGCCACTCCGGATCGGCATAGCGCCAATCCTCGAGTTTCGTTGAGATTGCGTTCAAACTCATGCGCTTACCGCTTCGTAGCCCTGCTCTTCCAGGCGCAGCGCGAGCGCCGCATCGCCGGTTTCGACAATGCGTCCCGCGCTCAGCACGTGGACGAAATCGGGTTTCACATAGTCCAGCAGGCGCTGGTAATGGGTGATGAGCAGCACGGCCTTGTCGGGCCCGCCGTCCTTTTGGCGCATGATCGCGTTGATCCCTTCGCCCACCACGCGCAGCGCATCGATGTCGAGGCCGCTATCGGTCTCGTCGAGGATCGCCAGAGCGGGGTCGATTATGCCCATCTGCACCATCTCGTTGCGCTTCTTCTCACCGCCCGAAAAGCCGACGTTCACGTTGCGCTTGAGCATGTCCATGTCGAGCTTGAGCAGCGCGGCTTTTTCCTTCGCGAGCTTGAGGAACTCGCCGCCGGTCAGCGGCTGCTCACCGCGCGCCTTGCGCTGCGAGTTGAGTGCCTCACGCAGGAACTGGACATTGGAGACGCCGGGAATCTCGACCGGGTACTGGAAACCCAGGAACAGGCCCGCCGCGGCGCGCTCATGCGGGTCGAGCGCCAACAGGTCGATCGCCTTGCCACCGGGGCCGGTGAAGGTCACGCTGCCCCCGGTCACTTCGTAGCCGGGGCGACCGCCCAGCACATAGGCGAGCGTCGATTTGCCCGCGCCATTGGGGCCCATGATCGCATGGATCTCGCCCGCATTCACGGTCAGCGAGAGACCCTTGAGGATCTTCTTGCCATCAATTTCGGCGTGGAGATTGTCAATTTTCAGCATGTCTTACTTTCTGTCGCGGGACGCGCGGCCCCGCCTCATCTGGTCACCATGGGCACGACGCGCGACACCCTTGTCGCCAATGCGAAGGCGCATTCCGGCGGTGATGCGGGCGAGCACGTCGTCAATGTTTTCAAGGATGTCGGCGGCCTTTATCCGCATCACGCGGATGCCGACCGATTCCAGGCTCTTGTCGCGGCGGCGCGCCAGCGTTTCATCCGCGCCCTCCTCGTCGATGATGATCGCCATGCCGAGATTGTGGCAGTTGAAATCGACGATGGCGCTGCCGACCACGGCGTGCCGCTTGAACGTGTAGGGGTCCATTTCGGCCTTGGCGAAGCGGGCGGCCAGCGCCTTGTGCGCTTCGGACGAATGGCGGCGCAGATCGCGCGCCTGGTCATGCAGGACGTCGAGCCGCTTGTCCGAGATTTCCCACCCGCGGCCCTTCTTCTTGAGCGCGGGCGCGGCGGCTTCTTCGCCAGAGGGCTCTGGCATCTGGAGGGTCTTGCGGTCAGTCATCCGACCGAGCCCTCCAACGAAATCGCCAGCAGCTTCTGCGCCTCGACCGCAAATTCCATCGGGAGTTCCTTGAGGACTTCCTTGGCAAAACCGTTGACGATCAGCGCCACCGCCTCTTCCCCGCCAAGGCCGCGCTGCATGGCGTAGAACAGCTGGTCGTCGCTGATCTTGCTGGTCGTCGCCTCATGCTCGATCTGCGCACTGGGGTTCTTCACCTCGATATAGGGCACGGTATGCGCGCTGCATTCGCTGCCGAGCAGCAAGGAATCGCATTGGGTGAAGTTGCGGACATTGTCGGCATTGGCACCCACGCGCACGAGGCCGCGATAGGTGTTGGAGGATTTCCCCGCCGAGATGCCCTTGGAGATGATCGTAGAACGGCTGCCCTTGCCGTTATGGATCATCTTGGTGCCGGTATCGGCCTGCTGGTAATTGTTGGTCACCGCGACCGAGTAGAACTCACCCACGCTATCCTCGCCATTCAGGACGCATGACGGGTACTTCCACGTCACCGCGCTGCCGGTTTCCACCTGCGTCCAGCTGATCTTGCTGCGCGCGCCCTGACACAGGCCGCGCTTGGTGACGAAATTGTAGATCCCGCCCTTGCCTTCCGCATTGCCCGGATACCAGTTCTGCACGGTCGAATACTTGATCTCGGCATCGTCCATCGCGACCAGTTCCACCACCGCGGCGTGGAGCTGGTTCTCGTCGCGCATCGGCGCGGTGCAGCCTTCCAGATAGCTTACATAGCTGCCTTTTTCGGCGATGATCAGCGTGCGTTCGAACTGGCCGGTATTCTCGGCATTGATGCGGAAATAGGTCGACAGTTCCATCGGGCAACGCACGCCATCAGGGATGTAGACGAAGGTGCCGTCCGAAAAGACCGCGCTGTTCAATGTGGCGAAGTAATTGTCGTGGCGCGGGACGACCTTGCCCAGCCACTTCTTCACGAGATCAGGGTATTCGCGGATCGCCTCGCTGATCGACAGGAAGATGACGCCGGCCTTCTTCAGCTCCTCGCGGAAGGTGGTGGCGACCGAGACGCTATCGAACACGGCATCCACGGCGACCTTGCGCGCGCCTTCGACATTGGCGAGCACTTCCTGTTCGCCAATCGGGATGCCCAGCTTGTCGTAGACCGCCTTGATCTCGGGATCGAGCTCGTCGAGCGAGCCAAGCTTGGGCTTGGCCTTGGGCTCGGCATAATAATAGGCGTCCTGGTAGTCGATTTTCGGATAGTCGACGCGTGCCCAAACCGGCTCTTCCATGTCCAGCCACATGCGATAGGCCGCCAGCCGCCATTCGAGCATCCATTCCGGCTCATTCTTCTTGGCCGAGATGAAGCGGACAGTGTCCTCCGAAAGACCCTTGGGCGCAAATTCGGTATCGATTTCCGACGACCAGCCGAATTCGTAATCGGCGGCACGGGCGGCGGCTTCGCGCGCATCCCTGTCGGTAACTTCTGGGCCCTGGATGTCGATATCTTCGCTCATGCGGGTTCTTTCATCGTAATTCTTTGGTCAGCCCGGGCCAGTTGAGCCAGCGAGATGTCCGCCAGTGCGCCGCGTAAGGCGGCATTGACCACCGGCCAGTGCGGCCTGACCGCGCAATCCTGATCGAGAGCGCAATCCGTGCCTTCGACACAGGCGGTGAGCGCGATCGGCCCTTCCACCGCCTCAACGATGTCGGCAAGGTTGATTGCCGCCGCCGGGCGCGCCAGCTGCAGACCGCCGCCAGCCCCGCGCGTGGAGCGCAGCAGGCCCGCCGCCGTCAGCTTGCTCACCAGTTTCTGCACGGTGGGTAGCGGGAGGCCGGTTTCCGCCGCCAGCTCGCCCGCATTGGTGCGTGACCCGCCGCAATGGCGGGCCGCAGCGCCCATCATGACGACGGCGTAATCGGCGAGGTTTGACAGTCTCATAAGAAGCGCGTTGTTAATCGGACCATATTGTTCCGATTACGCATCTATGGGGGCCCACAGGCAGTTTCAACGGGAAACCGCCTGTTGCGAGTCGTTAGCAGGAAAGGGCCCAGAAAAAAGGGGCGACCCCGCCGAAGCTGAGGCCGCCCTCTAAAGTCGAGAACCCGTCGCCATAGGCGCCGAGCCCTTCGGGTCGCAGATCCGGGATAGCCGATTCGTGTGACGGGACATTGTATGAAAGCGACAGTCGCGCGCATGACAGGATTTTTCACTGCTTACCGCCTCTGTTGTCACTAACCGGCCACAGTTCAACATGCGTTCGACCGGAGTTCGGCGAGGGCTCGGCAAGGGTTCGACAGGGGTTCGACAGGCCCACATGCGCCTGCCATAGGCGCTGACATGCTCTATTCGCTGCTGCGCCCGGCCCTGTTCACCCTCTCGCCCGAGACGGCGCACCGGCTGGCGATCCTCGCCCTGCAATTGATGCCTGAAACCGCGCCGCCCGAACACGGCGGCCCGCTGTCAACGCATGTGGCCGGGCTGGACTTCGCCAATCCGGTGGGTCTTGCGGCCGGCTTCGACAAGGACGGCGAGGCGCCCGATGCGGCGATGGCACAGGGCTTCGGCTTTGCCGAGATCGGCTCGATCACACCGCTTGCCCAATCAGGCAATCCGCGCCCGCGCCTGTTCCGGCTGGAGGAGGACCGCGCGGTGATAAACCGCATGGGCTTCAACAATCACGGCGCTGAGGCGGCGCTTGCACGGCTCGTTCACCGCGACCGCAACAAGAGCAACGGCGTGCTCGGTATCAATATCGGCGCCAACAAGGATTCGCCCGACCGCGTGGCCGACTATGCGCTGATGGCAAAATTGATGGCGCCCCACGCCGACTATCTGGCGGTCAACATTTCGAGCCCCAACACGCCGGGCCTGCGAGAGTTACAGGGCGAAGGCGCGCTGGGCGCATTGCTCGACGCAGTGCTGCAGGGGCGCAACGAGGCCGACATGCAGATCGCGCCTCCCGTCTTCCTCAAGGTCGCGCCCGATCTGACCGAGGACGAGATCGCGGCCATTGCCCGCACCGCGATGGACAAGAAGCTGGGCGCACTGATCGTCGCCAATACCACGCTTGACCGCCCCAATCTGGCCAGTCGCCACGCAGGCGAAGCAGGCGGGTTGTCGGGCGAGCCGCTGAAGGCAAAGGCGCTGGATTGCCTGCGCGCCTTTCGCAAGACGACCGGTAACCAGATACCGCTGATCGGCGTGGGCGGGATAACGACCGCCGAGGATGCGTGGGAACGGATCAGGGCCGGGGCCAGCCTCGTCCAACTCTACAGTGCGATGATCTATGAAGGGCCCGGCATTGCCCGCACCATCAATGCGGGCCTGGAAGAATTAATGCGCCGCGACGGCTTCGCCCGCATTGCAGAGGCGGTCGGAACCGAATAGCCTTCGCGGATGCACAAATCCGGTCGCTTGCTCACTCTGCTCGCCGCGCTCGCACTCGCTGGCTGCACCACCACCGCTCCACCGCCCGAAACCGCCGCTGCGCCACCGGCATCCGCGCCCGCAGGCGTGGTCAGCTCAGCCGATCCGCGCGCTTCCGAAGCCGGGGCGCAAATGCTCCGCCAAGGTGGCAGCGCCACTGATGCGGCCATCGCCGTGATGTTGGCGCTCACCGTGGTCGAGCCGCAAAGTTCCGGCATTGGCGGCGGCGGCTTCTATGTGCGCGGTAACGAGGCGGGCGAGGTTGTTTCGCTCGACGGGCGCGAAACCGCGCCTGCGGCGGCAACGCCCGACTGGTTCCTCGACACCGATGGCAAGCCGCTCCCTTACGGCGAGGCCGTGCTGGCCGGGCTTTCGATCGGCGTGCCCGGCAATGTCCGCCTCGCGCAGGAAGCACATGCGAAATACGGCAAGCTCGATTGGGCCGACCTGTTCGCGCCTGCCATCGCGCTGGCGCGCGAAGGGTGGCAGGTAACGCCGCGCTTCCACACTTACCTCGGCATCGCAAAATCCCGCGCAGCGGCGACCGAAGCGGGCCGCGCGCTGTTCTATGACCCGGCGGGCGAACCGCTGCCAGTGGGCACAATGGTCAGCAACCCGGCCCTTGCCGATACGCTGGAGATGCTCGCACAAGGCGGTCCGGATGTCTTCTACGAGGGCGCGTGGGCCGATGGCCTGGCTGCGACCGCCGCCGCCGCAACGCCAGGCGACGCAGTGCTGCGCGCCGACGATCTCGCCAGCTACAGCGCTGTATGGCGGCCCAGCCCCTGCGGCACCTATCGGCAATACCGGATCTGCGGCATGGGCCCGCCCAGCTCGGGCGCAACTACGGTCTATGCGGTCCTCAAACAGCTCGAAGGTCACGACCTTGCCGCCCTCGGGCCCGAATCGCCAATTTTCTGGCACCTGTTCGCCGAGAGCCAGCGCCTCGCCTATGCCGACCGTGAGCTTTATCTTGGCGATTCCGACTTCGTTTCGGTGCCGGTAAGCGGGCTCATGGACGGGGACTATCTGCATGCGCGGGGCACTGCGATCTCCACCAACGCGACCATGGCGCCACCGGAAGCGGGCAACCCGCCCGGCGCGCCGCCCGCATTGGCGCAGGGCGAAGGGCCAGAGGAGGGCGGCACCAGCCATTTCGTCGTTGTGGACGACAATGGCAATGCGGTCAGCTGGACCTCGACCGTGGAAGGCCCTTTCGGCTCAGGCCAGACCTATGGCGGCTTCTACCTCAATAACGAGCTCACCGATTTCAGCTTCGTGCCAGAGAAAAATGGCAGGCCCGTCGCCAACCGGGTCGAGGGCGGCAAGCGACCGCGCAGCTCGATGTCCCCCAGCCTCGTCTATGACGAGAACGGCATGCTCGTGCTGGCAATAGGTGCTGCGGGCGGCACAACCATCCCGGTGCAAGTGGCCAAGGCACTGATCGGCGTGCTCGACTTCGGACTGCCCGCGCAAGAGGCCATCGCGCTGCCCGGCCTGTTTTCACCCGGCGACACAATATACCTTGAGCCGGACACCTCGCTTTCCGCGATGCAGTCACAGCTTGAGGCGCTTGGGCACAAAGTCAGTTCCCGTCGGCTGCCGTTCAAGGCCAATGCCGCCCAGCTGGTGGGCGATAATTGGACCGGCGCCGCCGATCCGCGCAGCGAGGGCGCCCCCGCCTACCCCTGAGCGCGCCACGAAACTTGCCCCGGGCCTTGTGCGCTTCTAACTCTTCATCCGGGCGGCAATATGCCGAGGAGGAGGATCGCAGGGAATGGAACTGAAGGACATCTCCGGCGCGCAAAGCCTGGTCGGCCTGTTCCTGCTGCGCGCCGACGAACGCGGCGACAAACCCTTCCTGACCGCGAATATCGAGGGAGAATGGCGCTCGATCAGCTATGCAGAGGCCGCGCGGCAGGTCTGCCTGATCGCCGCGAAACTGCGCGAGATGGGGTTGCAACCCGGCGACCGGGTGATGATCGTCTCCGAGAATCGGCCCGAATGGTGTCTGGCAGACCTCGCCATCATGGCCGCAGGCTGCATCACCACGCCCGCCTATACGACCAACACCGAGGGCGACCATTGCCACGTCCTGGACGATTCGGGCGCGCGGGCAGTGTTTGTCTCCAATGCGAAACTGGCAAACACGCTGTTCCCGGCGATCATGCGAACCGGCAAGGCAGCCCATGTCATCGCCATTGAGCCGATGCCTACCTCGCAATCCGGCAGTTTCGACCTGCATCCCTGGACCGGCCTGATCTCTGGCGACGAACAAGCCGCCCGCGCAGCTGCGGAGGCGCAAATTGCGGCAACGACACGCGACGACATCGCCTGCCTCATCTATACCAGCGGTACGAGCGGCGCCCCGCGCGGCGTGATGCTGCATCATGGCGCATTGCTCCACAATGTGCTGGCGGCAAGCTCGATCCTTACTGAAGAGTTCAGCTGGAAGGAGGAGCGGTTCCTGTCCTTTCTGCCGTTGAGTCATGCGCTCGAACATACGGCAGGCATGATGCTGCCCATCGGCCTTGGCGCCGACATCTGGTTTTCCGAAGGGCTCGACAAGATCGCCACTAATCTGGAGGAGGCGCAGCCCACCTTCATGATCGTGGTTCCGCGCCTGTTCGAAATGCTGCGCGGCAAGATCATCAAGCAGGTGGAAAAGCAGGGCAAGCTCGCCAATTTCCTGCTCGGCCAGGCGATGTCATATGGAGAGCGGCGCGTCGCGGGAAAGCGCGCGCTGCGCGACCTGCCCGTGGGTGCAATGCTGGCAGCGACTTTGCAGCCCAAGGTCCGCGCCCGCTTTGGCGGCAGGGTAAAGGCGCTGGTTTCGGGCGGCGCCCCGCTCAACCCGGAGGTGGGCGGCTTTTTCCAGGCGATGGGCCTGACCATGTTGCAGGGATACGGCCAGACGGAAACCGCCCCGGTGGTGAGTTGCAATTATCCCTCCGCCGGGATCAGGCTGAACACTGTTGGCCCGCCACTCCCCGGTGTCGAGATAAACATTGCCGAAGATGGCGAGATCTTGGTGCGCGGCGAATGCGTGATGAAGGGTTACTGGAACAATCCGCAGGACACGGCGAAAGCCCTGCCCGCAGACTGGCTGCATTCTGGCGATATCGGCCATTTCGACCAGGGCGGGCGGATCGTCATCACCGACCGCAAGAAGGACATCATCGTCAACGATAAGGGCGACAATGTCGCGCCGCAAAAACTGGAAGGGATGCTGACGCTACAACCTGAGATCTCACAGTCCATGGTGAGCGGGGACAAGCGCCCCTACATGGTCGCGCTGCTGGTCCCTGACGCCGAATGGGCCGTTGATTGGGCGCGCGCCAATGGCGAGAAATTCGACATGGCCGCCCTGCAGGATCTCCCCGCCTTCCGCAGCGCGATCAAGGACGCGGTGGATCGCACCAATGCCCAGCTTTCAGTGACCGAGAAGATCCGCAAGTTCGCCTTTGCCGATGCGCCCTTCAGCGTCGACAATGACCAGCTTACCCCCACGCTGAAGATCAGGCGCCCGTTTATCCGCGCCGCCTATCAGGATCGGCTGGACGCGCTTTATTGAGCGTTGTTTACGCCGCTTCGGCTTCGACCCGCTCGGGCATGAAGCCGGGTTCGCGCATCGACCAGCCGGGCGCAGTGGCCGCAGCCTCGCTCAGCGACTGGAGCAGCAGGCGTCGGCGTTCGGGGCGGATCTGCGGCAGTGCGGCGGCCGCACAGAAGGCGGCAGGCAGGAACGGGCGCACCCCAGCGCCCAGCAAGCGCTCGTAAAGGAAGCGATAGGAAGAGAAGCTGTCGAGCTTTTCCCGTGCGATATCCTGCGCCGAAATCCGTACCAGCCGTCCGATGAAAATGTCGACGCCATGCAGGTGGTCAGGGTCAGGAATGGAGCCGCGCAGATTCACGAGGTCACGATAGGCAAGATATTGCGAGCGGATCGCGTCGGGCCCGCCCTCTTCGTCGCTCCAAACCTCGAAAGCATCCCCGCGCCTGAGGCCCACATCGAGACTGCGGGTGATGAAAGCCTGCTCATGGGCTTCGAACCCTGCGAATTCCCGCATCTCTGAAAAGATCGGCGAAGTTGTTTTCGTTTGCGCCATGCTGGCCCCCGTTTATGCAATTTGCATTGGCGAACATTGTCCAGACATGGTTAGGAAAGGGTAAATACGCCTCCGATCCGGCGCAATTCGCGGCAGCACAACCCTCGCTCAGATCAATCCGGCAAGCGGGCTGGACGGATCGGCGTATTTGCGCGTCGCCATCCGGCCCGACAGATAGGCCGAACGGCCAGCCTCCACCGCCAGCTTCATGGCATGAGCCATGCGGATCGGATTCTTTGCCTCGGCAATGGCCGTGTTCATCAGCACGCCATCGCAGCCCAGCTCCATCGCCACGGCCGCATCCGAAGCGGTGCCGACGCCCGCATCGACCAGCACGGGCACATTCGCACCTTCCACGATCAGGCGAATTGTCACCCTGTTCTGGATGCCCAGACCGCTGCCGATCGGCGCGCCCAGCGGCATGACCGCCACGGCGCCCGCCTCTTCCAGCTGCTTCGCCCCGATCGGGTCGTCCACGCAGTAGACCATGGGCTTGAAGCCCTCTTTCGCCAGCACTTCGGTGGCCTTCAGTGTCTCGCGCATGTCGGGATAGAGCGTGCGCGCCTCGCCCAGCACCTCCAGCTTCACCAGTTCCCATCCGCCTGCCTCGCGCGCCAGCCGCAGCGTGCGAATCGCGTCTTCGGCGGTGAAACAACCCGCAGTGTTGGGCAGGTAGGTAATCTTCTTGGGGTCGATATAGTCCATCAACACCGGCTTATCGGGATCGGAGATGTTCACCCGGCGCACCGCTACGGTGACGATCTGCGCCCCGCTCGCCTCCAGCGCGGCGGCGTTCTCGGCAAAGTCCTTGTACTTGCCCGTTCCCACGATCAGGCGGCTGGTGAAGCGATGCCCGGCGACTTCCCAGCTATCGTCTGCCAGCTCCGCCGCTTCCGAACCACCGCCAACGAAATGCACGATCTCCAGCGAATCGCCTTCCGCCAGTGCCGCCTGTGCCAGGGTCGAACGCGCTACGATCTCGCCATTGCGCTCAACCGCAACCTTCTCGGGCTTGAGAGACAATTCGCGCACGAGGTCGGCGATGGTGGCGGCGGCGCTAAGGCGTGCCTCGCCATTGACGATAACATTCTTGGACATGCTCATGGGAGCGTCGAGATAGCGACCTTCAAGCGCGACGCAAGTTCAACACATGGCCCGCGGCAACAAGCGTAACGCCGATCACGGTCAGCAAGGCCTCGCCGGCACCATGGCCTGCGGCCAGCGCGCCGCCCATGAAGGACAGGCCCGTCATCGCCACGACGAAGGGCGCAGCACGCCGATGTCGAACCGCGCCCACGCCGATCGCCACCCCGGCAACCAGCGTGGCAAGCACCAGCCCCACCTTGTGTATGACGGGATCGAGCAGAAAGCCTGCGCCAAGACCCATGCCGGCCACCAGCACCAGCCCGGCAAGGCAGTGCAGGACGCATAGCGCCGAAAGCAGCATTCCAATGCGGTCCAGACGGCCGCGGAGCCAGGGCATAATTGTCGCCATACGCGCCCATTTATGTAATGCTGTAACATTGCGCAATAGGCTTTGCGTTGCGACGAGCTACGAGCAGGCTTGCGCTCGCGCCGATGGTAGAGCAGAGCGCGCCACATGGTCGCTGTGACGCATGACGGAATGCAGGCAGGCGCAGAAACGACGCGCCCGCGCGCGATCGCCCACTGGCTGTTTGGCGTGGCCTTCATGGTCGTGCTGATCGTCGTGATCGGCGGTATTACCCGCCTGACCGAGAGCGGGCTTTCCATCACCCAGTGGCAGCCCATCACCGGCATCCTGCCACCTTTATCCGAGAGCGCCTGGCAGGCTGAATTCACCCGTTACCAGGCGACGCCCGAATATCTGTATGAGGCGGGCCCGGCGGGCATGACGCTCGCGGATTTCAAGTTCATCTTCTTCTGGGAGTGGTTCCACCGCCTGCTCGGGCGGCTGATTGGCGTGGCCTTTGCGCTGCCGCTGGCCTGGTTCTGGGTTCATGGCGCGATTCCAGCAGGCTACAAACCGCGTTTACTGGCGCTGCTGGCGCTCGGCGGATTGCAGGGTGCCATTGGCTGGTGGATGGTGAGTTCGGGACTTCAGGAGCGGATGACCGATGTCAGCCATTTCCGCCTCTCGATTCACCTGATCACGGCGCTGATCACGCTGGCCGGCCTCGTCTGGACCGCGCTCGACCTGCTGGCGCTGGACAGGAATGCCGCATCCCGGCCCGCCAGACTGACACGCTTGGCGCTGCTCGCTGGGCTCGCGCTGTTGATCCAGCTGATCCTGGGCGCATGGGTGGCGGGGCTCAATGCCGGACTCGCTTCCGACACCTGGCCGCTGATGCAGGGGCGCCTGATACCCGAGGCCGACTGGTCCAAGGGTGCTCTGTGGACCTTCACAAGCGATCCGTTCTGGCTGCATTTTCTCCATCGCTGGTGGGCCTTCGGAGTGCTCGCGGCGCTGATTCCGCTGGCGCGCGCGGCGAAGAAGGCAGGTCCGCGCGGCGCCTCCATCGCGGTGCATTCGGCGGTGGGCACGCAAATCCTGCTCGGCATCGCCACGGTGATGAGCGGCGTCGACCTCGGTCTGGCGGTGCTGCATCAGCTCATCGGCGCATTGCTGGTTGCGTCCACAGCCTGGGCTGCGCACACCACGGGCAGGCGCTGACGGCAGTCGCATCGTCTTGGAGGTATTATTTTACCTCTTCGCAAACCCGCGCATTTGCTTGACTTGCGCCCGCTTTACGCACAGATGCCGCGCCTTCGCGGCCCTCGAGGGGTGCGCGGAACAGATTCGCAAGCAAAGGAATTTGCAGCCATGAAGGCGCTGACCAAAGCGACCAGGTCGATCAAGCCGACCGAAGTCGAGAAGAAATGGCACCTGATCGATGCCGAGGGACTGGTCGTCGGCCGCCTCTCCACGATCGTCGCCAACATCCTGCGCGGCAAGCACAAGCCGAGCTACACCCCGCATGTCGATTGTGGTGATCACGTGGTGATCGTCAATGTCGACAAGGTCCGTTTCACGGCGGGCAAGGAAAAGACCCAAACCTATTACAAGCACACCGGCTATCCGGGCGGCATCAAGTCGGTCACGGCCGACAAAGTGCTTGAGGGCCGATTCCCCGAGCGCGTGCTGGAAAAGGCGATCGAGCGGATGATCCCGACCGGTCCGCTGGGCCGGGCACAGATGAAGAACCTGCACCTCTATGCCGGGACCGAGCATCCGCATGACGGGCAGCAGCCCGTGACGCTCGACGTTGGTTCGATGAATCGCAAGAACAAGGTTGCCAAGTGATGGCTGATGAAAACAACACCGTCTCCGATCTCGCCGACCTGAAGGACATTGCCGGCGGCCCGAACGCAGCTGCGACTGCCGATGGCGACGCGCCTTTGACTCCCGCCGTTCCCGCCGCTCCCGCTATGCCTTTGCGCGAGCAGGAAATCGACGCGCAGGGTCGCGCCTATGCGACCGGTCGCCGCAAGGACGCCGTCGCGCGTGTCTGGCTCAAGCCCGGCACTGGCAAGGTGATCGTCAACGGCAAGGACCAGGAGGTCTATTTCGCCCGTCCGACGCTGCGCCTCGTCATCAACCAGCCCTTCTCGATCTCCGAGCGCGAAGGCCAGTACGATATCGTTGCCACCGTCAAGGGCGGCGGCCTGTCTGGCCAGGCCGGTGCGGTCAAACACGGCATCAGCCAGGCGCTGACCAAGTACGAGCCTGCACTGCGCGGGGTGGTTAAGGCCGCTGGCTTCCTCACCCGCGACAGCCGCACGGTGGAACGCAAGAAGTATGGCCGCGCCAAGGCCCGCAAGAGCTTCCAGTTCTCGAAGCGCTGATCCGCTTCAACAGACACAAGAACACGACAGGGCGGTCCCGCGGGGCCGCCCTTTTCGCATCTGCGCCCGATGCAATTTCTAGCCTTGCGTATAACTGATCCGGATCCGCACCCACGAGCCGACCAGCGACTGGCCTCCGCGCCTGGGCGGGCGCACCTGGAACTGCCATGCCGCCGCCAGCACGGCCCGCTGCAGCTGCGAACCAAGCGGATATTCGCCCAGCCCCACGCAATCCTCCACCCGCCATTGCGGCGCGGTGCGGCAGGCAATCAGCGCCCAGCCGGGCTGATTGGCGGTTTCCAGATAGCCCCTGAGTTCGGAAGGGGTCGGCTCCCGATACCAGCGCGCGGCGTAAAGCGGCTCCCCATCGGGCGCAGTCCCCACCACCTCGCTGTCGCCCGGTGAGGAGGGGGCAGATGGCCCAAGCGCCGGGCCCACTGCTGAGGGTGCGGGTGAAGAGCGCATGTCGGCGATATCGGCTGACGCCAGTTCGTCACGCGAAAGCGGGATAAGCGCGATGCTTGGCCTCGTCACCGCCGCTTCGGGCGTCACTTCGGGTGGACGCTCGACCTCGACAGGTTTGACCTCTGCGAAAGTCTTGGGCGCATCTTTCTGGCCAGCCTCTTCTTCAGCTTGCGAAGCGGCAGTATCGACATCGAAACTAACCAGCGATTCGCCTCCGTCGGGCGGGCGGGCAACATTCCAGCCCAGCGTCAGCAGGATGGCAATCAGCAACGCCTCGATACCGAGCGCCATGGCAAGCCCGGTGGCGCGCGGGCCAAGCCTCTCACGCAAGCGGGCCAGCTTCACTGCTGGCGAAGCAAATGGGGAGTGCGGTTGATGGGCCACGGATGATCGGTGCCAAGCTGTCCTGTCGCGTCACCCCTGCCACGCGCACTAGACCTTCGTCGCGGCGCCGCAAGGCTGAAATTCCTACCCGGCTCGATGAACCCCCCGGCAAGGTGCCCTAGTGCACTGGCGGATCGACTTTCGGGACATGGTGTACCGGCGCCACCGGCTCTCCGGGTCGGCGCGGAGGCATGGCGTCTTCGGGGACGTTGTCGATCAGCATATCGGCACTGGGCACATGCTCAAGGTTGCGCACGGTGACACTCAGCTTTTCGCCGTCCCAGTGCAGTTCGTTGAAGCTGGGCGGCGTGGAGCGTAACCGCTGCGACAAGGTTCCCGCACCGATCATCCGCACCGGTCCGTTCAAGGTCGGCTCCACAATGTCGAAGGGGTCGTGGACATGGCCGGAAAGAACGGCCAGCACCGGGCGCTTCGCCAGCTCTTCCAGCGCCTTGCCGCCATGGCCCGTCAGCGCCGTGCCCTGCGTCCCGACTTCGCGCAAAGGGTGATGCACGGCAACAAGCGCCTGCGTTCCCGCAGGCAGAGCATCGATCGCGGCAAGGCATTTCTCCAGCGCCCGTTTCGTTACCCAGCCTTTCGACCAATTGAACCGCGGCTGCGCGCGCACCGCCGTCTTCAACGGTACGATGGCAAGGCCCGGCAGGTCGATCTCGGCTTCTACCAGCGCCTTCATCCCGTGAAAGCGCCGGTAGGGGTCGAAGAAGCGTTCGTAGAGATTGAAATAGGGCAGGTCGTGATTGCCCACCTCTACCGTGACAGGCGCCTCCAGCGCATTGATCCAGCGCGTCGCCGCCGAAAATTCACGGTGCCGTGCACGCATGGTCAGGTCGCCAGTGATCGCCACGGCGTCGGGGCAACGCTGGGCGATCTCCCGCGAAACCCAGTCGAGCGCAGCCTCGTCCTCGAGACCGAAATGCACGTCGGAGATGTGGAAGAGCAGCCTTGCTTCAGTCATGCGCGATGCTCGCTAGCAGGTCTACTGGCGCTTGTTCCAGCGTGAAGACCTCAAGCGGCCGCGCCCCGGCCCGTTCGCCGTCGATAAGTATCTCAAACGGATCGCCCTCGACGCTGGCGAGCCGGACCTCGCTAACCTTCCCCAGCCGATCATGTGGCCCTTCACGAAATTGGCGGCGCACAATGGCCGCAGCCTGTTCGAGCACTTCGGCAGCACTCTCTGCATGATAGGCAGCGACTTCTATCGCGGTGTCTAGGGGGTTAAGGGCCAGCAGCGGATAGCCTTCCCGCCTCCCCAATTCGGGCGCATCGCAGCGCACGAATTCGCCTTGAAAGCTTTCCTCCAGAGCCTCGCCCGCGCTTTCCGCCAGCGCGGCCAGGTCGAAATCGCGAAGCGCCTCGCGCACGTTGTACCACGCAGTTGCAGGACCTGCGAGGAGCCCGGCATAGGCAGTGCCCGCCGTACAGGAGATCGTACCGGGGCGACGGCGCAACAAGTCGCCCGATGCGGCCCTGCGGATGGCCTCGTCGCAGTCCATGTCGCCGAACAGTCGGCGGTAGAGCAGGTTCATCGTGCCGCCGGGCAGCGCCAATACTGCGCCGCTCCATCCCGCCAACCCCGAGATTACCGCATTGAGCGTGCCGTCACCGGCGAATACGGCGACGATGTCGATGGCGGCAGCATCGAGGGCCGCAGGGACGGGCGCGTCCACCGCAGGAAAGCGCGTGTGGCGTATGATCTGCATGGCGGAATTGCAGAACTGGCCGCGCAGGTGTTCGAGCCGGGTCGCATCATTGCCCCCGCTCATATCGTTGGTGACCAGCCAAACGCGCATTGCTCTATCCATAGCGGGCATATGTCCCCACCAGCCTCACCGTTCCCATCACATCCGGCGCGTCAGGATCAACCATGCCGAGACGGCATTGGCGAGAGTATAAAGCGCATAGGTCGCGCCCCATCCAACCTGCCCCCTATGGACGAGCAGCAGCGCCGCCACCAGCACGGCGAATTCCAGCCCTAAAAGCAGCAGGCGCGTCCCCATGGATTGGTCGCGCAGGCGCCCCAGAAGCGGGTGCCCGCTTTCCATCACGGCCTGGTGCATGGCGAAATTGCCGACGCCGAAGACGAAGATAACGATCAGCAACACGCCCCCAGCCTAGGCAAATTGTTGAGGAGGTCACGCGAATTGTCGCTCATGGACCGCCCCCGGCCCTTGGTCGGGCCCGCGAAACCTCCGTCGGTTTCCCGGTACACTCTTCTCGAGCATGGCCGACGCAATGCCGCCGCCTGACCCAACCCAGGATCAGCGACCGGCCATCGCCTTGACCTTGTGAAGGTAGGTCCGCCCGATCCGCAGCATTTCACCGTCCTCCAGTTCGGCCGACCACACCCCAAGACCTTCGTGCCTGAGGCCGCGAATGTGATCGCGCCGCAGGATCGTGGAGCGATGGATGCGGATGAACTTCGCCGGATCGAGCCGCTCCTCAAGCCCGGCAATCGTTTGCAGCAACAAATAGCTGGCATCGCCGACATGGAGCCGGACATAATCGCGCTCCGCATCGACGCGATGAACGCTCGCAGCCTCGATCCGCAGCAATTCGGAGCGATGCGGTACCCAGAATTCGGACAGCCAGCGATTACCGTGCTCCCCCGGGCCTTTGCGGCGCTCCTGCGCACGGGCGATGGCGCGGTCCAGCCGGTCGGCGGCCACGGGCTTGAGCACGTAATCGACCGCGTCGAGATCGAAAGCCTCGACGGCAAAATGCTCATGCGCCGTCACGAAGATAACCGCCGGCGGTTGCGCGAACTTCGCCAGTTTCTGCGCCACCTTTATCCCGTCCATCCCGGGCATGGTCATATCGAGCAGCAACAAGTCGGGATGCAGCTGCCTGGCCAGCCGCAGCGCCGCCTCGCCATCGGTGGCGGTGCCGACCACGGCCAGCGCCTCCAGCTCCGCGCACAGGACCTGCATGCGCTCGACCGCGAGCGGCTCGTCATCGACGATCAGGGTCCTGAGGGCGCCGTCGGGCAGGGCACTCAAGCGAACGTCTCCCCAGCGCCCTGCGTCCTGACGCGATCTGCGCTGGACCCGTTATCGTGCGTTATCGGCAGACGCAGATGCGTGGCATAGCCGCCCGGTGCCGGGCCGGAGACGATCGACGCCTCCTTGCCGAAGCGCGCTTCCAGCCGGTCACGCACATTGGCAATACCGATCCCGTAGCCGGGCCGCGTCTCGTCCTGCCGCGCCATGCCATCGCCATCGTCGGAAACGGTCACGACCAGCCGGTCGTATTCCTCGCGCGCGCTAAGCGTCAGGGTCACCTGTCCCGAAGATGGCGCGATCGCGTGCTTCACCGAATTTTCGATGAGCGGTTGAAGAATCATGCCGGGGACGAGCACATCGGCCAGATCGTCGGGCACCTCGAAAACGACCTTCAGGCGGCGCGGAAAGCGCACAGCCTCTATATCGAGGTAGAGTTTCTGCAATGCGACCTCCTCGGCCAGCGTGACATCGCCGGTCGGATCATCGGCAAGGCTGCGGCGATAGAAGCGCGCGATCATCTGAATCATGCGCTCCGCCGCCTCGACCTTACCGGTCAGCACCATGGCGGAAAGTGAATTGAGCGTGTTGAACAGGAAATGCGGATTGACCTGGTATCGCAGGCTTCGCAGCTCTGCTGCCTTGGCCGCGCGCCGATAGGCGCCCTCGCGCCGCTCGGCCGCGCGCGCCTTCTCGCCAGTGAGCAGCGCCAGATAGAGCGCGCACCAGGCCAGGAACATGAAATAGCGGCTGAAGGCGAGGTCGACCAATTGCAAATGTGACGCCCCGGCAATCAGGTCGGACAAATCAACCATCAGGTCCGCCCCGTCATCTGCCCTTCCAAGCCCGCGCTCCTCGACAAAAGTCTGGACAGCCTCCTTGTCCATCGCCGCCTGCATGTCGGCAAAGACGATCCAGTTGACCTGTGCGCTGAGCACGGCCGTTGGCAGCGCGCAGACCAGCGCGGCGGCGATCTTCGCCCATAACGGCCTGCCGTCAAAGGGCCGCAGCGCCAGCCAGAGCGCCAGCGTGATGACGGCCCCCGCCGCCGAAGTGATAAGGCGCCGCCACGCCATGTCGAACGGCAGCGGCATATCGAGCAGTTCAGCCCGCATGGTGGTGAGCACGTAGTAGGCGGCCCACAGGCCGACGACAGACGCAAGTATTGTGCGAAAGGGCACGCGCGCGATACCGGATTTGGAAACTTCGCGGTCCATCTTTGCGCACTAGCCCGCAATGCAGGCCAGGGGCCAGCCCCCGGCCCATGCCCGGTCGAACGCCATCGGCCCTTGGTCGATCAGGCTCAGCCCGGCTGGAGAAGTTTTTCCTTGCGGATCTTCTCGCGCCAGTGGAGCGGGGCGAGCATGTGGACGTTGTTGCCCTCGGCATCGACCGCCACCGTCACCGGCATGTCCTTGACGGTGAACTCGTAGATCGCCTCCATGCCCAGATCCTCGAAGGCGACGACCTTGGCCTCCTTGATTGCCCGGCTGACCAGATAGGCAGCGCCGCCCACAGCCATCAGATAGGCAACCTTGAAGCGGCTGATCACCTCGACCGCATCGGCGCCGCGCTCGGCCTTGCCGATCATCGCCAGCAGGCCGAGGTCGAGCATCGTTTCGGTGAATTTGTCCATCCGCGTCGCGGTGGTGGGCCCCGCCGGGCCGACCACTTCGCCCATAATCGGATCGACCGGCCCGACATAATAGATCGCGCGGCCCCTGAAATCGACCGGCAGTTCTTCGCCCTTGTCGAGCATGTCCTTGATGCGTTTGTGCGCGGCGTCGCGTCCGGTCAGCATCGAACCGTTGAGCAGCAGGCGGTCGCCCGCCTCCCAGCCTTCGACCTCTTCCTTGGTCAGATTGTCGAGATCGACCCGCTTGGCCTCGGCATCAGGCTCCCAATGCACGTCAGGCCATTTGGAGAGATCCGGCGGCGGGATATAGCTCGGTCCAGAGCCTTCGAGGGCGAAATGCGCGTGGCGGGTGGCAGCGCAATTGGGGATCATCGCCACCGGCTTGCCCGCGGCATGGCACGGCCAGTCCAGGATCTTGACGTCGAGCACGGTGGACAGGCCGCCCAGCCCCTGCGCGCCCACGCCCATTGCATTCACGGCATCGAAAATGTCGATGCGTAACTGCTCGATATCGCTCTGAGCCCCGCGCGCCTTGAGCTGGCCCATGTCGATCGGTTCCATCAGGCTGAGCTTTGCCAGCCGCATGCAATGCTCTGCCGTACCGCCGATGCCGATACCCAGCATGCCCGGCGGGCACCAGCCCGCCCCCATCGAGGGAATCTGTTCGAGCACCCAGTCGACGATATTGTCGCTGGGGTTCATCATCTTGAACTTGCTCTTGTTTTCGCTGCCGCCGCCCTTGGCCGCAACATCGATCGAGACTTTGTTGCCCGGCACCATCTCGACCGAGAGCACGCAAGGAGTGTTGTCCTTGGTATTGCGGCGGGTGAATGCCGGATCGGCGAGGATCGAGGCGCGCAGCTTGTTCTCGGGCAGGTTGTAGGCGCGGCGCACGCCCTCATCTACGACCTCCTGCAGGCTCTTGTCCGAGATCAGGCGGCAATCCTGCCCCCATTTGACGAAGACATTGACGATGCCGGTATCCTGGCAGATCGGCCGGTGGCCTTCCGCGCACATGCGGCTGTTGGTCAGGATCTGCGCGATCGCGTCCTTCGCCGCCGGCCCTTGCTCCGCCTCATAGGCTTCGCCCAGGGCGGTGATGTAGTCCATCGGGTGGTAATAGGAGATATATTGCAGCGCATCGGCGATGCTCTCGACGAGATCTTCCTCGCGGATCGCTGTCATGTCACCCATCGAAACCCGACTCCTGTTGATCGTGTGGTACTTGCCTTCGCGTCCCATAAGCGCTCCACCGGTCGGCGGTCAAAGGCCTTGGCCTATGGCCCGCAAACCCCTAAGGCACGTGCCTTCTTCAAGACTGCGAGAGAGCGACCCTGTGACACTGGTTGACCAGCGACCTTCCGCCCAGGACTTTTCCGCCGCGCGCCGCGCCATGATCGACAGCCAATTGCGCACCAGCGGGGTCAATTCACCCTTCGTGATCGCTCGCATGGGTGCAGCTCCGCGTGAGAACTTCGTACCAGCCGAGGCGCGGGGTTATGCCTATATCGACAGGGCGATCCCGCTGGGCGAGGGCAAATGGCTCGCCGCCCCCCTGGTCCATGGCCTGATGCTGCAAAAAGCCGATCCCGGCGGCGACGAGGCGGCGCTGCTGGTCGATGGTGGCTCGGGCTACCTTGCCGAACTTGTGCGACCCCTGGTCGGCACCCTTGACGTGATTTCGCCCGAAGACGCGCTGAAAAAGTCGCGTGCCCGCACCAAGGCAGACCTGCTGATCATCGATGGCGCCGCCGAACAATTGCCAGAAACGTTGCTGGCGCGTTTGAATGACGGTGCCCGCATCATCTCTGGCACGGTGGAGGGCAGCGTGACCGGGCTTTCGCACGGTCGGTACAGCGACAAGCGGGCGGCGATGGTCCGCTTTGCCGAGATCGGCGTGCCACGCCTCCCCGCCTTCGACGCACCGAAGGGCTGGAGCTTCTGAACGTGCCGCAACGTCGCAACAGGGCCACGCTTCTGGCGGCGGCGGCTTTGGCCGGACTGTCCCCGGCACCCGCTTTCGCCGATACGCTGAAAGAGGCGCTCTGGCTCGCCTATATCGACAACCCGACGCTCGAGGCGGCGCGCGCCGACCAGCGCGCCAATGACGAGAACGTGCCGATCCAGCGAGCCGGCGGACTGCCCTCTCTGGGTGTGTCGGGCCAGTATGCCGAGAACCTCAAGACCTCTTCCAACAGCTTCATCGCACCCGAACGCCAGCTCAGCGGTAGCCTGGACCTCGCCGTGCCGCTTTATTCGGGTGGCGCGATACGCAACGGAATTCGCGCCGCGGACGAGCGTGTGGAAGCCGGGCGGGCCGATTTGCGCGGCACCGAAAGCGCGATCTTCAACCGGGTGGTCGCCGCCTACATGAATGTGATTCTGAACGAATCCCTGGTCCAGCTCTCGGCGAACAATGTCGAGGTGCTCGACGTCAACCTCGATGCGACCAGCGACCGCTTTCAGATCGGCAATCTCACCCGCACCGACGTGGCACAATCGGAGAGTCGGCTGGCGCTGGCGCGCAGCGACCTTCGCACAGCGCAAGCGAACCTGATCGCCGCGCGTGAGAACTACATCGCGCTGGTCGGCAAGGCGCCCGACGCGCTGCAGCCGCCACCGCCACTGCCCGGCCTGCCAGACACCCCCGATACCGCGGTCGATGTTGCACTCGCCAATAATCCTGACCTCATCGCCGCCAAGCAGCGCGCACAGGCAGCGGATTACGACATCGAAGTTGCAGGCGCCGGTCGCCTCCCGCAGCTCTCGGCATATTCCACCGGCGGTTACCAGAACTATCTGGGCACGCTGGGTTCGACCACTGGCAGTGCGGCGCAGACAGCGACCAGCGCCCAGGCGGGCCTGCGCCTGTCGCTACCTTTGTTTCAGGGCGGCGTCGTTTCGGCGCGGCAACGGCAGGCGACCGCCAACGCACAGGCCGCGCTTGAACGCGTGATCGCCATCGAACGCGACATCATCGCCCAGGTGCGCGCCTCTTATTCCAGCTGGCGCGCAGCCAATGCGATCGTTGAATCGTCGCTGACAGCGGTGAAGGCCGCCGAACTCAGCCTTGAGGGTGTGCGCGCAGAAAACACGGTCGGCAATCGTACCATCCTCGACATCCTCAACGCGCAACAGGAATTGCTGAGCGCGCAGGTCCAGCTCGTGACCGCGCGGCGCAATGCCTATGTCGCCGGCTTTTCGCTGCTGGCCGCCATGGGCCAGGCCGAGGCGCGCGATCTGGGGCTGAGCGAGGGGGGGCCGGGGGATCAACGCCCGCTCTACGACCCGGTAGTCAATTATGACCGCGTGCGCGGAATATTGTGGGATTGGCAGCGTGATCCCGATCCCGTCGCCACTTCCACACGCACCGTTGACATCCCTGCCCCTGATGCAGAGATTCCGGCTGACTGATTCTTCGGGGGCATGAATGCAACAAGACGGTGAACCTTCGGTCGAGGAAATCCTCGAATCGATCAAACAGGTGATTGCGCGCGATAACCGCGACAGTGCAGCGCTTACGCGCCAGCGCAAAGAGGCCCCGCCCAAGGATATTGGGCCTGTCGAGATCGAGCCCGAGACCGCATTGGCGGAAGCGAACGATGATTCGAAAGATGGCGCCGCCGCCGCCGAGATCGATGGGGACGAAGTTCTGAACCTCGGCCCCGAATCGGCGATTGTCGAAAGCGACGATGACGAGATTGGCGAGTTCGAGGACCTCGAATTTGCCGATGACGGTTTCGAGGATGACGAGCTGGAAGACGATTTCGAAGACGAAGCTTCATCTGATAGCGACCCGCTCGATACATCGACGCTCGAAGGTCTGACGACCGAGAGCGCGACCGAGGCCATGCGCCAGTCGCTCGCAGCTCTCTCCATGCTGTCCGAACCCAGCGCCCCGCCCCGGATTGTGCGTTCGGGCGAGACCTCGCTCGAAGGGCTGGTCCGCGACCTCCTGCGCCCGATGCTCGCCCAGTGGCTCGAGACCAATCTGCCCGAGATCGTCGATCAGCATGTGAAGGCCGAGATCGCACGGATCGCCGGCAAGGGGCGCTGATCACGCCTGTCGCCGATCCAGACGAGGAGCTTGACCGGGCGCAGCGCGCGCTCGGCAAGATTGGCGGCGAGGCGATTCAACGCCATATTTTCCTGTGCGCGATTTCGGAAAAGCAGGAATGCTGCCGCCGCGATGTTGGAGAGCGCGCGTGGAAATATCTGAAAAAGCGGCTCAAGCAGCTCGGTCTTACCGGGGCAAAGAGCGCGGCGGGCGGCGGTATCCAGCGTAGCAAGGCCGATTGCCTGCAGATTTGCGCCGCCGGGCCGGTCGCGATCGTCTGGCCTGACCGCGTCTGGTATCACTCCTGCACCGAGCCCGTGCTCGAACGCATCATCCAGGAACATTTGATCGGCGGCGTCCCGGTCGAGGAATTCAGGCTGCGCGGGACCGGCGACGAAGTTGTCAGAGAGCCGGGCGTCTAGCTCTCGTCATCCTGTCCGTGGTCGACGGCGGCATCGTGACCGGTCCCGTTGGACAGGAACACCAGCCCCATCAACGCACTCGTCAGCAACATCGAGAAACCGATTCCCAGCGCCATAGCGATGAGGAAATGCGGCGAGACATGATCATTACTGCGGTAGATTACCGCTACAGCCAGCAGTACCGTTCCAAGGGTCAGTGCGAGCATGAAGCGCATCAGGCGCCTGTATCGCGCCCATGCGTGAGCCGCGACCAGAGGATCCTCGAGCGGGGATTTACGCGCCATGGCACCGCTTTGCCGGTCTTTGCCGGGCCCGGCAAGCATCAGCTACGAAGGCATTTGTGCGAACAGGCCATTTCGTGGCATTATCCGGTTCAATAGATAACATTGGGAGCAAGGAGGAATCGTACCATGTCGATTTCACAGATTATCGCTGGCCGCGAACAGGCCATCATCACCTGTGTTGCGCAAGACCTTGTGCGCGACGCCACGCGCGTCCTGGCCGAAAAGCGCATCGGCGCACTTCCGGTCGTGGAGGGCAACAAAGTCGTCGGAATTTTTTCCGAGCGCGACGTGCTCTATTGCATCGCCCGCGACGGTGCCGAGGCACTCGATGGCAAGGTTGGGGACGTGATGACCGCGCCTGCCATCACTATCGACCTCGCCAGCGATGCGCTGGAGGCGCTTTCACTGATGACGCGGCGCCGCATCCGCCACCTTCCCGTGGTCGACGAAAGCGGGCTTATCGGGTTCGTCTCGATCGGCGATCTGGTCAAATATCGTATCGATCAGGTCGAGTTTGAGGCACAGCAAATGCGCGAATATATCACGGCGGCTTGAGCCGGGCACTCGCCAACACTACATGCTACAATGATGAGCATGCCCGTGACCCTGACCCAGAGCGCCGCGAAGCGCGTCATCGCCATTGCCGAGCGGCAGGGCCGCGCGCCGATCCTGCGGCTGGCGGTCGAGGGCGGCGGGTGCTCGGGCTTCCAATATCGCTTCGACCTGGCCGACACGCCCCAGGATGACGATCAGGTGACCGAGACCGAAGGCGCGCGCCTGCTGGTCGATCCGGCCAGCCTCGATCTGGTCGCCGGAAGCAAGGTCGATTTCGTCGAATCGCTTGGCGGCTCGGCGTTCCGGGTCGAAAACCCGAATGCGGCTGCGGGATGCGGTTGCGGCTCATCCTTCGGGATTTGAGCCACGTGGCCAAGCCTGCGTGAAAATTGCCAGCTTCAACATCAACGGTATCAAGGCGCGTGGCCCGCGCCTGCTCGAATGGCTGGACGAGACCCGGCCGGATGTCGCCTGCTTGCAAGAGATCAAGTGCCAGGACGAGAATTTCCCCGCTAACGATTTCGCGGGGCTCGGATACCAGGCGATCTGGCACGGCCAGAAGGGCTTCAACGGCGTTGCAATCCTCGCACGGGACATGGAGCCTGCCGAGAAGCAGCGCGGTCTACCAGGCGACGATAGCGACGAACAGGCACGCTATCTTGAGGCGGAGGTGCGCGGCATTCGGGTCTGCAACCTCTATCTGCCCAACGGCAATCCGCAACCCGGCCCCAAATTCGATTACAAGCTCGCCTGGATGGAGCGGCTGCGCGCACGGATGCAGGCGCTGCGCGATGCGGAGATCCCCTGCGTCGTGCTTGGCGATTTCAACGTCATTCCTGAGGACAAGGATGTTTGGTCGGTAAAGGCGATGCAAAGCGACGCATTGATGCAGCCCGAAAGCCGCGATGCCTATGCGCGGCTCCTCAATGACGGCTGGACCGATGCGATCGACACGCTCAATCCGCGTGGCGGGGTGTGGACCTATTGGGACTACCAGGCCGGTGCCTGGCAACGCGACCACGGCTTCCGCATCGACCATTTGCTACTTTCGCCTCAATCCGCCGACCGTTTGGTGGCGGCGGGCGTCGACGAGACCTATCGCGGGCGAGAGAAAGCGAGCGACCACGCGCCGGTGTGGGTTGAGTTGCGAGAAGAGTGAGGGGGCCCAGTGACGGCCCTCGGTCCCTGTAGGGGCCGGGAACCGTTTGCGCGGATGCGCGAACGGAGCACCATGCTTCAACGATAGAAGATATGCCGATCGATCGTCGCACGGGCGACTTTCGTGCGCGCCCAGCGCGGGCGGACATGGGTCGCATGGAAAAACAGCGCGTCGCTGGCCCGGGTCTCCCACAGTTCACGATGCGCAATGCGGGCAATGGCCTTGGCGCGGCTCCATGCGCGGGTCGCTTCGCGCGGCTGCGGAATATTCCCACCGTTCACGAAGGAGAATTGCGCACGCTGGGTGACGACACCGCAGTAATTGTCCGGGAAACGCGAAGATTCGGCGCGGTTCACAATCACTTCAGCGACTGCAAGTTGGCCGTCCAGCGGCTCACCGCGCGATTCGAAATACACCGCCTGTGCCAGGCACATCAGATCGGCGGAAAGCTCGCCATTGTCAGGCAGCGTCTCGACGAGGTCACGCAGGCTGGCTGCGTCCTGCTCGGGCAATTCGTTTGCTTCAGGCAGTTCCTGAACCACTTCGTGCGCGACGAAGCGGATTTCAGGCGCGCCTGCCTGCTCATCGGATTTTTCGACGGCCTGCTCACCAATGGGCAAAGCCGCGGCGTCCTGTGTCTCGGTTTCCTGCGCATTCGCCCCGGAAAGGTCGGAGCCAAGCAGGGCCGCAGCAATCATGGCAGCCGAGGCGAATGCCCCGACACCGCGTGTCGTGCTAACCATCAATGATAAAACTCACGGCGGTGGGAAACCTGTCGCAGGCCAGCGATCGCCGGGCCGTAAAATGCTGGCCCATCTTGCTGGCGATCCATCCAAGGACCTGCCGGTCGCCCCCCGTCTACGCCCGGCCCGGCCACGGCTGTATTGCCGCAGTCGCAGGTCACTGGCGCTTGGGAAGTCGAGCGGGCAGATAGCGATCCTTACCCCGGTGTCAACCTTCCCCTACGTCTCATTCCAAAAGCCGTTCCGCTCCGGGATGGTCGAGTTCGAGAATCCAAAGATCGCGATCCTGCGCCTTGCGCCGTTGCCAATACTCAGTAATTTCATATGGATTTTCAGCACTTTGAGATTTGGTAAGGGCCCACACCCGGGTGCCGTCGATCTGCGGCATGCGCTCATAAAGCCGGGAATTTGTGCCGTTTGAGCAACATATGACCATCAACGTCCCGGCATCGCGTTCGCCCTTGGACAGCACCATTCCGAAGCCGCCCAGAGCCTCGACAGAACGGATCAGCCCGGTGACTTCGAGATGGGCAGGAAGGCGCCCGTCCATCTGCTCAACTGCCCGGCTGGTGGTAACCGGCGAGACCCGCCAGCGGGATATGCGAGCGCATGAAGGTGCCCGTGCCGCGCCCGATCTCGTCGCCTTCTTCGTCGACGAGGTGCGCTTCAGCCACGAAAACCCGCCTTTTGCCGCTGATCCACTTGCCATGTGCGACCAGGCGGCCCGTCCGCACCGGCTTGGTGAAATGGAGGTTGAAGCCGGTGGTCAGCAGGAAACGGTCCGAGACCAGGGAATTGGCAGCGTAGAAGGCCGCGTCATCCAGCATCTTGAAATAGATGGTGCCATGCGCCGCGCCAGCTGCGTGGTGCAAGGCCTCATCAATATCGAAAGTGATTCGAGACTGTCCCGCAGCAGTGATCTCAAGCGACGAAGCGAACTTACTGTTGATCGGCGCCGACTCATAAAGCGATTCGAGCGCACGATAGTGCGCTTCGGCCCCTGAAGCGCCGACAACCGCAACGCCAACGCCCGGGACGCCAGCACCCGGGCTCGGGTCCGGATCAGGCGGCGTCGCGGTCGACGACATTCGTCAGCAGCGCGTAGAGGGCTTCTTCGTCGGGCGCATCGGCGAGGGCGTTACGGACATTCTCGTCGCGCACCAGCCGCGAGATCGCGGCCAGCGCATGGAGATGGGCTGCGCCACTGCTCTCCGGCGAAAGAAGGCCGAACACCAGCTCAACCGGCATGCCGTCAGCGGCGTCGAAATCGCAGGACTGATCCAGCTTGACGAGTGCGGCAATAGGCCGCGCAATTCCAGGTACGCGGGCATGGGGGATCGCCACGCCACGCCCAAAACCCGTGCTGCCCAACTTCTCGCGTTCTTCGAGATACTCAGCCACGGTCTGCGCATCGATATCCCAGGCCTCGGCAAAAAGCTGGGCCAGAGCTTCCAGAATCCCGGCCTTGTCGCGGACATCCAGGATGGCCACGGCTTCGGGCTTGGTTGCAAATACGGCGTTTGTCATCGTTGCATTTTTCATCGACAGCCCGGCCCTCGCGGGAAAGCGAGTGGCCGGATTGTCGTTATCTCTCAAATGTTTCTGTTTAGAGGCCGCGCTTTGGAACGCTGCAATCAGGCCGGTTCGACCCATCCGATCGCGCCATCGTCGCGGCGATAGACCATATTATGGCGCCCAGTGCCAGCATTTTTGAAGAACAGGGCATTGGTGTGTCTCAAATCGAGCAACATTACGGCATCCGACACGCTGACTTCGGGAATATCGATGCGGGTCTCGGCAACCACGGCCGGACTTTCGGACTGGATCTCCTCGTCCTCAGTCTCTTCGGGAGCGAAGATGACATAGGCGGCATCCTCTTCCTTCAGGGCGTAGGCCGCCTGTTCATGGCGGTCTTTCAGTCGCCGCTTGTATCGTCGGAGCTGTTTTTCGATCTTCTCGGCCGCCACGTCGAAACATTGATGCGCGTCCTGCGCCTGACCGTGACTCTTCAGAATCAGGCCATGATTGACATGCAGCAGGATATCGCAAGCAAAGGCGCTGGGCGGCGCCTTGCCGAATGTCACCGTCGAGGAAAGCGCCCGGCTGAAATGCTTGTCGACAATATTCTCAAGGCGGTCGGAGGCGTGCTCCTGCAGCGCAGTGCCGGTGTCGATCTGGTGGCCGGAAACGCGAATATCCATGGGAGTTTTTCCTTCTCTCGTTTTATCCGCCGCCCAGCGAATGACGAAAGTTCAGCTTCGCCAGAGCGGCTCCGACAGGGATTCCAGAAATTGCCCATGTCGCGCAAGCTCTTCCGCACTTGGAGCATAATCGCGCGGCGCGCGATAGAGGCCAGTCTTAGGCCTGAAAGTGCCGGTTCGGACCACCTGCTCACCGTCTTCGGCAGCCAGTTCGAGCCCGATCTGCCGCCCTCCGGTCAGCTCGACATAAACCTGCGCCAACAATTCGGCGTCCAGCAATGCGCCGTGTAGCACGCGGTGGCTGCGGTCTACCCCATAGCGAGAGCACAATGCATCGAGCGTGTGCTTTGCCCCCGGATGCCGGCGGCGGGCGATGGCCAGTGTGTCGATCATCCGATCATCACCAATCTGCCCGTGGCCGCAAACGCGCAGCTCGGCATTGAGGAAGCCGAAATCGAACTGCGCATTATGCGCAACCAGCGGAGCGTCGGCGAGGAAATCGAGCAAGTCGGCCGCGCGATCGCGGAACAGCGGCTTGTCGGAAAGAAAAACAGCGGAAAGTCCGTGCACGCGCTCTGCCTCGACTGGCATGTCGCGCTCGGGGTTGAAATAGGCATGAAAAACCTGGCCTGTCGCTACCCGGTTGACCATCTCGATACAGCCGATCTCGACCATCCGATCGCCCGATCTAGGGTCTAGACCGGTGGTTTCAGTGTCGAAGACGATTTCGCGCATGTCGGCCTTATGGCGCCCCGTTCACTCGCCTTGCAAGCCGTCGCGCGCTTCTTCGCGCAGTCTGTCCACCAGCGCTTCTACCGCCAGCCGCGTTTCATCGAGCGACTGGCCGGTATCGATCACATGGTCGGCCCGCGCGCGTTTGGCCGCATCGGGCAATTGCTTATCGAGAATGCCTGCAAGCTTCGCCTCGGTCATGCCGGGACGCGCCAGCACCCGCTCTCGCTGGGCCGATTCCGGCGCCGAGACGACGACAATGCGATCGACAAGCTGTGCACCGCCAGTTTCGAACAATAGGGGTATGTCGAAAAGAACCAGCGGGGCATTGGCATTGTTTTCCAGAAACCGTGCCCGCGCGGTTTGCACAGCCGGGTGCACGATTGCCTCGAGCCGGGCCAGTGCGTCGCGGTCGGAGAACACGATCATGCCCAGCGCATCGCGGTCCGCGCCAGATGGCCCGGTCGTTCCGGGAAAAGCCGCTTCTATATCGGCGAGCAATTCGCCAGCCGGGCCCTGCATGCGCCGCACCTCGGCATCAGCGTCAAAAACCGGGACACCCTTATCGGCGAACATGGCCGCAACGGTGCTTTTGCCCATACCGATCGACCCGGTGAGGCCGATGATCAGCGGACCCGTCTTGGTGCCATGTTCGCCGTCGGTCATGACGTCGGCCTCGCCTGCATTTGGGCCTGCAATTGGGCCTGCAATTGGGCCCGCAATTCAGAATCGCCATCATCGCGCGGCGGGGCAATTCCGAAAAAATGCTCAAAAGCCTTGGCCGCCTGTCCGATCAACATGTTGAGCCCGTCCAGCGTTCTGAAGCCATGTTCGCGTGCCGCGATCAACAGTGGCGTATCGAGCGGATGGGTGACGATGTCATAGACGATTGCACCGGGCGGGGCGTGGCTGAAGTCGAACGCCAGCGGTGGATGCCCGGCCATCCCCAGTGGGCTGGCATTGACGATCAGGTCGAGACAGCCGTCTCGATCGTCGAAGGGAAAATCGGTAGTGTCGGAAAAATGCGCCAGGTCGATGGCGTGATGCTCGCCATCAGGGTCGATCTCTTCAAGAAGAACGCGCGCCTTTTCTGGATTGCGGCCCGCGAGCACAATGGTGAAGCCGTGCTCGGCCAGCGCAGCGACAATCGCCCGCGCCGCACCGCCCGTTCCCACCACCCGCGCCATACGGAAAAGGTGATCCTTGCTTAGCTCCCGCTCGAGCGGCTCGAGAAAACCGGCCATGTCGGTGTTCATACCAAGCAGCGCCGATTTCTCGCCCCTGCGGCGGCACGTCACAGTATTGACCGCCCCAATCAGCTCCGCGCCGATCTCCAGCCGGTCAAGGAAAGGAATTGCCGCCTGCTTGTGCGGCATGGTGATATTGCAACCCTGCCAGTGCGGGTCTGCGCGCCGCGCGGCGAAATAGTCTGCCAGCCCGTCAGAGGTTACGTGACAGGCGCGGTAATCAGCATCCATGTCGAGCTTGTCGATCCAGTAATTGTGGATCGCCGGACTTTTCGACTGCGCAATGGGATCGCCGATGACCTCTGCATAGGCATTCATGCGCTCACCCCCTCTAACGAGCGCAATGCGCCCAGTACCGGGAGCAACGGCATGCCCAGCACAGTGAAGTGGTCGCCCTCTATCCGTTCGAACAGCTGGACGCCGCGCCCCTCGATCCGGAACACGCCGACGCAATTGCCGACTTCGGGCCATTCGGCATCGAGATAAGCTTCGATGAAGGGCCCGCTCAGCTCGCGCACCTGCAGGCGTGCCAGCTCCGACTGGCCCCACACGATCGCATTGCGGTGGTTGATCGCCGCCGCCGAATGCAGTTCCATCACCCGGCCCGAGAAGAAGCGCAGATGTTCGCCAGCCTCTTCGCGGCTGGCCGGCTTGTCGAACCGACGCCCTTCGACCACCACGAGTGAATCGCTGCCAAGCACTGCCCTGTCGCCACCATTGACCGCCAGCGCTTTCGCCTCGGCGAGTGCCAGCGCGATCGCAGCGGGCGCGCGACCGGCAAGGCTCGCTTCGAGCGCGCGCTCGTCCAGGTCGGCGGGAACCGATTCGAACGCTACGCCAGCAGCCTCCAGCATGGCCCGACGTGAAGCACTCTTCGAAGCAAGGATGAGGGTCATATCGGCTTAGGACCGATACGCGGCGGGACGTCCCGACCCTTCCGCTCGTTATGCAGGTTGATGACCGCCGCCGCAGTTTCCTCGATCGAGCGGCGCGTCACGTCAATCACCGGCCAGCCATTATCGGCAAACATGCGCCGCGCAAAGGCGACCTCCTTCTCGACATGATCATTGTCAACATAGGCAGTGTTGGCCTTTTCGTTGAGCGAAAGCAGGCGGTTACGTCGGATCTGGACGAGCCTTTGCGGTGCGGTGGTCAGACCCACCACCATCGGATTCTTGAGCTGGAACAGCGAGGGTGGCGGCGGGCTTTCCACCACCAGCGGGATGTTTGCGACCCTGTAGCTGCGATTGGCGAGATAGATGCTGGTCGGCGTCTTCGAGGTGCGCGAAACGCCCGCAAGGACGATATCGGCCTCTTCCCAATTCTCCCACCCTATCCCGTCATCATGCGCAATGGTAAACTGGATCGCCTCGACCCGCTCGAAATAGGCCTCGTCCATCTGGTGCTGCTTGCCAGGCCGACCATGGGCCTGCTGACCGAGCCGCTCCTCCAGCGCCGATGTGACGGTATCGAGCGCGGCGACATGCGGCAGACCGAGCGCGCGGCACCGTTCCTCAAGCCGCCCGCGGGTCTCCGCGTTCACCAGCGTATAGAGCACCAGGCCGGGATTGGCCTTGAACTCGTCCATGATCCGGTCGAGATGCTGGCGCGAGCGGACCATCGGCCAGAAGTGTCGCGTCACTTCGGCGGCATCGAACTGGGCGAGCGCCGCCTTGGCGATCATTTCGAGCGTTTCACCGGTGGAGTCCGAGAGCAAGTGGAGATGGAGCTGTGGCATGTGGATAGAACCCGGCATAAACCACGGGAGCAATCGGCGGACAAGAACTGCGGTGCATTCCATGCCCGGTATCGGCTTTTCCCGCGTATTCGTATGAACAGGCCAGGCGCCAATTTTGGCATGCCGGGGATTGTGGGGAGAAAGATCGCTTGACGGCTCAGGTCCACGATTCGATGGCGGGCCGGTCCCTGTTCAAGCCGGGACAATTCCGGCAGGGTCGCCTAATCCCCGAAATCCACAGGCCCAACAGACTCCATCATAATCTATATAAATCTATTATATAATTGAATTGGGACCCTTCGATGCCCGGTCTTCTCCTCGAAACCCTGCGCAGCAAGCGCTGTGATCAGGTGCCCGTCTGGTTCATGCGCCAGGCTGGTCGCTACCTGCCCGAATATCGCGCCCTGCGTGCTGAGAAGGGCGGGTTTCTGGCGCTCGTCTATGACAGCGAGTCGGCTGCGGAAATCACGCTCCAGCCGATCCGTCGGTTCGGTTTTGACGGGGCGATCCTGTTTTCCGATATCCTCATCGTTCCCCATGCTTTGGGCCAGAATCTTGAATTCCTGGCGGGCGAGGGGCCGAAACTCTCGCCGCGGCTGCTAGATGCGGCTTTGGAAAATTTCGAGGCCGCACCCCACCATTTCGATCCGATCTATGAGACTGTGCGTCAGTGCCGGCAGCGAATGCCCGATGGGGTAACAATGCTGGGCTTTGCCGGGTCGCCGTGGACCGTGGCGACCTACATGGTGGCGGGCGAGGGCAGCCGCGACCAGTTTGACACGCGTGCCATGGCCTATCGTGAGCCTGAAGCTTTCGGTGTGATCGTGGATGCAATCGTCGAAAGCTCGATCACGTACCTTTGCGGACAGATCGAAGCGGGAGCCGAGGCGGTGCAATTGTTCGATAGTTGGGCAGGCAGCCTGTCGCCTGCTCAGTTCGAACGCTGGGTCATCGCACCAAATGCGGCGATTACGACGGCTCTGCACGAGCGGCATCCGGGTGTTCCCGTCATTGGCTTCCCCAAGGGAGCGGGCGGAAAGCTTGCGGCCTATGCGCGGGAAACGGGCGTCGATGCGCTGGGGCTGGACGAGACGGTCGATCCCGAATGGGCGGCGCGCATTCTGCCGCCGGATCTGCCGGTGCAGGGAAATCTCGATCCGCTGCTCCTGCTGACAGGAGGGTATGAGCTTTCGCAGGGAATTCACCGCATTCTCGAAGCCTTTGCCGACCGCCCGCATGTGTTCAATCTGGGCCACGGAATCGACAAGACCACGCCGATCGCCCATGTCGAAGCTGCACTCGCAACAATCAGGGGATGGCGGGGATGACGCAGGCAATCAAATCTCCTACATCGCAATCATGCAGGGTGTTCTCACGATGACCTATCTGTGGCTCAAGGCCGGTCATATCATTTTCGTGATCTTCTGGATGGCTGGCCTGTTCATGCTGCCGCGCCAGCTCGTTTACATGTTTGGCGCCGCCCCGGGTTCGGAGGAGGAGGCATTGTGGGTCAAGCGCAGCCGTGCGCTGAGCAAAGTCATCCTTGTCCCCAGCCTGATTGTCGTGTGGGTTCTCGGCCTTCTGCTCGCATATTCGACCGGTGCGTTCACGCAGGGCTGGTTCCATGCCAAACTGCTGCTGGTCATTCTGCTCAGCGGCTATCACGGCTGGATGTCGGGCCTGGCGAAGAAGATGGGACGCGGTTTGCGCCCCATGAGCGAGAAGCGGCTGCGCTTGCTCAATGAAGTGCCCGGCGTCGCGATTGCACTGATTGTGATCCTGGTGATCGTGCGCCCCTTCTAGACTTTCGGCCTTCTAAAACCTCGCTTCGTCCCCCATATTCCGATTTGCGAATTGACCGAGCCAGCGGAAAGGCATAATTCGCGCAGCTAACCGGCTGAGGTTGCCAAACAGGGCGACCGGGTCTGCTTTCTCCAAGCCCATCTGGCCTGCCGGCTCCCCAAGTTTCTCACGGAATATTTCCCATGCATTTGAAAGAGTTGAAGAAAAGAACCCCGGCGGAGCTGGTCTCCATGGCTGAGGAATACGAGGTCGAGGGCGCGAGCACGATGCGCCGCCAGGACCTGATGTTTGCAATCTTGAAAGAGGTCGCAGAAGATGGCGAGGAAATCCTCGGCATCGGCACGATCGAGGTCCTTCAGGACGGTTTTGGCTTTCTGCGTTCGCCCGAGGCGAATTACCTCGCCGGGCCTGACGACATCTACGTCTCCCCCAACCAGGTCCGAAAATGGGGCCTGAGGACCGGTGACACGGTTGAAGGCGAGATTCGCGCGCCCAAGGACGGGGAACGCTATTTCGCGCTGACCAAGCTCCTGAAGGTCAATTACGACGATCCTGACGCGGTGCGCCACCGCACCAATTTCGACAACCTCACACCACTTTACCCTGACGAGCGACTGAACCTTGATACCAAGGATCCGACGGTCAAGGACAAGTCGGCCCGCGTGATCGATCTTATCAGCCCCCAGGGCAAGGGCCAGCGCGCGCTGATCGTGGCGCCGCCGCGCACTGGCAAGACCGTGCTGTTGCAGAATATGGCCAAAGCCATCACCGACAACCATCCCGAGGTCATCCTGCTGGTCCTGTTGGTCGACGAACGGCCCGAGGAAGTCACCGACATGCAGCGCAGCGTGAAGGGTGAGGTCATCTCCTCAACCTTTGACGAGCCCGCGCAGAGACACGTGCAGGTCGCTGAAATGGTTATCGAAAAAGCCAAGCGTTTGGTGGAGCACAAGCGTGACGTTGTGATCTTGCTCGATTCGATCACTCGTCTCGGCCGTGCCTACAACACGGTGGTGCCCAGTTCTGGCAAGGTGCTGACCGGCGGTGTCGATGCTAATGCCCTGCAAAGGCCCAAGCGTTTCTTCGGTGCGGCGCGCAATATCGAGGAGGGCGGTTCGCTCTCCATCATCGCTACGGCGCTGATCGATACCGGCAGCCGCATGGACGAGGTGATCTTTGAAGAGTTCAAGGGCACCGGCAACTCGGAAATCGTGCTCGACCGCAAGGTTGCGGACAAGCGCATCTTCCCCGCGCTGGACGTCGGCAAGTCGGGCACCCGCAAGGAAGAGCTGCTGGTCGACAAGGAGCAGCTTTCCAAGATGTGGGTGCTGCGCCGCATCCTGATGCAGATGGGCACGATCGATTCGATGGAATTCCTGCTCGACAAGATGAAGGATTCCAAGACGAACGAGGATTTCTTCGCGACGATGAACCAGTAGCGGTCAGGTACGGGGCTGCCGGTAAGGCGGCCCCGCCCGGATCGTCAGAGGTTGTCTGCAAAAAACGCCATGGTCCGTTTGTCGGCCAGTTGGGCGCCTTCCTCGTCACGACGCTTGCCGAATTGGGTGGCGAAACCGTGATTGAGACCCGGATAGTCGTGCAAGACGACTTTCGGGTGTTCATCCAGCCCTTCGTGCATGGCTTTTTGCGTAGCGGCATCGACGAAGCCGTCTTGCGTGGGGATGTGCAGCATGAGCGGATGGGCGATCGCGTGCTTTTCGCCCAGCAATCCATCGATACCCACCGCGTAATAGCCCACGGTCGCATCGATGTCGGTACGGGTTGCGGTCATGTAAGCGAGGCGTCCACCCAGGCAATAGCCGACCGCGCCGACCTTGCCGCCCGAAACCTCATCTCGGGCAAAGTGGATCGCAGCCTCGATGTCGCGGATGCCGGCATCCTGGTCGAACTTTCCCATATGCGCCAGCGCAGCCTGCATCTGGTCGGGGATGTCGGGGTCCAGCTCAATTCCCGGTTCAAGCCGCCAGAACAGGTCAGGAGCGACGGCCAGATAGCCTGCCTCGGCTAGAGCGTCGCATTTGTTGCGGATTCCCGCATTCACACCGAATATTTCCTGGATCACAATGATCGCCGCCCTGGGTGTCCCGGCGGGGCGCGCGACATATGCAGTGAATGCTTCATCATCTTCGAGGGTAGAAATTTTCGTAGTCTCGCCCATAGTGCTATCCTCCCGGCTGAATATAACAGGCATATGTCAAACGTAGCCGAAGATGAAAGGTGCCCATGAAATGAAGGTCAATGTGGAAATCGACTGTTCGCCCGACGAGGCGCGTCAGCTCATGGGCCTCCCTGACGTTGAGAAGGCCAACGCGGTCTATATGGACGCGATCTCCTCGGCGATGAAAGGCGTGACCAGTACGGGCCAACTCGAGGAATACGCCAAGCAGCTCGCACCAATGGGCCATTTCGGGCTTCAACTGTTTCAGAACTTTATGGACGTCGCCGTGTCTCAGGCGGGCATGATGACCCCTGATTCCAACGGCAAGAAGTCCGGCTCCAAATAGCATCGGTCCCTCAGGGACCACCAAGAGCCGATTGCCATGGATACGATTTTCGCCTTGTCGAGCGGGGCGCCACCTGCCGCCATTGCGGTTATAAGGATAAGTGGGCCGGCTGCGCGGGGTGCGCTGGAAACACTGGCAGGCAAAGTTCCGCTGCCGCGCAGGCTGGAATTGGCCCGCTTGCGTGACAGCAGCGGTGGTTTGCTTGATCGCGCCCTGGTCAGTTTCTTCCCCGCGTCGGGATCGGTCACGGGTGAGGATCTCGCCGAATTGCATCTCCATGGCGGGCGCGCGGTAATTGCTGCTGTGGAGGGCGCGTTGGCCGCGATCACCGGACTGCGCCGGGCCGAGCCGGGAGAGTTTACGCGCCGGGCGCTTGCAAATGGAAAGATCGATCTCGCCGAGGCCGAGGGCTTGGCTGATCTCCTCATGGCTGAAACCGAGATTCAGCGCCGGGTGGCCTTGGGGCAGGCGGGCGGGTTGCTTTCGCGTAAGGTCGAGGCGTGGAGGGAGCGGGTGCTTGCCTTGTCCGCCGGACTGGAAGCTGTGCTCGATTTCGACGACGAAGACGATGTGGCGGTTTTGCCGGCGCAGTTCGCCATGGGGCTGCTTGCGCTTTCGGAAGAGATGGAAGCGGCACTTGCGGCCCCGTCGGCGGAGAAACTGCGAGAGGGATATCGCATCGCCATCGCTGGACCGCCAAACGCAGGGAAATCTACACTTTTCAATGCTTTGCTTGGTTCTGAGGCGGCGATTGCCACACCTTTTGCGGGCACGACGCGCGATGTGATCGAGAGACCCGTTGCGATTGAGGGTGTGCCGATCACACTGGTCGACATGGCGGGTCTGCATGACGCCACCAGTGACCCGGTTGAGGCAATCGGGATTGAGCGGGCGCGTGAGGAATTGCTTCGCGCGGATCTGGTGCTCTGGCTCGGGCCGGAAGGTGAGGGGCCTCCCGGGTGCTGGGAAGTCGCGGGGCAGTGCGACAGGGCAGATGCGCCAGCTAAGGCCAATGCGAGGTTCGAAATCTCGGCAGTAACTGGTGAGGGTATCGAACAGCTCATCGAAGCCATGGTCGAGCAGGCGCGCTCTGGCCTGCCGGCGCCGGGTGAGGCGGTTCTCAATCAGCGCCAGCGCATTCTGGTCCGGCGTGCGAGTACAGCGCTTGGTGAGGCGACGAGCGTTTCCGATCATCTCATCGTCGCAGAACACTTGCGCGTCGCCAGGGCCGCATTTGACGCACTCCTGGGGCGCACCGCGACGGAAGACGTGCTCGATGCTATCTTCGGGCGTTTCTGTATCGGCAAGTAGCGTGTTTCACGTGGAACAGCGCATGAGGCTTTGACCGGCGCAAACCGGAGTTCTAAGCGGCGCGGGCGATGGGTGTTTTTGATGTCATCATAGTCGGCGGGGGACATGCGGGTTGCGAGGCTGCGGCCGTCGCGGCGCGCATGGGTGCGCGCACCGCATTGGTCACGTTCGACGCTAAGGCCATCGGTGCGATGAGTTGCAATCCGGCCATTGGCGGTCTTGGCAAAGGTCACCTGGTGCGTGAGGTGGATTCATTCGATGGATTGCTTGGGCGTGCGGCGGATGCGGCGGCGATCCATTATCGTATGCTCAATCGATCTAAGGGCAGTGCAGTATGGGGCCCGCGAGTTCAGGCCGATCGCTCTCTTTTCAGGCGTGCGGTGCAACGAATGATCGCGGCGCAGGATGGCCTGACCGTTGTGGAGGGTGAGGGTGCATCTCTCATGCTTGACGGTGGGCGCGTAGCCGGCCTCAATCTCGCAGATGGGACGCCGATCGATGCACGGGCCGTTGTCCTTTGCACCGGCACTTTCCTCGGCGGTCGGCTCTTCCGGGGGGAAGAGCGGCTCGAAGGTGGGCGTATTGGTGAGAATGCCGCGCACCGTCTGGCGTCACAGTTGCGCGAGGCCGACCTTCCCATGGCGCGGCTCAAGACGGGCACGCCGCCCAGGCTTGACGGACGGACGATCGATTGGGCGCGTCTCGCCGAACAGCCCGGCGATGCAGATTTCTGGACAATGTCTCCCCTGACCAAGAGGCGCGTGAACCCGCAGGTCTTCTGCGCGATCACCCGCACGAATCCCCGTAGTCACGCAATAATCGCGGACAATCTCCATCGCTCGCCGCTGTTTACCGGCGCGATTGACGCCACGGGGCCTCGTTACTGCCCTTCCATCGAGGACAAGATTCATCGCTTTGCCGACCGCGACGGGCACCAGATCTTCCTGGAGCCCGAGGGCCTGGATACGCAAATGGTCTATCCGAACGGAATTAGCACCTCGCTTCCCGCCGATGTGCAGCTGGAAATGCTGCATACGATCGAGGGATTGGAAGCTGTCGAGATGGCAGTTCCCGGCTACGCAGTGGAATATGACCACATCGATCCGCGCGCCCTCGGGGCGGACCTGCAACTGCACGCGATCCCAGGCCTTTACTGTGCAGGTCAGATCAACGGCACGACAGGTTATGAGGAGGCGGCCGCGCAGGGACTTGTTGCCGGAATGCGAGCTGCGGCAAATGTTCTGGGGCGCAAACCTGCCCCTATTGACCGGGCGAATTCCTACATGGCGGTCATGATCGATGATCTCACCCTGCATGGTGTCAGCGAACCCTATCGCATGCTTACGGCGCGGGCCGAGTATCGCCTGCGCCTTCGTGCCAACAATGCTTCCACCCGCCTGACAGGGCTGGCGCTCGAGGCTGGCTGCGTCGGGGAAGAGCGCGCCCGCTGGTTCGCGGATCGAGAGGGCCAGCGGACGCGGTGGGAAGAGGCGCTTGGCCGAGAGGTTTCCGCACAGGACCTCGTAAACGAGAGCATCGATGTGCGTGCAGACCAACCGCGCGCGACATTGCGTGACTGGTTGCGCTTTCCGGCGGTGGAGTTGGCCGCAATCGGCGCATTCCTGCCAACTGACTGCGATCCGGACGCGGGCATCGCCGTCGAAATTGCCGAGGATTGCATTTACGCACCCTATCTGGCGCGGCAGGATTCTGAATTGCGCGACTTGCGGGCCAGCCAGGACGTCATTCTCGATGGCGCATTTCCCTATGATCAGGTGCCCGGCCTTTCTCGTGAGATGGTCGAACGACTCTCAGCCGCTCGTCCTCGAGACCTCGCGGCAGCGGGAAGGGTGCGCGGCGTTACGCCTGCGGCGCTTGCGGCGTTGCTCGTCCATGCGCGGCGCCGGGCGGCATGATGCCGGGCGAGAACGAAGCGCGGGATTATTGCCGGACCTTGTGTGATGACGAGGCGATGGCGCGTCTCGACCAGTTCGTTCCGTTGCTGTTGCAGGAAAGCGCGAAGCAGAACCTGATCTCAGCGGCGAGCGTCGACATGGTCTGGCAGAGGCATATCGCCGATTCGGTGCAATTGCTTGCCCATGTTCCACATGGAACACCGCTTTGGCTTGATCTGGGGAGCGGGGCTGGGTTTCCGGGCCTCGTTATCGCACTTGCCCGTCCCGAAATACCAATTCGACTCGTTGAATCGCGCAAGAAGCGAATCGCTTGGCTCGAATCGATTCGCGACCAATTTGGTCTCGCGCATTGCCAGGTGCTCGGATCGCGGCTCGAACATGTGGAAAGCTTCCCGGCTGGTGTAATCTCGGGCCGGGCCTTCGCTCCGTTGGACCGGCTCATCGCTTTATCCGCCCGCTTTTCCACACCGACAACTCTTTGGCTGTTGCCGAAGGGGCGTTCGGCGGCGCAAGAACTGGCGCAGCAACCTGCAGACGTGCAGAGAATGTTCCACGTGGAACGATCGGCAACCGATCCGGATGCCGGGCTCCTTATCGGACGGGGAAAACCACGATGATCACGATCGCAATCGCGAACCAGAAGGGTGGCGTGGGCAAGACGACCAGCGCCATCAACATCGCTACGGCGATGGCTGCCAGTGGTTGGAAGACGCTCCTTGTCGATCTGGATCCGCAGGGCAATGCCTCGACCGGAGTGGGGCTCGATGCCAGTCAGCGCGAAATGTCCACGTACGACGTTCTCATCAATGGCCGCTCGATTGCCGATTGCACGACCGTTTCTGCGATTCCCGGGCTGGACCTGGTCCCGGCGACGGTCGATCTGAGCGGCGCCGAGGTGGAGCTGGTCAATGTCGAGGAGCGCGCGGCAAGGTTGCGTCGAGCGCTGGACGCGCATCGTGGGCACGACATCTGTTTCATCGATTGCCCGCCGTCGCTCGGCCTGCTTACACTTAACGCGCTTTGTGCGGCGGACACATTGCTGGTGCCGCTGCAGTGCGAGTTTTTCGCGCTCGAGGGCCTGAGCCAGCTGCTGCGTACCGTCGAGCAGGTGCAACAGCGCTTCAATGCCGATTTGGGGATCATCGGGATTGCCCTCACAATGTTCGATCGTCGCAACCGCCTGACCGACCAGGTTTCTGACGATGTGCGTGAATGCCTTGGCAATCTCGTCTTCGAAACCGTCATTCCGCGCAATGTGCGTCTCTCCGAGGCTCCCAGCCACGGATTGCCCGCGCTGATCTATGATCAGACCTGCACCGGCAGCCGCGCCTATATGGCGCTGGCGAGCGAGCTTATCGGGCGCCTCCCGGAAGAAAGGAAGGCTGCATGAACGCGCCGGAGAAGCCTCCACAACGTCGTAAGCTGGGCAAGGGGCTTGGCGCATTGCTGGGCGAAACCAGGCGAGAAGAGCCCTTGGTCACCGATGGTGGTGGCCGTATGCCAATGCGTGGTGCCGGACCGACTGCTGACAATGCCAGCGGGGGGCTCGCAAATCTTGCCGTTTCCTCCATCGAGCCGCACCCGGACCAGCCACGGCGCCACTTTGACGAAGCGGCGCTCGACGAGCTCGCAGCCTCCATCGCGGCGCGCGGGGTAATCCAGCCTATTATTGTCCGTCGCAAGGGGGCAGACCGCTACCAACTTGTCGCCGGGGAGCGCCGCTGGCGTGCTGCGCAAAAAGCTCAAGTCCATGAAATCCCTGCATTAATTCGCGATCTCGACGATCGCGACGTCATGGCGCTGGCACTGATTGAGAACATTCAGCGCGAAGATCTCAACCCTGTTGAGGAGGCGCGCGCCTATCAGCGCCTGGCCGAGATCGAATCGATGACCCAGGCCGAAATTGCCGAACTGGTCGAAAAGTCGCGCAGCCATGTGGCCAATCTTTTGCGCCTACTGTCACTGCCGGCAATTGTCCTCGACCATGTCGAGGCTGGCCGCCTGGACATGGGCCACGCCCGTGCTCTGATCGGGCGCGAGAATGCCGCACAACTGGCCGAGATGGCGATCGCCAGGGGCCTGACCGTGCGCGAAGTCGAAAAGCTGGCGCGTCGTCCGGACAGCCACGGCAACGCCTCGCCAGGCAAAGGCAATTCCGGCCGGGATACCGGGACCGATGCTGACATCGCCGCCGTCGAGAAGCACTTGCAGGAGTTTCTTGGCCTGACCGTGAAGATCGTGACCGAGAGGGATCCGCGTGCCGGGACGGTCACGATTCGATACAAGAGCCTCGACCAGCTTGATCTGGTCTGCCAGCGCCTGACCGGCGGGGTGATCTGACCTGTTTCCAGGGGGGGCATATCGCCTCCCGCCCCGTCTGGAAAAAGTTGCGCAGCGCAACTCTTTGTCCGCGAGGCCCGCTTACGCCAATCACTTTCCGCGCATGATCAAAGCGATTGCGGCGCGCCCTGTGCCCGCCTATTTCCATCGCCCATGAGCACCCTAAAGAAGATCCTCCTCGCCCTTCTGGTCTTCCTCCTCCTTGTGGGGCTGTTCCTGTGGTGGGCCCTGCGTGGCCCGGAGGCCGAGCTGACGATTGATGAGACCTCCGGGACCGACCCGATCCTCGCGGAACCGAACCCGGAGAATATCCCTACGCTCGGAGTTGTAGAGGTCGCAAACTGGGCCGACGGCGAGGCCCCGCAACCGGACGAGGGGCTGGTGGTCAATCGCTTCGCTGACGGCCTCGAACATCCGCGCATTGTCTATGCCATGCCCAATGGCGACATCCTGGTGACGCTCACGAACCGGCCCGAGAGCGAACTTTCGGGCGGCGCGATCACCAATTTCGTCGCCGGGCTGCTGTTCGAGCGCGCGGGCGCGGCAGCGCCTTCTCCCGACCAGCTCGTCCTGTTGCGTGACGGTGATGGCGACGGCGCCGCCGATGAACGCCACGTACTGCGCGATGATCTCATGTCACCGTCGGGCATCGCCTGGCGCGACGGCAATCTCTACATCGCCAACCACAATGCCTTGCTGCGCTTCGATTATGAGGAGGGTGCGAAACGACTCGAGGGTGAACCAGAGAAGCTGCTCGACCTCCCATCCGCGGGCAATCACTGGATGCGCAATATCCTGTTCGGCGCTGACGGGACTAAGCTCTATGTCGCGGTGGGTTCGGCCAGCAATATCGGCGAGGGCGGCATGGCACAGGAAGAGGGGCGGGCCGCGATCCACGAACTCGACCTCGAAAGTGGGGCCAGTCGGATTTATGGTGCAGGGATGCGGAATCCGAATGGTCTGGCCATCAATCCGTGGACAGGAGAATTGTGGACGACGGTCAATGAGCGCGACCAGCTCGGCCCGGATCTGGTCCCTGATTACATGACCAATGTTCCGATTGGCGTTCATTACGGCTGGCCGTGGGTCTATTACAATGACGTCTTCGATGATCGAGTCGAGGATCGAATGCCTCAATTCCTGACCGAATATACGCGCACGCCCGAATATGCGCTGGGCGCGCATGTCGCCGCGCTGGGCCTGGTCTTCACGCAGGAAGGCGCGCGCATGGGCGAGGGATTGGGGCAGGGCGCATTCGTGGCGCGGCACGGTTCATGGAACCGCCGTCCGCCCTCAGGCTATGACGTGGTCTATGTCGCCTTTGACGAACGGGGGAATCCGCAGGGCAAGCCAATTCCGGTGCTTACCGGCTTCCTTCAGGGCGATATTGCAAAAGGCCGACCCACCTGGTTGGCCTGGGATGCGACTGGCGCGCTACTGGTCAGTGACGATGTGGGTAACATAATCTGGCGCGTGACTGCGCCTGGCGCCAAAGGTGCCGCAGCCCCGGTGCGCAATCGGGGAAAGAGCCTGCCGCCGCAGCGGAATCTGGACGGCGATCCCTCACGTGCCTTTGATGATCCACCTGAAAGCATGATGGAGATGATGTCGGGCAGCCAACGGGGCGCGGCGCAGCCATAGGCCCAACGCAGCGCCAGGGCTCTACGCTCGGGTCTGTGTATTAAAGATGCCGACCCGCGCGCCCCGCAAGTTCGGTGACATAGTGCCACGCGACGCGCCCCGATCGCGCTCCACGCCGCCTTGCCCATTCGAGCGCATCGCCCTCATCGAGCGCCAGGCCGTAGGCTTCGCAATAGCCTTGGAGAATTTCGAGATATTCGTCCTGCGTGCAGGCGTGAAACCCTAGCGCCAGACCGAAGCGGTCGGCCAGCGCAAGCAGGTCGTCGACCGCGTCTCTAGGGTTGAGCGGGTCGTCCTGCTCCTCGCCATGCCTTGCGACAATGGCCCGGCGATTGGAGGTGACAGCGAGGCGCACATTGCCGGGCCTCGCCTCAATTCCTCCATCGAGCCAGCTGCGAAGGTGGCGCGGTCCGACCCCGTCGCCATCGGCAAAGCCGAGGTCGTCCAGATAAACGAGAAAATTGCGCTTCACCCGACCCAGTTGTGCGAAGAGCTCTGGAAGGGTGTCGAGCGCGTCTGGCGAGGCCTGCACCAGTGCAAGCTCGCAACCTGCCTCCTGCGCGCCCTTCGTCGCGGCCCGGACGAGCGCCGACTTGCCCATTCCGCGGGACCCCCAAAGCAGCATGTCATGGGCCGCATGGCCGCTGCCCAAGCGCCGCACATTGTCGCAGACTACCTGCTTCTGCCGGTCTATTCCGCGTAGGAGGTCAAGTGCGGGCGCTTCGATCGCGGCGACGGGCCGTGCGGCACCGTCCCAGATGAAGGCGGGGGCTGCGCTCCAGTCGGAAGGCATTTGTGGCGGCATGACCAGCCCTTCGAGGGCCTTGGCAATTCTCTCGAGGGCGGCGCCGGTGTGATCGTCTTGGTCTTGCATGGCGAAGGCCCTATAGCGCGGCGCGATGAGCGGCAAGCAAGCGACAGAAGTCCGGATGGCGGACGCAGCGGGCATTGACCGTGCGGTGCAAGTGCTGCGCGGCAACGGGCTCGTCGCAATCCCCACCGAGACTGTCTATGGCCTTGCCGCGCGGGCGGACAGCGATCAGGCCGTGGCGCGGATCTTCGCCGCGAAGGGCCGCCCCAGCTTCAATCCGCTCATCGTGCATGTTGCCAACATCGAACAGGCTGCGACCCTCGCCGAAATGAATGAGGAGGTGCGCGCATTCGCAGCGGCGAACTGGCCGGGCCCTGTTACGCTCGTCCTGCCAAAGCGGGCTGACGCGAACTTGGCCGACGCGGTTACCGCCGGATTGGACAGTGTCGCCTTACGCATTCCACGCCATGAAATTGCCCGGCAGGTCCTCAGGAAACTTGGCGCCCCGCTCGCCGCGCCATCGGCCAATCGCAGCGGCTTTGCCAGCCCCACGACCGCCGCGCATGTGCTGGCTACGCTGGACGGCCGGGTCGACCTCGTCCTCGATGCCGGTCCGTGTGAAGAGGGTGTCGAATCGACGATCCTGAAGTGGTGTGGAAGCGGGACATGGAAGACGCTGCGGCCCGGACCCGCCGACTCCATTGCCGCGAAGGCGAACAAGGTAAGTGGTGAGCAGCCCACGCGTATCGAGGCGCCCGGCCAACTCGCCAGCCACTATTCCCCGGGCAAGCCTGTCCGCCTCAATGCGATCACGGCGCAGGCGGACGAATACATGATCGGTTTCGGTGATGTGCAAGGCGACTGCTCATTATCGCGCAGCGGTAACCTGGCAGAAGCGGGCCGGCAGCTCTACGCATGCCTGCATCTTGCAGCGGCATCGCCGAAGCCGCGCGTTGCCGTCGCGCCTGTTCCCGCAACTGGAATCGGAGTGGCAATCAACGACAGGTTGGGCAGGGCTGCCACCTAATCGTTTGCGGGTTCGGCCGGGAGGGTCGGAAGCAGGAGATCAATGTCGCGCCGGATTTCGACCGCCTCGCGGCAGGCCCGATCGTTGCCATCGTCGCACTTTTTCGCTTGCCGGTCATAGTTGCGCTGAAGCTCACCCAGCCGCTCCTCCCGTCGTCTCATCTCACGTCCGCGCTGTTGGTCCGCCTCGGCCTGGCTCGTAGTAACTGCGTCGACGCCGGCGCTGGCTATCCTGACGGGGGCGGTGGCGACGTCCACAGCGGCCTTGGCCAGGCAACCTGACAGGGCCAGCGGAGCGAATATCAGGGCAAGGCCAGGTCCTGAGCGCATCGAAGTTCACTCCGCGGTCCCGTCATTGGGGGCCGGGCAAGCTTCAGGCAATCTTGCACCAATGGAAAGGGTGCAAGCGTCAGGCTGCCTCGTCAATCGGTCCGGGCCCTGCTCGAGGTACGCAGCGTAGCTTCCCCGCGCCGCCCGCCTTGAGCGAGCAACGCGCATTGCCATGAATGAGGATGTCGCCCGCGCCGCCAACCTTCGCCGTGACCTCTCCGTCCGAGGAAAGTGCGACCGAACCAGAGCCGCCGATACGGATCGATGCGTTTTCAACCTCGAGGTGCTCGCCTTCGAAGTTTCCCGATCCACCGATCGTCAGGTCCAGAGCGCTGACAGCACCGCAAATCGCGATGCGCCCCGACCCGCCAATACGGGCCGAGAGCGACTCTCCTTCGAACCTGTCCACAAAGACATCGCCCGATCCACCAATGGAAATGCGGGCTTCGCCACCGAGCCTTTCCGCCACGACCCTTCCCGACCCGCCGATCGTGATCGCCGAGAGCGCAGGAAGTGTAACGATGATCTCGACCGGGCCGCCGGGCCCATGCGTGCGCATGAGCCGCAGGCTTTCATCATTGCGATTGAAGCGCAGGGCATCCGCAGCGGCCTCATCACCCTCGACTGCGACTGCAAAAGTCTCGCCATGGAGAATTCTGACGCAATCCTTGCGTGAGAGCGTCACCTTGACGCCGGTTGGCGGTGCCCCGGTAAGATCCAGCTCGGCCAGAGGCACCCCCTCCGATTCTCCGGAAAACTCGAACTTTCCGCTTTCCACTATGGCACTGGCAAAGGCCTGCCCAAGGGTCCGGGCAAAATTGTCGAACCGCATTCCCATGTCTCCTCGATTCGTGTGTCAGTGCATTAATACACTAACCAGCCGTGGCCATCCAGTGCACTCGTCGATGGGCATGGGGGTTTGGTCCGGCGCATGGTGCGTCAGGATCGCACATACGAAAAGGGCCGCGCGGTTTCCCGGCGGCCCCCTCTATTCGGAACAAATAGTGAACAAAACTAGGCGTCCTCGGTGCTTTCGTAATATTGCGGAGCATGCTCTTTGAGGACGTCAAGGATCTTGGTCAGCGCCGAGGATTCGTCTGTCTTTTCCATCGCTGCCAGTTCGCGTGCAAGGCGGCTTGAGGCGGCCTCAAAGATTTGCCGCTCTGAATAGCTCTGTTCCGGCTGGTCTTCCGGCCGGAAAAGGTCGCGCGTCACTTCGGCAATCGATACCAGGTCGCCCGAATTGATCTTCGCTTCGTATTCCTGAGCGCGGCGCGACCACATGGTGCGCTTCACCTTGGGTTTGCCTTTCAGCGTTTCCATCGCTTCCTTGAGCGTCTTGTCAGACGACAGCTTGCGCATGCCGATGGATTCAACCTTGTTGACCGGAACGCGTAAGGTCATGCGTTCTTTCTCGAACCGGAGAACGAAGAGCTCGAGTTGCATTCCGGCGATTTCCTCGCTCTGCAACTCGATTACACGGCCAACGCCGTGCTTGGGGTAAACAACGTAATCGCCAACGTCGAAAGCGGGCGCATTCGCAGCCATGTTATATCCTTTCGCTACCCGGACAGGCCCGTTTCAAAGCGACAAAAACCTTCCGATCGCACGACCCGTCGGCGATCCAGCTTCGTTCTCGATGTCGCTAAAAAAGCGTGACCTGCCTTCCTGTTCCGCCACGAGACTGCAGGGATAACCCTGCCAGAATCAGGCGATGGACGAAGGCTTTAGCATAAATGCAATAAAATTGCCAGTCCGCTGTTGCTTGACACGCAACCTGCATGGCCGGGGGCTTGCCGACTTCTCGCCGGCATCCCCTTTTTGGTGAACGCACCGGGAGCGATCAGTCGCCCTCGCCAGGTTCGGCGGAGAAATACTTCTCCATCTTGCCTTCCTCGCCCTTGTGCTCGTCGGCGTCGGCAGGCGGATCCTTCTTCTCGGTGATATTGGGCCATTCGGCAGAATACTGGGTGTTGATCTCCAGCCACTTCTCCGTGCCCTCCTCGGTATCGGGCAGGATCGCTTCGGCAGGGCATTCGGGTTCACACACGCCGCAATCGATGCATTCGGACGGGTTGATCACCAGCATGTTCTCGCCCTCGTAGAAACAGTCCACGGGACAGACCTCGACGCAATCGGTATATTTGCATTTGATGCAGGCGTCGGTGACGACATAGGTCATGGCAATGCGGGTCCTTCACAAACACGCGCGGCTTCGCGCGCTTTAGCGCCTGCTATGGCCAATGCGCCTGCAGCGTCAAGCTCCCGGTAACATGCGCGCGCCTCTGCCGGGGGTCCGCGCCGGGTCGGCAGGACCAGGACCTGCGCTACAAGCACGCCGTTGCGCATGGGCAAGGTCAGGACGTCGCCCACCGAAACGCCAGCACTCGGCTTTTCGACCCGCTGGCCATTCAGGCGGATATGGCCAGCAAGGACCCACTTCTGTGCGAAACTGCGGCTGGCTGCCAGGCGCATAAACCAGAGCAGGCGGTCGATCCGCACCAATTGCCCTCAGTTCTTTCCCAACAAATCGGCGAGTCCGGCAAAGGCTGCGTTGCTGGTGGCGGGCCGGTGCGCGGCTGGGCGGCGATCACGGGGCGTATCGCGGGGGCTATCCTTGCCGCGATGGGTCTTCCCGGGGTGAGTCTTGTCGGGGTGAGTCTTGTCAGGGCGCCCTTTTCCAGCCTGGCCATTCTCGGACCGACCCTTGGAGGAGCTCCGCTTGTCATGCCGTACAGGTTCCCTGTCCTTGCGCGGCGCGCGCCAGGTCCACGGGCGCGGCGGCGGCGGGCCATAGAGTCCCTCGGGCCATGGCGCACTCTGACCGGGCCGGAAGCCCGCCTGCCGCATCAGTGCCTCGAAATTGTCAGGGAGCAAGCCCATCGAGGTTGCCAGCGCATTGTCGACGGCAAAACCACGCCCGCTCATCCCGGCCCCGCGGTTGCGCATGTCATGCGCAGCGCGAAACAGCTTCTCGGCCATGTCCACGCGGATCGCCTGACCGCCCGCCTGCCGATAGCCTGCAGGGGCCTGCCTGCCGCCATTGATCACCGCCTGCATATCAGGATTGAGCGGACGACGATCCACGCCGATGGCATTGAGCAATTGCCGTGGAGCCGGTTTGAGCAAAGCGGGCATGAAGACGTCGAGCGCGCCGATCATCACGCCAAGCTTGCGCATGAAGGGGCGCTTCTCCTTGGGAATCACCGCAAGGCCAGCCTGTTCACGCGGAACGGTGCCGTTGCGCTCGGCCAGTATCAGCAGCAGCGCGCGAACCTCACTCCCCGCTTCGGGATCGAGCGCGGCATCCTCTATGGCACGGAGCGGCGCGAGCGGCGCCAGCCTTCCTTCTAGCCAGACCTCAAGAGCATCCGACAGGCGCGCCCGCATTCCGGGATCGAGCGCGCGCAGCTCTGGCCCAAGTTCCAGGCGCGGGCGGCTCACGCCCTTGCCGGGCACTAGCGCGGCCAGCTCCCGCTCGCCCCGAATGACTTTGCCGCGTGTAATTTCCAGCGCGCCGAGTTCCGACGCGATCAGCTCGTCGGCGCGAGTTGCCAGCAGTGCGGGCAAATGCCGCTCTGCCGCCGCGAGCATTAACTTCCGCTCGTCCGAATCGGCTTCCTGATCGACCACGAAGCGCAAGCCTTCGAGGTGGCCGATTCGCTGGCCCTCGACCGTGATTGCGCCGTCTTCGCCCAGCTCGACGCGCAGCAATGATGCATCCTTGCCCATGCTTTTGAGCAATACAGAAGTCCGGCGATTGACGAAACGTTCTGTCAGCCGCTGGTGCAGCATGTCTGACAGGCGGGCCTCGGCATCACGGGCGCGGGCCGCCATTTCATCGCGCGCCAGCACCCAGTCGGGCCGCTGGCAGATATAGGCCCAGCTGCGGATCGCCGCGAGGCGGCCTTGCAAAGTGTCGATATCGCCGCCGCTTCGGTCGAGCTCGGCAATGCGGGCGGCAACGAAATCCGCGCCGAGATGGCCGGTCCTCAGGTCGCGCCAGAGCCGGGCGACGAAGCGCGCGTGCATGTCCGGCCCTTGCTGGCGGAAATCGGGGAGCTGGCACGCCTCCCATAAACGCCGCACATGCCCCGCAGAGGTCAGCTCGTCGCGCAGGTCGTCGCTTTCGGCAAGGCGCTTGAGCACGGCAAGGTCGATGGCTTCAGGCGCAGCGGCCAGATGAGGATGCGACGGCGGCGCCTCCAGATCTGCGAGCATCGTATCCAACGTGTCAAACCGCGGCTCTGGATCACGCCAATAGGCTTTCGTCAGCGGCGCAAAGGCATGCGTCTCGATCGCGTGTATTTCCTCGTCGGTGAAGCCGGCGCGCCCATCACCACCGGCGCCACGCCCTCCACCGGCGCCACGCCCTCCACCGGCGAGGGTCCCGAAGGTGCCGTCGGTCTGGTGTCTCCCGGCGCGCCCGGCGATCTGCGCCATTTCGGCAGGGGTAAGCCTGCGCCGCCGTACGCCGTCGAACTTCGTCAGCGCGGCAAAGGCAACGTGGTGGACGTCGAGATTGAGGCCCATGCCGATTGCGTCGGTGGCGACGATGTAGTCCACCTCGCCCGACTGGAAGAGCTCGACCTGGCGGTTGCGTGTTTCCGGGCTGAGCGCGCCCATGACTACCGCTGCGCCGCCACGAAACCGGCGCAACAGCTCCGCCATCTGGTAGACCTGCTCGACCGAAAAGCCGACAATTGCGCTCCTTGGCGGCAGTCGCGAAAGCTTTACGTTGCCCGCATGGCTCAGCGTCGAGAAGCGCGGACGGCCCTCCACCTGCGCGTCGGGTACCAGTGCGCGAAGTACCGGCTCGAGCGTTGAGGAGCCGAGCAGCATCGTCTCCTCTCGCCCCCGCGCATGCAGCAGCCGGTCGGTGAAGATATGTCCGCGCTCGCGGTCGGCACAAAGTTGCGCCTCGTCCAGCGCCACGAAGGCGCGCTCACCGGCCGATCTGGGCATCGCCTCCACCGTGCACAACAGATAGCGCGCATTGGGCGGCTCGATCCGCTGTTCGCCGGTAATGAGCGCCACCTGCCTCTCGCCCTTGATCGCGCAGACCCGGTCATAGACCTCACGTGCCAGCAACCGCAGCGGGAAGCCGATCGCTCCGCTCGAATGGCCGCACATCCGCTCGATCGCGAGATGCGTCTTGCCGGTATTGGTCGGGCCGAGAACGGCGCGAACGGTACTGTCGGTGTGAGGAGGCATGGCGTCAGCGCCAGTGTGAAGCGATGACGGCATCCGCGCAACCGCCGATGCTTGCCTCGGCCTGGGGTCTGTGAATTTTCGCGCGCCACAACCGTTCGGCTCACCTGCGCGTCAATCTGCCGTCGTTAGGGCGGAATTTACTTTAATCGGGGAGAAGGCGTAGCAAGAAGGCGGACCAATTCGGGTGCAAGATGCCTCAGGGAAACGGGAGCAATCGCTGCTTCTGCGAGGAGGACGGACAAAGGTGCTGATACGCCGGGGTGAAGTTTCCGGGGGAGGAAGTCGGGTGAGGCCGCGCGCCGCGGCTTTCGCATCCGCGCCTGCACCCGCGCAAACCTCCATGCACATGGCGCATCGCCTGTCGCGGTCGCTCAGCCTTTCCGAACGCTGGGGCGAATGGCGCGAGAAGGCTTCACGCAGCCTCGGCGGTTTTGAACTCGTTACCGACCTTGGCCGCGACATCGGGTCGCCGCGCTGGCTGCGCGGAGTGGCGACGCTGGTCGGCCTGTCGGCCATTGCGCTGGCCGGATGGCCGGGATTCTCCCCTGTCGAGGCGGCCCCTGCCATGTCGGTCGATTCCGGCGTGCGCGAGGAATTCCGCAGCCATATGATTGCCCCGCTGGCGCTTGGTGCCGATAGCGGCCACCCTGCCGCTGCGACCGTGGCGGTGGTGCCGCTGGCGACCACCCCCGAACGGCCCCGGCTCGACCTGGTGGCGACGATCGGCAAGGGTGCAAGCTTCGATGGCATTTTGCGCCGCGCCGGGGTGAGCGATGCGGAGGCCGCGCGGGTTTCCGGCATGGTCGCCTCCGCCGTTTCGATGGACGAGATCAAGCCGGGCACCGATGTCGACATAACGCTGGGCCGTCGGCTGGCAGACGGGCAGCCACGCCCGCTCGAAAAGCTTGCCTTTCGCGCCCGCTTCGATCTGGAGCTGGCCGTGCGCCGCGAAAATGGCCGCCTCTTTCTCGACCCGCGGCCGATCAAGGTCGACACCACCCCGCTGCGCGTACGCGGCACGGTGGGCGAAAGCCTTTACCGCACCGCCCGCGCCGCCGGGGCCCCGTCCAGCGCAGTGCAGCAATTTCTGCGGGTTATGGGCCGTGAGGTCGACATGAACCGCGAGATCGGCGCGACAGACGAATTCGACCTCATCGTCGATTTCAAGCGCGCCGAGACCGGCGAGATCGAGGTGGGCGATCTGCTCTATGCGGGGATTGTGCGTGACGGGCGCACCACCAAGAGCCTGATGCGCTGGGGCAATGAGGGGCGCTATTACGACGCTTCGGGCACAGGCGAGCAACGCGAAGGCCTGGTCGCCCCGGTGCCGGGTCGTATCACTTCGCGTTACGGGATGCGCCGCCACCCGATCCTGGGTTATCGCCGCATGCATAGCGGGATGGACTTCCGCGCCACATATGGCACGCCGATCCTTGCGGCGAGCGAGGGCCGTGTCGAGTTTGCCGGGCGCAATGGCGGCTATGGCAATTTCGTGCGCCTGCGCCATGGTGGCGGGCTTGGCACGGGCTACGCTCATATGAGCCGGATCGCCGTGCGCGCGGGGCAGAGCGTCAGGCGCGGCCAGGTTATCGGCTATGTCGGTTCGACCGGACTTTCGACTGGCGCGCACCTCCACTACGAGATGTATCGCGGATCGAAGAAGATCGACCCTTCGTCCGTGCGCTTCGTCACCCGCGAGACGCTGAGCGGGCAGGAGCTCGCCAATTTCCGCGACCAGCTCTTTGCCCTCTACAAGATCAAGCCTGGCGATGCGCTGAAGGCCATCGAGCCCGATCACAAGCTGGAGGACACGCAGCTGCGCGAGATTGACCGGCTGGACAATCGCCAGCGGGTGGATTGAGCGTGGATTGATTGGGCCGCTGCGGCTAAACGCGGCACATATGACTGCCTCTTATCCCGCCACCCGCATGCGCCGCGCCCGCGCCAGTGCATGGAGCCGGGCGCTCCACCGCGAGACCGTGCTGACGCCTGACGACCTTGTCTGGCCGCTCTTCGTCACCGATGGTGCGCAGGCGGAGGAACCGGTCGCCTCGCTGCCCGGCGTCTCGCGCTGGTCGGTCGACATGGTCGCCATGCGCGCCAAAGAAGCCGTTGCGCTCGGTATTCCGTGTATCGCGCTGTTCCCGAACACGCCCGCCGACAAGCGCAATGATGACGGGGCCGAGGCGCTCAATCCTGACAATCTGATGTGCCGCGCCATCAAGGCCGTGCGCGATGCCTGCGGCGCGGATATCGGCATTCTCACCGACGTCGCTCTCGACCCCTATACCAGCCACGGGCAAGATGGGCTGCTCGACGATGCGGGCTATGTGCAGAACGATGCCACCGTGGACATGCTGGCCGTGCAGGCGCTGAACCAGGCGCAGGCGGGCGCCGACATCATCGCCCCGTCGGACATGATGGACGGGCGCGTCGGCTCGATCCGTTCCATCCTTGAGGGCGCCGGTCACGTGAACGTCCAGATCATGAGCTATGCGGCCAAATATGCCTCCGCCTTCTATGGCCCGTTCCGCGATGCGGTGGGTTCGGGCGGGCTGCTGCAGGGCGACAAGAAGACCTATCAGATGGACCCGGCCAATGCCGAGGAGGCATTGCGCGAAATCGCCCTCGACATCGCAGAAGGCGCAGACAGCGTGATGGTGAAGCCCGGCCTTGCCTATCTGGACATTATCTGGCGCGCGAAGCAGGCCTTTGGCGTCCCCGTCTTCGCTTATCAGGTGAGCGGCGAATATGCGCTGATCGAGGCTGGCGCGGCGGTCGGCGTCGCTTCGCGTGAGGCGCTGGTGATGGAAAAACTGATCGCCTTCAAACGTGCGGGTTGCACCGGCATTCTCACCTATCACGCGCCGTTGGCCGCAAGGATTTTAGGAGCATGAGCAACACGATGATGAATCAGGGGACGAACCGGGATTGCACGGGCCGCTTTCCCGGGGCCACCATCATGCCTTTCGATGGCAAGGTACCGCAGATCCACGAAACTGCCTTTGTCGCCCCTGGTGCTTGCATCATCGGCGATGTTACGATCGGCCCGGAGGCGAGCGTCTGGTACAATTGCGTGCTGCGCGGCGACATTCACGCGATCAAGGTCGGCGCGCGGTCAAACATTCAGGACGGCACAGTCATCCATGTCGAGGGGCCGCGTCCCACGGCGGACGGCACCATGTTTGAAGGTTGCCCGACTATCATCGGGGAGGATTGCGTGGTCGGCCACATGGCGCTCGTCCACGGAGTCAAGGTCGAGGATGCGGGCTTTGTCGGCATGGGCGCGATCGCCATGGACGATTGTACGATCGGCGCGGGCGCAATGCTGGGCGCAGGCGCATTGCTGTCCCCGGGCAAATCCATCCCTGCGGGCGAGATCTGGGTCGGCCGCCCGGCAAAGTTCATGCGCACACAGGACGAGGCGCAGATCGCCAAGATCCGCTTTCAGGCCGCGCGCTATTGCAAACTGGCCCAGCGTCATCTGGCTGAGCTGCGTGGCCAGGCCGAAAGCTGATTTCCCGTCGCCCGCGGCGATCCGCGCGCCTGTTGACGGGCATGGCAGCCTGGCGCCCTGGAGCAGATCAGGGGCAGCTTGGGCCTAGTCGCTCACCGGCGCCATCGATGCTGCCATCATTCGTAGCCGTTCGTTCAGCTCTCCCGCGAGTGCCGCATTCTCCACTCCGGAGGCGCTGATCGCCTGATCCATTGCGCGAATCCATTGCTGGGCCGTATTCTTGGTGACGCCCAGGCCGCGATGGGCGCTCATCACGCATCTTCCGGGATTCTGCTCGAACCAGTCGCGTGGACCGCCCGCCCAGGCGCAAAGCCAGCCGGCCAATGACGCGCGCATCGGCGTCAGGTCGGGGGCATGCATGGCCCGCAATTCCCGATAGGCCGGATCGCTGTCGATCAGATCGTAGAAGCGATTGACGATCCGTTCGATCATGCGCCTGCCACCCAGCGCCTCGTAAGGCGTGCCTGGCGGCGCGGTCTCGGCATTCATGCTTGAATTCTCCCGACAAGACTTTGCTGTTTTGCCGGATGCCATAGTCGGTCGCCAGGATCTTTGATGCAGCGCAAATCTGTCGCGCGCCAGCGCCCTCAGCGCCTCAATACCTTTGGCTCGTGCGCAGCCCTAGTCGGAGCTATCGGCCGCCGGACTGGCTTGTTTTGCCGCGTGGCGCTCTGCCTGCCATGTGGCGATCGCCGCGTCATATCTGAGGATGCGATTGTCAGGGTCGAGCAGGAAATGCGCATCTTCATTGCCAAGGTCGATGCGCCCCTTGCCGCCCTCCATTGAGACTGTCTCTGTCCGACCACCCACGCGCACCTCTACCGGCATGGCGAAGGGCCGGTCCGATCCGCTTTCCCATGCAAGATCGAGCCAGCCTCCTTCCCGCGTCGCGACCAGTTGCGGCAGCGGCGCCTTGTAGAGATAGGCGTCGAAGAACCAGCCCAGATCGCGCCCACTTACCGCCTCGGCAATGGCCTGGAAATCGGCGGTGTTGCGTGAAACCGGCACGAAATTGCCTGGCCTGGGGTCAGGCCGATCATAGACCAGCCGCGTCAGGCTCTCGAAGAATGCCTCGTCTCCCAGCAGATAGCGCAGCGAATGCGCGACCCAGGCGCCCTTGTAATAGATGTCGCGGCCCCAGGCGCTCTCCTCGTCCATGTAGTCGGGGCGCTCGCCATCGGGCGGCACCAGCGGAACGCGTGAAACTATCTGCTTGCGATTGTTCCACAATTCAGCATCGGCGAGCATGCGTCCGCGCGCCCACTCGAGGAAAAGCGGCTGCATATAGGTGCCCAGCCCCTCGTGCAGCCACATGTGGTTTTCGGAGGTCTGAGTCAGCTGGTTGGCGAACCATTCATGTGCAAATTCATGTGCCAGCAGCCAGTCGTAGCCGAGCGGGTCGGCCTTGAAAGCATTGCCATAGGCGTTGATCGTCTGGTGCTCCATGCCCAGATGCGGCGTCTCGGCAATGCCGGCCTTCTCGTCACCGAAGGGATAGGGGCCGATCACCTCCTCGAAAAAGGCGATCGACTGCGCCAATTCGCTCAACAGCCTTTCGGCACCTTCGCCATGGCCGGGCAAGTACCAGAATTTCAACGGGATAGTACTGCCATAGCGGCTGGCATAGTCACGCTCCGCCAGTTCGTAGGGGCCGATCTGCAGCGTTACGCCATAATTGTTCGGAAATTTCGCGCGCCAGCGCCATGTTGCCCAGCCTTGCGCGTGCTCGACGCCCTGCAAGGCGCCATTGCCCGCCGCGACCAGCGGTTCGGGTACCGTGATCGCCAGATCCATGAGAGTAATGCGGCTGGAGGAATGGTCGATACACGGCCAGAACATGTCGCATCCCTCGCCCTGGATGGCGGTGGCGATCCACGGCTGAGGATTGTCCTCGGCATCCTCGGCGCTGGACCAGGTAAAGCCGCCGTCCCAGGGCGGCATCTTGGCGACATGTGGCGTTCCAGACCAGGCAATCGCAACCTGCACCTCTTCGCCGGACGCTAGCGTGTGCTCAAGCGCGATGGAAAGCAGGCCATCGGGATTGGACCATTGGACCGCTTGCCCGTTCACCCGGATCTTCGAGATCACGAACCGCGGGTCGAGATCGAAGGCGAGGCCGTCCAACTGCGCGCGCGCCTCCACGCGGTAGCGCGCCTCCCCGGAGATGGTCTTCGTGGCCGGATCGACGGTAAAACCGAGCGCGACATAGGGCAGCGCCATGTTGGCGCGCACATGGTCTAGCGGCAGGTCCGACTTCGCGGTGCGCTCGGCAACCTTGTCGGAGCCGGCGGCCTCGTCGGCTTGCGCCAATGCAGACAGGCTGACTGCCGGGCCGGAGACTAGCGCAAGCGCCAGTGCAAGAGCGGGCGCCACACGATCGGTGGCTCGCATTGCCTTCCTCCGGCCCGGTTGATCAGCGCCTATTTATCGTCTGCGCCTTCGTCTGTCGCGGTGGGGGCGTCACTTGCCTTCTTCGCAGCTGGCGTGGCCTTTTTCTTGCGTTTCGGCTTGCTCTTGGGCGGTGCCGGCGTCAGCTCAAAGGCGAGCGTATCGTCCTTCACGCCCACATGCACTTCGCCGCCATTGGAAAGCTTGCCGAACAACAGTTCGTCGGCGAGGCGCTGCTTGACCTTCTCCTGAATCAGGCGGGCCATCGGCCTGGCGCCCATCATCTTGTCATAGCCGCGCTTGCCCAGCCATTCGCGCGCATCACCGTCGAACTGGATGTGCACATTCTGATCGGCGAGCTGCAATTCGAGCTGCAGGACGAACTTGTCGACCACCCGGCTGACCGTTTCGGTGCCGAGATAAGCAAACGGAACCACCGCATCGAGCCGGTTGCGGAATTCGGGGGTGAACATCTTCTTCACCGCTTCCTCGCTCGCTTCCGTCTTGGTGCCGGCGCCGAAACCGATCCCCTGCTTGGCAGCATCCGAAGCGCCCGCATTGGTGGTCATGATGAGCACCACATTGCGGAAATCGACCGTTTTGCCGTGGTGATCGGTCAGGCGGCCATTATCCATTACCTGCAGCAGGATGTTGAACAGGTCCGGGTGCGCCTTCTCGATTTCGTCGAGCAGCAGCACGCAATGCGGGTGTTGGTCGATAGCATCGGTCAGCAGGCCGCCCTGATCATAACCGACATAGCCCGGAGGCGCGCCGATCAGCCGCGAGACCGAGTGCCGCTCCATATATTCGGACATGTCGAAGCGCTTGAGCTCGATTCCCATGATCGAGGCGAGCTGGCGCGCGACCTCGGTCTTGCCGACGCCGGTGGGGCCGGAGAACAGGAAAGAGCCGATGGGCTTGTCCGGGTCGCGAAGGCCGGCGCGGCTGAGCTTCATCGCGGTCGAAAGCCGTTCGATGGCATCGTCCTGGCCAAAGACCACGCGCTTCAGGTCGCGCTCCAGACTGCCGAGCGCAGCCTTGTCGTCCTTGCTAACCGACTTGGGCGGGATGCGCGCCATCGTCGCCACCACCTTCTCGATCTCCTTGGCGGTGATCGTCTTGCGGCGGCGGCTGGGGGGCACCAGCATCTGCATCGCCCCGACCTCGTCGATCACGTCGATCGCCTTGTCGGGAAGCTTGCGGTCATTGATGTAGCGCGCGCTCATCTCTACCGCGGTCTTGATGGCGTCGGGCGTGTATTTGACGCCGTGATGCTCCTCGAAGGCGGAGCGCAGGCCGCGCAGGATCTTCACCGTATCCTCGACCGTCGGCTCATTCACATCGATTTTCTGGAACCGGCGCAGCAGCGCGCGATCCTTCTCGAAATGGTTGCGGAATTCCTTGTAGGTGGTCGAGCCGATGCAGCGGATTGCGCCGCTCGACAGGGCAGGCTTGAGCAGGTTGGAGGCGTCCATCGCCCCGCCGCTGGTCGCGCCCGCGCCGATCACCGTGTGGATCTCGTCGATGAACAGGATCGCTTCGGGAAGCTTTTCCAGCTCGGAAACGACCTGCTTCAGGCGTTCCTCGAAATCGCCGCGATAGCGCGTGCCTGCCAGCAGCGCGCCCATGTCGAGCGAGTAGATCACCGCCTCTTCCAGCACTTCGGGGACGTCGCCTTCGACGATCTTGCGGGCCAGGCCTTCGGCGATGGCGGTCTTGCCTACGCCCGGATCGCCCACATAGAGCGGGTTGTTTTTTGACCGGCGGCACAGGATCTGCACTGTGCGATCGACCTCGGGGCCGCGCCCGATCAGCGGGTCGACCTTGCCGTCCAGCGCCTTCTGGTTGAGGTTGACGCAGAACTGGTCGAGCGCCGAATCCTTCTTGTTGCCCTTTTCCGGCTTTTCCTCGGTCTTGGCTTCGCTGCCCGGCTCGTTCGCACCAGTTGGCGAGCGCCCTTCGATCTGCTTGCCGCCCTTGCCGATGCCGTGGCTGATGAAGCTGACCGCATCGAGCCGGCTCATGTCCTGCTGCTGGAGGAAGTAGACCGCGTAGGAATCGCGTTCGGAAAACAGCGCGACCAGCACGTTGGCGCCGGTCACCGTGTCCTTGCTGGAGGACTGGACGTGGAGGATGGCGCGCTGGATCACCCGCTGGAACCCGGCGGTGGGCTGCGGGTCAGCCGAATCCTCGGTCTTCAGCGACTGGTATTCCTGGTCGAGATACTGCCGCACCACATTGCCCAGTTCACCAAGGTCGACGCCGCATGCGGTCATCACTTCGGAGGCGTCCGGATCCTCTGTCAGCGCCAGCAGCAAATGTTCCAGCGTCGCATATTCGTGACTGCGGTCGCTGGCGTTCTGCAACGCCGAATGAAGGGTCTTTTCGAGGTTCTGTGCGAAGCTGGGCATGTGTCTTTATCCAATTGTCGCGAATGTACGATCCGAAGGGTTTCTATTGTGCCAACAAAGGGTGCGCCAAAATGACAACAGGCGGGCTGAATGACGCCATAACGGCACCGAACGGCGCATGAGAGAAGCCGGGGAGGTTTCGCCCGATGCCGGTCTAGAATGGAATATGGGGCGCCAAAGCGCGATTGCGAGTGCCAGTTCAGGGGGCTGCGGCCCCATCAATCGCTACCCTGCGGTTTGAACAGGGCGTCGGCAAACTTCCGGTGACTTGCTGCCTTGTCAAAATGTGCCCTGACCCGCGCGATTTCGGCTTCGAGCAACGCGATTCGCTCGGTCAGTTCGTCTTGCGAATAGGTGTCGAGCGCCTCGCCGGAAAGCCGGGCCGCGGCATCTTCGCGCATCCGGGGCTGGTCGTCATCGTGCATTGCGGTGCAGCATTGCGCTGGTGCGCCTTGCTGTCAATGGGCAGGCTCTCTAGGTGTGGACACCTTACTTGGCCGACTGGAATTTCAAGGGGGCGATTTGGCCAACACCATTCCCGAAACCATGCGCGTGGTGGCGATCAGTGAGCCAGGCGGTCCTGAGGTGTTGCGGGTCGAGGTTCGTCCTGTTCCGCAGCCCGGCCCCGGCGAAGTGCTGGTCAAGGTCAGTCATGCCGGGGTCAACCGGCCTGATTGCCTGCAACGTCAGGGGCTCTATGCCCCGCCCCCCGACGCCAGCGACTTACCGGGGCTGGAGATTGCCGGGCATGTCGCGGCGCCTGGCGATGGAGTCGTTCAGCTGTTGGTCGGGCAGGCCATTTGCGCGCTGACCGATGGCGGCGGCTATGCCGAATATTGCCTCGTCCCGGTTGATCGCTGCATTCCGGTGCCAGAAGGGCTGACCATGGCAGAGGCGGCGGCCATTCCCGAGACCCTGCTCACCGTCTGGCACAATGTTTTCGAACGCGGCCATGCACGCGATGGCGAGACGCTGCTTGTCCATGGCGGCACGTCCGGCATCGGCACGATGGCGATCAAGCTCGCGCGGCTTTTCGGACTGAAGGCCATCGTCACCTGCGGCAGTGAGGAAAAATGCGCCGCGGCCCTGCGCATCGGGGCCAGCCATGCGATCAATTACCGCCAGGCCGATTTTGTCGAGCACGTGCGTGACCTGACTGCGGGCAAGGGCGCGAATGTTATCCTCGACATGGTCGCGGGCGATTATACCCAGCGCAATCTGATGTGCCTGGCCGAGGACGGACGGCTGGTCACCATCGCCGTGCTGGGCGGCGCCAGGGCCGAGATCAACATCGCCCGGCTGATGATGAAGCGCCACACGCTCACCGGCTCGACCTTGCGTGCCCGCAGCGACGACTTCAAGGCGCTGCTGACGGGCGAGATTCTTGCCAATGTCTGGCCTGCGGTTGCCAATGGTGAACTGCGGCCTGAGATGGACGAGGTCTTCGCGCTCGAAGAGGCAGCGAAGGCCCATGCGCGCATGGAATCGGGCGAGCATATTGGTAAGATCGTGCTCGCCATTTCTTGAGCCGCATGCGTCCTGAGCCACCGGGATGAAACCACCCGGATTTCAGCCATCAACCATGACTTCAAACGGCCATCTTGTCGCCGTTCTGTCCCGAAACTGAGAATCCCTTGTAACAAAAGGGATTCATAGGAGCCGGATCAGGACAGGCGCTAATCAAGGTCGCTTTCATGCTTGGCAGGTTCCTAGAAGGCAGCAGCGAGGGCGGGAATGTTCTTTCCGCCTTTCCCGATGTCGAGGCATTGCGCCCGTCGATCCCCGAAAGCCCGCATGAGGGCAGACGGCGAAAATATCGCACGATCTGGATCAGTGACGTGCATCTGGGCACCAGGGGCTGCAATGCCGAGTTGCTCATCGACTTTCTCGACAATGTCGATTCAGAAACGATGTACCTGGTCGGCGACATCATCGACGGCTGGCGGCTGAAGAAGAAGTTCTACTGGCCCGACACCCATAACGACATCGTCTGGCGCATCCTCAAGCGTGCCAAGCGCGGCACCCGCATCGTCTATATCCCTGGCAATCATGACGAGATGTTCCGCCAGTTCACCGGGCTGAATTTCGGCGGGGTCGAGATCCGCCGCGCCGCCTTCCACGATACTGCCGATGGCCGCCGCCTGATGGTGCTGCATGGCGACGAATTCGACACGATCATGCTCGCCCATCGCTGGCTCGCCTTTGTTGGCGATGCGCTCTACGTCACGATGATGGGACTCAACCGCTGGGTGAATGCCTTCCGACAGCGGTTTGGCCTGTCCTATTGGTCCCTGTCGAAAATGGCCAAGCACAAGGTCAAGAACGCGGTCGAGTTCATTTCCCACTACGAGGAAGTGGTGGCGCGCGCGGCGGCGCAGCGCGGCGTCGATGGCGTGGTCTGCGGCCACATCCATACCGCCGAGTTTCGTACATTCACCCATGACGGAAGGTCGGTCGAATATTGGAATGACGGCGACTGGGTCGAAGGCTGCAATGCCCTTGTCGAGCACGAGGACGGCCGAATGGAGATCCTCCACTGGCCTGAGGAAATCGAGAAGCGCAACGCCAGCGACGTCACGGCCCCTATGGCCGAAACCGCGGCTGCCCAGGAGGCGGCCTGAGGATGGGGCAGCTCACGCAGAGGACTTTCGAGATACGATCGGCCGGCCGAACAGGCCGATGAGGATCGCGCTCGTCACCGATGCCTGGGCCCCGCAGGTCAATGGCGTGGTGCGGACCTTGCAGACGAGTGTCGCCGTGCTGCGTCAGCGGGGGCACGAGGTCATGGTGATTTCGCCGGACCTGTTCACCTCGCTGCCATGCCCCTCCTATCCGGAGATCAGGCTGGCACTGGCCGGGCGTCGAGCGGTAGGCCGTCGCATTGAGTCGTTCGCGCCCGACGCTGTCCATATTTCGACCGAGGGGCCACTCGGATGGGCGGCGCGGGGCTGGTGCCTGGCGCGCAAGCGGCCATTCACCACCGCCTATCACACACAGTTTCCCGAATATGTGGCGCGCCGAACGGGCCTGCCCGCAGACTGGTTCTGGCCTGTCATTCGGCGCTTCCACCGCCCCTCTGCGGCGATCATGGTGGCGACCGGAACGATCCGCGCGCAATTGCGCGAGCGGGGGCTTGAGCAAGTCCGCCCGTGGACGCGTGGTGTCGATATTGCGCAGTTTGCGCCCGATAATCCACCGCCCGACCTCTATTTCTCTCTGCCGCGCCCGATTCAGCTTTATGTCGGGCGGGTCGCGGTGGAGAAGAATATCGAGGCTTTTCTCGACACTTCGCATCCGGGCTCGAAAGTGGTTGTTGGGGACGGCCCGGCCTTCGCCGATTTGCGCGCGCGTTATCCTGCGGCCCACTTTCTCGGACCGCGCAGTGGCGAGGCTCTGGCGGCCTGCTATGCCGGCGCGGACGTGTTCGTGTTTCCCAGCCGTACCGACACGTTTGGCCTGGTCATGATCGAGGCACTCGCCTGCGGCACGCCCGTCGCTGCCTATCCGGTTCCCGGCCCGCTCGACGTGCTGGACCACAGGTCCAGCGTCATGGATGAGGATCTGAACGTGGCAATCGCCGCTGCGCTGGCCCTCGATCGTGCCGAATGCCTCGCGCATGGCGCCGGGTTCGACTGGGACAAGAGCGTGGACCAGTTCCTTGCCAATCTTGCGATTGTTGACCAGCGGGAGCCGTCCAGGCCGTTTGCACCGGTAAGCGCCTGAACCGCCAGCTCCGGACCGATTGCCCTGAATCGGTGCCGGGACAGGCACTGGCGCGCGCCGCGCTTGCCCAAGCTCTTCCAAGCGTCTACATGGATGCGTAGCAAGGCCGCTCCGTGAGGGGCGGCCCTTTTATTTCTGAATGGCCCTCAAATTTCTGAATGGAGAGACGCAAGTGGCCCAGCCCACGCCCCTCATGCCCCACGCGACTGCCTCATGGCTGGTCGACAACACCGCGCTCAGCTTTGAGCAGATTTCCGAGTTCTGTGGACTGCATATCCTGGAGGTGCAGGCCATGGCGGACGATCTTGCCAGCTCCAAATATACCGGCCGCGACCCGGTTCATGCCGGCGAGCTGAACCATGAAGAGATCGAGCGCGGCCAGGCTGACCCGGCCTATCGTCTGGTCATGCAGCGTGCGCCCGTCGATGTCAGCCGCACCAAGGGGCCGCGCTATACGCCCGTGTCCAAGCGGCAGGACAAGCCCGACGGCATCGCCTGGATCCTGCGCAACCACCCGGAGATTTCGGATGCGCAGATCGGCCGCCTGATCGGCACCACCCGCAACACGATCAACGCGATCCGCGACCGCAGCCACTGGAACATTGCCAATATCCAGCCCAAGGACCCTGTCACGGTTGGCCTGTGTTCGCAGCGCGAACTCGATGCAGCAGTGGCCAAGGCCGCAAAGAATCTGCCCGCAAGCGAGGAAGGGGCAGACGAAATGGCAGCACCGGTCCAGCCGCGCGACGATCGCGCTGCGCTGATCGAAGAGCTGAAGGCCGAGCGTGAGGCGTCGGTCAAGGCTGCCGCCGAGGCCGCCCAGGAAGCCGAGGCAGAAGCCTGGCTGGAGGCCAAGCGCGCCGCCGAGGCCGAAGGAAACGGTTAGCCGTAAGTGCTGGCAAGCCGAATATGGAAACGAGAAGGGCGGCCCGCGAGCCGCCCTTTTTCTTGTGCGCTGAACTTTGGCCGGTGAGGTCAGGCCACTGCGGGAGAGCTCTGCGGTTTGAGCATGTCGCCCTTTTCCTGGCTGCCGCCGGGCTTGGGCAGCTGTTGCTGCGCAGTCTTGTTCGCGTTCTTGGCACTGTAGGGGGCAAAGCGGCCTTCCACGCTGGCGCCCTGCTCAATGGTTAGCGTCTCGTAGGAAACGTCGCCATCGATGCGCGCGCTCTTGAGGATCACCAGCTGGCGGACCTCGATCGTGCCCTTCACGCGGCCAGAAAGGCGCGCATTCTCGGCCCGGATCGAACCTTCGACCTGGCCTGTTTCGCCCTGCACCAACGAGGCGCAGGAAAGATCGCCCACCACCTTGCCATCGACATGCAAGTCGGCGGAGGCCTCGACATCGCCACGAATGGTGACGTCCTGGCCGATTACGGAAAACGTTGCTGATTGATTAGCCACTGGTCGCTCCATCACTTCCGGCAAATTGGGCTCTGGCTTCTTCGAGAACATGGGGCGCTGCCTCCAGAAATTTACGTGGGTTAACCGCGCGGTCGTTCATGCGGACCTCGAAATGCAGGTGTGGGCCGGTCGAACGCCCGGTGCTGCCGATGGCGCCGATCACGTCGCCAGCAACCACCTTGTCGCCCTTCTTGGCCTGCCAGCGGGACATGTGCGCGTAACGGGTCATCAGCCCATTGCCGTGTCGAATTTCGACCACGCGGCCATAGCCCGACTTGTTGCCGACAAAGCTGACTGTGCCGGCTGCGGCAGCATGGATCGGGGTGCCAGTGGGGGCGGCAAAATCAAGACCGCTATGCAAGGCCGAACGCCCGGTGAAGGGGTCGCGGCGATAGCCGAAGCCAGAGGACATGGAATTGATGTCGGCGGGCATGAACTGGGGAATGCCGTCGAGTCCGCGCTCAAGAGCGTCCATGCGCGCCATGCTCAGCCCTAGCCGTTCGAAGCGCGGGTCCATCGAACCGTCCGCCTCGCTCGAGACCAATTGCAACGGACCGCCCATTGCGCGCTGAGCCGAGGCCAGCACGGATTTGGGATCGAGGCCGAGCTTGCGAATTGCGTCTTCGGCAGAGGCGGCGCGGCGATCGGCATAACGGGTCAGCGCTTCGGCGAAGGCAAGCTGGCGCGCCTCGATGCGGGCGAGGCCGCTCGCTTCCGGGATCGATTCCTCGACCAGGCTGATGAGCCTATCGGACTCGCTGCTGGAATTGCTCACCGTTTCCTCGGCGCGCGTGTCCTGCGGCAGGATGTCGATCATGCCTTCGATGAATTCCTGCCGCTTTTCCAGATCCGCGGTCGTGGCGGCGAGGTTCTCGCGATAGGCATCGACCCGGTCCTGCGCCTTGGCGACGGTGGCCTCCCGGTCGAGCAGCATGGCGCGGTCCGAAGAGTTCTTCCACTGGCTGACGGCCACGAAGCCCATCGAGCCTGACCAGCCCAGCGCAATGGCCAGTATCGAGGCGGCCGCAGTGATCTGCATCCTGCTGGTGATCTTGATGAAACGGACCTGGCCCTGCGAGCGCATGAAGAATTCGCGCTCGGGGAAATGCGCGCGCACGCGCTTCCAGTACCCCTTTACCGATGTTTGAACCAAGACGACCCCGTCTAATTATTTTTCGTCTGATTGCTGCCCTATCGCAGGAAGAGTTAACGTCCAGAAAGCCTGACGACCGGTCGGGGCGAAGCGTCCCCTGATCGCGGTGAAACGTGTTTTCGCCCGAAATTTATCATCAGATGCCGGACCGAATCTGTCGTTCGATCCCGAAACACATGTGGGCGCAATGGTGATTCGGGCGCTGCCGAAGACTGAGGATTCGGACTGACAAGGGACTCGGGCGGTGTTAGGGGCGCGCCCATGGCAAGTGTTCAGACCACCTTAAACGACCCAATTGTCGACTTCGACGCAATGATCGCCGACCTCGCAAAAGCGGGTCGCGAGGCCCAGCGCGAGCTGGCGCGCATGTCTGGCGAGGCCAGGGCCTCCGCACTCCGCGCTGCTGCTGCTGCCTTGCGCGATGATGCCGCCGCCATCCTGGCTGCGAATGCGCGCGATGTTGCGGCGGGCGAGGCGAACGGCCTTTCGGTCGCCATGCTCGACCGACTGCGGCTTGACGATGACCGGCTGGAGGACATCGCCATCGCGCTGGAAAACGTCGCCTCCTTGCCCGATCCTGTGGGCGAGGTGATCGATTCCAACATGGCGCCTGCCGGGATGGAACTGGTGCGCCGCCGCATTCCCATCGGGATGATCGGCATCATCTATGAAAGCCGCCCCAACGTCACTGCCGATGCCGCAGCCCTGTGCCTGCGCTCTGGCAATTCCGTGCTGCTGCGCGGTGGTAGCGAAGCCGTCAACTCGAACCGGGCCATCCTTGCTGCCCTGGCTGAAGGCCTGGCGATCGCGGGTTTGCCTGCCGCCTGCGTCCAGTTGATGCCAACGCAGGACCGGGCAGCAGTGGGCGCGATGCTGCGCGCGACCGGCCTTATCGACATGATCGTGCCGCGCGGTGGCAAGGGGCTCGTCGCCCGGGTGCAGGCCGATGCGCGGGTGCCCGTGCTCGCCCATCTCGACGGCATTTGCCACACCTATGTGCACCGCGCTGCGGACCCGGACATGGCCCGCGCGATCGCGGTAAACGCCAAGATGCGGCGCACCAGCATTTGCGGAGCTATGGAAACCTTGCTGATCGACGCGGCCTTTCCGGCTGCGGGGGCGCTGGTGGACGATTTGATCGAGGCCGGGTGCGAGCTTCGCGGCAACGCCCGCGCCCGTGCAATCGACCCGCGCATCGGCCCCGCAGGAGTGAACGACTGGGACACCGAATATCTTGATGCGGTGCTTTCGGTCGCCGTTATCGACGGGCTCGACGTGGCGATTGATCATATCGCCCAACACTCTTCGGGCCATACGGACGCGATCGTGACTGGGGACCCGGCTGCGGCGGAGCGCTTCCTCAATGAAGTCGACAGCGCCATCGTGATGCACAATGCCTCCTCGCAATTCGCCGATGGCAGTGAGTTCGGACTGGGCGCGGAGATCGGCGTTGCCACCGGGCGCCTGCATGCGCGCGGTCCCGTGGCGCTGGAGGGGCTGACAACCTATAAATGGCAAGTGCGTGGCCACGGTGAAATCCGGCCCTGAGGTGAAGAGTCGCAAGGTCGGGCGCCGCCGCGAGGGCCCGCTCACCGGAATCCTCGGCGGATCCTTCAACCCTGCCCACGCGGGGCATCGCCGGATCACTTTGTTCGCCATGCTTGCGCTGGGCCTGGACGAGGTATGGTGGATGGTTTCGCCCGGCAATCCGCTCAAGCCGGTAAAGGGGATGGCGCCGCTTGCGGCGCGCGTCCGTTCGGCCAAGGCCCTGAGCGGCACTGCACCCATCAAAGTTACCGCGATCGAGCGCGAACTGGGTACGCGCTACACCGCAGACACGCTGAGAGCGATCAAGCGATTGTTCCCGCGACGGCGTTTCATCTGGATGATGGGCGCTGACAATCTGGCGCAATTTCACCTGTGGAAGAATTGGCGCCAGATTGCACGGGAAATGCCGATTGCGGTAATCGCGCGGCCCGGCTATGACGATGACGCCCTCGCGAGCCCCGCGATGGCCTGGCTGCGGCGTTTCCGGTTGTCCGCAGCCGGACTGAACAACCGGGGCAAATGGAGCGCACCAGCGCTGATTGAATTGCGTTTCGACCCCGATCCGCATTCGGCCACTGAAATCCGCAGTGCGGATCCCGAGTGGGCCGGCCGGTTTACCGGCCCCGCACCGCGGGACGAAGTGACCTTTTCACTCATTCACGAAAACGCGAAGGGGCGGGGCGAATGAGGCCCGGCCAGCCCTCTCTGACCTGGCCATTCTGGCCTAGTTCAGACGGCTCAGCCCTTTGCGTAATCGTCCATTCGCATGTTGAGGAGCACGAAACGTCGCGATGACCCAAACGCAAGCCTGGTCGGACCCTTCCGACACCGCAATGCACGGCACCGCCACCATCGTTCCAATGTCTGAAACCAACCTTACAAAACTCGCCGAACCCGAATCACTGCACGCGCTCATTCTCCAGCAATTGGATGACGACCAGGCGCAGGACGTGGTTTCGATACCTCTCGAAGGCAAAAGCAGCATCGCCGACCATATGGTGATCGCCTCTGGCCGCTCGACCCGGCAGGTCGCCGCCATGGCGAACAAGCTGGCCGAAAAGGTCAAGCAGTCCGGCGAGCCGTCACCGCGCATAGAGGGGCTTCCGGCTGCAGACTGGGTGCTGATCGATGCAGGCGACGTGGTCGTGCATCTGTTCCGACCCGAAGTGCGCAGCTTCTACAATCTTGAGCGGATGTGGGGCTTTGGCGACGAAGGGTCGAAGGCGGTGGCCGGTAGTGCCTGATCGCACTGGGAGGGCTCCATCCTTCTCCACGTGATCGCCCGCGGAAAGATCGCCCGCTCGCCCGAGGCTGAGCTGGTCGCACGTTACGAGAAGCGCATTGCCTGGCCGGTCAAACTCACCGAACTTCCCGAGACGGGCGGGCGCGTCAGCGAACCGCAAGCGCCCTTCCGGACCGTCCTGCTCGACGAAAAGGGCCGCGACCTGCCGTCCGGAAAACTTGCCGCGCAGCTGGAGAACTGGCGCGATGGCGGCATCCGCGAATGTCGTTTCGTCCTTGGCGCGGCCGATGGCCACGGTCAGGCTGATCGCGATGAGGCGGACCTGCTGCTCGCTTTCGGCAAGGCGACCTGGCCCCACCTGCTCGCCCGGGCGATGTTGATGGAGCAGCTGTTTCGCGCCACCTCCATCCTTGCCGGGCACCCCTATCATCGCGCAGGGTAGGAATGTGACGTCGCGACATCTCATGATCGGTGCGCTGCTTGCACTCGCAACCCTAGCGGGGTTTGCCGCGCAGGCCGCGCGCGCGCCAGCGCCAGTCGCCTCTCAGAAAGCGCGTGCCGACCTGTCGCAGGCACAAGCGGCATGGAACGAGGCCCGCGAGCGTAGTGCGGCTCTCCGTGACCAGGCGCAGCAGGCCGAGAACGATGCCGAACGCGCGGCCCGAGAGGCCGCCGCCATCGCCGCACAGGTCCAGTCAGCCGAGGCCGGAATCGGGGTGGCCGAGGCGCGTATCGCGGTGCTTGAGCAACAGGGTCTTGCGCTCGAACGCGAACTTGCACGCGAGCAACAGCCGCTGGTCCGGTTGACCGGCGCGATGCAGCTTCTGGCCCGGCGGCCCCTCGTGCTGGCTGTGGCCAGGCCCGGTTCGGTCGAGGACCTCGTCCACCTGCGCGCAATCATGGCCAGCGCCCGCCCTGAATTTGAGCAGCGCACCATGGGGCTGCGCCAGAGGATTGCCGAACGACGGCAGTTGCGCGCCGGAATGGAGCAGGCCGCCAGCACCTTGCGCGAACAGGAGGAGGCCCTTTTGGCGCGTCGGGCTGAGCTGGCAAAAATCGAGACTCGCAAACGCTTGCTGGCCCGGCAACAGGGCGCGCTGGCCCGCGGAGAAAGCGACCGCGCGCTGGCACTGGGCGAGGAGGCGCGCGACCTGGATATGCTGGTCGGCGAACTCGATCGCGCGGGCGCGATGAGGGAGCGTCTTGCCGCTCTGCCCGGTCCGCGCCTGCGGCCCACTGATCCACAGGTGGCGCAGGCAGATGCGCCGGTGGAGAGACCCGCCCCGGCACAGCCGCGCGAAGGCCTGGCACCATCGCCATACCTGCTTCCCGTTACCGGCCGCATCGTCACCGGCTTTGGCGCCCGGCTCGAAGCGGTATCAAGCAGCGGGATTACTATCGCACCGCGAGGCGGAGCCCAGGTGGTCGCGCCTGCAGCTGGACGGATCGCCTTTGCCGGGCCTTATCGCGGCTATGGGTCAATCGTGATTATCGAACATGCGGGCGGCTGGACCAGCCTCGTGACCGGCCTTGCGCGCACCAGCGTCGATGTCGGGGAGAGCGTTATCGTCGGCGCGCCGATCGGCGAGGCGGGTCGCTCTGCGCCCGAAGTTACGCTGGAGCTGAGAAAGGCAGGCGAGCCGGTCAACCCGCTCGACCACGCCAGGTGATTTCTGTTCCGGATGCACTGAAATGAATACGGCACCGGCGAAAAACGGCGTCCCTTAACGACACGCAGGCAAGCAAGCGCGATAGCCTCATCTGGCGTTCACCGAAATGCTGCGATAGAAGGACCTGAATTCCAGACCGCCGGAGTCCCTAAGAGGAATTGCCGATGAAGCTTGCCCCGACCATTCGCGCCGCCGCCTTGTGCACGGCTGTCGCGCTGTTGCCTGCCACCACTGCCGGCTTCGCGCAGGTCGAAGGCAATGCCACGCCCGAATTCGCCAAGCTCTTCGCCATCTACCAGCGGGTCAAGACCAGTTACGTGGAACCGGTCGATGACGAGGCGCTCATTCGCGGTGCAATAGACGGAATGCTGGCCTCGCTCGACCCGCATTCCAGCTATCTCGATGGCGCCTCATTGCAGCGTCTCGAGACGATGATCGATGGCAATTATCAGGGGCTGGGCCTCTCGGTGCAGATGGAAGACGGCGCGGTGAAGGTCGTCTCGCCCTTCCGCGGCAGCCCCGCCGACAAGGCTGGGGTGAAGGCTGGCGATTACATCACCCATCTCGACGGCAAGCTGATCTATGGGCTGGAGATCAATGACGCGGTCAGCCAGATGCGCGGGCCCGCCGGGACGCCCATCACGCTCACCATTTTTCGCTCCGGACGCGAGGATTCGCTGGAAGTTACCGTCACTCGCGGCGTGATCGAGCTCGAACCGGTTACCTACGAGCTCCAAAGCGGCAATATCGGCGTCATCACCGTCAACGAGTTCAGCCGCGATGTTGGTGCGGACGTCAATTCGGCCCTGCGCGCTTTGCGGGAACAGGCGAGCGGCAGGCTGGACGGGCTGGTGCTCGACCTGCGCCGCAATCCCGGCGGCTCGCTGGACGAGGCGGTGGCGCTTTCCGACCTGTTCCTGACCAAGGGCCAGATCGTTTCGCAACGCGGCCGCTATCGCCGAGACACGATGTATTACGAGGCCGAGACCGTCTATCGCGGAGACGTGGCGGCGGGCCTGCCGATGATCGTGCTGATCGATGAGGGGTCCGCCTCTGCCAGCGAGATCGTTGCAGGCGCGTTGCAGGATCATCGCCGCGCGCTGGTCATGGGCGAGCGCAGCTTCGGCAAGGGCAGCGTCCAGAGCCTGTTGCCGCTCACCAATGACAGTGCGCTCAAGCTCACCACGGCGCGTTATTATACCCCGTCGGGCCGCAGCGTGCAGGAAGGCGGGATCGAGCCCGATATCCGTGTGCCGCAACTTTCCGACCCCGATGCGGAGAAGCGTCGCCGCTTTGCCTTGCGCGAAAGCGATCTGCGCGGCCATCTCGTCAACGAGATCGGCATTGCCGACGAAGAGCTCGAAGATGACACGAAGGAAGATCCGCGCTTCCTCCTCACCGCCGAAGAACTGGCCGAACAGGGCATTGAGGATTTCCAGCTCGACTATGCCTTGCGCACCTTGCGCCGGACGAAAGCGACCAACGTCGCTCTGCGCAACTGACGGGCGCCGCTGCTCAAATGACGCCAGCGACAAAGCTTGCCCAGCGGTTCGCGCTTGCTGTCCCGGCACTGCTGCTGGCCGGGGCCTATCTCTCGCAATATGGCTTCGGGCTCTATCCGTGCGAGATGTGCATGTGGCAGCGTTATGGCCATTTCGCCGCGCTCGCCCTCGCGCTGACTTCGACCTTCGCCCCGCGCCCGCGTCTGTGGATCGCACTCGCGGCAATCGGCATCATGGGGTCGGGCCTTGTCGGCGGTTTTCATGCCGGGGTGGAATATGGCTGGTGGGAGGGGATTACCTCCTGCGCGATTCCCGCCAGCAGCGGCAGCAATGCGCTCGAAGCCATCCTGAATGCTCCGATCGTGCGCTGTGACGTCGCCCCGTGGAGCCTCTTGGGCATTTCGCTGGCAGGTTTCAACGCGCTGTTTTCGGTCGGCGCGGCCCTTGCCATCTCCAGCTTGCTGCGGGAGAAGGTGGCGGTATGAGCAGTTTGCCGAAAGCCGCCGCAGGACCTGATCGCACGTCGATGATTCGCGTGGACCAGGCGGGCGAGTATGGCGCCACCCGGATCTATGCAGGTCAGCTCGCGGTTATGGGTGACCGCGCCCCGCTGTCGGCCGAAATCCGCGCCATGGCCGAGCAGGAGGCTGGGCACCGGGCCGAATTCGATGCCCTTATGGCCCGTCGCGGCGTGCGACCGACCGCGCTGCAGCCGGTCTGGAACATTGCCGGTTATGCGCTTGGCGCCGCCACCGCTTTGCTCGGGCCGGAAGCAGCCATGGCCTGCACCGCCGCGGTGGAAACCGAGATTGACCGCCATTATTCGCGCCAGCTCGACGATCTGGATGGTGATGGCGAAGGTCAGGGCGACGACCCCGAACTCGCCGACATGGTCCGCCGCTTCCGCGAGGACGAGCGTGAGCATCACGATGTGGCGATTGCCGCCGGGGCTGAGCGCGCGCCCGCATACCCGCTGCTTTCCGCCGCGATCCGGCTGGGGTGCCGCGCTGCCATCCGGCTCTCGGAAAAGGTTTGACCGGTATCAGGCCTGCGTGAGGCACGGTGGGGTCGGGTGCGCTTCACCCTTGGTTCACCGGGCGGAGCGCTCTATGGGCTTATCGTTGCGCCACAGCGCGCCCGTGACAACGACTCATGGCCCAAGGGACCCTAGTAAAATGCTGCGACGCCCAACACTTCTTGCCGCCCCTGCGCTGATTCTTGCCAGCACCCTTGCAGCATTTCCCGCCGCTGCCCAGGATTCGGGCGGCGACGACGTCAACACGCTGATCATCTATGGCGACGATGAATGTCCGGAAAGCACCGGCGAAACCATCACTGTCTGTGCGCGCATGGACGAGAGTGAGCGTTATCGCATCCCCGAAGTGCTGCGAAGCAGTGACGATCCCGCCTATGATAGCTGGGTGCGCCGGGTCGAAAGCTTCGAGACGGTGGGCAGGTTCGGCCCGCTCTCCTGTTCCCCCGCCGGGCTTGGCGGCGAGCTTGGCTGCACGCCCCAAATGATCGAGGCGGCCTATGCTGACCGTGCCGCTGGCAACAATGTTCGCTTCAGCGAGCTGATCGCCGCCGCGCGTGCCGAGCGTCTTTCCGAGATCGACGCCGAGGCAGCAGCCACGCAGGGGCGGGTCGAAGAGATTGAACGTCAGCGGATGGAAAGTGGAACTGCACCTCCCGAACCTTCGGCCGAACCGCAGGTGGTGGACCCTGCCGACATCCCCGCAGCGCCCTGATCCCGGCACATTTTGCCCTGGTACGGGCCTCCATTAAGCCTAAGTACTTGCCCTTATTAAGGGTTGCGCGTTTAACCGGGTTACATGGCCCGTCCGCAGCGCATCCTGACCATTCTGGGAACCCGGCCAGAAGCGATCAAGCTGTTCCCGCTGCTTCATGCCCTCCAGCGCGACCCGCGTTTCGAGAGCATCCTGTGTTCGTCGGGACAGCATGCCGAACTGCTCGCGCCAGTGTTGGAACTGGCGGGCCTGGTTCCGGACCATAATTGCGCCGTGATGCGTCACGGCCAGTCGCTCGACGCGCTGGTGGCATCGCTCATTCCTGCGCTCGGCGCGGTCATGGACATTCGCAGGCCTGACAAAATCGCTGTGCAGGGCGACACTGCCACCGCATTTGCCGGGGCGCTTGCAGCCCATCATCGATTGATAGAGGTTGTACATGTGGAGGCGGGGCTTCGCAGCGGCAATCGCGCCCATCCGTTTCCCGAGGAAATCTACCGCAAGGCAATTTCGGCCATGGCTGATCTGCATTGCGCCCCCACACCGCGCGCGGCCCAGGCGTTGGCGCGCGAGAACGTCGAACCGGCCAGCGTGCATGTCACCGGCAATACGGGTATCGATGCGCTGCTCTGGGTGGGTGAACTGGTCGCCCGGCGTCCGGAGCTGGCCTCGGACCTCGCCGGGATGGAGCAGCGATTTTCCGGCCGCAAGCTCGTTGCCGTGACCGCGCATCGCCGTGAGAATGCGGGCGAAGGTATCGCCAATATCTGCACTGCCGTTCGCCGCCTGGCTGCGCGCGACGATATCGCGCTGATCATCCCTCTTCATGCCAATCCGGGTCTGCGAGAGATCGTCGCTGCTCAGCTGGGCGGTTGCGCCAATGTGGTTCTCACTGATCCACTCGACTATCCGCATTTCGCCCGGTTGCTGGGCATGGCGCATTTCGTGCTCACCGATAGCGGCGGCGTGCAGGAGGAGGCGCCGACCCTGGGCAAGCCATTGCTTGTCGTGCGGGAAACCACCGAGAGGCCCGAAGGTGTCGAGGCGGGGACCGCGCGGCTGATCGGTACCGACCCTGACCGGATCGTGGAAGAGGCTACGCGTTTGCTCGACGACGCGGATGCCCATGCGGCCATGGCGCACGCCCACAACCCTTATGGCGATGGCAAGGCGGCCGGTCGAATCGTCGAGCTTCTCGCCCGGCAGCCAGCCTAGCCTTCGGGAAAGCGCTCGAATTCAGGCATGGCGCCCAGCCTCGTCATCCATTCGCGCCGGTCGGCGACCTGGATTTGGACGCTCGGCGCATTGGCATCGGGATCGTCGAGCGTAACCGATGGCACATCGCTGATTCCCGGCAGTGCGTTTTCATTCACGAACAGAAGCGGCGTGCCGCAGGTGCCGCAGAAAGAGCGGATGGAGCCGCCTTCACCTTCATAAGTGACTGGCGTCCCTTTGGTGATGCGGAAATTCTCTGTCCTGGAAGCATACCATGCGACCGCTGGCGCACCTTGGGCCATCTGGCAGTCCCGGCAGTGACAAACAGCATGATGAACAGGCTCTTCGCCCGCTTCGTATCGAATCGCACCGCAACGACAACCACCAGTAACCATTCTGTTTCTCCTGCCCACTTGCCATGGTTTAGCAGAACATAACACGAACATGTGCTCGGTGAAAGTGGTTGCTCTCCCGCCGGATCAGCTCAGCGTGATGTCCGGCGCATCTTCCTGCTTCATCCCGATGACGTGGTATCCCGCGTCGACATGGTGGACCTCGCCTGTCACTCCGCTCGACAGGTCGGAGCAGAAATACAGGCCCGCGCCGCCGACATCCTCGATCGTGACGTTGCGCCTCAATGGCGCGTTGAGCTCGTTCCATTTGAGGATGTAGCGGAAATCGCCGATTCCGCTGGCCGCCAGCGTCTTGATCGGCCCGGCGCTGATCGCGTTCACGCGGATATTCTCAGGCCCCAGATCGTTGGCGAGATATTGCACGGACGTCTCGAGCGCCGCTTTGGCCACGCCCATCACGTTGTAATGCGGTACGACCTTTTCCGCGCCATAATAGGTGAGCGTGACGATGCTGCCGCCCTCGGCCATAAGTGGGCGCGCGCGCTTTGCCGCGGCAACAAGCGAATAGGCCGAAATGTTCATCGTCATCAGGAAATTCTCGAGGCTGGTATCGACATAATGGCCGCGCAGCTCGTTCTTGTCAGAAAAACCAATGGCATGGACGAGGAAGTCGAGCTTGCCCCATTTGGCCTCGATTTCGGCAAAGGCGGCGTCCATCGCGGTCATGTCGGCAACATCGCATTCGATCAGGAAGTCGCTGCCGACCTGCTGGGCCAGCGGACCCACGCGCTTCTTCAGCGCCTCACCCTGGTAGGAGAACGCCATTTCGGCGCCAGCCTCGTGCAGCTTCTTGGCGATACCCCAGGCGAGGGACTTGTCATTGGCGAGGCCCATGATCAGGCCCTTCTTGCCTTGCATCAGTCCGCTCATCCGACATTCTCCTGCGTAGTATTGCTGCCATTCTCGCTGACCGGGTCGTTGACCTGACCGATCCGGTTGCGCTCTTCCTCGGGCGTTTCCGCGAGCGCGGCGTTCAGTTCCGCGCCCGCGACCATCCCTAGTCCGACAAGCCAGAAAAAGAAAAGCGCGATCATCATTCCTCCCAGGGAACCGTAGGTCAGGTCGTAAGAGACGACCATGCGCAAGACGCGCGGAAGGAAGATGGTCACGGCCATCCACCAGCCAGTTACCAGCAATACGCCAGGCCACTTGGGATAGCGCCGCTCGCGGTAGGCGGTAGGGGTGAGCGTGTAGAACAGCAAATAGAGCGATATGAAAAGGCCGATCGCGGGAACGATGCGCGACCATGCAAGCTGGCCGAGCGCCTCGCTGAACTGGGGGAAATAGGCATCAATCATCTGTTGTGCGGTGCCGATGGCCACCTGCGCGAACAGCGAGAACATCAGCAGCAGCATCGCGCCGAGAATTATTGCGGTTGAGAAGATGCGGTACTTCCAGAAGGACTGTGTGGGCCTGGTGCCATAGGCGCGGCGCAATATGTCGCGGATCGTTTCGATCAGGCTGCCTACGGTCCACAGGCCGAACAGCCCGCCGACCCATAGCAGCCAGCCGCTGCGCGCCTCGATCACCGAGCGCGCTACGGGCCCAATCACGTTCTGCACGACCGGTGGCAGTGCTGCCAGGATTGCCGAGATCGAGGCGGCCCGGTCGGCTTCCTCGCCAACCGCCGAGAAGATCGCTGCCCCGGTGATGAAGAAGGGGAAAATCGCCAGCATCGACATATAGGCAAGATTGCCCGCATGGATCAGCCCGTCATTGTAACAGCCGACCACGACCCGGCTGGCGACTTCGAAAAAACGGCTTCCCGGCCTTACATGCCGGCTGATCCCGACTCCGCCGGTTTGGGCGGCCCTGCGACGGGCCTCGGGGGAAATCTCGGTCCGGGGCTGTCCGTCGTGCTGAGGATTGTTCTTACCGGCCATGCCAACCCGATTCTAACAGCCGGTGGCAGCGTGTCGAGCGCAGGTCGGCGACGTGGCGCGCATGGTTCGGTATGGTGTGCGAGATCAGCGGCGGGATCAAACCCCCAGCGAAGAGCGGACATCGCCCTCATCACGCCAGTCGCCCAGCTTTTCGGACAGGTGCTTCACATCGGCGGGAAGCACGATCTCGACCCGCACAAGCTGGTCGCCGCGGGCATTTCCGCGCTTCGAAAAACCGCGACCCTTGAGCCGCAGCAACCTGCCCGAGCTCGTGCCTGGCGCAATGGTCAGCATGACCGGCCCTTCGACCGTGGGGACCTTGACCTTGGCCCCGTTCACTGCCTCGTCGAGGGTGACGGGCAGGTCGAGCCGCACATCGTCCCCGTCGCGGGTGAAGAAATTGTGCTTGTCGATCTCGATCGTCACCAGCGCGTCGCCCTGGCCGCCCGGCCCGGCTTCGCCCTTCCCCTTCAGGCGCATCTGCGTGCCGTCTTCCAGGCCTGCGGGCAGCTTCAGGTCGATGGTCGAACCGTCAGCCAGCGTGATGCGCTGGTCCTTGCGCGAGGCGGCGTCGGTGAAGGGTACGGAAAGCCGGTAACTGACATTGGCCCCGCGCCTTGGCGGAGGCGGAGGCGGGCGCCGCCCGAAGCCGCCTCCCATGCCGGCGCTGCCACCATTGCCGCGGCGCGATGAGCCACGGCCGAACAACCCCTCGAACAGGTCGGACAAATCGACCTCCTCGCCGCCCTGCATACCCTCAAAGTCGCGGCTCGAAAATCCGCCGCTGGCGCCGCCGCGATAGGTGCCGCCACCGCCGCCAAACGGACCGCGCCCGCCACCCATTCCGCCTGCGCCGAACGGCATGGCCGGGTTGCCATCGGCGTCGATTTCGCCGCGATCAAACTTGGCGCGCTTGTCCTTGTCGGAAAGCAGGTCGTACGCCTTCGTGACGTCAGAAAACTTTTCCGATGCGTTGGGATTGTCATTGTTGCGGTCCGGGTGCAGCTCCTTTGCGAGTGTACGATAGGCGGACTTGATGTCCTTCTCGCTCGCGCTGCGGGTCACGCCCAGGGTTGCATACGGATCGGCCATGGTGTGTTAGCTAGGTAATGCAATGTGGTTAGGCAAGCCGTTCCGGGCTTGCGTGCCCCCTGGATTGTTACGCTGTCCTTGCTTGGGGCAGGCTGGCGCATGCACGCACTTGGCGGGCGGGCCCGGTGCGGATAGGGAGGCGGACGATGTCACTGCCGGCCCTCCCGACTGGAAAACGACCATGAGCCTCGCCGATTGCGAGATTCCTACAGGCGATCCTCTTGCGCTGTTCGGGCAATGGTATGCGCAGGCCTGTGAAAGCGAACCCAGCGATGCCAACGCCATGACGCTGGCTACCGCTACACCCGATGGCAAGCCTTCGGCACGCATGGTTCTGCTCAAGGGACACGATCATCGCGGTCTTGTGTTTTACACCAATGCCCAGAGCCGCAAGGGCGCAGAGCTGTTCGCCAACCCCAATGCCGCCCTGCTGTTCCACTGGAAAAGCCTGCGCCGCCAGATCCGCATCGAGGGGCCGCTTAACGAAGTGACCGAGGAAGAGGCCGACGCCTATTTCCACTCGCGTCCCTTTGTCTCGCAGGCTGGGTCCGCCGCCTCGGACCAGTCTCGCGTGCTCGACGACCGAGCAACCTATCTGGCGCGGGTGGAGGAGATTTCCGTAGCCTGCCACGGGGCCGGCGAGGTGCCGCGCCCGCCGCACTGGACGGGTTTTCGCCTGGTCCCCGACCGAATCGAGTTCTGGCTCGACCGGCCCAACCGCCTGCATGAAAGGCGCCTGTTCAGCCGTTTGGACGATGGCGGCTGGGGCAGCGCGATGCTCTACCCGTGAGCAGCGACCCCAAATTGCGGACACGGCTCGCCAAGGGTGCGGCAATGGCCTCGATCGCGGTGGCGCTGCTGCTCGTCTCGCTCAAACTGTGGGCGTCAATCCGCACCGGCTCGACCTCGATGCTGGGCAGCCTCGCGGATTCCTCGCTCGATCTTGTTGCCAGTATGGCGACTCTTGCTGGCGTGTGGATCGCCTCGCGTCCCGCCGACAGCAATCATCGCTTCGGACACGGAAAAGCCGAATCGCTCGCGGCCATGTTCCAGGTCTGCCTGATCGTGATTTCGGCATCGGGGATCGCATGGCGCGCTGGCAACCAGTTCGCCGCCGGTAGCCGCGTCGAGGCCGCGCCCGAGGGAATTGGCGTGTCGCTTTTCGCCATTGCGGTCACCTTCGCGCTGCTGGTGTGGCAGCGTTTCGTGCTTGCCCGCACCGAATCGGTGGCGATCCGTGCCGACCATGTCCACTACCAGTCGGACCTGTTGCTAAACCTTGCGGTAATCGCGGCGTTGGCCCTCGATACCTATGCGGGGCTGCACTGGGCGGACCCGGCCTTTGGCCTTGCCATTGCGGCATGGCTGGCATGGGGTGCGTGGCGCGCTGCCGGGGTGGCGCTCGCCAACCTGATGGACGCGGAATGGGCGGAGGAAAAACGCCTCGCCTTCGTGGAACGGACTGCCCGTCATCCAGAGCTTGCACGCATGCACGACCTTCGCACCCGCACCAGCGGGACACGTGACTTCGCGCAATTCCATGTCGATCTGCCGGCGGAAATGACGGTGGGCGAGGCGCACGACATCATCGAGCGAGTCGAGTCCGACCTGCTCGAGGCCTTCCCCGGAACCGAGATCATTATCCATATCGATCCTGCGGGCCATGTCGACGAGCCGGGCAACAGGCTGGTCGAGGCCGACGAATTCGACAGGCTGGAACCGGACAATGGCGGGTAGCGTCCTGCCCTATTGGCACGTCGACGCCTTCTCCGCACGGCCCTTCGGCGGCAATCAGGCGGCGGTGATGCCACTCGACGGCTGGCTACCCGACAATGTGTTGCAGGCCATCGGCGAGGAAAACAATTTCGCTGAAACCGCCTTTCTGGTCCGCGATCAAAGCGGCGCGGCGGACTGGGAATTGCGCTGGTTCACGCCGACTTCGGAAATCCGCCTGTGCGGTCATGCAACATTGGCGAGCGGGCATGTGCTGCTGAATCCTGACAATGGGTTTGGCGGCGGCGAGCGCGTCACTTTCAACACCCGCAAGGCAGGAATTCTGGAGGTTCGGCGGGCGGGCGACGGATACGAACTGGCGTTGCCGGCGATTGCGACCACCCGCGGCGAATGGGCCGATGCGACCAAGCTGCTGGGCGGTTCGCCGCGCGAGGTCTGGCTAAACCCCGAAGGCTACGGCATCTATCTGTTTGACAGAGAAGACGAACTCCGCGCGCTTGCGCCCGACTTTGCCGGGCTGGCGGCGCTGGGTGAAGACCAGTTCATCTGCACTGCATCGGGCAAGCACTGCGACGTGGTCAGCCGGGTGTTCGTGCCTGGCGCCGGGGTGGACGAAGACAGCGTGACCGGCTCTGCCCATGCCGCGCTGACGCCGTTCTGGGCGCGGCGTCTGGGTCGTGATCATTTCACCGCGCATCAGGCCTCGGATCGTGGCGGCGAGCTGACCTGTCGGCTGGAGGGAGAGACCGTGTGGCTGGGCGGCCCTTGCGTCACCGTGGTCGAGGGGCGCTTTTACTTGCCCGAATAAAGCGCAGCGATCTCTGCCAACGCATCGACCAGTGCGCCGCGCTGCTCCTCGTCGGTCTTGCCGAAGCGGACGATGGTGACCTGCTGATCGGGTAACACGATCACATATTGGCCCAGGTGGCCGATCGCCGCGAACGCGCTGTCCGGGCCTTGCCCTGCAAACAAATAGTCCCGGCCTGCATCGGACGGACGGTTGAGCCAGATCTGCGCGCCAAAGTCTGGCGAGGCGGGGCTGGGCGAGGTCATGAAGGCGATCCAGCCCCGCGGCACCACCTGAACGCCACCGGCAACGCCCCTGCGGCGCAGGAATTCTCCGAACTGTGCCCAGTCGCGCGCATCGGCCCATATGGCAGAGCCGCCCATCAGCGTGCCCGACGCGTCATATTCGCCAATGAGCGATTCCATGCCCAGCGGCTTTGCCAGCCGCGCCGCGACGAATTCGGCCATGGCGGCCTGCCGCTCGTCCGCCGAACCTTCGGGCGCGACGAGGTCGGTGGCGATATCGGCAAGGATCATCGCTGTCGGGGTGGAATAGATGAAGCGCGTGCCCGGCTCGAACTCCAGCGGCTGCGCTTCGGCCCAGCCGCCCATGTCGTCCCGCCCGTCGAGGAACATCATCCGCACCTCACCGGATTCGTAGACCGGCTCTGCCTTCTCTTCGTGCCGTAGCCCGCTGCGCATCTGCAGCAGGTGCCGCAGTGTAATCTCCCCGCGCGGGTCTCCGGGGCGCTGCCATGTCTCGACCGGGGCCGGGTCGTCGAGCCTTAGCCTGCCGTCAGCGACCATCATGCCGATCAGCACGCCGGTGACGGTCTTGGACATCGACCAGCCCTGGAAACGCGATTTGGGACCGTATCCCTTGCGATAGCGTTCCGCGACGATCTTGCCGTCATGCATGACGATGAGTGCGCGCGTCTCGCCAATTCCCTTGCGCGTGAACAGCGCATCCACGGCGCGGGCCAGCGCCTCGCGCTTCACGCCCGGCTGTTCGACCACAGCCTCCAGCGCGCCAGCTGGCAGAGGCGGTACGGGCGGGGGACCATCCTGCCCGCAGGCGACGAGCCCCAGACTTGCCGCCAGCATCGCCAACAGCATTGGCGCGGCGCGTATCGCAAGGCTAGAGGGACGCAATGACAAATTCACGCTCGCCCTATCTGCCGAGGCTGTTCTGATGGCAACCGCTAAGCTCCCCCCTGCACGCCGCAATCTGCGGATTGCCGGTCTGGTCGTGCTGGCGCTGGTGCTGGCAGGCGCAGCAGCGACTCGCAGCGAGGCGGTTGCGGGAATGGCGGAAGCGGGCACGACATATGGTGCCAGGAACGCCTGTTCGTGCCGCCATATTGCCGGCCGGGATCTCGACGATTGCTACCGCGACTTCCTTCCGGGGATGGAATTCGTCTGGCTGAGCGAGGATGCCGACGAGAAGAGCGTTACCGCGCGCATACCGCTGGTCGAGAGCGCCACGGCGACCTGGCGCAAGGGCTATGGCTGCGTGCTGGAGGCCTGGACAGACTGAGGGGGTGCAGTCTGAGGAGGGGCTGGCTGAGGAGGGGCTGGCTGAGTGAGAGCAGGCTCGGTCGATTCGATCCAGCCGCCGCCGACCACGCGCTCGCCTGCATAAAGCACCGCCGCCTGACCGGGCGCGACGCCATATTCGGGCGTGGCGAATCGGATTGTCGCTGCCGCACCGTCGCCCAGCGGCCCCTCCAGCGTCACCGGGACCGGGCGCGAGAGGGAGCGTACCTTGGCGCTGAGTGGGGCGCTGAGTGGGGCGCTTAGAAGCTCATCCGGAAGCGGGCCGATCCGGTTGGTCTGCTCGATCCGCGCGGCGCCGGTCGCCAGCATGGCCTTGGGGCCCACGCGCACTTCGGCGCTCTGAGCATCGAGCCCAACCACATAAAGCGGTTCGGATAGTCCACCGATCTCCAGTCCGCGGCGCTGACCCACGGTGAAATGGACGATGCCCTTATGGGTGCCCAGCACCTCTCCGCCCTGAGCATGGACGATATTGCCGGGGCGCGCACCTTCGGGCCGCAGCTTCTTTACCAGCGTCGCATAATCGCCATCGGGCACGAAGCAGATGTCCTGGCTGTCGGGCTTGTCAGCATTGGCGAGGGCGAATTCCCCGGCGATCGCGCGCACCTGCTCCTTGGGCAGGCCGCCGAGCGGGAATCGCAGGAAATCGAGCTGTTCCTCGGTGGTGCCATAAAGGAAATAGGACTGGTCGCGTGCCGGGTCTGCCGCGCGGTGCAGCTCGATGCCGCTCCCTGTCTCAACTCGCTTCACGTAATGGCCCGTCGCCAGGCAATCGGCACCCAGTTCGCGCGCCATGCGCAACAAATCGGTGAACTTGGGCCCCATATTGCAGCGGATGCAGGGCACTGGCGTGCGCCCGGACAGATAATCGTCGGCAAAGGTCTCGACCACCTCCTCGCGAAAGGCGCTTTCATGGTCGAACACATAGTGCGCGATGCCAAGCCGTTCGGCCACCATGCGGGCATCGCGGATATCGTCGCCCGCGCAGCACGCGCCCTTGCGCCCCGTCGCGGCGCCGTAATCATAGAGCTGCAAGGTGATGCCGATTACCTCGGCCCCGGTCTGCGCGGCCAATGCCGCCACCACCGAGGAATCCACCCCGCCTGACATCGCCACCACAATGCGCGCCTCGCCGGGCGGGCGACGAAGCGCAAAAAGCTGCGCGGCGTTAACCGCGTCCTTCCAGATAGCATCAATTGGCATGGCAACGCCCATAGACCACCACAACGGCGGCGCCAATCACCTCCGGCAATTCGTGCAAAGAGCGTTAAGACCGGTTTTACCCGATCTTGACGCTTGCTGGACTAGTGACCTTCCTCATGATCGAAGGGGACTTTCCAAAAGCGCGGGAAAACCGCCAAGGATCAGGCAATTCGGCCGATTCAGGGCCTTTGCACGAATTGAGCTGGAGCGATCTGCGCGCACGCTTCGAGGCGGCTTGCGACCTGCGTGCCGCGCTTTCCGAGGAGGGCATGGATGGCCCGGCCAGTTTCGATGCCGATTCAGCCAGGCGGATCGCCGCTTTGGCCAATAGCAAACCGGTCGTTAACCGTGATGATTTAGCCAATGGCAAAGCCGCTGGTGACATAAGTGGGGCTGGAGCAACGGGCGATCGGCCCGGCACCCGAGGAAGTGAATGATAGAGAACCAGAAAATACGTCCGGCGAAAGTGATCGGCCCCCTGGGGGAGCCGCTGACGATTGCCGACCTTCCTTCGCCCAAGACGAAGCGTTGGGTCGTGCGTCGCAAGGCCGAGGTTGTGGCTGCGGTCAATGGCGGCCTGTTGACCATTGACGAAGTGCTCGAACGCTACAACCTCACGCTCGAGGAGTTTGCCAGCTGGCAGCGCGCAGTCGATCGTTCGGGCATGCAGGGACTGCGTGTCACCCGTATCCAGCATTATCGTGACCTCTACGAGCGCCAGCTCAAATATTGATTCCGCTCTTGTGACTGGCGGCAAAAGCGCTTCATTCCTCCGTTTCCATTCCTTCGGCTTGTTTCACGGCCTGTTGTAGCCATGCGTCGGAACGTTGCCCGGCCCGCGGCGTTGTGAGGTAAGTATCCTGCGTGAGGCATTGGAAGGAGACGAGATCATGGGTTGGATTATTGCAATTATTGTCGGGGGCGTGGCCGGTTGGCTCGCCAGCATGGTTATGAATCGCGATGCCTCGATGGGCATCTTCTGGAATATCGTGGTCGGTATCGTCGGTGCGCTGATTGGCAATTTCCTTGCCGGCCTGCTTTTTGGTATCGAAGGATCGATCCAGTCGTTCAACATCACCGGCTTTATCATTGCCATCGTCGGCGCCATCGTGCTGCTGGCGATCATCAATCTGGTGCAGCGCGGACGCGTTCGCTAGCCCCAGACAATTTGTTACAAATGTGACGAGAGGCCGGAAAGTGACCGCTTTCCGGCCTTGTTGCATGGTTTTCAGGCCTGCATTCATCGGCTCCAGTCGGCCCCTCGCAGAGCTGCGCATTGCCGCAATGCACGCTTGACGCTATGGCGCGGCGAATAGGGCCGGGCGGATATTTTCGCCCGGCCTGCTTGATTTGGCCGGGGGCGCTTTTGGCCCTGGCCGGGGGTTTTGATCGTGATGAACTACGAAACAGGCGTTGATCTCGATACGGTCGAAGCGGACGCCTCCGATACCGGGGACCTTCAATCGCTGTCCGAAGTGGGCGCGGATGCAAAACGTCGCAAAAGGCTGATCGTCGCCATTGCCGTCGTGCTGGCGGCCAGCATCATTGCCGGTCTGATGGTTTCGCGCGGGGGAGAGGAGCCGGCATTCGCTCCGCCCGAAGACGGCGTTGTCTCGACCGTCACGGTAGTTGTTCCCGGCAATGTCACCCAGGTTGGTCTGATCACGGCGACCGGCACGCTTTCGGCCCGTCGCGAAATGCCGATCGGCAGTGTTGGCGAGGGCGGCCGTGTGGTTTCGGTCGCGGTGGATGCCGGCGACTATGTCCGTGCCGGCCAGACCCTTGCGATCATCGATCGCTCGGTGCAGTCGCGTCAGGCTGAGAGCAGCGCGGCGCTGGTCGAGGCGCGCAAGGCCGATGCCGAGCTGGCGCAGGCCAATCTCGACCGGGCGCTGCAATTGGTTGAGCGTGGCTTCATAAGCCAGGCCGATATCGACCGCATGACGGCCACGCGCGACGCTGCGGTGGCGAATGTTCGCATTGCCCAGGCCCAGTATCAGGAGCGCCTCGCCCGCAACGCCCAGTTGAATATCGTTGCTCCGGCAGCGGGGCTGGTGCTCGAACGCAATGTGGAGCCGGGCCAGGTCGTTGGACCGGGTTCCGGCATGTTGTTCTCGATCGCCCGCGACGGCCAGATGGAGCTTCTGGCAGAGGTCAGCGAGAGCGACCTGGCAAGGCTTTCGGTTGGCACGCCTGCGCGCGTGACCCCGGTCGGGACCAGCCAGGTCTTCGAGGGTCAGGTCTGGCAGGTTTCGCCGGTCATAGATGAGGCGCGGCGCCTCGGTGTGGCCCGCATTGGCCTGCCCGCATCGACCGCCCTGCGCCCCGGCGGCTTTGCCACAGCCCGAATCAGCTCCGGAGCCGTTGTTTCGCCTCGCCTGCCTGAAAGTGCGATCCTGTCAGACGACAAGGGCAGCTATGTCTACGTGGTCAATTCCAGTGACGAAGTGGAGCGTCGCGACATTTCGCTTGGCCTGATCAATGATGACGGGCTTGAAATCGCCGATGGCCTGGACGGAAGTGAGCGCGTCGTGCTGCGCGCGGGCGGCTTCCTTTCGGTCGGTGAAAAGGTTCGCCCGGTGCTCCAGGGCAGCGAATGACGGCTGCGTCATGAACTTTCGCAACATCTCCGCCTGGTCGATTCGCAACCCGATCGTCCCTCTTATCGCCTTCATCGCGCTGATGGGGGCGGGGATGATCTCGTTCCAGGCGATGGAAATCCAGAACAACCCGGACATCGAATTCCCCGTGGTGCAGGTCCGGATTTCCCAGCCGGGCGCCGCGCCAACCGAGGTCGAGAACCAGATCACCCAGCGGGTTGAGGCGGCGGTCCAGACCCTTGACGGTCTCAAGACGACCTATTCGACTGCCTCGGAAGGCTCCTCCTACACGCGGCTCGAGTTTGAATTCGGCACCGACATTACCGAGGCGGTGAACGAGGTAAAGGGCGAGATCGACAACATTCGCGGGGAGCTGCCGGACGGCATTCTGGAACCGCGGGTGCAAAAAGAGCAGACCAGTTCCGATCCGATCGCCTTCTTCGCGGCCTCCGCGTCCGACATGACGCTGGAAGAGCTGAGCTGGTTCATCGACGACACTGTCACCAAGCGCCTGCTCAACATTTCCGGCCTTGCCGAGGTTACGCGCAATGGCGGCGTCGACCGCGAAATCCTCGTCGTTCTCGACCCTGCACGGATGCAGGCGCTTGGCGTGACGGCCAGCCAGGTCAATTCTGTGCTGCGCCGGATGAACGTCAATGCGGCGGGCGGTCAGTCCGAAATCGCCGGCTCGCGCCAGTCGGTGCGGGTGCTCGGCAATGCCGCATCCGCCTATGATCTGTCGCAGACGCAGGTATCGCTGGGCGGCGGGCGCGCCATCAAGCTGGCCGATTTTGCCGAGGTGAAAGACAGCTATGGCGAGATTTCGTCGATCGCCAAGGTGAACGGAAAGCAGGTCGTTACCTTCGGCCTGACCCGTGCACGCGGCAAATCCGACGTGGCGGTCTATGACGAAGCGATCGTGATGCTCGAACAGATCGAGGAAGAGAACCCGGGCGTCAGCTTTGCGCGCACCTTCTCCTCGGTAGATTATACGCGCGACCAATATACCAATTCGATCGCGCTGTTGATCGAAGGCGCGCTGCTCGCGGTCGTCGTGGTGTTCCTGTTCCTGCGCGACTGGCGGGCGACGATCATCGCCGCCTTGGCGATACCCTTGTCGGCAATTCCGACATTCTACTTCCTCGACCTGATGGGCTTTTCCCTCAATTCATTGTCGTTGCTCGCACTGGGGCTGGTGGCAGGTGTCCTTGTCGATGACGCGATCGTGGAGATCGAGAACATCGTGCGCCACATGCGGATGGGCAAGAGCGCTTATCAGGCAAGCATCGACGCTGCCGACGAAATCGGCCTGGCGGTCGTGGCGACCACCTTCTGCATCGTTGCAGTGTTCCTGCCCGTGGGGCTGATGCCCGGCGTGGCGGGCCAGTTCTTCAAGAATTTCGGCCTGACGGTTGTGGTGGCGGTGCTGTTGTCGCTGGCTGTCGCGCGCCTGATCACGCCGATGTTCGCTGCCTATTTCCTCAAGTCCAAGGGCCACGCTCCCCATGGTGAAGGCCGGGCGATGGACCTTTACATTCGGGTCCTGCGCTGGTCGCTGGACGAGACCGCTTTTCGCGCCATGCGCAAACGGATCGGCAATGTGCCAATGCGGTGGTGGTTCGCGCTGGCCAATCTTGCGACCGGCATCGTGGTCCTGATCGCGATTGCAATCTTCTCGGGCGGCGAGGCGGAGATGCCGTCGCTATTCATGGCAGTGGTCTTGCTCATCGTCGCCTATGTGCTGGGCGCCCTCGTCAATCTTGGCGTCGGGATGCTGGTTGGCCGTTTCGTCGGCTACGAGACCAATGCCTTCCTCGCCCGGGCGCAGTATCTCGGGGCGCGTTTCCTCGATCACCGGGTCTGGATGATGATGGTCGGCGTCATTGCCCTGGGCCTGTCCGTCGTCATTGCGATGAACCAGCCGCAGCAATTCTTCCCCGACAATGACAGCGATTTCTCCCTCGTTTCCATCTCCATGGTGCCCGGCACCACTGTGCAGCAGACCGAGGAGGTCGTTGATGCGATCGCCGCCCAGATGCTCGCACAGCAGGAGGTCGACATTGCGCTGGCCATTTCGCGCGAAGGGAACGGGTTTGTGCGGCTTGTCCTGGGGGAGGACCGGGAGCGCGATCGTCTTGCGCTGGAGCGTGAAATGACGCCGGTGCTCCAGCAATTCCCTGATGCACGGGCGAATTTCCTGGGTCAGAACGGTCGCGCCGGAACCGGTCGAGCCATTACGGTGATGCTGTCGGGCTCCGACCCCCAGAAGCTCAATGCTGCGGCGGAGACGCTGGCTGAGCAGATGAAGGGCATCGACGGTGCCATTGCCCCGCGGGTCGATTACGACATGCAGCGCCCAGAACTGATCATCAGCCCGCGCGACGACCTCGCCGCCAGCCTTGGCGTGACGACCTCTGACCTTAGCCAGGCAATCCGAATCGCCACGATCGGCGATATCGACCAGAACGCGGCGAAGTTCTCGCTCTCCGACCGCCAGATTCCGATCCGCGTGCGGCTTGCCGAAAGTGACAGGCGTAACGTCGCCACCATCCGCAACCTGCCGGTGCCGATCGCAAGCGGCGGTTCGGTACCCTTGAGCAGGGTTGCCGACATAACCTTCGGTATGGGGCCGGCAACGATCGAGCGCTACAACCAGAATCGCCGCATCTTCATCGGCGTTGACATTGCGCCGGGCACGGCCCGAGGCGACGTCTTTAACGCCATCCAGGCGCTTCCGATCTTGCAGGATCTGCCCAGCGGCGTGGTCAACCAGCCTGTCGGCGAGGATGAGTGGCAGCAGGAATTCATTGGCGCCTTCGTTGTCGCTGTCGTCACCGGCCTGTTGCTGGTCTTCTCGGTTCTGGTTTTGCTCTATCGACGGCTTGTTTCGCCATTGGTGAACATGGGCTCGCTATTCCTCGCACCGCTCGGCGGCTTCGTGGCCCTGGCCGTGTTGGGCCTGATAAAGGACGGGCAGCCTATGCCGCTGTCCCTGCCGGTGTTCATCGGCATGCTGATGCTGCTGGGCATTGTCGCCAAGAATTCGATTCTACTCATCGATTTTGCGATCGAGGAGATGGAGGCGGGGCGCCCCAAATGGCACGCCATCATGGAGGCTGGACACAAACGTGCGCAGCCGATCGTCATGACCACCGTCGCCATGACCGCCGGCATGGTCCCTACGGCCTTGTCGCTAGGCGGAGATGCAAGCTGGCGCGCGCCGATGGGCGTCACCGTGATCGGCGGCCTGTTGCTTTCCACTCTATTGACGCTGATCATCGTCCCGGCCGGGTTCAGCCTGGCGGATGGATTGGAAAAGTGGCTCGGCCCGTGGATGCGCGAAAAATTCCTGACCTACAGGCCCGGCGATGGGACTCGCCGCCATGGGGACCCTTCGCCGGAGGCGACCCCAGCGGAGTGAGCGCGGGCCCCCTATGGTGAGACTGCCCGCCAGCAATTCCGACAGCGCCCCAACCATGCCGCCCGATCGTGCCCGCCGCATGCGCATCACGGCAACCCTGCTGCTGATAGCGATGGCGGCGTTGTTTGCACTGTCCCATGCGATGGAGCCGCGTCACTGGGGCTGGGGCTATGCGCTGGCCTTTGCCGAAGCGGCGATGGTCGGCGGGCTGGCCGACTGGTTCGCGGTAACCGCATTGTTCCGCCATCCGCTCGGCATTCCCATCCCGCACACGGCGATCATTCCGCGCAGCAAGGACCGCATCGCCGAGACAATGGCGAGTTTTCTGCGCGCCAATTTCCTGACCCCCGCCGTCGTCGGGCGCAGGATGCGCGAGATGAATGTGGCGCGCGCCGCCAGTACCTATCTGCTGGACCGAACACCGGGAGAACAGAGCCGCATTCTCGCAGGCGTTTCCGACCTGTTCGTGGAACTGCTCGGCGTGCTCGATCCGCAGCGCCTGGGAAATCAGGTCAGGACGGGCCTGGCCCGCCAGGCCGAGCGCATCGAAATCGCGCCGCTACTGGGTCGGATGCTCGAAAGCTTCATGGCCGAAAATCGCCATCGCCCGGTGATCGACGGCCTGGTGCGCTGGGCGGGACTGACACTGGAGGACAATGAGGAACTGGTGCGCGAAATGATCCGCGCCCGTGCCAATGCAATCCTGCGCTGGACTGGCCTTGATCAGCGGCTCTCCGATTCGGTGCTGGACGGGCTTTACAAGCTGCTCGCCGAGATCCTGGTCGACCCAGACCACCCGATGCGCGCCAAGGCGGAAGAGGCACTGGCCAAGCTCGCCCAGGACCTGCAGCATGACCCAGCCTTGAGGGCCAGGGTCGAGAGCGCGAAGGCCGAACTGCTCGCCAACCCCGCCGTGGGCGAGTGGTGGATGGGCGTATGGGAGCGGCTGCGCGTGTCGCTGATAGAGGTTGCACGCAATCCCGGGACTGCGCTTGGAGCACGGCTCGGCGAAAGCCTTGCCGAGTTGGGCGCTGCGTTGCGCGACGATCCGGCGCTGCAGATGCAGGTGAACCGGCTTGCCAGGCGTGTGATTGTCGGCCTTGTCTCGCGCTATGGCGACCAGATCGTGCGTCTCGTATCGGAAACGGTTAAGCGCTGGGATGCAAGCACGATCACCATGCGGATGGAGCGTGCCGTCGGCCGCGACCTGCAGTTCATCCGCATCAATGGCACGATGGTGGGCGGGCTGGTTGGCCTCGCCCTCCATGCGCTCACGCAGCTGATCTGAGCCGCGCCGGCCGCTCGCTCTACAGCTTTTCGGTCAGTTCGGGCACTGCCTGGTAGAGATCGGCGACCAGGCCGTAATCCGCGACCTGGAAGATCGGCGCGTCCTCATCCTTGTTGATGGCGACGATGATCTTGGAATCCTTCATCCCCGCAAGGTGCTGGATCGCACCCGAAATGCCGATGGCGATATAGAGGTCAGGAGCGACGATCTTGCCCGTTTGCCCGACCTGGTAATCGTTGGGAACATAGCCCGCATCGACCGCAGCGCGTGATGCGCCGACACCCGCATTGAGTTTGTCGGCGAGCGGCATGATTACCTTCTCGAAGGTTTCGGCATCCTTGAGCGCGCGACCGCCCGACACGATGATGTTCGCGCTGGTCAGTTCGGGGCGTTCGCTCTTGCTGGCGGCCAGGCTGACAAAACTGGAAAGGCCCGCATCCCCGGCACCGGAAGTCGCTTCCACCGATGCGCTGCCACCTTCTGCGGCAGCCTTGTCGAAATTCGTCGTTCGAACCGTGGCCACCAGTTTCACATCGCCGCTTTCAACCGTGGCGATGGCGTTGCCGGCATAGATGGGACGGGTGAAAGTCTTGGGACCTTCGACCGACATGATCTCCGACACCTGCATGACGTCGAGTAGCGCCGCGACGCGCGGGGCGATGTTCTTGCCCGTGGTCGTGGCGGGCGCGAGGAAAGCGTCATAGCTGTCCATAAGCCCGGCGATCAGTGGCGCGACGTTCTCGGCAAGCTGCGCGGCATAGGCTGCGTCGCTGGCGAGGAGCACCTTCTCGACGCCAGCCACTTTGGCAGCCGCATCGGCGGCGCCCTGTGCATCTGCGCCGTCACCGGCAACCAGCAGGTGGACAGGACCGCCCACTGCCGCTGCAGCGGTGACTGTGCCGAGCGTGGCGTCGCCCAGTTGGCCTTCGTGATGTTCTGCAAGGACCAGGACGCTCATCACACCACTCCCTTTTCTTTGAGTTTTGCCACCAGTTCATCGACCGATTCGACCTTCTCGCCGGCCTGACGCACGGGCGGCTCCTCGACCTTCAGCACCTTGAGGCGCGGGGCGATGTCGACGCCGCAATCCGCGGGGCTCTTCGTGTCGAGCGGCTTCTTCTTGGCCTTCATGATATTTGGCAGCGATGCATAGCGCGGCTCGTTCAGTCGCAGATCGGCAGTGACGATCGCGGGCAGGGACAGCTTGACCGTCTCAAGCCCGCCATCGACCTCGCGCGTTACGGTGACGCTATCGCCGTCGACCTCGACCTTGCTGGCGAATGTGCCTTGCGGGCGGCCCATCAACGCGGCGAGCATCTGCCCGGTCTGGTTGGAATCGTCGTCGATCGCCTGCTTGCCGAGCATGACCAGGCCGGCGCCCTCTTCCTCGGCAATTGCCTTGAGGATCTTGGCGACCGCCAGCGGCTCGACCGTTTCGTCAGTTTCGACCAGGATCGCCCGGTCGGCACCCATGGCCAGCGCTGTCCGCAGGGTTTCCTGCGCTTTGGCTGGCCCGACGCTCACCGCGATGATTTCCTCGGCCTTGCCCGCCTCTTTCAGGCGGATAGCCTCTTCGACCGCGATCTCGTCGAACGGGTTCATGCTCATCTTGACATTGGCAAGATCGACACCGCTGCCGTCGGACTTGACCCGCGGCTTCACGTTGTAGTCGATCACCCGCTTAACGGGGACGAGTATCTTCATCTTCAGCCCTCTCTCGGCTCATTCCCGGAAGACTCCGGTCTGTTTTCTCTCGCTCCATATGCAGACGTCTTGGCCGATCGTCCACCACACGCTCAAAAACGGTTAGCTTTCAAACGCAAGGCGCGAAAGAGGCGATCTTCCCCTGAACGGGGTCTTGCGGCAATTGCGCAATGGTTGAAGGGTTCAGGCGGCTTCCTTGACCTGCGCGACGATCTTCCTCGCCGCATCTCCAAGATCATCGGCAGGGACGATCGGCAGACCCGAATTGGCGAGGATTTCCTTGCCCTGGTCCACGTTCGTGCCTTCCAGCCGGACCACCAGCGGAACCGACAGGTTCACGTCCTTGGCCGCCTGGACGATGCCGTTGGCGATAACATCGCACTTCATGATGCCGCCAAATATGTTGACGAGGATGCCCTCGACCGCCGGATCCTTCAGGATGATCTTGAAGGCCGCAGTCACCTTCTCGGTGGTGGCGCCGCCGCCCACGTCGAGGAAGTTGGCCGGGAAAGCGCCATTCAGCTTGATGATGTCCATCGTTGCCATCGCCAGGCCGGCGCCGTTGACCATGCAGCCGATATTGCCGTCGAGCTTGATATAGGCGAGGTCGTATTCACTTGCCTCGACCTCGGCCGGGTCCTCTTCGGTCTCGTCACGCAGCGCCTCTACGTCCTTGTGGCGGAACAGGGCATTGCCATCGACGCTCATCTTGGTGTCGAGCACCAGCAGGTTGGCCGCCCCCGAAGAATCCGGCTTGGTTTCGACCAGCGGGTTGATCTCCAGCATCTCGCAATCGAGTGCCATGAAGGCGGTGTAGAGCTGCTTGCTCAGCTTCTGCGCCTGCTTGTTGAGGTCGCCCGACAGCTTCAGCGCGAAGGCCACCGCGCGCCCGTGATGCGGCATGAAGCCCTGCGCCGGGTCGATGGTGATGGTGGTGATCTTCTCGGGCGTGGAATGCGCCACTTCCTCGATATCCATGCCGCCTTCGGTGGACACGATCATCGCCACGCGGCCCGATGCACGGTCGACCAGCAGCGAAAGGTAATATTCCTCGGCGATGTCGACGCCGTCAGTGACGTAGAGGCGGTTGACCTGCTTGCCCGCATCGCCAGTCTGGATGGTGACGAGCGTGTTGCCGAGCATGTCGGTGGCGTCCGCCTTCACGTCGTCGATCGACTTGGCCAGTCGCACGCCGCCCTTGGCTTCTGCGCCCAGTTCCTTGAACTTGCCCTTGCCGCGCCCGCCGGCATGGATTTGCGCCTTCACCACATAAAGCGGCCCGGGCAGCTTGCCCGCACCCTCGACGGCTTCCTCCACGCTCATCGCCGGATAGCCTGCCGGGATGCCGATCCCGAACTTTGCGAGCAATTCCTTGGCCTGGTATTCGTGGAGGTTCATGTTGGCGCGCTCTTTCGCAATTGCAGCAGAAATGGACTCGCTGGTGCCTAAAGCATCATCGGGCGCCGCTTGCAATTGCCTGTTTGAAATTCCGGCGCGCCAAGGGGCGCACAGCGGCGCCCGGGCCGCTGGCCCCGGGGAAGTTCAGCCAGGGTTTTCGGGCACACCATAAAGGCGGGTCTGGCTCGACCCAGGTCCCTGCGCCTAGTGAGCAGGGACCCCCCCGGCCTTTGGTACCAGTATGAACGAGATCAGGTAGAGTATACCGACCAGGATCAGCAGGTTGTTGTAGCCGGAGAACAGGGCCGCATATTCCAGGCAACCCCCGACAATCGTGCCGAGCAGGTTGATCGCGAACGCCGCCCGGGTATCGCCGCTCTCGCGGAACCGTTTGGCGAAAGCCACATTGGCCAGATAGATCGGAACGAAAGCGAGCAGAGTGGCGCAGATCAGCCGCGGCACGAAATCCATCGCCAGCAACCATTCCTCCGGTACGATCCAGGCCAGCGCGAGGCTCGCCGCTATCGCCGCATAGACGAACTTGAGGGGCGGGGTGGGCAGACGCCGCGTGGTTTCGACGGCCGCGAGCACCACGACCAGCACGCCACCGAATACCAGTGCGTTGACGAACCAGGTCGTGCCGAACAGCAGCGCAAAAGTCGCAATGTTCTTGGTTTCCAGCAAAAGGAATGCCGCGCCCATGAAGAACAGGTCGGCATAGGCCCGCATTGGGCCCAGCGGGCCGCCGAGCACGCGCACGGTCACCAGCGAGGCGATGACGATCAGCGCGAGCGTAATCGCGTAAAGCGGCGGGAAGTTGTCGCCCCGGAAATAGACGAATGGCGCATTGTCGGTGGCAGGTGCCATGTCATGTTCTGCGCTTGCAGGAATCCATGGCGCGCCACACGCCTGGTCGTCGGGGGTGAGCCCGGCGGTAACCACGGCTTGCGCGCCGACGAATGTGTCTACGCAGGGCGCATGGCCAAACGCCTTCGCCGCAGTGTTGCCGAGCCGGTCGATCAGCCACTCTTCGCGGTAGTAATTGTACATCGAGAATGTGCCACCCGGCTTCAGCCGGGAACGCACCGATTGCAGCGCCTCCTCGGTGAACAGGAAGCTTTCCAGCCTGATCTGCGAAGCGCCGTTCACAAGGGTGAGCGAATCGGGCAGCGCGAAAAGAATGAAATCGTATTTCTTGTCCGTCCCTTCGAGGAAGGCGCGCCCGTCATTGACATGGCGGGTTACGCGCGGGTCCTGGTAAGGCCGGTCGCTGTTCAGTTCAGCGCCGATCTCCATAATGCGCGGATCGATATCGACCGCATCGACATGGCCCGCGCCTTTGCTAAGCGCGATGGCGACGTCCGAGCCGGACCCGGCCCCGATGATCAGAACGTCGTCGAGCGGCGCGCCAGCCGGGCGGCGCTCATACGGCATGGCATAGATGTCCTCGCCCTCGGTCAGTTTCCAGTCGACCGGCGCCATCAACTGGTGGGGCACGCCATTGGTGCTGATCATGCGGATCTTGCCTTCATATCCGGCGATGCTGGGCGAGGATATCTCGTGCAGCCGCACCTTGTAGTAAGGCGACCAGCTGACGTTGGGCTGCAGGCTCTCATTCGCCAGGATTGCGAGCAGTCCCAGCGACCAGGCGATCGATACGATGCGGCGGCTTTTCGATTGCAGGATGACGTAGAACGGCACTGCGATCAGGCCCCAGACGATCGACGGGGCATGGGCAAAGCTCAGCAGCGAGAAGACCACGATCCCGGCAAGCGAGCCGATCAGGTCATAGCGATAGGCTGAGAGCGCGGGAAGCTTGGCAAAACAGCGCCCGACCAGCTCGGCCGGGCCCGCCAGAATGACCGCGACCAGGCAGAAGATGCCGGGCAGCACCAGCCATGCCGGAGGACCGCTCATCGCCAGCGAGGTGAAATAGATGATGTCGTCGCCCTCGCGCTGGATCGAGACCGGGAGTGCAATGACCAGCATCGTCGTGACGGTCAGCAGTGGGAGCGAGAAAGGCCACACCGACCAGGTCTTTCGACTGATCAGGAAACCGGCGCCGATACCCAGAAACGATCCGAGCAGGACGAAGTTGGAAAAGTAGGAAAGGTGGACGACGTTGGAGCCGAGCCAGCGGATCAGTGCCAGTTCGACGAACAGCATGAGCGCGGCAGACAAGACCAGCCGACGTGCCACTTCCCGCTCGGCGGCGGGCTCCAGCTCCGAAGCCTGATCTGCGGGACCTTCTGGTCCGCCCCGCTCATTAACGTTCTTTCCCGTCGACGGAGTCGGCGCGGTATCGGCGGAACCCATGCAATTGCCCCCAAGCCTATTTGTAGCGCGGCCTAGGGATAGGGCATGAAGAATCGGTTAACCATAGCCCAGCCCGCAATCATCTGAGATTGAGGTCAAAAGAAAAAGGGCGGCCCACCAGGACCGCCCCTTCACCGGGTATCGATGCATTCGCAGGGCCTCTAGTAGGCCTGGTTCACATCAGTCTGGGTTACCGGCGTAATACGTATTTCCACGCGGCGGTTCTGCGCACGGCCCGCTTCGGTCGTATTGTCCGCAACCGGATATTGCTCGCCATAGCCGATTGTCTCGAGCCGGGCGCGCGATACGCCGCGCGAGACCAGGTAATTGGCGACCGATTCCGCCCGCTGTCGCGACAGGTTGAGATTGTACTGGTCGCTGCCGGTAGAATCGGTGTGGCCCATCACGTCGATCAGGCTGTTGGGGTAATTGACCATGCTCTGTGCCACGCCATCGAGTGTCTGGCGCATGTTCGGGCTGATGGTGGACGAGTTCACCGCGAAGGTGACGTCGGGCAGGTTGACGAGGATGCCGTCGCCATTGGGTGTCTGGGTGACATCAACACCGCTGCCTGCGGTCGCCTCTTCCAGCTCCTTGATCTGCTCGTCCATGCGATAGCCGACATAGCCGCCTGCTGCCGCGCCGATGCCCGCACCTACGATACGGGCGGTCTTCCCGCCGATCAGGCCGCCCAGCAAATAGCCCAGGCCCGCCCCGCCGACACCGCCAATGGCTGTGCGCGAGACCTTTTGCTCACCGGTATTGGGATCGGTCACGCAGGCACTCACGCCGAGCAGCGAAGCTGCCGCGATACCCGACAGGATTATCCGCGATCTGGTCATATTACTCCCCTCTTCCATAAAAAGGCTATGCGGCACCCACATTGGCGCTGCAAAGTATTATGGTAACCCGCGAAGCCCCTTCCCGGTTCCGGTGTGGGCGCATCGCGCCTGAACTCGCGCCTCCATTGCTCCTGCAATCAGCCGCGCAATCACCGTGCCGATCACCGTGCCGATCACCGTGCCGATCACAAAGTCTTCGCGCCCCTGCCCAATTCTGCTAGCGCCCCTGTTCCGATGTCTCCCTTCCCCTGGTCTTTCCTGTTCGCCCTGCTTGCGCTGATCGTGCTCAACGGCGTCTTTGCCATGTCCGAACTGGCGATCGTCTCGGCCCGCACCGCGCGGCTGCGCATGGCAGCGGAAAGCGGCAGCAAGGCCGCCGAGGTGGCGCTCAAGCTGGCGGCGGAGCCGGGCAAGTTCCTTTCCACCGTGCAGATCGGCATCACCCTGATCGGCATCATTGCGGGCGCCGTGTCGGGCGCAACTCTGGGTGAGCCGGTGGGAGAGCGGATCGCCACGCTCGGCGTCGACCCGGAAACGGCCGGCAATATCGGCTTCGTGCTGATGATTGGGGCGACCACCTATTTCAGCCTGGTCGTGGGCGAGCTGGTGCCAAAACAGCTGGCCCTGCGCGCGGCGGAACCGATCGCGCTCATCATGGCCAGGCCAATGGCCTTGCTGGCACGGGTTGCCGCCCCCTTCGTATGGTTGCTCGATACTTCGTCGAGCTTGATTATGCAGCTGATCGGTGTGCGCCATCGCGGCGAGCACGGGCTGAGCGCCGAAGAGCTGCAGATGATCTTCGCCGACGCAACCCATTCGGGCGCGATAGAAGAGCGTGAGCGCGAGATATTGTCGGGTGTGGTGCGTCTGGCCGTGCGCCCGGTGCGCGAGCTGATGACGCCGCGCACCGAGATCGACTGGCTCGACGCGTCTGCCACCGAAGCCGAGATCCGCGAGCGCATCGCCACCTCGCCCCACTCGCTGCTGCCGGTTGCGGAAGGTTCGACCGACAAGGTGCTGGGCGTGATCAAGGTGCGCGAAGTGCTGGCGCAGCTGCTGGCGGGCGAGGCGGTGGTGATCGCCGATATTCTCCGCAAGAGCGAGGTCTTGCCCGATCAGCTCGATGCGCTCGATGCGCTGCGCGTGTTGCAAAGATCGGGCACCGGCATGGCGATGGTGCATGACGAATATGGCCATCTCGACGGGATCGTTACCACGGCCGACCTGCTGGCTGCGATTGCGGGCGATTTCGCCAGTCACCAGGATGAGGGCGACGAGCCACTGGTCATCGAGCGCGAGGACGGTACGCTGCTGGTTTCGGGTGCATTACCCGCCGATGTCATGGCCGAGAAGCTGGAGATCGACCTGCCTGAACAGCGCGATTTCGCCACTGCTGCGGGTTATGTGCTGTGGGTGCTCAAGGCCCTGCCTATCGAGGGCGAGTGCTTTGAGGAGCAGGGGTGGCGCTTCGAGGTCGTCGACATGGACGGCCGCAAGATCGATAAGCTGCTGGTGAAAAAGGTGAAGGGCTGAGCCGAACCTGGACGCGGCCGCCAAGGGCCGAACACACGCCCGGACCGGCCCCGCAGCGTAGCGGAGGGAATTGCCGGGAGGACGAACCCGCAGATGCGGGTTCATGAAACAAATTAGCTGGGAATCACCGCCCGTGCAGCCTGGCCGTCGCCTTCGGGCGCGGCGAGGATCGTGCGCACCGTGGTGCCCTTGTCGACCGTATTCGTGTCACCATCGCCCACGATCGAACGGATCGCCACGATCGGCTGACCGGCCTGCTGAAGCGCGCTGGTCTCGACCGCGCTGCGCGCTGGCTGCGGGAAGAGTGCCTCCAGCGCCTGCTCGGCAGCCGTACCTTCCGCAGGGCGCGGCGCACCCGGAGCGGGCGGGGTCAGCTCGAAATCGGGCGGAATCACCAGCGGAGCCTGGCGCTGCACGGCGAATTCGTCGGGCCGATCGCGTCCGGCGATCAATCCGCCGCCACATGCGGTCAGCATGGCGCTGGCGCCTGCAGCCAGGGCAATATGCGTGATGGTCCGGGTGAATTTAGGCATCTGGTTTCGTCTCCGCTCCCGCTGGAGCATTTTCGTCTGATGTGACGTCGCTTTGATCTTTGGCCGGTTTCTCGCCGATGAACAAGGCGCGGGCAAGGATTATCACGACCCCTATGGTGATCGCCGCATCGGCGACGTTGAAGATCAGGAAGGGCCGCCATTCGCCGATATGCAAGTCGGCATAGTCGATGACATAGCCGAACAGGAACCGGTCGCGGATGTTGCCCATCGCCCCGCCCAGGATCATGCCCAGCGCCAGCACGTCCCACAACCGCCGTTCGCGCATCAGCCACACCAGCACGACGGTTGCGATCACCGCGGTGAAGGCGACGAGGCCCCAGCGCATTTCCATGCTGGTCGCCTCGAACATGCCCAGCGACACGCCGTAATTGTTGGTGCGGGTGAAATCGAAGAACGGCAGCAGCGGGTAATGATCGCCGATGCTGCGCAGGCCAAGCACCTTCACGACGAGGTGCTTCATCGCCTGATCGGCAACGAAGATCGCGGCGGCCAGCCCTAGGCCGCAGAGGCGATTGCGGGTGAAAAGCTGGCGAATCATGCGCCTTCGCCCGATTTCGCGTCCATCCCGGCCACCACGTCTTCGCAGCGATTGCACAGATCGCCCTCCTCCTCGACCTCGGGCAGCAGGCGCCAGCAGCGCCCGCATTTGTGGTCTTCGGTCTTGGTTACGGCAAGCGCATCGGACCGTGTGACGCTTCCGGTGATGAACAGTTCGGGGAGATCCGTTTCCGAGAAACCTTCCGGCACTGTATTTGCAGGCACAGTCACCTCGGCCTCAAGGCTGGAGCGGATGGTCTTTTCGCGGCGCAGCGGCTCGATGGCTTCTGTCACATCCTCGCGCAATTCCCGCAATGCCTCCCACCTGGCCATTTCGGCGTTGGCTGCGGGCACTTCCGGCCATTCGAGCAGATGCACGCTGTCGGCATCGGGATAGCGCGTGCCCCACACCTCTTCGCTGGTGAACACCAGCACCGGGCTGGCGTAGCGCGCCAGCGCGTGAAACAGCATGTCGAGCACGGTGCGGCAGGCGCGGCGCTTAATGTCATCCGGCGCGTCGCAGTAAAGCGAGTCCTTGCGGATATCGAAGTAGAAGGCCGACAGATCCTCGTTGCAGAAATCCACGAGCGCGCGGGTGTAAGCGGGGAAGTCGTAATCGTTCAAAGCGCGCCGTAGCTTCGCGTCCAGATCGCCGAGCAGCGAGAGCACGTAGCGTTCCAGCTCGGGCATGTCCGCGACCGGCAGGCGTTCGGCCTCCTCGAAGCCTTCCAGCGCGCCGAGCAGATAGCGGAACGTGTTCCTCAGCTTGCGATACTGGTCGGCCATGCCCTTGAGGATTTCCGGGCCGATCCGGTGATCCTCGGTATAATCGACGCTAAGCGCCCACAGGCGGATGATGTCGGCGCCGTATTCCTCCATCACCTTCAACGGGTCGATCGTGTTGCCCAGCGACTTGGACATCTTGCGACCGTCCGCCGCCATGGTGAAGCCGTGGGTCAGCACACCCTTATAGGGTGCGCGCCCTCGCGTCGCGCAGCTTTCCAGCAGCGAGGACTGGAACCAGCCGCGATGCTGGTCACTGCCTTCCAGATAGAGGTCGGCGGGGGATTGCAGGTCCGGCCAGCGCCTGCTTTCGAGCACGAAGGCGTGGGTGCAGCCCGAATCGAACCACACGTCGAGGATGTCGTGGATCATCTCGAAATCGTCAGGATCGTATTCCGGGCCGAGCAGGGTGGCGGCATTGGCCTCGTCCCAGCCGTCGACTCCATCGGCCTTGACGGCCTCCACGATGCGCGCGTTCACTGCTGGATCGACGAGGTATTCGCCGCTCTTGCGGTTCACGAACAGGGTGATGGGCACACCCCAGGCGCGCTGGCGGCTGAGCACCCAGTCGGGCCGCCCCTCCACCATCGATCCGATGCGGTTGCGGCCCTTTTCCGGCACGAAGCGAGTGTTGGCGATGGCGTGCATCGCGGCCTGCCGCAACGTGGTTTTCGGCTCGGGCTGGCCGCCTTCGTTTTCCCAGCGTGCCTCGGCCCTGTTGTCGACGGTTTCGACCGCGCCATGCTTGTCCATCGGCACGAACCATTGCGGCGTGCAGCGATAGATGACCTTGGCCTTGGACCGCCAGCTATGGGGATAGCTATGTTGATAATCTGTGGATGCTGAGAGCAAACCTCCAGCTTGCTTGAGGTCTTCGCAAATCGGCCCGTCGGGCGCGTTGAACTTCGGGTTGATGACCGCGCGGCGCCGCTCGTCATCGCCGCCCAGCCAGAGCCAGTCGTCCCGGTAGAGCCCGCCTGCATCGACTGCGAAAACGGGGTTGATGCCGTGCTGTTTGCACAGGTCGAAATCGTCCTCGCCATGATCGGGCGCCATATGGACAAGGCCCGTGCCGCTGTCGGTGGTGACGAAATCGCCGGGCAGGAAGGGACGCGGCGCGGCGTAGAACCCGCCTAATGCGTGCATCGGGTGGCGGGCGATGGTGCCTGCGAGGTCGCGCCCGTACCAACTTCCAATTTCACCGGCATCTTTCAACCAGCGATCAGACACCTGATTTTTGAGCAAGACTGAGCAGATGAATCGTCGGCCGTCTTCGTGCTCGTAGAGGCCATAGAGAACATCAGGCCCATAGGCGAGCGCCTGGTTCACCGGGATCGTCCATGGCGTGGTCGTCCAGATCACCGCATACGCGCCGACCAGTTCGGGCACATTCGGACATTCCGTAATCTCGAACGCCACGTCGATCTGGGTCGAGGTGATGTCCTCATATTCAACCTCGGCTTCGGCCAAAGCGGTCTTTTCGACCGGCGACCACATCACCGGCTTGGCGCCGCGATAGAGCTGTCCGGACTCGGCAAACTTCAGCAGTTCCGCGACGATCCCGGCCTCGGCCTCAGGCGCCATGGTCAGGTAGGGATCATCCCAGTCGCCCTGCACGCCCAGCCGCTTGAACTGTTCGCGCTGAACATCCACCCATTTCGCGGCGTATTCGCGGCACTCGGCGCGGAATTCGCGCGGCGGCACCTCGTCCTTGTTCTTCTTCTTCTTGCGATAGGCTTCTTCCACCTTCCACTCGATCGGCAGGCCGTGGCAATCCCAGCCCGGCACATAAGGCGCGTCCTTGCCCAGCAGGCTCTGCGACCGCACGATCGCGTCCTTCAGCACCTTGTTCAGCGCATGGCCGATATGGATGTCGCCATTGGCATAGGGCGGGCCGTCATGGAGGATGAACTTATCGCGGCCCTTCCGAGCCTCACGCAATTGGCGATACAGCCCGTCATCCTGCCAGCGCGCGAGGATGCCCGGTTCCTTCGCCGGAAGGCCGGCCTTCATCGGGAAACCGGTCTTCGGCAGGAATACCGTGTCGCGGTAATCGCGCTTGGTTGTGTCGTCACTCATTGCGGGGGCGCACCTAGAAGGCGGCGGGCCTCTTCGCAATCCTTCTCCATCTGGTCGCAGAGCGCTTCCAGCGTGTCGAACTTTGCCTCGGGCCGCAGGAAATGGTGCAGTTCCACGTCCATCACCTGCCCGTAAAGGTCGCCGGAAAAATCGAACAGATAGGTCTCGAGCAGTTCCTTGGGCGGGTCGAAGGTGGGGCGGATACCGAGATTGGCCGCACCCTGATAGATACGCTCGTCGCCGGGCCGTTCACCGGGCAGGCGGGCGGTCACTGCATAGATGCCGAAACGCGGACGCAGATATTTGCCCATGTCCATATTGGCGGTGGGATAGCCGATATCGCGGCCGACCTTGTCGCCATGCTGGACTTTCGCCCGAATGGTGAAGGGCCGGGTCAGCAGCTCGGCCGCACCCTCTGGATCGCCCGCCTTCAGGCAATCGCGGATGCGGCTGGAGGAGACCGGCAGGCCGGCCTCCATCACCGGGCCGATTGTGCGCGCTGCGATCCCGCGCGCCGCGCCGACCTCACGCAGCAGTGCGGCATTGCCGCCACGCCCTTTGCCGAAGGTGAAGTCCTCACCCGTCACCACGCCCACGGCGCCAAGATGGTCGCACAGCAGGCCGGTGACGAAATCCCCGGCGGGCATGGCGGCAAGTTCGGCATCGAAGGCGAAGACCAGGGTCGCATCGGCCCCGGCACCTGCGAACAATTCCTCGCGCTGGTCGAGCGTGGTCAGGCGGAACGGCGGGACATGCGGGGCGAAGTGGCGCACCGGATGCGGATCGAAGGTGGCCACGATGACCGGGCGGCCTTCCGCGCGCGCCCAGTCCACCGCTTCGGCGACGACGCGCTGGTGGCCCAGGTGGAAGCCATCAAAATTGCCCAGCGCGATGATGGCGCCGCGCAGGGCTTCAGGCATAGTGTCGCGGTGGGTCAGGCGCATTGTGGCCCGCCGCTAGTTCAACGAGAGCAATTCGTCCAGCTTAACGCCCATTGATGCGCGTTCAGCTACCATCCTCCGGAATAGAAAAGGGTTCTTTCTCTCATACTCCTCCAATGCCGCTGCCCTTTTAGCAAAAACCCTTTCGGGGTCAGCATGGGTCAGTTCGTAAACGGTAAAATCAAACTCGTCCCCGTCAGGATCATCGACCATATCGACTTCAATAATACGTGCCCGCCAAGAGGCTTCATCGCCGATAATTTCTTCAGAGAAGTGGGCGTCCGCGTCCGAAAATTTGGAGTTGACTACCGTCAGAAGATACCGGTCAACATATGGCGCAAACTGAGTGTAAATTTGCGCCCCGCCGATTACGAATGCTTCTTTGCGTGGAGACTTTCCCCGCAGGAAAAGAGTCTCCCCCACGCTGTGAGCTTGCACGCACCCTTCGTGAGTTGGGAAAAGTGTCGGTCTGCGTGAAAGAACGATGTTGTCTCTCTTGGGGAGGCAGCCACCAATAGATTCAAAAGTCTTACGGCCCATCACGACAATATTGTCGAGAGTTACTTTTTTAAAAAATCGAAGGTCAGACTTTAGGCGCCAAGGCAAAGAATTGTTTACCCCAATCGCACCGTCTAAGCCCACCGCGACAATTGCGGTAAGAGAATGATTTTTTAAGGCGGCTAGCATCCCATTCTTAGAATCTATGTTTCGCATGTTGGCAAGAGCCACATTTGCAACACTGCGGACCGAGTCGGTGACCGCCTATTGGCATATTGTAGACAGGTTGTGGATAAAGTCACCCGACATGCGTGACATGGCCCATCTTGCGCCCCTCGCGCGCCTCGCCCTTGCCGTAGAGATGCAAATGCGCCTTCGGATCGGCGAGGATTTCCGCGGATGGGGGGACGTGGCCAATCAGATTGGCCATGACCACGCTTTCGGCCATGCGCGAAGTGTCGCCCAGCGGCAGGCCGCAGATAGCGCGGATATGGTTTTCAAACTGGCTGGTGACCGCGCCCTCGATCGTCCAGTGGCCCGAATTGTGGACGCGCGGCGCCATTTCGTTGAACACCGGGCCATCTTCGGTGGCGAAGAATTCCAGCGTCAGCACACCTGCATAGCCCAGCGCCTCGGCGATCCTTGTCGCCAGCGCCAGCGCCTCGGCCACCTGATCTTTGACGATTTGGGGTGCGGGAAGGTCGGTGCGCATCAGGATGCCGCCTTCGTGTAGATTGCGGGCCGAATCCCAGAAGGCGACCTCGCCATCGCGGCCGCGCACCAGCACCACCGAAAACTCATAGGCGAAGCGCACCAGCCCTTCATAGACCATGCCCGCCTGCGGCACGCGGATACCCTGAGCATCGCGGGCTGTGTCGATGACCCACTGGCCCTTGCCATCATACCCGTCGCGACGGGTCTTTAGGATGCCGGGTGTGCCAAGGCGCTCGACCGCAGGAGCGAGCCCGTCGTCGGAATCGACCGGGAGATATGGCGCAGGCTTGCCGCCGAGCCCTTCGACGAAGCGCTTTTCGGTCAGCCGGTCCTGCGCAACTTCCAGCGCCTGTGCCCCGGGGACCAGCAGCCCTTCTGGCAAAGCGGCGAGCGGGGCCACGGGGACCTTCTCGAATTCGTAGGTGATGACGTCGCAGCCGCGTGCGAAATCGGCCAGCGCGCTGGCATCGTGCCATCCGGCACAGGTGAATTCGGCAGAAACCTCCGCTGCGACGCTGTCGGCCTCGGGCGCAAAGACGTGGCAGCGATAACCAAGCTGCGCCGCTGCCATGGCCATCATCCGGCCCAGCTGGCCGCCGCCAAGGATGCCGATGGTCGAACCGGCCGGAAGCGCGCTCATGAATCGTCCGTGGGCCGCTCGGCCACAGCGTCGGTCTGTTTCGCGCGCCAGGCCTTGAGCCGCTCGGCCAGGCCATCGTCTGACAGGGCCAGTATCGAGGCGGCGAGCAGGCCCGCATTGGTTGCGCCCGCCTCGCCGATCGCCAGCGTGCCGGTGGGAATGCCAGCGGGCATCTGAACGATGGAAAGCAGGCTATCGAGGCCGGACAGCGCCTTGCTCTGCACCGGTACGCCCAGCACCGGCAAATGGGTGAGCGCCGCGATCATGCCCGGCAAATGCGCTGCGCCGCCCGCGCCCGCGATCACCACCTTGAAGCCCTCGTCTGCTGCGCCCTTGCCGAATGCGTGCAGCCGGTCGGGCGTGCGATGGGCGGAGACCACGCGCGCATCATAGGGCACGCCCAGCGCGTCGAGCGCCTCGGCGGCCTTGCGCATGGTCGGCCAGTCCGAGCGGCTGCCCATGACGATTGCGACAAGAGGGGCATTTGTGGCCATTGCCTCAGATATCCTTGAGGTAGCGCCGCTCGCCCGGCTGCATGTCGGCGTCGAAGGAATAGAGGATCGGCTGGCCGGTGGGAATTTCGAGGCCGGTAATGTCCTCGTCGGAAATGTTCGAAAGGTGTTTGACCAGCGCGCGCAGCGAATTGCCATGCGCCGAGATGATCACCGTCTCGCCCTTGGCCAGCTGCGGCAAGATTGCGCTTTCCCAATAGGGCAGGACGCGTTCGATCGTCAGCTTCAGGCTTTCGGTGCGGGGGATGTCGATCCCGGCATAACGCGCGTCGTTCGACAGGTCGAACTGGCTGCCCGGTTCAAGCTCGGGCGGCGGCACGTCGAAGCTGCGGCGCCAGACATGCACCTGCTCCTCGCCATGCTTTTCGCGCGTCTCTTGCTTGTCGAGCCCGGTCAGCCCGCCATAATGGCGCTCGTTCAGATGCCAGTCCTTGATTTCCGGGATCCAGGCCCGCCCCGCTTCCTCCAGAGCCAGGTGCAGCGTACGGATCGCCCGCAATTGCACGCTGGTGAAGGCGATGGTCGGAAGAACATTCTTTTCGAGCAGCAACCTGCCTGCTGCGCGCGCTTCATCCACGCCCTTCTCGGTCAGGTCCACGTCCCACCAGCCGGTGAAACGGTTTTCCAGGTTCCACTGGCTCTGGCCGTGGCGAACGAGAATGAGATCAGGCACGCGAGAAAAGCTCCCCTTGTTGAGAAGCGCTAGCCGTTAGCCCGTCGATTCGCCGTTGGGAAGGGGCCGCGCTTGCGTGTCGTCTCCTCCATCGTCTGCGCGCGCCTCGATCTCGCGCGACGCTTTCTCGCGATTTTGCGCTTTCCTGCGTTTCAGGTTCTCGCGCAATTGCGCGGCCAGCCTTTCCTCGCGGGCAGGTCGCTTTGCGCTGGTCGGGTTGACGGCTTTATCCATGATCAACGTAATGCCGCTATCGGACGAATGGCTCAAGCATCGGTTCGTACCTGCGCACCGCGCTTGACTTTCGCAGGGGCCGCGACAATAGCGCGCGCCTGCCAGAGGCCCTCCTGAGGCCTTCGCTGCTGTAGCTCAGTGGTAGAGCGCACCCTTGGTAAGGGTGAGGTCGAGAGTTCAATTCTCTCCAGCAGCACCATTTCCTAGCGAACCGGGCATTTGCGGCGACCCACACCTTGCCATTGCCTGCGTCTTGCGGCCACTAAGCCTGCATGGACGAACAGGCACTCGAAAAGCTGCACCCCGATTACGTCAAGGTCGTGCGGATCGAGCTGGCAATAGCCATTCTCCCGTTCCTGCTGGTCGCGGCGGTTCTTGAATTTTTCGCGGTCATGCCGACCGGCCTTGCGACCTTGCCGCTGCTGATCGTCCTGGTGGTGCTGGTCGGGATGTTGCCGCTGCGCCGCTACCACGCACGCGGATTTGCCATGTCCGATGACCGGCTGCGCGTGGTGCGCGGCGTGCTCTTCCATGCCGATGTCGTGGTTCCCTTCAGCCGGGTCCAGCATCTCGACGTGACGCAGGGACCGATCGAGCGTTTTTACGGTCTCGCCACGCTGACCCTGCATACGGCGGGCACGCATAATCACTCGGTCGCGCTACCCGGCCTCGAACATGCAAAGGCCACGGCCATGCGCGAGCAGATCCGCGCCTATGTGAAGCGCGAGAGCATGTGACCAGCGTGCCCGACAACGTGCCCGATAACGTGCCCGATGACGGAGGCGGTGACTGGCTTAGGCTCGACCCGCTGAGCGTGATCGCGCGCGCTCTGATCCTGTTGCGCGGCTCTGCATTTTTCCTCGTCGTCCTCATCTTCGGGGGCCAGCAGATGTTCGGACAGGCGATCCCGACCGTCTCCATCCTCCTGCTGATCCTCGCGGCGAATATGGGCCTGGCCGTCTACGAATGGCGCGTCACCCGCTACCGCATCGGCACCAGCGATGTGCGCATGGAGAAGGGGCTGGTCAGTCGCGCCGCGCGTTCTGTCCCCTATGAACGGATCCAGGATGTCAGCCTCGAACAGGCGTTGATCCCGCGCCTTCTGGGGCTGGCAGAGGTGCGGTTCGAGACCGGGGCGGGCGGCAAGGACGAGCTCAAGCTTGCCTATGTGCAGATGGCCGAGGGCGAGCGGCTGCGCCGCGCCGTGCGCTCCCGTGCGGAGGGGGCAGAGGGGACGGAATCCCGAGAGGCTGGGGAGACCACGCAGGAGGCCGCTGATGACGAAGCGGGCGAAGTGCTCTTCGCCATGGACCTGCCGCGCCTGGTGACTTTCGGCATGTTCGAATTCTCGCTGGTTGTTTTCGCGGTCCTGCTCGGCGCCGCGCAGCAGCTCGACTTTCTTCTCCCCTTCGACATATGGGACGTCGAGGGCTGGGGCGGGCGGCTGGCTGGTCCGGACGAATATCTGTCGGGTCTGGACATGCTGGGGCGAACCGTCGGGGTCGTGACGGCGCTGGGCGGAATTGCTGTCGTCGGCTTCGCCACGGGCATTTTTCGCACGGTACAGCGCGATTACGGCTTCGTTCTGGAGGACGCGCCGCGTGGCTTCCGCCGCCGCCGGGGCCTGTTCACCCGCACCGACGTGGTTATGCCGCGCCACCGCGTGCAGGCGGTGACGGTGTCGACGCGGGTCTTGCGCAAGCTCTTCGGCTGGCACGGCCTGAGTTTCATCAGCCTTGCACAGGATTCCCGGTCCGCCAATCACGACGTCGCGCCCTTCGCGCAGATGGAAGAGATCGCGCCGATTGCACGGGCGGCGGGCTTTCCGCTCCCGCAGGCAGTGCCGGATTGGCGCCGGCCCAGCGGCGCTTATTTCTTCGTGCGCGCACTGGTCGGGATCATGGTCTGTATCGTGGGCGGTGTGGTCGCCACCGCGATTGTCGGCAGCATCTGGCCGGGTTTGGGCTTCGTGGCACTGGCTGCGGCCCTGGCGGTTCGGGCCTATTATCTGTGGCGGGTTGAGCGTCATGCTCTGGGCGCGGCGCAGGTGCTGTCCCGGCGCGGCTGGCTTGCGCCGCGATTGACGATTGCTAGCCGCATCAAGCTCCATTCAGCGCAAGTGGCGCAGGGGCCGCTGGGCCATTGGCTCGGTTATGCCGACCTCAATCTCGGCCTGGCAGGCGGGGTCCTGTCGTTTCGCGGCCTCCCGCGCGAAGACGCGGAGGCAATGCGCGATGCCGTGCTGGAAAGTATCGCCGCGGTCGACTTCGCTCGGCTGGAAGGCGCGAACCAAGCGCCAGCCATTTAGCTTTCGATTTCGGCGAGGTAGGGTGCCCATTCGGGGTGTTTGCGGAATTGCGCCGCGACATAGGGGCATTGCGGTACGATGGTAAAACCCTGCGCCTTGGCATCGTCTATCATCGCTTCGACCAATTGCGCGGCGATGCCCCTGCCGCGCGCTGCCGGGGGCGTGAAGGTGTGGTCGGCTACCCGCGCCTCTCCGCGCGCCTGCCATGTCAGTTCGGCGGGCTGGTCCGCGCCCTCCACATCTGCGCGATAGGCACCATGCGTAATCTCGTCGGTGCGGATGATTTCGATCGTCTCGGACATGGTTGCAAATGCTCCTTCTTGCTTGAAACGCTGCCCGGCGTCATGGCGTTCCGATGCTTTTCCTGTCCGACAACAACGCCCGGGTCCATCCCAAAGTCTGGCAGGCCATGCAGGCCGCCGATGCGCCGGACGTGCCCTATGATGCGGACAGTCTGAGCAAGCGCATGGACGAGGCATTCTCGCATGTCTTCGGGCGCGACTGCGCGGCGCTGTGGGCGGGGAGCGGTACGGCGGCGAATTGCCTTGGCCTTGGCACCATGGTCAGCCCGCATGGCGGGGTGATCTGCCATGAAGAGGCGCATATCGAGACCTCGGAGGGCGGCGCGCCCGGTTTCTTCCTCCACGGAGCCAAGCTGATGCTGGTTGGGGGAGAAGGCGCAAAGCTGACGCCAGAGGCCATCGCGGCGAAGCTCGCCTCAATCCGAGGCGGAGTGCATTATGTGCAGCCGCAGGCGATCTCGATTTCGCAGGTGAGCGAGTTCGGTCTCGCCTATGCGCCCGAGGAACTGACGGTCATTGGTGAGCTGGCCGGGGCGCAGGGGCTGGGCCTTCACATGGACGGCGCGCGCTTCGCCAATGCGGCCGCGTATCTGGGCTGCTCGCCCACCGAGGCCGCCGGGCCTGCCGACACGCTGGCCTTCGGCTGCGTCAAGAATGGCGGCATGAACGCCGAAGCCTTGGTGCTGTTCGACCCGGAGCAGGCCGATCTGGTGCGCTGGCGGCGCAAGCGGGCGGGTCATCTGTCGTCCAAGGGCCGTTTCATGGCCGCGCAGGTGCAGGCGCTGGTCGAGGGCGGGCTCTGGCTGGATAATGCACGCCATTCCAACGCAATGGCAGCTTTGGTCGCGGCAGGTGCAGGCGAACGCCTTCTCCATCCCGTTCAGTCGAACGAGCTGTTTATTCGTATGAATGGTCCCGAGCGCGATGCCCTGCGCAGGCAGGGTTTCGGTTTCTACGACTGGGACGATGTCTGCATCCGTGTGGTTGCCGCATGGGACACATTGCCCGACCATGCCGAGGCGCTGGGCAAGGCCATCGCTTCTTTATGAGCGAGCCTGCTTCCGAAGAGGCGGTGATAGAAACCCCAGACGGCCGCCATCGGCGGCGGCACGCACTTTTGCGACCCGGCACTGCGATTCCGTTCCTGCTGGTGGCGCTGATCTGGGGTTCGACGTGGTTTGCCATCAAGGACCAGCTCGCCGCCGCGCCGATCAGCTGGTCGGTCGCATACCGCTTCGGCATCGCCGCGATCGCGATGGCGCTGGTGGCATGGCGAATGGATGGCAGCCTCGCCATGGATCGCAGCGGGCATGCAATTGCTCTGGTGCTCGGCCTCACGCAATTCGCCGGGAATTTCAACTTCGTCTACCGGGCAGAGGCGCACATCACTTCGGGCGTGGTGGCGGTGATGTTCGGCCTGCTGATGGTGCCCAATTCGATCCTTGGTCGGATAATCCTCGGCGTAAAGGTGAGTGGGCGATTCATTGTCGGCACGCTGGTGGCGGTGGCAGGGGTGGCGCTGTTGCTGATCCACGAGGCGCGGCTGATGCCTGCGGGCAGCTCGCTGGCGCTGGGGGCGTTGCTGACCGGCTGCGGACTCCTCTGCGCGTCCAGCGCCAATGTCTTGCAGGCGACCAAGCAGGCTCAGGCGCAAAAGCTGCTCACGCTGCTGGCCTGGGCAATGGGGTACGGGGCGCTGATCGATGGCGGTGTCGCGCTGTTCGTATCAGGACCGCCGGTTTTCCCTGCCGACTTCAGGTACTGGACCGGGGTCATCTATCTTGCGCTGATCGGCTCGGTGGTGACCTTCCCGCTCTATTTCCGCCTGATTCGCGATCTGGGGCCGGGCCGCGCCGCATATAACGGGGTGCTGGTGCCCGTTATCGCGATGCTGATCTCGACCTTGCTGGAGGGATATCGCTGGTCGCCGCTGGCGGTCGGCGGGGTGGCGCTGGCGCTGGCGGGCATGGTGGTGGTGCTGCGCGGGCGGCAGATTGACTAACAGGTAAGACTAGGTGCTGCGGATCGCCGCCAGCCCCTCTCGAAATGTGGGGTAGAGTAGCGTCCAGCCCAGCAGCCGCTTCGCCTTGCCATTCGCCACGCGCCGGTTCTCCGCATAAAAGCCGAGCGCCATTTCGGACAGGCCCGCTTCCTCCAGCGTGACCAGCGAGGGCAGGTCCACGCGTAGCAGGGCGCAGGCATGTTCGATCAGCACATTCTGGCTGGCGGGCAGGTCATCGGCGAGATTGTATGCTCCCGGCGCGGCATCGCCCTCCATCGCCGTCATCACCCCCCTTGCAATGTCATCGACATGAACGCGGCTGAACACTTGCGCTGGCAGATCGATTCGCTGAGCACGGCCATCGGCGATCCGCTCGAACACGCTTCGCCCCGGCCCGTAGATTCCGGGGAGGCGAAAGACATGAGCGCCCATCGCCAGCCACGCCGCGTCGGCCTCGGCGCGCGCTTGCCGTCTGCCGATGCCAGTTGCCGCGCTTTCGTCGACCCAGGCCCCCTTTGTGTCCCCGTAGACCCCGGTAGAGGACAGATAGAAAAGCCGCTTTCCCGGCAGCATCCGGCCATAGGCCTCCAGCACCGGGTCCGCGCCGCTTGCAGGGGGCACGCTGGACACCACAGCGTCAGCCCGCGCGATTTCGGCCGCCACCGCCCCCGCTTTGCCGAACGCGATATCGCCCGCGCTTCCGGTCGCCGAGACGCTCCAGCCGCGGCTCTCGGCCAGCGCCCTGACCCGTTCCGCCGTGTAACCGAGCCCGAAAATGAAAAGATGCGGCATGTCATGCGTTCTAGCGACTGGACGCCGCCAAGGAAGGTCCTACATCGAACCCCATGGATATTGCCCGCACCCCCTCCACCCCTGACGGCAACCCCGAAATGGCCGACGCCGCCATTGAACCCAAGGCCCCGCCCACGATCCGCCGCGAGGATTACAAGCCCTTCGGCTGGCTGGTGCCGCAAGTACGGCTCGATTTCGACCTGGGGGTGGAGACGACGCGCGTCCACGCCGCGCTGACGGTAGAGCGCAACCCCGCCGCGCAGCCTTCGCCGACGATGCGCCTGAACGGCGACGGGCTCACGCCGTTGGAAGTCAGGATCGATGGCGAGGCGGTGAATAGCTGGCTCATGGAGGACGAAGACCTCGTCCTGACACTGCCCGGCGCAGCGCACACTATCGAGGTCACGACCGAGATTTCGCCTGCTGCCAATACCAAGCTGATGGGCCTTTATGCCTCCTCCGGCATGCTGTGCACCCAATGCGAGGCCGAGGGCTTCCGCCGCATCGCTTTCTTCCCCGACCGGCCCGACGTACTCTCCACCTACACCGTGCGGATGAGCGGGCCGAAGGCCGAGTTCCCGGTCCTGCTGTCCAACGGCAACATGGTGGCCAGCGGCGATGAGGGTGACGGCGCGCACTGGGCCGAATGGCACGACCCATGGCCCAAGCCGGCTTATCTCTTTGCTCTGGTAGCCGGCGACCTTGTCGCCAATTCTGACAACTTCACCACGATGAGCGGGCGCGATGTCGCGTTGCATATCTGGGTGCGAGAGGGCGACGAGGCACGCACGGGCCATGCGATGGATTCGCTCAAGCGCTCAATGAAATGGGACGAGGAGGTGTTTGGCCGCGAATACGACCTCGAAATATTCAACATCGTTGCCGTGTCCGATTTCAACATGGGCGCGATGGAGAACAAGAGCCTCAACATCTTCAACACCAAATATGTGCTCGCCGACGAGGAGACCGCGACCGACGGCGATTTCGACGCGGTTGAGGGCGTGATCGCGCACGAATATTTCCACAATTGGTCGGGCAATCGCGTGACCTGCCGCGACTGGTTCCAGCTCTCGCTGAAGGAAGGCTTTACCGTGCTGCGGGACCAGCTGTTCAGCGCCGACATGGGCAGCGCGCCGGTCAAGCGGATCGAGGATGTGCGCGTCTTGCGGGCGGCTCAGTTTCCTGAAGATTCCGGGCCGCTCGCCCATCCGATCCGGCCCGATTCCTACCGCGAGATCAGCAATTTCTACACCGCGACCGTCTATAACAAGGGCGCCGAGGTGATCCGCATGATGCGCACCATGGCAGGGGAAGAGCGATTCCGCGCCGGGACCGACCTCTATTTCGACCGGCATGACGGCGAGGCGGCGACCTGCGAGGATTTCGTCAAGGCGATGGAGGATGGCGCGGGGCTCGACCTCCAGCACTTCCGGCTCTGGTATCGTCAGGCGGGCACGCCCAGGGTCCAGGTATCGCTATCCCATTCCGCAGACACCGCACGGCTGGTGCTCAACCAGAGTGTTCCGCCTACGCCGGGGCAGCCCGACAAGCTGCCCATGCCGATCCCCTTGCGGATTGCCCTGTTCGACCGCGAAACCGGCCAGCGCCGGGATGAGGAGCTGCTGTTGCTCGACGGGGCGCAGAAGAGCTGGGAATTCACCGGCTTCGACCAGCCGCCGATCCTCTCGATCAATCGCGGATATTCGGCGCCGGTCACGGTCGAGCGCAGCGTGCCGCAGGAGGACCTGGTCTTCCTGGCCGCGCATGATGACGACCCCTTTGCCCGCTACGAGGCCATGCAGGAGCTGGTGCTCGGCCATTTGCTCTCCGCCATTCGTGGCGAACTTTCCGGTGCCGACCGTGAGGCCGGCAGGCAGGCCATTGCGGGCGCCATGTCCGCGATCTTCATCGACCCTGCGCTCGACGATCTGATGCGGGGCGAGCTTATGACCCTGCCTGGCCATGCCTATATTTCGGAGCAGATGGAGATTGCCGACCCGGGCGCCATTCAGCGTGAGCGCGAAGGGGTGAAGGCGGCATTGGGCACACTTCTGGCCGATGAGCTGACGGCCCTTTACCAGCGGACGAGGCAGGCGGGCGATGGCATGGACGCGGCGGCACGCGGTGCGCGCAAGCTGCGCACGCAAGTGCTGATGTTCCTTGCTGCGAGCAATCCCGAAAAGGCCGCCAGCCTGGCTGCCAGCCAGTATGACGCGGCGGCCAACATGACCGACCGGCAGGGCGCACTGATGGTGCTGGCAGGCATCGAAGGGCCGGAACGCACGCATAAGCTGCTGGACTTCTACGAACGCTTCAAGGCCAACGATCTGGTCCTCGACAAGTGGTTTGCCATGCAAGCGGGTTCGCTGCATCCGGCGGTCATCGCGCATGTGAAGGCATTGGCGGACCATCCGCGCTTCACCATGTCAAACCCCAACCGCGTCCGTTCGCTTTACATGGCCTTCGCGGTCAATCCTGCGGGTTTCCACGATGCCTCTGGCGAAGGCTATCGCATGATTGCCGACCTGATCCTCGCCCTCGATCCGATTAACCCGCAAACGGCCGCGCGCTTCGTGTCTCCGCTCGGGCGCTGGCGGCGAACTGAACCGGGCCGCGCAGCTTTGATGCGCGCCGAGCTGGAGCGGATCGCGGCTTCGGACAGCCTCTCGCGCGATACATATGAGCAGGTGGCGCGCAGCCTTGGCTGACGATCCGGCCGAAAAAGCGGGGCAAGGCGCGCCGTATCGCAGTAGTGCGCTACGCCTGCCGCATGGATTTCTGACCGCCGCGCAGAGCGATGTCGGGCAATTCGACCTGGTTGCGCCCGGCATCGCCCCGGTCTTCGTGAAACAGGTCCACTCGGCGCGCGTGGTGGAGGCAAGCTGCCCGTTTGCCGATGGCGAACGCCCGGAGGCCGATGCGATCGTCAGCGCCACCCCGGGCACCATGCTCGCCATTGTCACCGCCGATTGCGCCCCCGTCCTCTTCGCGGACGTGGCAGCGGGCGTGGTGGGCGCTGCCCATGCCGGTTGGCGCGGCGCTTTTGGCGGCGTGCTCGAGAACACCGTGGCCGCAATGGAAGCGCTCGGCGCGGCGCGCGCGCGAATAATTGCCGTCATCGGCCCGACGATTGCGCAGACGAGCTACGAGGTGGACGAAAGGTTCCGCGAAACAATTGTCGGCGCGGAAGCGGCCAGTGGCGAGTTTTTCCAGCCTGGCGCGCCCGGACATTTTCAGTTCGATCTGCCCGCTTACGTTCAGCGGCGGCTGGCACACTCTTGTGAGGTTGGAACCGTCGATGATCTTGCCGTCGACACTTATGAGAATGGGCAGGGCCTCTACTCCTATCGGCGCGCGACCCATCTGGGCGGACCGACCGGCGGGAGGCAGTTCTCGGCCATTGTCCGGCCCGCCTGAAGGCAGATTTCGACGCGCTTTGGCCGACCGGGCTTGCGACGCCTTATGCCGCGCTAGCGAAAAGGCGGGTTGGCAGGCGCGAATCTTCCGTCTATCAGCCGCGCCAAGCCGCCGCCCCACGGGGCATCAAGGGGCGCGGCGGGTCAACATTCTACCCGCCCGGGCAATGGCCAAGTCGCCAAAGCCGGGCGGAAGGCAAGGCAGGGTAATGGCAACCACCACCGGCACTGAACAGCATTCCGGCAATGCCAGCGACGACGGTGTTCGTCGCCGCGACTTCATCGAAATCGCAGCTGTATCGGCAGCAGGGGTTGGCGCCCTTGCAACGCTGGTGCCGCTGGTCAGCCAGATGGCACCGTCCAAGGACGTGCTCGCCGAAAGCACGACCGAGCTTGATGTCTCGGCGATCGAGCCGGGGCAGACGGTCAAGGCGGTGTTCCGCAAGCAGCCGGTGTTCGTGCGCAACCTCACGCAGGCAGAAATCGATACGGCCGATGCGGTCGATGTGGGGTCGCTGCGCGATCCGCAGACGCTGGCCGAGCGAACCAAGGAAGGCCATCTCAACTGGCTGATCACCATGGGCGTTTGCACACATCTGGGCTGCGTCCCGCTTGGCGCTGCCGAAGGTGAGAATCGCGGCGAGTTCGGCGGTTATTTCTGCCCGTGCCACGGTTCGCACTACGACACGGCGGCACGCATCCGCAAAGGTCCGGCACCCACCAATCTGGAAGTGCCCGAATACGCATTCACCACCGACACGACCGTCGTGATCGGCTAGGCTAGAGAGACGCGAGAATGAGCTTTCCCTGGGCCAAGAACTACGAGCCTCAGAATGCGGTGAGCCGCTTCTTTGACGAGAAGCTGCCGTTGCCGCGCCTCGTCTACAATGCTGTCGGTGCGGGATACCCGGTGCCGCGCAATCTTTCCTATCTGTGGAATTTTGGCGTGCTGGCGGGTTTCTGCCTGGTGCTGCAGATCGTCACCGGCGTGATTCTGGCGATGCACTACACCGCCAATGCCGACGGTGCGTTCAATTCGGTCGAACACATCATGCGCGACGTAAACTGGGGCTGGCTGATGCGCTATGCGCACGCCAACGGCGCCAGCTTTTTCTTCGTGGTGATCTACATCCACATCTTCCGCGGTTTCTTCTATTCGTCCTACAAGGCGCCGCGCGAAATGGTCTGGCTGATCGGCGTGGTGATCTTCCTGCTGATGATGGCCACCGCCTTCATGGGCTATGTCCTGCCGTGGGGCCAGATGAGCTTCTGGGGCGCCAAGGTCATTACCGGATTGTTCGGCGCGATCCCCTTGGTGGGTGAGCCGCTGCAGATCTGGCTACTGGGCGGATATGCGCCCGACGCCGCTGCTCTGAACCGCTTCTTCAGCCTGCACTTCCTGCTGCCTTTCGTGATTGCGGGCGCGGTGATCCTGCACATATGGGCACTGCACATTCCAGGTTCTTCCAACCCTACCGGCGTCGAGGTGAAGAGCGAGAGCGACACGCTCCCCTTCCACCCGTACTTCACGGCCAAGGACGGCTTCGGCCTGGGTGTGTTCCTCATCATCTATTTCGCGTTCGTGTTCTTCCTGCCCAACTCGCTTGGCCACCCGGACAATTACATCGAGGCGAATCCGCTCTCCACGCCGGCGCATATCGTGCCCGAATGGTATTTTTACCCGTTCTACGCGATCCTGCGCGCCTTTACCGGTGACCTGACGATCCCGCTGCTCGGCATCCAGATCATTCCGGCCAAGCTGCTGGGCGTGCTGGCGATGTTCAGCGCGATCCTGCTGTGGTTCTTCCTGCCGTGGCTCGACAAGAGCCCGGTCCGCTCGGGCCATTACCGGCCGCTGTTCCGCAAGTTCTTCTGGTTCGGGCTGATTCCGTGCATGGCCGTGCTCTTCTACTGCGGCGGCGCCCCGGCCGAAGAACCCTATGTGATGATCAGTCAGATCGCGACCGCCTATTACTTCGCGCACTTCCTGGTGATCCTGCCGATCATCTCCTCGATCGAGCGGCCCGAAAGGCTGCCCATGTCGATTACCGAGGCCGTGCTGGGTTCCGATAAGCTCGCCGCAAAAGGCGAAGCCGCCTCACCGGCGGTTTAAGACAGGTTACTGGGGAAAGACGCTCAAATGATCCGCATCTTCGGCATCCTCATCGGCCTGTTCTTTGTTGGCTGCGTCCTGCTCTGGTCATTCGTGCCCGGCGTGGCGACGGTGATCGGACAAGGTTACTTGACCGAGCCTACAGCAGAAGGCGAATTCCAGCTTGAGGCGCATGGCCCCGAAGGCGGCTATGCGTTCGAAGGGCCATTCGGCAATTGGGACATCGCGCAGCTGCAGCGCGGCTACAAGGTCTACAAGGAAGTCTGCGCGGCCTGCCATTCACTGCAGCAGGTAGCATTCCGCAACCTTGAAGATCTGGGCTATTCCGAAGCGCAGGTGAAGGCCGAAGCGGCCAGCTGGACGGTGCCGGGCATCGATCCCACGACCGGCGAGGCAAGTACCCGTCCTGGCCTGCCGACCGATACCATCCCCTCGCCCTATCCCAATGCCGTCGCCGCTGCGGCAGCCAATGGCAATGCCATCCCTCCCGACCTTTCACTGATGACAAAGGCGCGCCACCACGGTTCCCAATACGTCTATTCGCTGCTGGTCGGATATCAGGAACCCTCGGCCGAACTGCTGGCGGAATTTCCCGAGATGGAGCCGGGGCCGGGCCTTTATCACAACCCCTATTTCGCCAATCTCAATCTGGCGATGGCACCGCCGCTGACCGCTGACGGCCAGGTCACCTTCGACGACGGTACCGAATCGACCATTCCGCAGATGGCGCAGGACGTTTCCGCCTTCCTGACCTGGACCGCTGAACCCACCTTGGTGAAGCGCCGCCAGACCGGATGGCCGGTGCTCGGCTTCCTGCTCTTCGCCACGATCCTCGCCTGGTTCGCCAAGAAGAGCGTGTGGGCCGACGCAAAGCCAAAGCGCGAAGACGACTAAGGTTTTGAGAGCCGCGCGGAATTGACGCCTGAAGACATCAAGGCGCTTATCCGCACGGTCCCGGACTTCCCTGCGCCGGGCATCCAGTTCCGTGACATCACCACGCTGATCGCGCATGGCCCGGGCCTTGCTGCTACCATCGAGGCCATGGCCAAGGTCGCGCCTGGCGGCATTGCCGCCATCGCAGGGATAGAGGCGCGCGGCTTCATCTTCGGTGCGGCGCTGGCCACGCGACTCGGCCTTGGCTTCATACCGCTGCGCAAGGCGGGCAAGCTGCCTGTCCCGGCCATGGGGCAGGACTACACGCTCGAATACGGGACCGCCCGCATCGAACTCGACCCGAAATTGGTGAACGAGGGCGAGCCTGTCCTTATCGTCGATGATCTGATCGCCACCGGGGGTACCGCGATGGCGGGTGTCGAACTGCTCCGCCGCGCGGGGGCAAGGTGCGATCATGCAGCCTTCGTCATCGACTTGCCCGACCTTGGTGGTATCGCGCGTCTTGGTGAAGCGGGCGTCGCCAGCCGAGCCTTGATTGCGTTCGAAGGCGACTGATTGAGAATTCGCAGCGAATGGTGGGATAGGTTGAGGTCCATGCGCGTTGGACTTCTAGCAGCAGAGGCGGCTAGGCTGCCGACAAAGGGGATTCCGGGCCGCGCGCGCCGGTAACGCACATGGAAGAACAGGCTTTCGTTATCGCCGCCATCGGCGTTTTGGGCATCGGCGCGCAATGGATCGCATGGCGCACCGGATGGCCTGCGATCGTGCTGATGCTGGCGGCGGGCTTTCTTGCAGGGCCTGTCACCGGGCTCCTCGACCCCGAAGAGGCGTTCGGCGACATGCTCGAGCCGATGGTCAGCATCGGTGTGGCGTTGATCCTGTTCGAGGGTGGGCTCAGCCTCAATTTCCGCGAGTTGCGAAAATATGGCGAGGGTGTCTGGAGACTGGTCTTCATCGGCGTGCCGGTCGGCTGGGCGCTCGGGGCCTGGGCTGCCCACGATATCGGTCAGCTGGTCTGGCCCGTGGCGATCCTGTTCGGCGGTATTCTGGTGGTGACCGGCCCCACGGTCGTCATTCCGCTGCTCCGTCAAAGCGCGGTGCAGCAGCGGCCCGCGGCACTCTTGCGGTGGGAGGCGATCGTCAACGATCCGCTTGGCGCATTATGCGCGGTCATCGCTTACGAATATTTCCGCCTTTCGGCCGACGGTTCCACGCTTATCGATGTGGTCCCGCCGATGATCATCGCCGCGGCATTTTCCGGCCTTGTCGGCTATGCCGCCGCCTGGGTCATCTCGTTCACGTTCCCGCGCGGATATGTACCCGAATTCCTCAAGGTTCCGGTCCTGCTTGTCGCGGTGGTGGGCGTTTTTGTTGCCTGTAACGGGATTGAGCACGAGGCGGGTCTGATCGCGGTCACGGTGATGGGGGTCGCCCTGGCCAACATGAATGTGACGTCCTTGCGGAGCATCCACCCGTTCAAGCAGAACATCGCGCTGCTCCTGGTCTCGGGCATCTTCATCCTGCTGTCGGCCTCGCTCGATTACGAGGAATTGCGGCCGATCAATTGGTACATCGGTGCCTTCCTGGTCGCGCTGCTATTCGTGGTGCGTCCGGCGACGATCCTTATCAGCCTGATGTTCAGCAAGGTTCCGTGGAACGAGCGGCTGTTCCTGGCCTGGATCGCGCCGCGCGGTATCGTCCTGGTGGCGATCTCCGGCCTGTTCGCGCTGCGGCTGGAGGAACTTGGCTATGCCGACGGCAATATCCTGATCGGACTGGGCTTTGCCGTGGTTGTCACGACGATCGTGGCGCATGGCTTTACCGTCGACATCGTTGCGCGCTGGCTCAAGGTGAAGGGCGAGACGCGTCCCGGCCTGCTGCTGGTCGGCGCGACGCCCTGGACCATCGCGCTGGCCAAGAAGATGACGGAACTGGAAACGCCGGTGATGCTGGTGGACGCCAGCTGGGGCAGGCTAAAGCCCGCGCGTGCCGCTGGTATCCCGACCTATCACGGTGAGATCCTCAACGAGGCAACTGAACACAATCTCGATCTTGCGCCCTATCAGGTACTGATCGCCGCCACCGAGAACGAAGCCTACAACGCGCTGGTCTGTTCCGAGTTCGCGCCCGAAATCGGCACCGACTCGGTCTATCAGCTTGGCGAGAATGTCGACGATGAGGATGTCCGCCAATTGCCCAGCTCGCTGAGGGGCCGGGCGCTGTTTAGCAGTGGTCTGAGCGTCGACGACGTGGAAGAGCGGCAGGCGCAGGGCTGGGTCTTCCGCAAGACACGGCTTTCCGAACAGTTCGATGCCGAGGACGCGCGCGAGACCTTGCCTGATTCCGCTAATATGCTGCTGCTGGTGCGGCCGGGCGGGCGGATGCTGTTTTTCACCCACGCCTCCGCGCCCGAGCCAGAGGCAGGCGACACGATTGTCACCTATTCGCCGCCGCGGCAGAAGAGCCCGGAGGAAGTGGCAGCCAAGAAGGCCGCGAAGACCGGTAAGAAGGCGCGGGCAACATGAGCTGGAGAGTATGATGCAGATTACCGCACGATCCCGTCGAATGCATGGGGGCCTGATTGCCGGCCTGCTTGGCGCGATGGCCATGGCGCTGACCGGTTGCCAGTTACGGGAAGAGGGTAATGAGCCCGAACCCGTCGAGAGCGGATCACCCACGCCGATTGCGTCAGGCACGCAGACGCCGAGCCCCGAACCCTCCGCGACCGAGACGCGAGGTGCCTCGATCATCCGCCAGGAAGCCAGCGCCGACGATGAATTCGAGATCCCGGTGCCGCCCTACTCCGGCACAATCCCCTTTCCCGAAGGCGGGGCCGACCTATCCCCCTCTGCTGTGACCGCGCTCGAGGGCGTGTTGGCCTCCGATGCGATGAGCGAGGGCTGGCCGATCATCTTGCGCGGCCACAGCGACAGCGACGGCAATGACCAGGCGAACATGCGTGTCTCGCGTGCCCGAGCCGAAGCGGTGGCGGCATGGCTGGTCGAGCGCGGCGTCGACGATTCGCGGATCAGGGTCATCGCATTCGGCGAGCAGAACCCCTTGGCGCCCAATGCTCTGCCTAACGGCAACGCCAACGAGCCGGGCCGACGGCAGAACCGGCGGGTCGAGGTGGAGATTGCCGCGCCTGCGAGCGGTGGCGGGACGACCAGGGTGCGACAGGGGTGAATTGTCAGGGCGCTTGACGAAAGCATGTGTGCGATGGCAATCGCGCCGAGCCGGCTGGCATATGAGCGGGCGGGTATAGCTTAGTGGTAAAGCACCAGCCTTCCAAGCTGGCTATGCGGGTTCGATTCCCGCTACCCGCTCCAAATCTCCGGACCCCCGACGCCCATATTGTCGATCAATCGCGTCGTGCCGATCCGTGCCGCGACCAGCAGGCGGGCCGGTTCGCTGCCCAGTGTGTCGAGCGGCTCGAGGCTCGCCGCATCGGCGAGCACCGCATAGTCGACTGACGCAAATCCGGCCTGCAGCAGATGCGCTGCCAATGCCGCCAGCGTCGGTGCGACCGCGCTGCCGCTTTCAATGGCCGCAATGGCCCGGCGCATCTCCTGGGGCAGCACCGCCGCCGCCGCACGGTCAGGGGCGGAGAGATAGGCATTGCGGCTGCTCATCGCCAAGCCGTCCTGCTCGCGCACCGTTGGCACGCCGATGATCGCATCGGCATAGGGTGCCGTGAGGTCGAGATCGCGCGCCATGCGGCGGATGACCGCCAGCTGCTGCCAGTCCTTTTCGCCGAACAGGGCGATGTCGGGCTGCACCTGGTTGAACAGCTTGCACACGACCGTCGCCACGCCATCAAAATGGCCGGGGCGTGAGCCGCCGCACAGCCCCTCGCTCACCCCCGAAACGCGGATCGAGCTGGCAAAGCCCTGCGGATACATCACCTCCACGCCCGGCGCCCACAGCAGCGCCACGCCCTCTGCTTCCAGCGCCTGCGAATCGGCCTCCAGCTGGCGGGGATAGGCGTCGAGATCCTCGTTTGGCCCAAATTGCGTGGGATTGACGAAGATCGACACCGCGACCGCATCGGCGCGGGACTTCGCCTCACGCACCAGCGTCAAATGCCCTTCATGCAGCGCGCCCATCGTGGGAACGAGCGCGACACGGCCATCGCGCTGCAAGCTTTCCACAGCCTGTCGCAGGCTTTCCAGCGTGGTGACGGTTTGCATAGGCGTTCCCCTCCGATAGAAGATGCACGCCAGCCCTAGACTGCTGGCGAGATCAGAGAAAGCCCGGGTTCCCGCACGTGAGCAACAGCCAGCCACACCGTATCGTCTTCGCCAATGAAAAGGGCGGGACGGGCAAGTCCACCACCGCCGTCCATGTCGCGGTGGCGCTTGCCTATCAGGGCGCGAAGGTCGCCGCGATCGACCTCGATACACGCCAGCGCACCATGCACCGCTATTTCGAGAACCGAGAGGAGACCTGCGCGCGCCGCAAGATCGAACTGCCGGGCGCCAAATGCGAAGTGTTCGGGGGTGATGACATCGCCGTGCTCGACACGACGATCCGGCAGGTGGGCGAGGGCGCGGACTTCATCGTGTTCGACACGCCAGGCCGCGACGATCCGCTCGCGCGTCACGTGGCGACGGAGGCCGATACGCTGGTCACGCCGATGAATGACAGTTTCGTCGACTTCGATCTGATCGGACAGGTCGATGCCGAGAACTTCAAGATCCGCAAGCTCAGCTTCTATGCCGAACTGATCTGGGAGGCGCGGATCAAGCGCAGCCGCGCCACGATCGAGAGCCAGCGGCGCGAGATGGACTGGGTCGTGGTGAGGAACCGCACCGGCCACACCGATGCGCGCAACCAGCGCAGGCTTGACCAGGCGCTGACCGAGATGAGCAAGCGCGTGGGCTTTCGCGTATCGTCGGGCCTGTCAGAGCGCGTGATCTACCGCGAACTCTTCCCCTCCGGCTTGACGCTGCTCGACAAGGGGCATCTGGGCGAGCTGGGCACCAGCCACCTCGTTGCCAGGCAGGAATTGCGCAGCCTGGTCTCCAATCTCAACCTGCCAATGCCCGCTCATGCGAGCAGCATGGCGCAGGCTGCCACCGCGAAGGTCGCCTGACATGCTGGGTCGGCTGGCTGTTCTGGCCGGAATAGTGGTCCTCCTATACCGGATGATAACTGGTCGTTGGCCATGGGAGCGACGAGTATCTACCCGCGAACAGGCGATTTTCCGCGCGCGCCGCTTGTTGGGCGTCGAGCCGGGGGCTAGCAGGGATGACATAATCGCCGCGCATAAAAGGCTGATCGCCATGGTCCATCCCGATCGCGGTGGCAGCAACGAGCAGGTGCACGAGGCCAATGCCGCGCGTGACCTGCTGTTTGACGATATGCCTGACAGGCCTGCGGGTCGTTTGGGCAAAGATCAGGAGCAATGATGAGCCACGATTTTCACTCCACAGTTCTGCGCGAATACGACATCCGCGGTATCATCGGTGAGACCTTGGGTGCTGACGATGCGCGCGCCATCGGGCGCGGCTTTGCCACCCTGCTGCGCCGCGCCATCGGTGAGGACAAGCCAGCCCCTCTGGTGGCGGTCGGTTATGACGGGCGCGTCAGTTCCCCCATGCTGGAACATGCGCTGATAGAGGGCCTGACAGCGTCGGGCTGCAACGTGCGGCGGGTGGGCATGGGGCCAACCCCCATGCTCTATTACGCGGAAGCCTCAGCCGAAGAGGCGGATGGCGGCATACAAATAACTGGCAGCCACAATCCCGCAAATTACAATGGCTTCAAGATGGTATTCCAGGGGCGTCCGTTCTTCGGGGCCGACATCCTGAAACTGGGTGCGCTGGCACGGGCGGGGGATTGGCTGAGCGGTACCGGCACGGTCGAGAGCCTCGACATCATGGATGCCTATATCGACCGCATGCTGGAGGCGCTCGACGGGATCGACCCCGCTGCCCTGTCCAGCCTCAAGGTCGGCTGGGACGCGGGCAATGGCGCCGCCGGCCCTGCCCTCGAGAAGCTCGTTGCACGCCTGCCGGGCGAGCATCACGTCCTCTTTACTGAAGTCGACGGAAATTTTCCCAACCATCACCCTGATCCCACGGTCGAGGAAAATCTGGAAGATCTGCGCGCACTCGTCGCTCAGAAGAACCTCGATTTCGGAGTGGCTTTTGACGGCGACGGCGACCGGATCGGGGCCATTGACGGCGAAGGGCGGATCATCTGGGGTGATCAGTTGCTGATGATCTATGCCGCAGATCTGCTGAAGACCCGCCCCGGTGTGACGATTATCGCCGACGTGAAGGCCAGCCGTGCGCTGTTCGACAGCGTTTCATCCAATGGCGGCACGCCGCTGATGTGGAAGACCGGCCACTCGCTCATCAAATCCAAAATGAAGGAAACAGGCTCGCCGCTGGCGGGTGAGATGAGCGGCCACGTCTTCTTTGCCGACACCTATTACGGCTATGACGACGCGCTCTATGCGGGCATCCGGCTGATCACTGCGTCAGCGCGGCTGGGCAAGTCGGTGACGCAGCTGCGCGGCGAAATGCCCGCCATGCTCAACACGCCCGAAATGCGCTTCCAGGTCGACGAGAGCCGCAAGTTCGCCGCCATCGACGAGGTCAAGGCGCGGCTGGAGAACAGCACCGCCGAGGTCAATTCGACCGATGGCGTGCGCGTGACCAGCGATGATGGCTGGTGGCTGCTGCGCGCCTCGAACACGCAGGACGTGCTGGTCGCCCGTGCCGAGAGCGACACCGAGGAAGGTCTTGCGCGGCTGATGGCGCAAATCGACGAACAGCTTGCCGCATCGGGCCTCGAACGCGGACCGCAAGCGGGGCATTGACGGAAGGCATCCGGGAGGACCTTATGCGCGTATCATTGATGACATCGATTGCGGCGGCTGCCCTGGCCTTGGCCAGCCCCGCCATTGCCCAGGACGCTGATGACGATGCTGCGGAGCTGATGTCGCAGACCGAGCTCGACAACGTAGCCGCGATGATGGCAGGCCTGTTCCAGGCTGAACCGCTCACCGCAGAGCAGGAAGCGCGCGTGCCAGTAGCACAGGCTATTGTTGGCGTGATGATGCCGGATGGCTTTTACGCCGAGATGATGGGCGACATGATGGACAAGGTGATGAGCCCCATGATGTCGATGTTCAGCAGTTCCGAATTCCTTCTCGGCTCGCGGCTCGACCTTGGTCAGGAGGAGATCGATGCGCTCGACGAGGCTGAGAAGGTCGAGATCATGGCCATGCTTGACCCGGCCTATGACCGGCGGGGGGACGCCATCGTCGATGTGATGATGGACAAGATGGGCGGCATGTTCGGCGCCATGGAAGGCCCAATGCGTGACGGCTTGTCGAAAGCCTACGCGGTCCGGTTCGACCGTTCCCAGTTGAGCGATATCGCCGCCTTCTTCGCGACCCCGACGGGCGGTGAATATGCGCGCGAATCGATGGCGCTCTTTGCCGATCCGCAGGTGATGCAGGCCAGCATGCAAGCTTTTCCGGCCATGATGAGCGGTGTGGGCGACATGGACGCTGCGATGACGGAGGCGATGGCATCGCTGCCTGCCGAGCGTGATTATAGCGACTTGAGTGCGGCGGAGCACAGTCGAATGGCAGAATTGCTAAAGGTCGATCCCGCCAGCCTGTCTGACCTCATCAAGCCGCTAAAGCCGGCGGATGGCATGGGCGACTAGCCGCAGAAGACCTCGTGTCCCCTTTCCTCGGAGAGTTGCAATGCCCATCACTGGAATGTGACCGAGCCGAGCATACCGCCCGAAATTGCCGACTGGTTCGGCGCCCGCTTCTGGCGTGTGCGTGACCATCAGGCGCAGATGCTGGCAGTGGCCGATGCGGGAAAGCATGCACTGCTGGTGGCCGACACTGGCGCCGGCAAGACGCTGGCGGGGTTTCTTCCGACACTGGCCGATTTCTGCCCATCAAGGCGAGGCGGAGGCAAAGCGCCGGAGGGCCTGCACACGCTCTATGTCTCGCCCTTGAAGGCACTGGCGCATGACGTTCAGAGAAATCTCATCGCGCCGGTCGAAGAAATGGGCCTCGACATTCGGATCGAGACGAGGAGCGGGGACACCCCGTCCGACCGCAAACGCCGCCAACGCGTCCGCCCGCCCAATGTGCTGCTGACGACACCCGAAAGCTTGTCACTGCTGCTCAGCTTTCCTGATTCGCTTGAACTGTTCGCCGGATTACGCCGCGTGGTCATCGACGAGATCCACGCCTTTGCCACGCAAAAGCGCGGTGACCTGCTCGCGCTGGCACTCACGCGTTTGCAAGCCATCGCACCCGGCCTGCAGCGCGCGGGGCTGTCCGCGACGTTGGCCGACCCGGAAGGGTTTCGGGCCTGGATCGCGCCTGACGGAGACATTGATTCCGTCGCTTTGATCGCGGGCGAAGCGGGCGCCGATCCCGAGGTCGAGATCCTGCTGCCAGAGGCGGCGCGCATTCCCTGGGGCGGGCATGCCGCGACCTGGGCGATCCCGCAACTTTATGAAGAGATCAAGGCGCACCGCACCACTTTGGTCTTCACCAATACCCGCTTCCTTGCCGAGTATATTTTTGAGCAGCTGTGGGATGCGAACGAGGACAATCTGCCCATCGGCATCCACCATGGCTCACTGTCGAAGGAGGCGCGCCGCAAGATTGAAGCGGCGATGGCCAGAGGTTCGCTCAGGGCACTGGTCTGCACCGCCAGCCTCGATCTGGGCGTCGACTGGGGGGACATCGACCTCGCGGTGCAGATGGGCGCGCCCAAGGGCTCAAGTCGCCTGTTGCAGCGGATCGGCCGCGCCAATCACCGTCTGGATCAGCCTTCGCGCGCTTTGCTTGTGCCCGGCAACCGTTTCGAATTTCTCGAAGCGACCGCCGCCAAGGGTGCGGTGGACAAAGGGCAGCGCGATGGCGAGGCCTTTCGCCCCGGCGGCCTTGATGTCCTCGCCCAGCATGTCATGGCCTGCGCTTGCGCCGCCCCTTTCGGCGAGGCGGAATTGCTGCGCGAGGTGCGAAGCTGCTGGGCTTTTGCATGGCTTGACGAAGAGAAATGGCGCCGGGTGCTGAACTTCGTGGCGACCGGTGGTTATTCGCTTGAGGCCTATGACCGTTTCCGCCGCATCACGCGTGAGCCGGGTGGAGCGGGGCCGACCGGTGAGGGTTCGGACGATGGTGGTGGCGCGCGCTGGCGGCTCACACATCCCGAACAGGCGCATCGCCACCGGATGAATGCCGGGATCATCGTCGATTCCGAAATGCTCGATGTGCGCTTCAGAAATGGGCGTTCATTGGGCCGGGTTGAAGAACGCTTCGCCGCGTCATTGCGCCCTGGTGACACGTTCCGCTTCGCCGGGACCACACTGGAGGTCGAACAATTGCGCGACATGGAACTGGTCGTGCGGGCCAGTACCAAGGCGGCAATGATCCCGAGTTATAGCGGGCTGCGCCTGCCGCTCACGACACATCTTGCCGAACGCGTGCGTGAACTGCTGGTCGACCGTGCGGGCTGGGCGCGCTTCCCCGACGATGTGCGAGAATGGCTGGAAATGCAGGACTGGCGATCGCAGCTTCCCGGTCCGGACAGTCTCTTGGTCGAGAGCTTTCCCCATTCGGGGCGGCATTACAGCGTCTACTACACCTTCACCGGGTGGAACGCGAACCAGTCTCTGGGAATGCTTATCACCCAGCGGATGGAGGCACTCGGCCTGATGCCTGGCGGCTTTGTGGCCAACGACTATTCGCTCGGCGTTTGGGGCTTGAAGCCCGTGACCGATCCCGCGCCCTTGCTTTCGCCGGACATCCTGAGCCACGAATTTGTGGACTGGGTTCAGGAGTCACACTTGCTGCGCAGGGCCTTCCGCGAGGTGGCGGTGATCGGCGGACTGGTCGAGCGTCAGCATCCCGGCAAGAGGAAGAGCGGGCGGCAGGTCACCTTTTCTACTGACCTGATTTACGACGTCCTCAGGAAACATGAGCCCGACCATTTGTTGATCGAGGCGGCCTGGGCCGATGCGCGCACCAGGCTCACTGATCTGGGACGGCTCGCCAACCTGCTCGACAGCGCGGCGCAATGTCTGGTGCATGTGGAGCTGGAGCGGGTCAGCCCGCTCGCCGTGCCGGTGCTGGTGATGATCGGCCGCGAGGCGTTGCCACAGGGCCTGGCCGATGATGAGCTGCTGCTCGAGGCGGAGAGCCTCGCTGCCGCCGCCATGCGGGCTGATGCACCACCGGAGGAAGGGTAGGCTCTTCGAGATCGTGGGCGCAGGCCAATGAAAAGGGGCGGAGGATCGCCCCCGCCCCTGTTCATGTATCGAAGGAAGTGAACTCACTCCTTGCCGAAGGCCCGATACTTCTCGTTGCCGACGAAGCCGAACTTGGTCACGCCGCTGCCCTTGATGATGTTGAGCACGCGTGCAGAAATCTCGTAGCTGGCGTTGGCTTCCGGTTCGAATTGCAGTTCCGGCTCCACCGCGAAGGTGAGCGTTTCCTGCAAATTGCGGACCAGTTCGCCCTGGTTGATGGGCTCGGCGTTCCACAGGATCTGGTCACTCGGGGTAAGCACGATCTTGTTCTTGATCGGGTCGATCATGTCCTCCGGCGGCGGTTCTTCGGTCGGTGCCGGAAGGTCGATATTGATCGCATGCGTGGCCACCGGAATGGTGATGATGAACATGATGAGCAACACCAGCATGACGTCAATCAGCGGTGTCGTGTTCATCTCCATCATCGGCGAGCCGTCGTCTGTGCCGCCTGACATTGCCATTTTTGGGGTCTCCTCGTGAGGTCTCTATGCCCGGATTGATCGGAGCCGAATCAGCTCGCATCGACCGGGTTGGAGATGAAGCCGATGGTCGGGTAGCCGGCCGCCTGAACATTGTAGATCGTGCCTGCCACGCAACGCCACGGCGTATTGACGTCGGCGCGGATATGCACCTGCGGGATTAGCTCGGGATTCTGCATCATCGCCTCGGCCCCGCCAGCGCGCTGCACGATGGTATCGAGCCGCTCGAATGAGCGTTCGTAAAGTTCGCCCGAATCGACCAGCGTGGTGTTGTTGATGAACACCCGGCATTCGCCGCTGCGTGTCGCACCTTCATATGCGGTGTTGACCGTGCTCGGCGTCAGGCCCGCCTCGTCCGTGGTGGTCACGGTGATGAGGAGGTTCTCCACCTTGTCGTCAGATTCGCGCGACACAATTACCGGTAGCTGAAGCTCTTCCACCGTCTGGATCGCCACTGGAACGGCGATCAGGAAGATGATCAGCAGCACCAGCATGACGTCCACCAGCGGCGTGGTGTTGATCTCGGACATCGGCGTGTCGCCGCCGTCTCCGCCTGTCGCTATGGCCATGTGCCTGTCCTATCTCGTATTCAATTCCGGAGAACCGGGGCCGCCACCCGATCGGCGACGGCCCTCGATCAAGCCAATTACTTGCGAACCGGGGCGGAACCGGCGGGCGCAGCCGTCGCCGGAGCAGGCTTGGTCGCCTTAGGGGCAGAACCAGTCACCACGGCCGGCTTCACGGCGCCGTTCGAGCTGATGTTCGCCAGCAGGTCCGTCGAGAAGCCCGACAGCATGGCGGCGATCTTCTTGTTGCGGCTCTGCAGAAAGTTGTAGGCGAACACCGCAGGCACGGCGACCAGCAGGCCGATCGCAGTCATGATCAGCGCCTCGCCAACCGGACCTGCGACCTTGTCGATCGAGGCCGACCCGGCAATGCCGATATTGATAAGAGCGCGGTAGATGCCGATGACGGTGCCGAGCAGTCCGACGAAGGGCGCGGTAGCGCCGGTCGTGGCCAGGAACGGCAGGCCGCCCGCGAGCTTGGAGTTGATCTGCGCTTCGGAGCGCGCCAGCGTTCCGTGCAGCCAGTCATGGGCTTCCAGATTGTTCGCCATCTTGCCGTGCTGATCGTCGGCGCCCAAAGCGTCGTCGACGAGCTGGCGCCAGGCGCTGTTCTTATCGAACTTGGAGGCACCTTCCTTCAGCGAACCTGCCCGCCAGAAAGCGGAGCGGCCGGCCGCATACTGCTTCATCACCTTGTTCTGTTCGAAGTACTTGGTGAACAGCACGTAGAACGATCCGACGGACTGGATCACCAGCACGCCAAGGATGGTCCATGCGACAGGGCCACCTTGCTCCATAGCTTCCATGAAGCCGAACTGAGACGCCGGGGCTTCGCCTGCGGCTGCGGCCAGAATTTCAATAACCATGCGAAAAGTCCTCTTTTCAGAAACGGGTCATAACCGGTTTGATGCGGCGTTTAGTTGAGTTGATAGACAATTGTGGTCGAATAAGTGTCCGTTGTCGGATTGCCTGCCGCATCGAGCGCCGGGTTGAACCGCCCATAGCGCGAAATACCATCACATGCGGCATCGTCCAGGATGCTTTCGCCGCTGGACGAGGACACTCTACACGATGCCACTCGGCCATCGGGACCGATCGTGACGGTAACGCCCACATTGCCCTCGATTTCGCTGCGCACCGCGCGGCTCGGGTAGTTCTCCTGTATTCGGGATGACCACCGACGAATATTGTCGGGCGACGCACTACGCGCTTGCGAAGGCGGCGGCGGCGGTGCCGGAGGCGGAACGACCAAGGCCGGAGGCGCGGGCGGCGGGATGCGCGTCTGCGTCTGGATCGGTGGCGGTGCCGGGGCGATGCTAATCGGCGGCGGCGGGGCCACAGGTGGCGGTGGCACGTTTTCCGGCTCGGGCGGCGGTGGCGGCGGCTCTTCCTCGGGCTCGGGCTCAGGCTCTTCGATGTCGACGGTCGTCACACGCTGGACGACCTCCTTGACCGCAGAAATCGCGAGGCCGGTAATAAGCGCATAGCCAAACGCGATATGGATCAGTGCGACAATGACGATTGCAGCAATCTTGCTGCCGCTCATTTGTTGGTCAGCGTATGCCATCCAGCCGCTTCACTCCGTTTACTCCGCCGACAAATGTCGGCCCTCTCACGACGCGCCGACCGGGGGAGGTCACGCGAGCCCACTCAAATAACTTCGCACGGGACGAACCAATAATTCCGGGCAAAAGCCGCGTCATCTGGTTCGCCTCGGGCGGTCAGACCTTTAACCTAGATTTAGGATAGGTCTGTGTCGGGCCGGGTCATAACGGCGATGTATGAAGTGGGCAAACCCTTTATCCATTCAGCCGCGATTCACCAAAATGGGCCAGCTTGGCCAATGTGGTTGGCGCATTTTCAAACGATTTGCGGCATGCGCGAAGCTATCTCGCGAGTGCAATATAAGGAGTTCAAGGCATGACGGGCGCAATCATGTTGCAGTTGCGAAAAATAGCGCCGGTATTGGCGCTTTTTGCAGTAATCTGCGTCCCGGCCAGCCGGGTAATTGCCCAGGATTCTTCGCTCGCGACCTCCCCCGAAATAGTCTTGCCTTATGCCGGCATTGTCGAGCTTGCCCAGGCCAGCGACATCGTCGCCAGGGTGATGGTGACGGACCAGGCGCAGGTCAGGGCCGAACGGGCGCCCGGCCTCAAACCGGGTGAGGCGCGGCTATACGTCGAGGCGGAGACGCAGGCCCTGCTTTCGGGGAGCAGCGGCATTGGCGCAGCGGTCGCCTTTCTTGTCGACCTCCCGCTTGATGAACGCGGCAAGGCGCCCCGTATCAAGAAGGAGCAGTTCCTGGTGTTCGCCGACCTCGTTCGCTCGCGACCGGGCACGGTTCAGCTGGTCAGTGCCGATGCGCTGCAGCCTGCCACCGCGCAGATCGAGGCGGCCACGCGGCGCGTCCTCACCCAGATGGCTCAGGGCAATCGCCCTCCGGTCATCACGGGTATCAGAGAGGTCATTTCGGTTGCGGGAAATCTGGCCGGCGAATCGGAGACGCAGATCTTTCTTGAAACCGATACAGGCGCCCCGGTCTCGTTAAGCGTCATCCGCCGCCCGTCCATGCTGCCGCGCTGGGGCGTATCGTGGAACGAGATTGTCGACGCTTCGGCCTCTGCTCCTGCGCCAGAAACGCTGGAATGGTATGCCCTTGCCTGCCATCTCCCCGCTGCCATGCCGCGCGGGGCCTTCCTGCAGGGGGACCCGCAGTCGCAGGCCCGCGCCCAGGCTGACTACCGCGTGATTCTCGATTCGCTGGGGCCCTGCCGGGGCGGTTGAGCGGCCAGGCGAGCGGCGGGGCGAACGGCGGGGCCAAAATGGCGGGGCCAAAAAGGCGGGGCAAAGGGCGGTGCTGCCCTTAGCCAAATCTGGGCCTAGCCAATCCGCCGCCGCCTCTTTAACGCCGCAACCGCCCGCCTGGACCGAACTGGATGGCGGAGCGTGACAAAGGGAACGTGAACGACATGGCGCAAGCCCTCAGGATTGCCTTGGCCGGACTTGGAACGGTTGGCACCGGCGTGATCAATCTGCTGGCGGAGAATGGCGACCTGATTGCCCGGCGCGCCGGGCGCCCGTTGGAGGTGGTAGCGGTAAGCGCGCGCGACCGGCACAAGGATCGCGGTGTCGACCTCTCGCCCTATGCATGGGTCGATGACATGACCGAACTTGCCTCGCGCGACGATATCGATGTGGTCGTCGAGCTGGTCGGCGGTTCCGATGGCCCGGCTTTGGCTCTTGCCCGCCGCAGCCTTGGCGCGGGGAAGGCCTTCGTTACCGCCAACAAGGCGATGGTCGCGCATCACGGTATGGAGCTGGCGAGCCTCGCCGAGAAAGCGGGTGCGCCCTTGCGCTTCGAGGCCGCGGTCGCGGGTGGCATTCCCGTGATCAAGGGGCTGGCCGAGGGTGCGGCGGCGAACCGGATCGAATCGATCCATGGCATTCTCAACGGCACATGCAATTATATCCTCACCGAAATGGAAGCGACTGGCCGCGATTTTGGCGAGGTGCTGAAGGACGCGCAGGACCTGGGTTATGCCGAGGCCGATCCGGCTTTCGACATCGAAGGCGTGGATGCGGCGCACAAGCTCGCCATTCTCGCTGCCATCGGTTTCGGCACCCGGCTGGCCTTCGATTCGGTCGAGATATCGGGGATCACCTGTATCCGTGCCGCCGACATCGCTCAGGCTGGGGCACTTGGCTATGTGATTCGTCTCATCGGCCTGGCGGACTGCGTGGCCGGCGAAGGGGACGGGCATCGCCTGTTCCAGCGGGTGGCGCCGTGCCTGGTGCCGCGCGGCCATCCACTTGCCGCAGTCACTGGCGCGACCAACGCCGTGGTGGCGAAGGGCAATTTCTCCGGCCCGCTCCTGTTCGAGGGCGCGGGCGCTGGCGACGGTCCGACCGCCAGCGCCGTGGTGGCCGACATAATCGACATCGCCCGCAGCAACGTCGCACCGCCTCTGTCGTTGCCGGTCGATTCGCTCGAGGCCGCGAAGCCCGCCGATCCGGGCAACCGCGTCAACCGCGCCTATATCCGCTTCACCGTCGCCGACCGCCCCGGCGTGCTGGCCGAAATCGCCGCAGCGATGCGCGATGCCGGGGTCTCGATCGAGAGCCTTATTCAGCAGGGCCGACCGGAAGAAGGCGGGGAGGTGCTGGTCGCCATGGTCACGCATGAGGGGCCGGAAAGCGCGGTTTCGCGCGCGCTCGAAATGCTCTCTGGCTCGCCCAGCCTGACCGAGGACCCTCTTGTCATGCGACTGATCGGGTGACCCGAAGGCGGACACATATTGCTGTCACACTCGACTTTGTAACATCGCCTGCCTAGTCCACTGCCGAGATTCTAGAACCTCGAAGGATTACCCGAAAATGCTCAGTGACGCAGACCACATCACCTCCACAGTCCTCGACCGCGTGCTGGTTATGGAGATGGTCCGCGTGACCGAAGCCGCCGCCATTGCCGCACACAAGCTAGTGGGGCGCGGGGACGAGAAGGCCGCCGATGCTGCCGCGGTCGAGGCGATGCGCGGCGCCTTCGATACGCTCTATATGGATGGCACCGTGGTCATCGGCGAGGGTGAGCGTGACGAGGCGCCCATGCTCTATATTGGCGAGAAGGTCGGCGGTGCACCGGGCAAGGGGCCCAAGATCGACATCGCGCTTGACCCGCTTGAAGGCACGACGATTACCGCAAAGGCCGGCCCCAACGCGCTGGCCGTGCTCGCGGCTGCCGAAGAAGGCTGCCTGCTGAATGCGCCTGACGTCTATATGGAAAAGCTCGCGGTCGGTCCCGGCTATCCAGAAGGCGTCATCAGCCTGGAAATGAGCGTGGAGGACAACGTCCGCTCGGTCGCCAAGGCCAAGGGCGTGCAACCCAACGAGATCATCGTGTGCGTGCTCGACCGTCCGCGCCATGCCGAGATGATCGGCAAGCTGCGCGCATTGGGCTGCGGCGTGGTGTTGATCGGCGATGGCGATGTGGCGGGCGTGATTGCCACCACCGACCAGGACACGACGATCGACATCTATATGGGTTCGGGCGGCGCGCCCGAGGGCGTGCTGGCGGCTGCCGCCTTGCGCTGCGTGGGTGGCCAGTTCAACGGCAAGCTGCTGTTCCGCAATGATGACGAACGCGCCCGCGCCCGCAAATGGGGGATCGAGGATCTCGACCGCATCTACAAGCTTGAGGACCTGGCGAAGGGCGATTGCATCTTCGCCGCCACCGGCGTTACGGACGGATCGCTGCTCGACGGAGTCAAGCAGCTGCGCCGCCCCAAGGGCCATACGGTCATGACCACCGATTCGGTGGTCATGCGCGCCAGTTCGGGCACGGTCAGGTGGATCAAGGGCGAACACCGCCTCGACTGATCGGGGGGGGTTCCGGATTTTTTGCCCGGAACCGATTCTTCCACGACACATCCCCCGCACTCAGGTTGCAATCATGTGACGCTGGGCTAGAGCGCGTTGGGTCACGCGAATCCTTTTGAAGTCGCTATCCGGAAGAGGCCAGGTCCCATGAAGATCATGTCCGGCAATGCCAACTTGCCGCTTGCCCGTGCGATTGCCGGCTATCTGGAAGTGCCGCTCACCGATGCGAGTGTGCGTCGATTCGCCGATGAAGAGGTCTTCATCGAGATTCATGAGAACGTCCGCGGCGAGGACGTGTTCATGGTCCAGCCGACCAGCTTCCCGGCCAATGACAACCTCATGGAATTGCTGATCGGTATCGACGCGCTCAAGCGCGCCTCGGCCAAGCGGATCACCGCCGTCGTGCCCTATTACGGCTATGCCCGGCAGGACCGGAAGCCCGGCCCGCGCACGCCCATTTCCGCCAAGCTGGTCGCCAATCTGATCGTTGAGGCGGGTGCCGACCGGGTGCTCTCGGTCGACCTGCATGCCGGCCAGATCCAGGGCTTCTTCGATATTCCGACCGACAACCTCTATGCGGCGCCGGTCATGGCCGCCGATATCCAGGCGCGCTACGGCGGCGACAGCCTGATGGTGGTGTCGCCAGACGTGGGCGGCGTGGTGCGCGCCCGCGCGCTGGCCAAGCGGCTCGACAATGCCCCGCTGGCCATCGTCGACAAGCGCCGCGAGCGCCCTGGCGAGAGCGAGGTGATGAACATCATCGGCGACGTGAAGGGCCGCAATTGCATCCTGATCGACGATATCGTCGATTCGGGCGGCACGCTTTGCAACGCGGCCGAGGCGCTGCTGCAGGCCGGCGCGAAGAGCGTCGCGGCCTATATCACCCATGGCGTTCTGTCGGGCGGCGCGGTGGCGCGCGTCGACAAATCCAGTCTTACCGAACTGGTCATCACCGACACGATCATGCCCACCGATGCAGCCAGGGATTCCAGCCGCATCCGCGTGCTCACCATCGCCCCGCTGATTGGCGAGGCCGTGCGCCGGATCGCTGACGAAAGCTCGGTGTCGAGCCTGTTCGACTGACTGTCAGTCGCCCTGTTTCCATGGCGGCTTTTGGCCGGCTGGCAACCGATGCAGTACAGCGAGCCGGCGTGACTGGCGACTTTCCAGCGCCAGCGTCATCAGCGGCTGCGGAGTTTCTATGAACTGGCGCGGTGTCATCCCGAACAGCTCGGCGAATTCCCGGTTCATGTGGCTCCGGTCGTGATAGCGCAGTTCCAGTTCCACCGCCTCTTCATTGTCGGCAACGCCGCGCAGGGCGCTGGCCATGTCGAGCGCACGGGCGCGGCGCAAGACCTGCTTGGGGGCCAGGCCGAAATCGCGCAGGCAGATCCGTTCTAGCTGGCGCGTGCTGATCCCGTATTCCCGGGCAAACTCTGCCACCGTTATCGTCGGCTCGGTCAACGCCATATATTCGAAGGCGATCGCAACCGGGTCCGGTTCCTTGGCTGTGATGCCGGCCAGGAATGCGCGCGTTGCCGCCTCTAGCGTCTGCAGCCAGATTTCCGGCATTGCGGTGGGATCGAGCGTCTCGAGCAAGGCGTCGACCGGCAGGCCGACGTCACTGCCAGGAATGATGCGGTCGACATATTCCGACAGGTTCATCCCGAACAGCGCATGGCCGACACCCGGCTTGAGCGCCATGCCGACCGAGATGAAGCTGCCGCGCACCTGCACCGGCATGGCTTTGCTTTGCGGGCCGAAATACAGCCCCGCGCGCCCATGGTTGAGCGTGCCGTCGCGCGTTTGCGCGGTCCAGTCACCGTCCAGCTGGATGCGGATCATCGACGTATCGTTGAGCAGGCTGCAGCTGAGTTCATAATCGGCGGGCGCATCGACCTTCGTGGCATAGAGCCATCCGACCCACGGCCTGAGGTCCTCGGAAGGCAGGCGGTTATACGACAAGGGCTGCCCGTCGCGCGAAGTACCCATGCGCGGGACCAATGCGCGGTCGATGCCCGGTTCGCCCTGCCTCCGCATGTAGGTAAATCCCCTTGCCTCTGGCCCCCGTTTGGTCAGGAACCCTTATCATTCCGGGCCTTGACGTGCCTGCCGCCGCCAGTCAATCGCAAGTGCATGAACCTTTCTGCCGAGATCGCGCTTGCCCATCGCCTCGCCGATGCTGCGCGTAACGAGATCCTGCCGCTCTTCCGCACCGCCATCACCGCCGAGGCCAAGGGCGATGCCACGCCCGTCACGATTGCCGACCGCAATGCCGAAGAGGCGATGCGCCGCATCCTCAAGGCCGAGGTGCCGCAGGACGGCGTCACGGGCGAGGAACTGGGCATCGAGACCGGCATTTCGGGCCGCCAATGGGTGCTCGATCCGGTGGACGGAACCACCGCCTTTCTCGCGGGTCGTCCGATCTTCGGGACCCTGATTGCGCTGCTGATCGACGGTTTTCCGGTGCTCGGCATGATCGACCAGCCGGTGCTGGGCGAGCGTTGGCTCGGCGTGGCTGGGCAGGGCACCACTTTCAACGGGCAGCGTGTTTCCGCGCGGTTGTGCCCGGCTCTGGAAGTGGCAACGATCGCCACGACCGGCCCGCATTACTTCACTGTCGAGCAGGGCGAGGCGTTCATGGCACTGGCGGGCCAGACCGATCACAAGCGTATGGTGATGGGCGGCGATTGCTATAATTATGGCTGCCTTGCTTCGGGCCAGCTCGACATCGTGTGCGAGGCCGGGCTGAAGCTGCACGATTATGCCGCGCTGGTGCCCGTGGTTGAGGGCGCAGGCGGGGTGATGTGCGACTGGCGCGGCGAGCCGCTGTATGCCGGCTCCGATGGCACGGTGCTGGCGCTGGGCGATCCGGCCCGGCTGGAAGATGTGCTGGAGGTCCTTTCCGGCCTGCCGGGTGGTCACGTCCATGCCGGCTCTCACGATCACGGTTAGACCGGCCAATGCACCTGTTCGTTTATGGCGTGTTGATCCGCGAACTGGCTAAGGGCCGCGCGGCCGAACTGGTCACGCCGCTGGGGCCGGGAGTCGCGGCAACGACAAACGGCACTCTGTTCGGCGTGACGGGCATCGGCGGCGGGCATTATCCGATCATGCTCGCCGACCCGGCTGGCCCCTTGGTTCATGGTGTTGTGCATGAAGCGAGCGGCGTCGACTGGCCGGGCATGGACGCGTTCGAGGATGCGCATGACGGACCGGGCGCAGAATATCGCCGCCGTTCTGTGCCGGTGCAGCTGGCGGATGGTTCGACGCTTGAGGCATTCGCCTATTGCTATGCGCGCGGTGTGCCCGATATCGCCGAGCGCATTGGCCACGGAAGCTTTGCCCGCTGGCTGGAGGAGACAGGCCGCAAACCGATCGAGGCGCGCTGATTTTCCTGCACGACTTTCCTACACAGGGCACGCGTGCGCAGGAATGGCTCGGCTCTTTCCCATTGTCGGCTCACCCTAGGGATTGCCCATAGGCAAAGATTTTCGCCACCAGGACCGTGTTCCATGTGTTCCATCCTGCAGGACTTCTCCCTTGCGTTGGCGCGCACTTTTGACTAGTTGCGCCGCCTTCACCGACACGTGATTCATCTTCCGGTCTGGCCAATAGGGCTGCCAGGGCTGGTTGGACGTGTCCCTGACCCCAACTTTTCTCTGGGAAGGAGACGAAAATGCCCAAGCTGAAGACCAAGAGCGGCGTAAAGAAGCGCTTCAAGCTCACCGCCACTGGCAAGGTCAAGCATGGTGTCGCCGGCAAGCGCCACCGCCTGATCAGCCACAATGCGAAATATATCCGCCAGAACCGCGGCACTTCCGTGCTGAGCGACGCCGATGTCGCGCATGTGAAGAAATGGGCCCCATACGGACTGGGTTGATTTGATCGGCCAGACCGCCCGCGCATTCTGCACAGCGGGCTGATGCCGAACCAGACAAAGGATATAGATTATGCCTCGCATCAAACGCGGTGTTACCACCCGTTCCAAGCACAAGCGGATTCTCGACCAGGCCAAAGGCTATCGCGGTCGCCGCAAGAATACCATTCGCGTTGCGCGTCAGGCGGTCGAGAAGGCAGGCCAGTACGCCTATCGTGACCGCAAGGTAAAGAAGCGCAACTTCCGCGCCCTGTGGATCCAGCGCATCAATGCAGCTGTACGCTCCGAAGGCCTCACCTATTCGCAGTTCATGCATGGCGTGAAGCTTGCCGGGATCGAGCTCGACCGCAAGGTCATGGCCGACCTTGCCATGAACGAGGCCGAGGCGTTCGGCCTGATCGTGCAGCAGGCCAAGCAGGCGCTTCCCGCCTGAAGACTGCAGGGCCTTTCGAGGTTCCCGGCAGACAGAATCGAGATCGCAGCGCGCGCGGGGCAGGCATGTCTTGCGCGCGCTTCTCTTGTCGCTCTGGCCTTCCCGGTCATGTGAGGCGGGTGCCACGCAATATTATTACCTAGCCTAATCATTACTTTGCCATTAGCCTGTCCATTACGAAAGGGCGCGTAAGGTTAGGGAACGACGCTCTCTCGGACCTTTTTGGGATGGTCCGTGAACATGAGGGTGGCAGCATCTCTTGGCACAGGACTTTTTCCTGGATGTGCGATTTCATCGCCTGTCACCTGAACTGGAGCCCTATTTTACGGCGCTCTACTCTTTCGACGTACGCTGTGACCCGGGCGCCGAGATTCGTGACTTCCTCCACCCCGAATGGTCGACGATGCGGTTCTTTGTCCGTGGCTCTCCGCCACGGGCCAGCTTCGTCCCCGAACCGAGCGAGCTTACCGGGCCGTTCCCGGTAAGCGGCCCATCCAGCCGTGCGATCGATTTCAGCCTTACTTCGGCGCGGATCTGGGGCCTGGGGCTGCTGCCGCTGGGCTGGGCCCGCTTCTGCCAAACCCCGGCATGCGAGATTGCCGACAAGATCGTCGATGGCGCGAAGCATCCGGCACTTGCGCCGTTCCGCCAGCTTTATGATCTGATCGATGCCTATGCTGACGATTTTGACGCTGTCGCCCGCAAGGTTGATTCTTTCCTGCTAGACATGGATCTGTCACCTGTCCCCGCGCAGGAGCAGATACTCGCCTGTCAGGCCGCCTTGCGCGACCCCGCTGTGGCGCAGGTCGAGGCACTGGCCGCACGGGTCGGTGTCAGTCGCCGATCGCTCGAACGCCTGTGCGCGCGCTATTTCGGTTTCCCGCCAAAGATGCTGCTGCGCCGCCAACGCTTCCTGCGAAGCCTCGCCACTTACATGCTTGGCCACAAGGGCAATTGGAGCAAGGCGCTGGACGGCCAGTATTACGATCAGGCGCATTTCGTGCGCGAGTTTCGCCGTTTCATGGGCATGTCGCCGACCGCCTATGCCGAGATGCCGCACCCGATACTGGACCGGATCATAGCCCAGCGCATGGCCGATCACGGGGTTGGCGTGCAGACTGACCTTCCCACCATGTTGCGCTATGGCGGGCCGAAGCCCCAGACGCCGCGAAACCGAGTGCCATGCCTTTCCGCAGATTAGGGCTTGGGCCGCGACGAGGGGGCCGCTAACAGGCGCGCCCAGTCCGCTTTTCCGTCAGCCTTGCAGGTAACGTAAGAAGAATGTCCGATACCGCCTCTCTTGAACACGAAGCGCTTGCCAGCATTGCTGGTGCAGCGGACGCGTCTGCGCTGGAGGCGCTACGCGTCGAATATCTGGGCAAGCAGGGCAGCATCTCGGCGCTGATGAAGACGCTGGGCGCGATGAGCCCTGAAGAGCGTCAGGAGAAGGCCCCGGCGATCCAGCAATTGCGCAGCGCTGTTGCCGACGCCATCGCGGCACGAAAGGCCGCGCTGGATGCGGCGGCCTTGGAGGTGCGGCTCGCCAGCGAAACGCTCGACCTCACGCTGCCCGCGCCGGAAAGCCCGCGCGGCTCCGTCCACCCGGTCAGCCAGGTGATGGACGAGCTTTCGGAGATCTTCGCGGATCTCGGCTTTGCCGTCGCAACCGGCCCGGAGATCGAGGACGACTGGTACAATTTCACCGCGCTCAACATGCCCGAAAGCCATCCCGCGCGCGCGATGCACGACACATTCTACTTCCCGGATGTGGCACAAACGGGTGGCCAATCGGCCTCAAGTAGCGAAGCGGCAGGCCGGAAAAGAATGCTGTTAAGGACCCATACCAGCCCGGTGCAGGTGCGGACCATGCTGGCGGAAGGCGCGCCGCTGCAGATCATCGCGCCGGGCCGCGTCTATCGCAGCGACAGCGATGCGACGCACACCCCGATGTTCCATCAGGTCGAAGGGCTGGTGATCGACCGCGACATCCATCTGGGCCATCTCAAATGGACGCTCGAGACATTCCTCAAGGCCTTCTTCGAGACCGAGGACATCGTGCTGCGGCTGCGACCGTCCTACTTCCCCTTCACCGAACCCAGCGTGGAGGTCGATGTCGGTTTTGAGATCGTCGACGGGAAACGGGTGCTCGGTGGCAGCGGCGATGCGCCGGGTCACGGCTGGATGGAGCTGCTCGGTTCGGGCATGGTCAACCGCCGCGTGATCGAGATGAGCGGGCTCGATCCCGACCAATGGCAGGGCTTTGCCTTTGGCGTCGGCGTCGACCGGCTCGCCATGCTCAAATACGGGATGGACGATCTGCGCGCGTTCTTCGACGGCGATGTGCGCTGGCTCAAGCACTACGGTTTCTCGGCCTTCGACCAGCCGACGCTTTCGGCGGGCGTGGGGGCGAAGTCATGAAGTTCTCTTACGACTGGTTGGCGCATTTCCTCGATACCGAGGCTACGCCCGATGAGGTTGCGGCAAAGCTCAACGCCATCGGTATCGAGGTCGAGGGGCTGGACGATCCGGCACAGCAGCTTGCCGGTTTCCGCGTCGCGAAAGTGCTGAGTGCGAGCCCGCATCCCGATGCGGACAAGCTGCAGGTGCTCAGCGTCGATACCGGGGACGGAGAACCGCAGCAGGTCGTGTGCGGGGCACCCAATGCGCGCGCCGGGATGCTCGGCGTGCTCGGCCTGCCCGGCGCGACGGTGCCGGCCAATGGTATGGTGCTGAAGAAGGCCGCCATCCGCGGGGTCGAGAGCAACGGCATGATGTGCTCGACCCGAGAGCTGGAGCTGGGGGACGATCACGACGGCATTATCGAACTGCCCGCAGATGCGCCGGTCGGCACCGACTTTGCCGACTATGCCAAGGCCTCGCCAATCTTCGACGTGGCGATCACGCCCAACCGGCCCGACTGCATGGGCGTAGAGGGCATTGCCCGTGATCTTGCTGCTGCTGGCCTTGGCACGTTCAAGCCGGTCGAAGTGCCCAACATAACCGGGCATGGCCCGTGTCCGGTGGAGATCCGCACCGACGATCCGGAGGGCTGCCCGGCGTTCTATGGCCGCGTGATCAAGAATGTGAAAAACGGCCCGAGCCCGGACTGGATGCAGCGCCGGTTGCTAGCCGCGGGGTTCACCCCGAAATCGGCACTCGTCGATTGTACCAACTATTTGATGCTGGCCTGTGGGCGGCCCGCACACGTCTATGACCTGGCGAAGCTTAGCGGCCCGGTCGTGGCACGGTTGGCTAAGGACGGCGAACAGGTCGAGGCGCTGAACGGCAAAAGCTATACGCTTGACAGTACGATGACTGTGATCGCCGATGATGCGGGCGTGCATGACATTGCCGGTATCATGGGCGGCGAGCATTCTGCGGTGCATGAGGGTACGACTGACGTCCTGCTCGAAATCGCCTATTTCAATCCCGAGAGCATCGGCGTGACCGGTCGCAAGCTCGGCCTTGCAACCGATGCGCGCACGCGGTTCGAGCGCGGCGTGGACCCGGCCTTTCTCGATGCAGGGCTGGCGCTGCTGACCGACCTGATCGTCAAGACCTGCGGCGGCGAGGCCAGCGAAGTGGTGCGCGCCGGTACGCCGCCCTCCGAGCCCAAGCGTATCGCCTTCGATACCGGGCTGGCTGCAAGACTGGGCGGGGTCGGGATTGCCGAGGCCGAGCAGCGCCGGATCCTCGAAGCGCTCGATTTTGCAGTTGCCCCTGACTGGTCGGTCACCGTGCCCCTGCGCCGTCACGATATCGAAGGGCCTGCCGACCTGGTCGAGGAGGTTGTGCGCATTCACGGCCTCGATGCCGTGAAGAGCGTGCCGCTCACCCGTGCGCAGGGTGTCGCACGCCCCACCGCCACGCCCGAACAGGCGCGTGAGCGCCGCCTGCGCCGGGCCGCTGCTGCGCGCGGCCTGAACGAGGCCGTAACCTGGACTTTCCTCCCGGTCACCGAAGCGGCTCACTTTGCTGAAGATGAAAAGAGCCTCTGGCTCCTCGACAACCCGATCAGCGAGGACATGAAGGCCATGCGCCCCTCGCTCATTCCCGGTCTGTTGATGGCGGCCAGCCGCAATGCCGATCGCGGCGCGTCCGGTGCCCGGCTGTTCGAAATCGGGCGGCGCTATCTGCGCAGCGCAACCGGCAGCAGCGACGAGCGGCAGTCGCTGGCGATCTTGCTGGTGGGCGAGAAGGTTGCGCGCGGCTGGGCGAATGGAAAGGCGGTCGGCTTCGACGCGTTCGACGCCAAGGGCGAGGCGCTGGCACTGCTGGCCGAGGCGGGCGCGCCGGTCGACAATCTCATGGTCATGGGTGAGGCAGGCAATCAGTTCCACCCCGGCCAGTCGGGCACCTTGCGGCTCGGGCCGAAAAATGTGCTCGCTCGGTTTGGGGCGCTGCACCCGGCGACGCTAGAGGCTTTCGATATCGAGGGGCCGGTGGCCGCTGCCGAGATCTTCCTCGATGCGCTGCCCAAGAAGAAGGGCGGAGGCGGCTTCGCACGCGCACCCTATGCGCCGCCTGCGCTGCAATCGGTGACGCGCGACTTTGCCTTCCTCGTGCCCGCTGACCTTCCGGCCGGCGATTTGCTGCGCGCGGTGGCAGGCGCGGGACGTGCTCTTCCTTGGGCCAACATCGTCGATGCGCGCCTTTTCGATGTGTTTGCAGGCCAAGGTGTGCCCGAGGGGCAGAAGTCGGTCGCCGTGGAGGTAACGCTGCAGCCGGGCGAAAAGAGCTATAAGGATGCTGACCTCAAGGCGATTTCGGATGCAGTTGTGGCGGCAGCAGGCAAGCTCGGCGCGCAGCTGCGCGGATAACCAGACATGTCCAATCCGCGCCGCACTTTCGCGATCATCTCGCACCCTGACGCGGGCAAGACCACGCTGACCGAAAAGCTGCTGCTGCAAGGCGGCGCGATCCACCTTGCCGGTGAGGTCAAGGCGCGCGGGCAGGCGCGGCGAGCGCGGTCGGACTGGATGAAGATCGAGCAGCAGCGCGGCATCTCGGTCACGTCCAGCGTGATGACTTTCGAGAAGGCTTTCGCTGACGAGACCATCACCTTCAACCTGCTCGACACGCCGGGGCACGAGGATTTCTCCGAAGACACCTATCGCACGCTGACTGCCGTCGATTCGGCCATCATGGTCATCGATGCGGCCAAGGGTATTGAGCCACAGACCCGCAAGCTGTTCGAGGTTTGCCGCCTGCGCTCGGTGCCGATCATCACCTTCGTCAACAAGGTCGACCGCGAAGGGCGCGATCCATTCGAGACGCTGGACGAGGTCGCCGACATGCTCGCGCTCGATGTCTCCCCGCAGAACTGGCCGATCGGCATGGGCGGGTTGTTCGAGGGTATTCTTGACTTCGCAACCGGAACTGTGGCGCGGCCCGAAGGCCCGGCCAAGGAATTTCTGGGCAAGCGCGACACCGACCCCGCCATTCCCGAGAACTATGCCGAGGAGGCCGAACTGGCACGGGTGGGCTATCCCGCCTTCGACACCGAAGCCTATCGCAACGGCGACCTGACGCCGGTCTATTTCGGCTCGGCGCTCAAGAATTTCGGGGTGGAGGAGCTGATCGCTGCCATTGCCGCCCATGCTCCGCCGCCGCGCCCCCAGCCTGCAGGCGAGGAGCAAATTAGCCCCGATCACGACGAGGTCTCCGGCTTCATCTTCAAGGTCCAGGCCAATATGGACCCAAATCACCGCGACCGAATCGCCTTCATGCGCATGGTCTCCGGCACGTTCAAACGCGGCATGAAGCTGACGCCCTCGGGCCTCGGCAAGCCGATCGCGGTGCACTCGCCAATCCTGTTCTTCGCCCAGGACCGAGAACTGGCCGATACCGCCGAGCCGGGCGATATCATCGGCATACCCAATCACGGCACTTTGAGGGTGGGCGATACGCTGTCGGAAAAGAACCAGCTGCGCTTCACCGGCCTGCCCAATTTCGCGCCGGAGATCCTGCGCCGGGTCCGGCTGGTCGATCCGACCAAGACCAAGCAATTGCGTAAGGCGCTCGACGACCTGTCCGAAGAAGGCGTGATCCAGGTCTTCTACCCCGAGATCGGCGCCCAATGGATCGTCGGCGTGGTCGGGCAATTGCAGCTGGAGGTGCTGATCTCGCGCCTGTCCGCCGAATATAAGGTGGAGGCCGAGCTGGAGGCCGCGCCCTTCGATACGGCGCGGTGGCTCAAAGGGACCGAAGCGGACCTGAGAAGCTTCGAGGAGTTCAACCGAGCCAATATGGCGCGCGATCGAGACGGCGACATGGTCTTCCTCGCCAGGTCCGCCTGGGACGTGAATTATCAGCAGGAAAAGAACCCCGAACTGGCCTTCTCTGCAACCAAGGAACGCTGACGCTTGCGGGAAGCGCTACTTGTGCCCATTGGATAGTCCATGACCTACGCTGGACCGACATCGCACAGCTTCATTTCCCAGCGCCTGCGCCTGCACTATGTCGACTGGGGCAATCACGACAAGCCGCCGCTGCTGCTGGTTCATGGCGGTCGCGATCATTGCCGCAGCTGGGACTGGACTGCCGAGGCCTTGCGCGATGACTGGCATGTGATCGCCTTTGACCATCGGGGCCACGGCGACAGCGAGTGGGTGAACGACGGCACCTACCAGGCATCTGACATGGTCTATGACGTCGCGCAGCTGGTGCATCAGCTCGACCTGGCGCCGGTGACGATCGTCTCGCATTCGATGGGTGGCAATGTCAGCCTGCGCTACGCAGGCGTGTACCCGGAACAGGTCCGCAAGCTGGTCGCGATCGAGGGGCTGGGGATGTCGCCTCCGGCACTTGAGGAGTATTTGGCTGCACCCTATCCAAAACGCGTTCGGGACTGGGTCGAGAAGAAGCGCGGCGCGGCCGCGCGCCAGCCGCGCCGTTACGCCACCTTGGAAGGCGCCATCGAGCGCATGCACGAGACCAATCGCTTCCTCTCACGAGAACAGGCGACTCACCTCACGCTTCATGGTGTGAACCGCAACGAGGACGGCACCTTCAGCTGGAAGTTCGACCCCTATCTGCACGTGTGGCCCGCCGATCAGACCTCTGCCGAAGACGAGGAGCAATCATGGGCGTCGATCACTTGCCCCACGCTGCTACTTTATGGCGCACAGAGCTGGGCTTCTGATCCGTCGAAGGATGGACGCGCCCGGCATTTCCGGGATGCGCAGGTCATTGTCGTGGAGGAAGCAGGTCATTGGCTTCACCATGACCAATATCCTACCTTCATGCGTCTTTTGCGGGAGTTCCTCTGATGGCCGACTTCACCGATACGCTCAGTGAAAAGCACATGGCGATGATTGCCGCGCAGCCGGTGTTCTTCGTGGCTACGTCCGCTGCGGGGGCGCGCATAAACCTCTCGCCCAAGGGCTATGATGCATTCCGGGTGCTGGCCCCCGACAGGGTCGGCTATCTCGACCTTGGCGGTTCGGGAAACGAGACCAACGCCCACCTGCTGGCTGACGATGACGGCAAGGGGGGGCGCATCACGATCATGTTCTGCAATTTTCAGCAACCTGCGCTGATCCTGCGAATATACGGGCGCGGTAAAGCGGTCCTGCCGTCGCACGATGAATGGGACGCGCTGGCCGGGCATTTCACCCTGCTTCCCGGCACCAGGCAAATTTTCGATATCGCGGTGCAGAGCGTCCAGACCTCGTGCGGCTGGGGCGTGCCGGTGATGGAGCTGGAGGCCGAGCGTCAGACACTGGTCAAATATCACGCACAGGCAGACCCGGAAGAGTGGGCCAGCAAATACGCGGCCCGAACCACCAGTATCGACGGCCTGCCTGCGCTTCCGACCGACCGCTACATCGCCGGGACGTGAATAGACCCGAAGACTGATGGGATTCACCTTCGCCAGCTACAATATCCATAAAGGTGTCGGCCTCGATCGCCGCCGCGATCCGGAACGAATCCTCACGGTCATCGACGAACTTAAGGCCGATGTCGTGGTGCTGCAGGAGGTCGACCGACGTTTCGGCGCGCGCGAGACCGCGCTTCCCCGCCAGATGCTGGAAGAGGCTCATTGGCAGATTGCCCCCATCGCCCGTCGCCCCTTAAGCATCGGCTGGCACGGAAATGCCGTGCTGGTGCGCCGCGATTGGGCCTTGCTTCAGTCCGCGCGGATTGACCTTCCGGTGCTCGAACCGCGCGGCGCGGTCAGCGTCGATGTGGAGGCGCCGTGCGGCACGCGCGTGCAGGTCGCGGGGATGCATCTCGACCTGTCGGGATTTCGCCGTCGCCATCAGGTCGAGGCATTGTGCACCGCACTCGGTCGTCCTGCTTTGCCCACGATCATGATGGGCGACCTGAACGAATGGTCGCTCGAAAAGGGCGCGCTCGCCGCCTTTGACGATCACTGGCGCATCGTCACGCCGGGGCCGAGCTATCCCAGCCGCCGCCCTGTGGCGCGGCTCGACCGGGCGATCTTCTCGGAGCACTGGACATTGATAGAAGCCGAAGTGCATCACAGCGCGCTGGCGGCGAGGGCGTCGGACCACCTGCCGATCCGTGCTGTGTTCGAACTCGACGCCTGTTCCGCTTAACATCGGGTGCTGAGCCGGTCCGACCGGCCTTTCAATCGCAACCCGATGTCATGCATCGAACGCATGCCATGTTGCGCCTCGCTGAAGAACGTGCATACCAAGAGATGTCAGGATTAACCTGTCGAAGAGGGAGGGGGCCATGAAGCTTATTATTGCCGTCATTAAGCCGTTCAAGCTGGATGAGGTGCGCGAGGCGCTCGGGGCCATTGGGGTCGCGGGTATGACCGTGACCGAGGTCAAGGGCTATGGCCGACAGAAGGGGCAGACCGAAATCTATCGTGGCGCCGAATACGCCGTAAACATGCTCCCGAAGGTGAAGCTCGAGATCGTCGCCAGCAACGAGCTGGCGGCCAAGGTCGTCGAAACCATCCAGCAGGCTGCCAACACCGAAAGCATCGGCGACGGCAAGATCTTCGTGCTCGATGTGGCGTCCGTAACGCGGATCCGCACAGGCGAAACCGACGAGGCTGCGCTGTAATTCGCATGACAAACAGGGGATCGACAATGATCAAGAAACTCCTTTGCGGCGCGCTCACGACCGGTGCGACCGTGTTTATGTCTACCGCCGCTTTCGCGCAGGATGCCGCCGAAGCGGCGCCCGCTGTCGCCAATCCGGGCAACAACGCCTGGATGATGACCGCGACAATTCTCGTCCTGATGATGATTCTGCCGGGCCTGGCCCTTTTCTATGGCGGTCTCACCCGGTCCAAGAACATGCTGTCCACCATGACGCAAATCGGCGCCACCGCGGCGCTGGCCATGCTGGTCTGGATCATGTGGGGCTATTCGATGGCCTTCGGGCCGGAGGCCGTTGGCGGTCTTGAAGCTTTCGTCTCGACCGGCGCCTATTTCCTCTCCTCGGTCACGCCGGATTCCACCGCTGCGACTTTCTCGGACGAGGTGATCAGTGAATATGTCTTCGTCAGCTTCCAGATGACCTTCGCGGCGATTACCGCCGCGCTGGTGCTGGGTGCGACGGCAGAGCGGATGAAGTTTTCCGCGACCATGCTGTTCACGGTTCTGTGGCTGACCGTGGTCTATTTCCCGATCGCGCATATGGTCTGGGCCGGTGGCGGCCTGCTGTTCGAAGCCGGCGCGCTGGACTTTGCCGGGGGCACCGTCGTGCATATCAATGCGGGCGTCTCCGGGCTGGTGCTGGCCTATCTGCTGGGCAAGCGCGAAGGCTATCCGTCGGAAATCGATCCGCCGCACTCGATGGTCATGACCATGATCGGCACAGGCCTGCTGTGGGTCGGCTGGTTTGGTTTCAATGCCGGGTCGGAACTCGAAGCCGATGGCTTTGCCGGTCTCGCCATGATCAACACCTTCGTCGCAACCGCTGCGGGTGGTCTGACCTGGATGGTGGTGGAGAAGATTGCCGGCCACAAGGGTTCGGCACTTGGCTTCTGTTCGGGCATCATTGCCGGCCTGGTTGCCGTTACGCCTGCCGCGGGCAATTCTGGCCCGTTCGGTGCAGTGGTCCTTGGCATTGTTTCCTCGGTCGTCTGCTACTTCTGCGTTGCCAAGCTGAAGCCCGCCCTGGGTTATGACGATTCGCTGGATGCTTTCGGTATCCACGGCATCGGCGGCATCGTCGGCGCCATCGGCACCGGCTTCGTCAACACGCTGTGGGGCGGTCCGGGCAACGGATCGGCCGGCAGCGTGATGGAGCAGGTCGGCATTCAGATCTATGCGGTGGCCGTGGCGATTGCCTGGGCTGCGATCGGAACTCTGATCGTTGGCCTCATCGTCAAGTACACGATTGGCCTGCGCGTCAGTGCCGAGGCAGAGAAGGAAGGCCTCGACATCGCCGAGCACGGCGAACGCGCCTATAACTGACGTTGCCTATGGGCCGGCTTGTCATGAGCCGGCCTGCAGCGAGGCTTCTTCTACAGGAGCGGAAATCGGGCCGGGGCTTCATGCTCCGGCCCTTTTTCGTGGGCCGCGCCAGCAAGGCGCCACCCACTACGTCAAATATACAATGCCCATAAAATGGGCAGCATGCCTGTTTTGTGTGCTGCGGTGCCGCGATGGCGGACGGATTCAATGGTAAACGCAAGGTAAACGGCCCCTGCAGGCAATTGGCACGGCCCTTGCTTGGATTGCCCATGGCCGAGGATCGCTCGGCAAAGCAACAGGGGTCAGTGATGAAATTCATCATCGCCATAATCAAACCGTTCAAGCTCGACGAGGTGCGCGAAGCACTCGGCGCGCTGGGCGTCGCGGGCATGACAGTGTCCGAAGTCAAGGGCTTCGGCCGGCAGAAGGGGCAGACCGAGATTTATCGCGGGGCCGAATATTCGGTGAACATGCTGCCCAAGGTTAAGCTGGAAATTGCGGTCAGTGACGAACTCATGCCGCAGGTCGTGGAGACCATCCAGCAGACCGCCAGCACGGAAAGCATCGGCGACGGCAAGATCTTCGTACTCGATCTCGCCTCGACCACGCGCATCCGCACCGGTGAAACCGACGAAACCGCGCTTTGAGCCAGGGGGTTCTCTCGATGAAAAACATTCTCAAATTTGGCGTGCCGGCGATTGCCGCGCTCGCCCTTGCCGAGCCAGCGCTCGCGCAAGATGTTGCGGCTGATGCTGTCAGCCCCGGCACCGCCTATATCTTCAACACGCTGCTGTTCCTGATCGGCGGCTTCCTGGTCATGTGGATGGCGGCTGGTTTCGCCATGCTCGAAGCGGGCCTCGTGCGCGCCAAGAACACTTCGACCCAGTGCCTCAAGAATATCGGCCTCTACTCGATTGCCGGTCTGATGTTCTGGGTGATCGGCTACAACATTGCCTATCCCGGTTTCGGCGAGGACAGCATGGGTCTGTTCGGCATGGCCGGCACGATCTATCCGATGCAGGAGGTTGGCGGTGCCGACACCGATACCGGTTATTCGGTGGCGTCGGACTGGTTCTTCCAGATGGTCTTCTGCGCCACCACGGCCTCGATCGTTTCGGGAACGCTGGCTGAACGCATCAAGATCGTTCCGTTCTTCATCTTCGTCACCGTGCTGACTGCCGTGATCTATCCGGTCGTGGTGAGCTGGGAATGGGGCGGTGGCTACCTTGACTCGGTCTGGGGCTTCTCCGACTTCGCTGGTTCGACCCTCGTCCACTCGACGGGTGGCTGGGCTGCTCTGGTCGGTGCACTGATCCTCGGCCCCCGTCTCGGCCGTTATGTCGACGGCAAGCTCGTCGTCTTCCCCGGCACGAACATTCCGCTGGCGACCCTGGGTACCTTTATCCTGTGGCTCGGCTGGTTCGGCTTCAACGGCGCCTCGCAGCTTGCGATGGGCACCGTTGGCGACGTGTCGGACGTGTCGAAGATCTTCGTCAACACCAACATGGCGGCTTGTGCCGGCGTGGTTGTCGCGATCATCGCCACGCAGCTGCGTTACAAGAAGGCCGACGTGACCATGGCGCTTAACGGCGCGCTGGCTGGCCTGGTTGCCATCACTGCAGAGCCGCTTGCGCCCAGCGTGGGCCATGCGATCATCATCGGCGGTATCGGCGGGCTTCTGCCGGTCATCTTCGTTCCGATCCTCGACAAGCTGAAGATCGACGACGTGGTCGGCGCCATTCCGGTGCACCTCGTGGCTGGCATCTGGGGTACGCTGATCGTGCCGTGGACCGGTGACGCGACCTTCGTTGGCCAGCTGGTCGGCGTGCTGCTGACGATGGTCTGGGTGTGTGTCGCTTCGGCAGTCGTCTGGTTCATCCTCAAGGCGGTCATGGGCCTGCGCCCTTCCGCAGAGGTCGAAATGGACGGTCTCGACATGCACGAGACTGGCATCGAAGCCTATCCGGACTTCACCAAGCACGCAGCCTGACTGCGTCTACCGGTTTGGCGGGGGAGAGGCCTCTCTCCTCTCTCTCCCCCGCCTCCAGTTGTTCCTCCTGCGAACAACACCTCAAGAGGTCGGCGCCAGGTGCGTCGGCCTCTTTTTCTTTGTCGGGATGGCAGATCACTTCGTGGGCCATGACCGTTGTGACCGGGTAAGTGGAACTGGCGAACAGGCCACAGAAATGCGCGAACGAATTGTGCTATTTCGGCAACACACAGGGCCCATCCCCGAAGAATCTGCGTTGCGAGTGCGAAAAATCGCGGAGATTTAGGAACTTTGCACGAATTTGGGCTTTCGGGAGGGTGTCGGCAGTCGCCGTTTGCGCGGCCTAGCGGTGGCGGCCAACACTTAGGACTGTTGCCTGACAATGCCGCTGCAAGTACGACTGGTATCGAAGGTTCGAGGAGGAAACTCGTTATGAAGAAATTTGCACTCAGTCTTGGCGTTGCCGCGACTGCCATTGCCGCACCGGCCATGGCGCGGGACGGACAAGGCTATTTCGGGGCCGATGTCGGTGCCGTCTTCCCAGACGATACCGATGTTGCGATCGCGGGCGTCGAAGACGCGATGATCGTCGATCAGGATATCGGTTGGGAACTCGGAGCCGTGCTGGGTTACGATTTCGGTATCATCCGGACCGAACTTGAAGGCTCTTACAAAGAGTTCAACCCGAAGGAGACCGATGAGTTCGGCTTCCTCTACGAAGCCAACGGCGAAACGCGCCTGACCTCGATCATGGCCAATGCCCTGCTCGATTTCGGCGGCAATGACGGCGTGGGCTTTTCGGTCGGTGGCGGCTTTGGTCGCACCTGGATGGGTGGAAACCTGACCGACAACGACGGTTTCGCCAGCTTTGTTCACTGGGCAGATGATACGTCGGACGAAGCCTGGGCGTGGCAGGGCATCGCTGCGCTTCGCATCCCAGCGTCTGAGAACATCGACCTTGGCGTGAAGTACAAGTATTTCCAGACCGAAGACTTCGAGATTACGGACGCGCTTGGTGGTGACACCAACGAATTCAAAATCACCACGCATTCGGCGCTGGTCAGCCTGATCTACAATTTCGGTGGTGCCGAGGCTCCGCCTCCGCCGCCTCCGCCTCCTCCGCCGCCGCCTCCCCCGCCGCCTCCGCCGCCTCCCCCACCTCCGCCTCCGGCTGCGGTCTGCAACGAGGGCCCGTACATCGTGTTCTTCGAGTGGGATAAGTCGGACATCACGCCCGAGGCGGCCACAGTGCTCAACTCCGCGATCACGGCCTATGGCGATTGCGGCTCGGCCGAGATCATGCTTGCCGGTCACACCGACCGTTCTGGCTCGGTCAGCTACAATATGGGTCTGGCAGAACGCCGCAACGAAAGCGTCGAGGGCTACCTCACGCAGCGTGGCGTTCCCGAAGGGCTGATCTCGAGCGAAGCTTTCGGCGAGAGCGTGCCGCGTGTTGCCACTGCCGACGGTGTGCGTGAACCGCAGAACCGCCGCGTGGAAATCACCTACGGACCCGGCTCGGGCAACTAAGTCTGCTTACTTGAGCCAGCCCGCGAGGCTGAAATGAAAAGGGCCGGGGGGAAACTCCCGGCCCTGTTTCTATGGGTCGTTTGAAGTGCGAGGCTGCGGAAGCCGCCAAGCCAGTTGCTGCGGACCCTTGGTGGATGGGGTTGTGCTGTCTTAGTCCGGTTGGCGTGCAGACAGCTGATCGAGGAGTAGGCGCACGGGGGCAAGGTCATAGCCGGCCTTGGCGGCGCTGGCCGAAAGTCCCTCCGGCGACGAACCCTGGCTCGCCATCGCCAGCGACCAGAGCAGCGTCGAACGCGTGCCTGACCGACAGAATGCCAGCACCGGCCCCTCTGCCTGGTCGAGTGCTTTGGTCATCGCCTCGACCTGCACTTCATTGAAACCGCCAGGGCTAACCGGGATGGCATGATAGGCGAGCCCAGCCGAAGCGGCTGCGTCCTCGATGGACGTCCCGCTCGGCTGGTCCTCGGCCTCACCTTCTGGGCGATTGTTGATTATCATGGCTATACCGCGCGAGGCGGCATCGGCGACATCTTCAGGCGTGATCTGCGGGCTTGCCCAGAAATCATCGGTCAACTGCCGGAATTCGCTCATGCACCGGTATCCTTCGGTTTGCGCTTCGTGCGGTCGCGTTTGACCATGTTAAGCAGCTCCACCCCGACCGAGAAGCCCATTGCCGCATAGATGTAGCCCTTCGGCACGTGAAACCCGAAGCCGTCGGCAACCAGCACGAGGCCGATCATCACGAGGAAGGAAAGCGCGAGCATAACCAATGTCGGGTTGTGCTCGATGAACTTGGCCAGCGGATCGGCGGCAACGAGCATGATCCCCACCGTGATAACGACTGCCGTGACCATGATCGGAATTTCGTCGGTCATGCCGACGGCCGTCAGGATCGAATCGATCGAGAAAACCATGTCGAGAAGGATGATCTGAACGATGACCGAGCCGAAAGTAACTGCAACCGGCCCTGCCTGATTCTTGTTGAGTATGGCCTCCGACTGGTCTGCGGGGTCCATATTGTGATGGATTTCCTTGGTGGCTTTCCACAGCAGGAACAGCCCACCGGCCAGGAGGATCAGATCACGACCCGAAAAAGCAGTTTCGAAGCTTGGCTCGCCATGTTCGCCTGGGGCCCCGGCAATTCCGAGATCGAAAAGCGGGGTCTGCAAGGTCACCAGCCAGCCGATGAGCATGAGCAGGCCGATCCGCATGACCAAGGCCAGTATCAGCCCGATTCTGCGGGCTTTTTGCTGCTGCTCTGCGGGGAGCTTGTTCGACAGGATGGCGATGAAAACGAGGTTGTCGATCCCCAGCACCACCTCCAGGATAACGAGCGTAAGAAGCGCCAGCCAGGCGCCAGGATCAGAGAGAAGGGCGATCAGGTCCATAAGCTGCTTCTCGCCGAACCCACGGTCCAATTCAAGCGCGTTGGTCGGGCAGGCCGGGCAAATCTGTCGGACCCTGCCACGGTCTCGCCTTAAATTGTTCGCTTCCGGATTATTTATGCGATATATGCCGGCACCTGAAGTGACGGGGCAGGTCCATCGCTTCCTCCCAGCGGCTATCGTCCGTTCGTGCGGGAGAGGTGCAAGGGCGAAGCATACGAAGGTTAATACGTTACATGGGTTACGATAGAGGACGTCGCGGGCGGGGACGCGACAAGCGCGACGGTATCGGCGAAGACAACTACGATCCGTTCGGTGACAGCGGACCTCCGCCTGCGGGCGGTGACCGTTTCGGCGGTGGTGGTGGTGATCGCTTCGGCGGTGGCGGCGGTGACCGTTTTGGTGGCGGTGGCGGCGATCGCTTCGGCGGCGGTGGCGGCGGCTTCAGTGGCGGCCAGCGCGGCGGCGGTGGCTTCAGCGGCGGTTCGCGCGGCGGCGGTGGCGGTGGAATGCCTGCCCAGGTCGTCGGCACCGGTCAGGGCAAAGTCAAATTCTTCAACGGCCAAAAGGGGTTCGGTTTCATCCAGCGCGATGAAGGCGGAGAAGATGTATTCGTCCATATCAGCCAGGTGGAGCGTGCGGGCCTGCAAGGCCTCGCCGAAGGGCAAGAACTGCAATTCAACCTGGTCGATCGCGGGGGCAAGGTTTCTGCGGCCGATCTGCAGGTTGTAGGCGATGTCATCCCTGTTGCTGAAACGCGTGCACCGCAGCGTGAGCTGACCGGTGAAAAGGCCGTGGGCACGGTGAAGTTCTTCAATTCCATGAAGGGCTTCGGCTTCATCACCCGAGACGACGGCAAGGAAGACGCTTTCGTGCATATCAGCGCGGTGGAGCGGGCCGGGCTGCCGGGTATCGAGGAAGGCGATCGCCTCGAATTCGACCTGGAGGTCGACCGACGAGGCAAGTTTTCAGCCGTCAACCTCATGCCGGTCCAGAGCTGACCGGCACCGGAAAGGGTTCAGGGCGGCTGTAATTGACCAGCCGCCGCACCCGCCATAAAGCAAGGGACAAGCGGCGGCCTGGTGCCGCCGTTTTTCGTTTTGTTTCTCACTCAGAGGATCTGTCGGATGTCGATTTCCCCGCTAATGCCGGTCTATCCGCGTTGCGATGTCCGCCCGGTGCGCGGCGAGCACTGCCATCTCATTTCCGAAGACGGTACGCGCTATCTCGACTTTGCAGCCGGAATCGCGGTCAATGCACTGGGACATTCGCATCCCGGCCTGATCGGCGCGATTCAGCGGCAGGCCGAGACGCTGATGCACGTTTCCAACCTTTATGGAAGCCCGCAGGGCGAGGCCGTGGCGCAACGCCTGGTGGACCTGACCTTTGCCGACACGGTATTCTTCACCAATTCTGGCGCCGAGGCGGTCGAGGCAGCGATCAAGACCGCGCGCGCCTACCACCAGTCGCAAGGCGTGCAGGAGCGTTTCGAACTGATCACCTTCAACAATGCCTTCCACGGGCGCACGATGGCGACGATCAGCGCCTCCGACCAGGTCAAGATGCACAAGGGGTTTGAACCGCTCCTGCCGGGGTTCAGCTATGTCGGCTTCAATGACCTTGCGGGTGCCGAGGCAGCCATTGGCCCGAACACGGCGGGCTTTCTGCTGGAGCCGGTGCAGGGCGAGGGTGGCATCCGCGTTGCGACCGAGGAATTTATCAAGGGATTGCGTGCACTGGCAGACAAGCACGGCATCCTGCTTGTGCTCGACGAGGTCCAGTCCGGCATTGGCCGCACGGGGACGTTCCTCGCGCATGAGCATTTTGGAGTAACGCCCGACATCGTGGCTATCGCCAAGGGGATCGGCGGCGGCTTCCCGCTCGGCGCCTGCCTCGCCACTGAAGATGCTGCGCGCGGCATGACCTTCGGGACGCATGGTTCGACCTATGGCGGCAACCCGCTTGCCATGGCCGCCGGTTCCGCAGTGCTCGACGTGATTGGCGAAGAGGCTTTCCTGGCCGAGGTAAAGGCCAAGGGTGACCGGCTTTGCGCGAGGCTCGAACAGTTCATCGGCAATTATCCCGATCTGTTCGAGGAGGTCCGCGGCCTGGGTCTCATGCTGGGCCTCAAGATGCGGGCCGAGCCACGCGGGTTCATGCTGCACCTGAGAGAGAACCATCAATTGCTGACCGTTTCGTCGGGCGACAACACTTTGCGGTTGCTGCCGCCGCTGGTAATTGGCGATGCCGAGATCGACGAATTCTTTGAGAAGCTGTCGGCCGGCGCGGCAGATTACCAACCGGAGGCCGCATGATAGCTGGGCGCAATTTCCTCGACCTGTCCGATGCTGGTGGCGATGCCGTCGCGGCCATGCTCACCGAAGCGCTCGACCGCAAGAAGGCCCGCGCTGGCCTGCCCAGGGGCGCTCCGGATGCCGATGCGCCTCTTGCCGGGAACGTACTGGCGATGGTGTTCGAGAAGAGTTCGACCCGTACACGCGTCAGTTTCGACATGGCGATGCGCCAGCTCGGCGGGTCGGCGCTGATCCTCGACGCCGGGACGACGCAACTTGGGCGCGGGGAAAGCGTCGCCGACACGGCGCGTGTGCTGGGGCGCATGGCCGACGCGATCATGGTGCGCACCGATGATCACGCCAAGATCGAGGAAATGGCGAACCATGCTGGCGTTCCGGTGATTAACGGCCTCACCGACCGTTCGCATCCCTGCCAGATCGTCGCCGACCTGCTGACGATCATCGAGAGTGGCAAGGCGTTGCCCGGTCTCGAGCTCGCGTGGCTGGGCGACGGCAACAATGTGCTGCATTCGATCCTCGAGGCTGCGGGTCTGATGAAGTTCAACGTTCGCGTGGGCACGCCAAGTGGTTACGAACCGGAGGCGGAATTCGTGGAGATGGCGCGCGAGGGTGGCGCCAGGGTGACCCTGACGAACGATCCGGTCGCGGCTGTTGGGGGTGCGGATATCGTGGTCACTGACACCTGGGTGTCGATGGGCCAGGATCATGCCGAGGAAAAGCTCGCGGCCATGGCGCCCTTTCAGGCGAACGAAGCGCTGATGGCATGTGCGGCTTCGGATGCGCGTTTCCTGCATTGCCTGCCCGCCCATGTCGGCGACGAGGTCAGCAAGGGCGTCTTCGAAGGGCCGCAATCCATGGTCTTTGACGAGGCCGAAAACCGCCTTCATGCGCAGAAGAGCGTTCTGCTCTGGTGTTTCGGGCTGCTCTGAGCTGCGCAACGGGCGCCGGGAAAGCCCGCGTCTTCAATCTTCCGCGCAAGGCCCCATATCGTCGCAATGTCCAAAGACGATCCGACACCTGAGACCACTGGTTTTGACCAATTACTTGGCTTCACCATTCCCGAACGCAATTGCCGCGGACGAATAGTTCGGCTTGGGCCGGTGCTGAGCAAGATACTTGCGGCGCATGATTACCCGGTCGTGCTGAAGATCCTTCTGGCCGAGGCGCTGACGGTGACAAGCCTGATGGGCAGCCTTCTGAAGAATTCAGGCGACCAGCTCACCATGCAGGCGCAGACGGGGGATGGCGTGGTCTCGCTGCTGGTCTGCGACTATCGCGATGGCGAGATTCGCGGATATGTCCAGTATGACGAGGACGGGTTCGATGCGCTGGGCGCCGAGCCAGGTCTGGAGGCGCTGTTCGGCAAGGGACACCTGGCGATCACCTTCGACATCGCCGCGACAGGCCAGCGTTATCAGGGGATCGTTCCGCTCGAAGGCGAATCATTGTCGCGCGCGCTGGAGAGCTATTTCATGCAAAGCGAGCAGGTGCCGACGCTGATCCGCACCGGCATCTCGCTGAGTCCTGACGGTGAGGTGGCAGCTGGCCTGCTGGTCCAGCATCTTGCCGATGGCGAGGATGGTCGTGAGCGCCTGCATGTCCGGCTCGACCATCCCGACTGGGAACATGTCTCCATTATGTCCGGCAGCATGACCGGAGAGGAGCTGGTCGACGTTTCGCTGCCGCTTGAGACACTCGTTTGGCGGCTGTTTCACGAGGAAACGGAGGTGCGGACAGCGCTGCTGGCGTCGCTTTCGCGCGGTTGCCGCTGCAGCGAACTTCATTTCGCCAAGGTTCTGGCGAAGTTTCCGAAGGAGGATCGGCGCGAAATGGCAGATGAAAACGGGATCATTCGCGTCGACTGCGCATTTTGCTCAAAGGAATTTCCAATCCAGGATTGACTGGTTGTCTAAACACTTCGTCGCTGCTGAGGTGCAATCCGTCGTTCATCTATGTTATGCTATAATTTGAACCATGAAACGCCGGTTTAATCTTTCGTGCCTGCGAGGCGCCGCTTTGCCGCAACGTATTGCGCGGCTCGCCATGCGATGGCTGACGCCGGTTCTGGCTATATCCGCGCTAGGCTATCCCGTAGCCGCGCAGGCCCCTGAGCTCGGCATGCTGGGTGAACTTGCGAAGGGCGGCTGGGAATTGCGGTTGCGATCGGACAATTCGCGGCAGAAAATCTGCGTTCGGAGCGGTCGCGAGTTTCTCCAGCTGCGGCATAAGCAATCCGGGTGCGAGCGATTCGTGGTGGAGGATGGCGCCAATACCGTCACGGTGCAGTACACCTGCCGGGGCGATGGCTATGGCCGCACCACTGTCCGGCGCGAGAATGATCGGCTGGTTCAGGTCCGAAGCCAGGGCATACAGGGCGGCGCACCTTTCACGATAGATGCGGAGGCTCGCCACACGGGCGCCTGCTGAAGGTTCCAGATCATGCGCGAGAGGCTTGCTCCAGACTTTGGCGCCGCCTAGCGAGAGCTTATGGACACTATTTCTCGCGAAGCCGTCGTGCTGCTTTCCGGCGGCCTCGATTCGATGGTCGCTGCGGGGCTTGCCGCTGAGCAGGGTTTCTCCATCGCCGCGCTCACTATCGACTATAACCAGCGCCACAGGCGCGAGATTGATGCTGCAAGGGCCATTGCCGAAAATCTTGGAGCGGTGCGCCATGTCGTCCTGCCGCTGGACCTGAGCCTTTTCGGGGGCTCGGCGCTTACCGCCGATATTGCCGTTCCCAAAGGGGGCGTGGAGCCCGGCATTCCGGTAACCTACGTGCCGGGCCGCAACCTCGTTTTCCTGTCGCTGGCGCTCGCCTGGGCGGAGGCCATCGGATCGCGCGACCTGTTCATCGGTGTCAACGCGCTCGATTATTCGGGCTATCCCGATTGTCGGCCAGAATTCGTCGCCAGCTTCGTCGAAACGGCTCGCCTTGCAACCAGGGAAGGCGTCTCGGGCGATGGATTCGCGGTGCATGCGCCGCTTCAGTTCTGGGAGAAATCGCGGATTGCTTCGGAGGCTGTGCGGTTGGAGCTTGATCCGGCGATGAGCTGGTCATGCTATGACCCTACGTCCGACGGGCGAGCCTGCGGGCTGTGCGATTCTTGTCGCTTGCGCCGGAAAGGCTTTGCCGAGGCAGGGCTTACGGACCCAACCGTTTACACTGACAGCCCTGACGACGGCAATTGATGCAGGCGAATCTGGTGCAGCCCTGGTCAGGTCGCGCTTGCTTAGCGTTCCTGAAGGACACCGCAGGCGACCCTCGACCCGGCACTGCCGGTGGGATCGGTGCGGTAATCATCGGGGCCCGAATGCACTATGATTGCTGTCCCATCGGCATCGAAAAGCCACGCGCGAACTTCGGCCTCGGTTCCAGGCAGCGAGGCGCTGACCGTTCCGACGCGCTCCGGACCTATCTCGACATTGGGAAGGTCGCCCAGGTGCGACCCCGCCGGGTTGAGCTTGCCATGTTCGCGGCCCATGGGATTCAGGTGCCCGCCGGCAGAGGTGTAGTCACTCGCCGCGCATGAACCGATTTGGTGGAGGTGGACCGCATGGGTGCCTTGCGAGACGCCGGATAGAGCTATCGATACCGAAGCGCCGCTCGGACCGTAGATAATTGTTCCGATCCCCACGTCGCGGCCGTCGGAGTTGATCGCAGCCGTGCCAATGACATCGGGCGTGGCCTCGTCGATGGTCTGGCAGCCTGCCAGTGCTGTCGCAGAAAGGGCGATGGCGGTAACGGCGATTCCTCGCATTCACGGTCTCCTATTCAGGTTTGAATGGACAACGAGCATGGAACCGGTTGGCTCCCGTCATGCCTGAGGCAAGATACCATTGGCAATGAGAGCAGTGATCAGTCCCTCGATCGCAGTCCGAGCCTCGGCGTCTATCACGCTTCCCCCGGTTGGCGAAACGACCGCCGCCGCTTCCTGCCAACCGCCCAGATAGAACCGCGATTGTCCGGAGGAGAGGTCCAACACGCGTAAGCCGTCGCGCGGCTCAACAAAGAGCCATGCGCCTGCTTCGAAGCAAGCCATTTGCCCCTCGAGCCCCGACCAGTCTCCGGTTGGAGCGTTTCCAACGAGCCATGTCTCGCCTTCGGCGGGGGCGGCAGGGGGATCATTGGCCTCTCCTTCAATTGCGGGATGGAGCAGGCAATCCATGATCGCATGGGCTTCGTTGACGTAAAATTCCTTCTGCGCCTGCGCTGCAAAAGGCGTAGGCCCAGGGCGAGGTGAAGCTGCGCGCCAAAGGCACGCGACCGTCCGCCCCGCCTTTGAAGGCGGAACGTAAGGAGTCGATGAAGGACATAAGGATACCCCGTTACAGGATTAAACTTCGAGCACGCGCGGCCTACCGCGCTTACCCAGCATCAATTCAGTCAGCGCCCAGACCAGCGCGTCGGCACGGTCGGGCGAGCGGCCCGGCCCGCAATAATCTCCGCCCGCCATCAATCCGCACATCTGGTCCTCCAGATGTGCGAACTGGCCGACATGGCGCACCCGCCCGGCCTCGTAGAGCGCTGCGACCGGCTCGGCGCGGGCCACCTTGCCCCGGCTCGCATGGACCAGCCTGATCGGCATCAGGCAGTCGGCGGCGCGCAGCACGCTTTCCACCATGTCGCCGCCCTGGTTCGCCTCGGCCACAACGCGGTCGGCCTTCCACGCCAGCGCCGTAGAGGCCACCGCCCGCGCCCATTTCTCAGGACTGGGCCGCGCCAGCGTGGCATCGGCCAGCACCTTGGCCTCGCCCGCATCGGTGATCCCGGCGACCACGATCCCGCATTCGTCGCCATTGGCGCTGGCGGGCGGATCGACGCCGACCACCACCCGCGCCATCGGGTCCGCGCTCAAGACTTCGCGGCATTGCTCAATCAGCGCGCGGCTCCATAGCGCGCCATCGGTCTCCTCAAGCAATTCGCCGTCCAGCTCCTGCCGCCCCATCGCGGTGCGCCCATAGGCGCGGCGCATGGCGGCCAAAAAGCGCGGAGGAAGGTGCGCGCCATTGTCGAACGTGCTGCCCCGCGTGACCGCGACCTCTTCGCTATCCTCACCCAGCAGGCGCCGCACCAGCGGCACGACGCGCGGCGTGGTGGTGGCGAGCAGGCGCGGGCGTTCGCCCAGACGCAAGCCCATCTGCAAATTGTCCCAGGTCGCCAGTGCGCGGCCGCCGGCATTGTCCCACTTGGCGATCTCGTCGCACCAGCTATGGCTATGCTGGGCACCGCGCAGGCTCTCCGGCTCGGCGGCGGAAAACAATTGCGCGCTGGCCCCGCTTGGCCATGTCAGCCGCTTCAAAGACGGTTCGAACAGCGGGCGGCGATCGGGCGGGGAGCAGGCGAGCACGCCGCTTTCCCCCTCGACCATCACCGCGCGCGCTTCGCCCAAGGACGAGCCGACCAGCGCGATCCGCGCCTGTCCGTCTCGCCGTGCGATATCGCACACCCATTCGGCCCCGGCGCGGGTCTTGCCAAAGCCACGTCCGGCACAGATCAGCCACACGCGCCAGTCGCCCGGCGGGGGCAGCTGCTCCTCCCGCGCCCAGAATGGCCAATGGCGCCTGAGCACCATGCGTTCGGCATCGCTCAACCCGCTGAGAAACCCATGGCGATCATCGTCTTCCAGGCGGGTGAGGAAGCGCCGCCAGTCAGGTGGTTTCATCGTCGCCATCCAGTGCATCTGAGGTCAACGCATCTGGAGCCGCAGCCTTCAGCGCCGCCGCGCGCTGTGTTTCATGGTCGCGCAGCGCCTGGATCTTGGCGTCGAGCGAGGCGAGCACGTCCTCCTCGCTGGCCTCGCTCTGCCGCGCCTTTTCGCGCGCCACGCTTTCGCGGTGCAGCGCCAGCAGTCGCAGCGCATTGGCGATGTCGAACTTGTTGTCGTCCTTGCCCGTACCCACGCGCAGCCGGTGGAGCGTTTCCATTTCGAGGTGTTGGTACCCTTCGACCAGCGCCTCGGCCCACTGGCGGGCAAATTCCGGCTCCTCACGTCGCACCTTGTAGGCGCGCGAGGGGTTGGCGCCGGAAATGCGGGCCGCGGCGCTCACATTTGAGGTCTCGGCCAGTGTGTCGAGAAACAGGCCGCGCCAATGGCGGTCGAGGTTGTCCTTTTCGCCGGTCTTCTGTTCCGGCCTGAGCTTGGTTCGGTTTCGAGGCATTATCGGTCCGCGAGTCCCTGGCTTGCGCTCGTGCCAACGCAAAAGGGCGACCCGCCGGGCCGCCCTCTCGAATCACACTATCGCGATGTTCAGCTTCTCTAGGCGATTATGTCTTTAACAAACCCACGCCTAGAGAGCGTTGAAATTGCGGGATAACCTGCCCTCTAGGCCGATTCCCCGACTATGACCGAATCGGTACAAACAGCGTGACGCTGTAGGGAAGTGGAAAATTATCCAGCTTTCGCGAGCGGCATGTGTTTGCCAGTCCTAATTAGGTCCTTCAGTCTTTCCCATTCGCGCCGAGCGTGCTCCATTGCTCGATCCTTCAGGTAGTCACGGCCATCATAGCCCGCAAAGACAGGGTAATCATTGGTAGACAAAAGCTGGTCAAGCTTCGCGCCTAAGTCCTCCATCGTCATGGACTTGCCACGAAGAGCTTTGCTTTCCGCATACAACAGGAATTGTTCGCAGAGGATATGCAGGACATAGAGTTCGTCCTTTGCAAGATAGTTCTTACCCACCTTTGCTTCAGACAGGGTCGGGAATGTACCTTTGGGCGAAGTTACGCCCATATTGGGCTTGCTGCTGTCAGCTCGGTCGAGAATTAACTCCGAAGCTGTCTTCTCGGTAATGGCGTACAGGAATTTGTCCTGTAACTTTGCGTAGAAGGTGCGGACGACGGGTGAGTTTGCGTCGTAATCGATCGATGCAATCTTGAAGCAGTCTCGAACCGCTTGATAGATCGTGATCTCTTCGCTGCGAAGAGCCCGCACTTGTGCGGCAAGATCGCGTAATGCCTTTGGGTCGGCTGCCAAGCGCGGCTCATTGAGAGCATAGCCCTTAATGAGATAGTTCTTGAGTACACCGTTGGCCCACTTGCGGAAGGCGGCGGCCTTGTCGCCATTGACGCGGTATCCAACGGTAAGAATCACATCGAGATTGTAGTGTTCGATTTCGCGGGAGACCTGCCTGCCACCTTCCAATCGAACTATCCGGAATTTCCGGATAGTTGCTCCTGGCTCAAACTCCCCAGCCCTATAAAGGCCCATGAGTTGTTCGCTGACGGTGCGGACGTCTTTGCCGAACAGTTCGGCCATTTGACGCTGGGTCGCCCACACTGTCTCGTGCCCCCAATCAACGTTAAAGTCGATTGCGGCATTCTCACCATCAAAACGCACCAACTCAAACTCGATCTGTGCCGAAAGGTCATTGGCAGCCTCGCGCTGGCGCTTAACGCGCGCGAGGAACTTCTGAATATCAACTGCGGCTTCGTTCTCGTCGTTACTCATCTTTCACAGCCTTATGCACAGGCTGGCAGATTGGCTTGACCGGACACCCAATTTGAATCATATGGGTTCGTGAACATCGACCGGACGGGCCTGCCAGCCCTCAGGTTAAACCAAAGTCCCGCCATTCCGAACGGATGAGCGGGACTTTGTAGTTTTAGGCTGAGTCGCTTTGGGCGCAAGCAGTCGCGGGCGATTCGGTGGGGATAAGCCGGGAAATTAAGTCCCGGTGTCTCCGTTCTCTGGGTGTTCCTTGGCTTTGACTAGTTTGCCGAGCTTGTCCTTGAAGTGCTTGTCGTCGTCGTCGCACTCAAGCTCGCGCGCAGCGTCCTTGAACTTGTCGAGTTGACTTTTTTCCTTCGATGCAGCCATCACAACCTCCTGATGCACAAGCGCTATATCATATTTTGCGACGAGTCAGATGATAAGGGGCGCTTCTATTCCAACTTCTATGGCGGCATTCTCATTGAGGCGTCGAAGCAACAGGCAATTGAGGCCGAGTTGCAAGCCTGCAAAGATGAATTAAACATTTTCGAAGGTGAAATGAAGTGGGAGCGCATTACCGCCCCCTATGCCGATAAATATATAAAATTTGTTGATGCAATATTTGATATAGTCTCTCGTGGCGACATGAAAATTCGCATCATGTTCACGCAAAATAGAAATAAGCCAGTCTTAGAGGACTATATGATAGGTCATGACTATTTTATGCTATACTATCAGTTCATCAAGCATGCATTCGGTTTGCAATTTGCAGTTCCCGAAAATGGCTCTGCCTCAGCGGCGGTCCTCTTGGATGACGTTCCGCACAATGCGGAGAAGTTCCATCAGTTTAAGAAGTATTTATCCAGCCTGTCTGCATTTCCGAAGTGGACGAGGGCAGGGTTTAGTATCGCATGCGAGGATATTGCAGACGTAAACTCAAAGAATCATAACATTCTCCAGGCTCTAGATGTGGTCTTAGGCGGCATGCAATCGCGGCTGAATGAGAAGCATACCAAGCCCCAACCGCCAGCGCGACGGCGTGGCAAGCGTACGCGAGCGAAGGCCAAAGTCTATGACGCAATCAAGGCGCGGGTTTGGGCGATCTATCCGAACTTTAATGTTGGCGTGAGTACTGCAATTGTAGACGGGCTACACATGCGCTTTGAGCACCCCTACCGTCATTGGGTTTTTGTGCCTTCGAATGCCGAGGTCGATCCGACGCGAACTAAGAAGGCGGTGCTGGGCAAGAAGAGGTGACCCCGCCAGATTCTACAGCAGACCCCACGCAGAGCGTGAGGTTTCAAATCCAGCAGGGTCAAACTAGATATGGGGTGCGAGTCGCCATTACAACACCAATCTGGTGCGTTCCGACTCGCTTTCCCACCGTTTCGTCGTAACTAGCGCCAGCGTGTTTTTCGTCTCGGTTTGAAGCCGGGCAACCAAAGCTGCTCTCCCCTCTTAGGCGATCGCAACAGGTCCCCCATAAGTTAGGCGCTTGCCAACGATGCCCTTAACCGCTTCATGGCTGCGCGCGCGGTCGTCAAAGCCGTTCGCGGTGCGCGTGTTGTAGCGAAATTCGAACTCCGCGAGGTAACGGTGCAGGTGCTGCTCGGCACAGTGCTGGTACACGCCGCGCATACCGCGCTTGAAGATCGAGAATGCGCCTTCAACGGTGTTGGTGTGAATGGTGCGGTCGTTCAGATCGACATAGTTGAAAGCCGCGTGGGTGGTGGTGCCATGCTCGGCAAACTCACGGCCAATCTTGCGGTACATCTTGGCTTCGTCCGTCATCAGGCGGGCTTCGCGGCTGATGTTGTTCAGGACGATAGGGTGGATTTGCGCGGCGGTGCTGCTGTCGATCTTGAACCAACGGCTCTGGCCGCTGTCACGGTCTACCAGTGCCAGAACGCCATGCTTGTGGCCCCAGCCACGGCGGTTGGGAATGTCGCGCTTGTAGCCGTAGTACGTTTCATCAGCCTCAACAGCACCGCCACCTTGGCCGAAGGGCTGAGCAAGATCGCCAGAGCGCATGGCTTCACGAATGCGATGGGCTAGGAACCACGCGCTCTTGTACTGGATTTCGAGAACACGGTGCAACTGGTGGGCGCTGATGCCCTTCTTGCTGGATACGATCAGGTGAACCGCCTGGAGCATTTTGGTAAGGGGAATGCGGGCATGCTCGAACACCGTGCCAACCTTGGCAGTGAACTGCTTGCGGCACTCGCCACACTTCTTGAGGCCGTGGCGCACCTTGCCTTCAGGGTTCTTCTTGCTCGGCTTGGAGCGAACGCCCGACAGGTCATAGACGCGGCCACCATGCACACCGCAATGCGGGCAGGTTACGCCATCAGCCCAGACGATGCTTTCAAGATACTCGAAAGCCTTGGCTTCGTCGTGGAAATGAGGGGAAGAAAGAACCGACACGGTGATATTGCTCCTTGTTGAGCATTATCTAGCACTTAGCCGTGGGTTTGTAAAGTACACAATCGCCCTTCTCTAACCAAAGAGCGTCACGATGTCAATAGAAAAGTGCCAAATAGGTTATATGATTGCACTTGCTGTGACGCGTGGCCTCGCCTAGGCGGCGATGAACGGCAGGTTCAGGATACGACGGGGACATTATGGGCTGGCTGCGCGCGCTCTATAACTGGACAATGGAAAAGGCCGCGCATCGCCATGCAGAGCGCTGGCTGGCATTTTTTGCGTTTATAGAATCGAGCTTTTTTCCAATCCCGCCGCATCCGCTGCTCGGCCTGATGTGCCTGGCGCAGCCGGAAAAAGCGATCCGCTTCGCCCTGATCTGCACGATCTTCTCCGTGCTGGGAGGCGTGCTTGGCTATGCCATCGGCTATTTCGTGTTCGAGGCGGTGGGACAATGGCTGATCGGCGCGATCGGCCTGACCGACGCGCTGCCGACAGTGCAATGCCACGTCGATCGCGACGGGGCCTGGGTCGTGTTCATCGCCGCCTTCACCCCGCTGCCGTTCAAGCTGGCGACGATCGTGGCCGGCTTCCTGCAGATGAATTTCCTCTCGTTCATGATCGCCAGCATCGCCGGACGCGCAGCGATCTTCATGATTGTGGGCGTACTGTTCCAGATCTTCGGAGCACCGATCAAAAGCTTCATCGACAAATATCTGGGCTGGCTGACGATTGTCTTCGTGGTGCTGGTGGGCGCAGGCTTCCTGGCGATCACGCAGCTGGGCGGCGGCCATGATGAGGGGGATAACATCGACCCCTGCGCCAATGTTACCTCGGTCGAGAAGCTGTGAACGCGAAAAGCCGCTGACCCGCCCTGAACTTATTTCGAATATTCTCGAAATATAGCTTGCGAGAATGCGCAAACATTTCGATAGGAATCGAAATGAACGCGAATCAGGTTGTCTCTGCCTTGTCGGCACTCGCTCAGGACCATCGCCTCGCAGCATTCCGGCTGCTGGTTGAGGCAGGCGAGGGGGGTATTGCGGCGGGAAAGATTGCCGAAGCCATCGGCGTCCCAAACTCCTCACTCTCCTTCCATCTGACGCAATTGAGCGAAGCGGGCCTGATCGCACAGCGGCGCAATGGACGCTCGCTCATCTATTCCGCCAATTACGCGGCGATGAGTGCACTGATGACCTACCTCACTGACAATTGCTGCGCCGGAGAGGATTGCGCGGCCCCGGTAAACACAACGATCTGCGAGGTCTGAGATGCGCAACATCCTGTTCCTGTGCACCGCCAATTCGGCCCGTTCGATACTGGCAGAGGCGATCCTGCGCGACGCCGCGCCGGGGCGTTTCGCGGCCCTTTCTGCGGGCAGTCATCCGCGGGGGGAGCCCAACCCGCTCGCCCTCCAATTGCTGACGACGAAAGGCCATTCGACTGAGGATCTGTCTTCGAAAAGCTGGACGAAGTTCACCGGCTTCGATGCGCCGTTCCTGCATGCGGTGATCACCGTGTGCGACAATGCCGCGGGCGAAACGTGCCCGATCTGGCCGGGCCACCCGGTGCAGGCGCATTGGGGCATCCCCGATCCGGCGGGGCAGGGCCATGACGGCGCCTTGGACGACTTCGCGCTTGCATATGACCGGCTGGCCGCCCGGGTCGAGGCGATGCTCACGCTGGACGAGGGCGCCCTCGAACCGAAGGCATGGCGCGACGCCCTGATGGCAATCGGGCGCGAGAGTGAAGGGGCAACCGGCTGATGGCCCTTTTCGAACGATGGCTTTCGTTGTGGGTCGCGCTTGCCATAGGGGCGGGCGTTGCCCTGGGGCTGGTGGCGCCGGGGCCGGTGGCGTCAATGGCAGAGCTGGAGGTGGCCTCGGTCAACCTGGTCGTTGCGGTACTGATCTGGGCGATGATCTATCCGATGATGGTCGGCGTCGACTTCGCCAGCATCCGCGACATCGGCTCGCGGCCCAAGGGGCTGTTGATCACTATTGCGGTAAACTGGCTGATAAAGCCGTTCACCATGGCGGCACTGGCGGTCCTGTTCTTCGACTATCTCTACGCCAATATGATCTCCGGGGAGGAAGCAGACCAGTACATTGCCGGTCTCATCCTGCTTGGCGCGGCGCCCTGTACGGCGATGGTATTCGTATGGTCGCAACTGACCAAGGGTGATCCGGCCTACACTTTGGTGCAGGTCTCGGTGAATGATCTGATCATGATCGTCGCCTTTGCCCCGATCGTTGCCCTGTTGCTGGGCGTGACCGATATTGCGGTGCCGTGGGAGACACTGATCCTCTCGGTGGTGCTTTACGTCGTGATACCGCTGGGGGCAGGCTGGCTGACGCGGCGTGCAATTATTGCCCGGTCGGGTGGTGATGGCGCTGTGGTAGAGACCTTTACGACGAGGCTGAAGCCGTTCTCAATTATCGGCCTGCTGGCGACGGTCGTGCTGCTGTTCGCGTTTCAGGCTGGTACCATTGTCGACAATCCGGTGCTGATCGTGCTGATCGCCATCCCGATCATCATCCAGTCTTACGGCATTTTTGCGATTGCTTACGCCGCTGCATGGGCATGGCGGGTGCCGCACAACATCGCGGCCCCTTGTGCACTGATCGGCACCTCCAACTTCTTCGAACTGGCCGTGGCCGTTGCGATCGGCCTGTTCGGTCTTTCCAGTGGCGCTGCGCTGGCAACGGTAGTGGGTGTGTTGGTGGAGGTTCCGGTGATGCTCTCGCTGGTGGCGCTGGCGAACAGAACGCGCGGCAAATTCGCCGACTAGCTGTGCTCCGATAACCGGCTCAGATGATGCCCACCGTCTTGCCGGCGCGTTCAAACATGCCGAGAATCGTCTCCACCTCTTCCTCGCTATGCTCGGCGCAGAGCGAGCAGCGCAGCAGCGTCATGTTTGCAGGGGTTGCGGGGGGCCTTGCCAGGTTTACGTAAAGGCCCTCGGTCAGCAGCGCCTCCCACATTGCCGCGCCCTTTTCCAGGTCGGGCATGATCACCGCGACGATGGCGCTTTGCGGTTCCTCGGTGCCGAGCGTGAAGCCCAGCGCCTTGAGCCCGCCATGCAGCCGGCGCGAATTCTCCCACAGATGCGCGCGCTTGTCGGAGCCGTGCATGAGCTTGCGGATCGAAGTTGCGGCTGTGGCCACCACGCTGGGCGGCAGGCTGGCGGTGAAGACGTAGGGGCGGCAGACCAACCGCATGATCTCGAACTTCGGATGGTTGGATACGCAAAAGCCGCCAACGGTGCCAACGCTCTTGGAAAAGGTGCCGATGATGAAATCCACGTCATCGAGGCAGCCCTGCGCCTCGGCGACGCCGCGCCCGTTCTCACCGATGAAGCCCATTGAATGCGCTTCATCGACCAGCACCATCGCGCCGTGTTTCTTGGCGACCGCGATCATCTCCTTGAGCGGGGCGATGTCGCCCAGCATCGAATAGACGCCTTCGAGAATGACGAGTTTGCCCGCGCCTTCGGGAATGCGGCGCAGCCGCTTTTCCATCGCCTCGATATCGTTGTGCTTGAAGGGCACGACCTCGGCATTGCCCATAGCGCAGCCGTCCCAGATGCTGGCATGGCTGTCGATGTCCAGGACGATGTAGTCGCCCTTGCCTGCAATGGTTGAGATGATGCCGAGATTGGCCTGGTAGCCGGTCGAGAACACCATGGCGTGGTCCATGGCGTAAAATTCCTTGAGCGCTTCCTCGCACTCCTTGTGACCCTGATATGTGCCATTGAAGACCCGGCTGCCCGTGGTCCCGGAACCGTAATCGTCAAGCGCCTGCTTGCCCGCCTCGATCACGTCGGGATCGAAGGTCATGCCCATATAATTGTATGTGCCCAGCAGGATCGTGTCGCGCCCGTTGCAGATCGCGCGTGTGGGCGAGAGCACGCGCTCCATCACCAGCGAGAACGGGTCTTCCACCCCGCTTGCCAGCAGCGTCTCGCGCATCCTGATAATGTCATCGAACTTGGAGAACAGGTCCTTGTCCTGCTCGCCACCCTCGCGCTCGACGGGCTTGTCGGCCTGGCTGATACCTTCGCTCATCGGGTCAATCGGCCTGAAGTTTGGCGACGGCATCGACGAGCTGGCCGTAACTCTCGATCTCTGCCTGCTGGTTCATGCTGATGATAATGTCGAACTCGTCCTCAATGGCGGCGACGAAATCCATCACCGTGAGGCTGTCGAATTCCAGATCATTCGCAAAGGTCGTCGCGTCCGTTACCTCGATGCCCTTCTTGTTGAAGGGCTCGATCAGCGAGCGGATGCTTGTATCGATTTCGGCGCGGTCCATGCCGGTTGTCCAACTATAGCCGGGGCGGCCATGCCGCTCCCATCAAGGTAGCGCGGCACAAGCGTGTGTTCTGGCCTGTTGTCAAGTTTGCGCGCGATAGTCGGCCGCTGGATGGAGTCGGATCAGCGACGAGCTGTCCGCGCTATTGCCGTGCGGCTCAATGCTCGATCAGGCCTCGCACGGCGGCCATGAATGGTCCGATCGACACCGGCTTGGAGAGATAACCTTCTGCCCCCACATCGCGGATGCGCTGTTCATCACCCTTGCCGGCATAGGCGGTGACGGCCAGCACCGGCACGTCCCCAAGCGCTGCGTCACCTTTCATGCCGGCGATCAGGTCAAGGCCCGAAACATCCTGTAGCTGGATATCCATCACCACCAAATTGGGGAAAAATGCCCGTGCCCGCTCGATCGCGGAATGCCCGTCTGCTACCGATTCGACGTCGAAACCCCCGGCCTGCAAAACGTCGCAGAAAAGCTTCCGGTTCAGATCGTTGTCCTCGACAACCATTATGCGCTTCGTCATGGAGCCCCCCGTCGCCGGCGGTTTCCCGTCAGCGTCCTGTTCCATTATCGCGTTAGTGCATTGATGACAATCAGAAGTGCCAGTGAAGATTCGGTTAAGGATGAGGGCGCCCTGGCGCTCTCCGCGCTCGGCTGGGTGCTGTCCGATCCCGTGAGGGCCCAGCGTTTCCTTGACCTTACCGGCCTGACGCCGGAGACATTGCGAGGGGCGATTCTTTTGCCCGAGACTCACCGTGCCGTATTCGATTTCCTCGCCGCATACGAACCAGACCTGATTGCCGCCGCCGACTCGCTGGGCGTCGCACCCGCTGAACTGGCGCGTTATGCAGGGGGGCACAGCGCATGAGCCGCCCGCTGAAGAACCGCCCACTGGTCGTCACCGATTGCGACGAAGTGCTGCTGCACATGATCCGCCACTTTCGGAACTGGCTCGATACGGAGCACGGCGTGGACTTCACGCTGGAAGGAAACCCGTTCCTGCAGTCCATGCGGCGGCGCGGCAGCGACGAGGACATGTCGAAGAAAGAGGTCTGGGCTCTGCTTGGAGGGTTCTTCGACACCGAAATGCCCCGCCAGACCGTGATCGAGGGCGCGAAGGAGGCCATCGCCGAACTGCAGCGCGAGGCCGATGTCGTGGTGCTCACCAACCTTGAGGACCACCGGCGCGAAGATCGCGTGCGTCAGCTCGCCGATCTGGGGATAGAGGCGAAGGTCTATACCAATCAGGGACCGAAGGGCGCCGCACTTGCCTGCATCGTCGAGGAGTACGCCCCGACCCGCGCCTTGTTCATCGACGATATCGCCGTCCATCACCAATCGGCCAGCGAGACTGCCCCCCATGTCAGGCTGCTTCATTTCTGCGGCGAACCGGCCATCGCCCCGCATGTGCAATGTGCGCTGGAGGCGGGCCACGCCCATGCGCGAATCGACAATTGGACCGATGCCCTGCCCTGGGTGATCGGCAAGCTTCACGGAGACGACTAAATGAGCATCGAAGCGCGCCTTGCCGAACTGGGTATTATTCTGCCTGAGGCCGCCGCGCCGGTCGCCGCTTACAAGCCAGTTGTCGTTGCTCAGGGCTTCGCCCATGTGTCCGGCCAGCTGCCCTTCATCGATGGCTCGCTGGTGACGGGCAGGCTGGGCGACACTGTCGATGTCGAGCGCGGCTATGCGGCGGCTCGCGCCTGCGGGTTGATGTTGCTGGCGCAGGTCAAGGCGGCGGGCATCGCTCTCGACGATGTGGCGCAGGTGGTCAAGCTGGGCGCCTTCGTCAGCTCGGCGGACGATTTCATCGGTCAGCCCAGGGTCGCCAATGGTGCGTCCGAACTTATGGCCGAGGTCTTCGGCGAAGCAGGCAAGCACGCCAGGAGCGCGGTTGGCGTGCCCGTGCTGCCGCTCGGCGCGGCGGTTGAAGTCGACGCGATCTTCGCCATTCGCGGTGGCTGATGGGGGTGCTCCCGGCTGGCTTGGCGAATGGGCCTATGCCCATCGCGGCCTGCATGACGAGAATACCCCTGAGAATTCGCTGGCAGCAGCGCGCGGCGCGATTGCGGCGGGGCTGGGCATCGAATGCGATATCCAGCGCAGCAGCGACGGCGCTGCGATGGTCTTCCATGACTGGGAGCTGGGCCGGCTGACTGGTGAAAACGGCGCGACGACCGACCGCACAGCTGCCGAACTCGGCCAGCTTCGTTATCTCAATAACGAGCAGCAGATCGCCACGCTGCCCCAGTTGCTCGACTTGATCGACGGGCAGGTGCCGCTGCTAATCGAGGTGAAGTCGAAAAGCGGATATGACGTGGGCCCGAGCTGCGAGGCGGTCGCCGCCGCCCTGAGCGATTACTCGGGGCCCCATGCGGTGATGAGTTTCGATCCGCGTGTAGGCCGATGGTTCGCACGGCACGCACCGCAGACGGTGCGCGGTCTCGTCTTTACCGAGGATGGTCGCCGCACGCTCAGAACGCGTCTGAGATTACATGGCGCGATTCGCCATGCCCGTGCGCAATTCCTCGCCTATGATATCCGCGATCTGCCCAGCCCCTTCGCCGCGACCCACCGCGTAAAGGGGGTGCCGCTGCTCACCTGGACGGTGAAGACGTCTGAATTGCGCGGGCGGGCGCGCCTCTACGCCGACGCGCCGATCGCGGAAGGCGCGGGCCTCGCAATGACGCAGGGCATAAACTAGATTGGCGGCAATGGCCGATGGCGACCTCACCGCAAGGATAGAACGTTCGGTTGGCGCTGTACCCGCCTCCGACTGGGATGCGCTGGCAGGCGCGGACAATCCCTTCATGAGCCACGCCTTCCTGACGGCGCTCGAGGATTCGGGCAGCGTGGGCGAGGGCACCGGTTGGCTGCCCTTGCCGATCTTGCTGGAGGATGCGTCCGGCACCCTGCTCGGCGCAATGCCAGCTTATGCGAAGGAGCACAGCCAGGGCGAATATGTGTTCGATCATGCCTGGGCCGATGCCTGGCACCGCGCGGGCGGGCGCTATTACCCCAAGCTTCAGATCGCCGCGCCCTTTACACCTGCCACCGGCCCGCGCCTGCTGATGCGCGACCCCGCCTATGCCGCGCCACTGCTCAGGGTGGCGGAGCAGCTGGTAGAGGCCAACGGCTGGTCGTCGGCCCATGCGACTTTTGTGGAAGAGGCGCAGGCCGGTCTGTTCGAACAAGCGGGCTGGCTGCGGCGCGAGGACATCCAGTTCCACTGGTCCAATCGCGGCTTTGCAAGTTTCGACGAGTTTCTCGCCACGCTCGCCAGCCGCAAGCGCAAGGCCGTGCGAAAGGAGCGGGCAGCGGCACAGGACGGGGTGGAGATCGTGCACCTGAAGGGCGATGCCATCCAGCCCGAGCATTGGGACGCCTTCTGGTTGTTCTATCAGGACACCGGCGCACGAAAATGGGGGACGCCATACTTAACGCGCGAGGCCTTTGACCTTCTCTCGCAGCGCATGGGGGACAAGGTGCTGCTGATCCTGGCGCTGGAAGATGGCCGCCCGATTGCCGGCGCGCTGAACTTCATCGGCGGCGAGGTGCTCTATGGCCGATATTGGGGTTGTCTGGTGGACAAGCCCTTCCTGCATTTCGAACTATGTTATTATCAGGCCATCGACGCGGCCATCGCGCTGGGGCTCGGGCGTGTCGAGGCGGGTGCGCAAGGCGGGCACAAGCTGGCGCGTGGTTATGAACCTGTCGCGACGATCTCGATGCACTTCATCGCAGATCCCGGCTTTCGCGCAGCAGTGGCCGATTTCCTCATCCGCGAACGTGACGGCGTGGCCAATGACCGGCTCTATCTTGAGACGCGGGCACCGTTCCGGAAAGGTTGAGCGGGCTCAGGCGGCGCGGCTGGCGCTGGAACAAAGCCACTTGCGGGCGCGGCGCTGCGCCTCGGCGATTTCGCGTGCGGTCATCTCTTCAGAGATGTCGCCGCGGCAATCGGCCGCTTCTTCGTGACCACGCGCGGCGGCGAGGTTGAACCATTTATGCGCTTCGACCAGGTCGCAATCCAGGCCATGTGTTCCGGTGGAATAGGCAACACCCAGATCGAAAAACGCCCCTTCGTCGCCGCGCTCGGCTGCCGAAAGGCACTTCGCAATGAAAGCGTCTTGAAGGTGCTGGTTTTCTGCCTTGGCTTTGGCGAAAGCATCGATGTTGGGAATCTGCATGGCGTTACCCCTTTGCCACCACGCTCCCTGTCTGCGTGGTCCCTGGAGCCGAGTTTTACCTTTTGTGGTCAATAAATGGTTAACGCGCACTCACGAAAACGATCCGGCGCGAACTGGAAGAGCGCATGCATTTTTGGGTTGTCCCCGATTGGCGCCAGATTGCTTCTTGAATGCCTATCGACCTGCAATTATAGGCGCGCCACCAGAGGGCCTGGGTTGGCAGCTTACAAGACCGCGAAGCGGCGAGCTGCCATCCACGCAGGGGAGGCCGGCAATTCGTTTGCGGAGTGCACGCATGGCTTCTGTTTCCAGCGACGACATAGACGTGCTTACCAAGGCCAAACGCGCCTTGCCCGCTGACTATGCGCCGGGTGAGGACGAGGAATATATGGGCAAGGCCCAGCTCAATTATTTCCGGGTCCTGCTGCTCGAATGGAAGAAATCAATCCTCGAGGCATCGGTTGGCACGCTGCAGAGTTTGCAGGACGGACCGATCCGTGAACCCGACCTCAACGACCGCGCTTCCAGCGAGACCGACTGGGGAATCGAACTGCGGACGCGCGACCGGCAGCGCAAGCTTATTGCGAAGATCGATTCGGCTTTGCGGCGCATCGATGCGGGCGAGTATGGCTGGTGCGAGGTCACCGGAGACCCGATTGGCATCAACCGGCTGATCGCGCGGCCCATTGCCACCATGACCGTAGAGGCGCAGCAGGCGCATGAACGGCGCGAAAAGATTTCCCGCGACGACTGACCCGTTGCGGGACAGCTTTTCTGTCCGGACTTCGCATTTAACTCCGCATTAGGCATTTCGGCGCAGGCCCAGCTCAAACGCGTCGTACCAACCGGTAAAATGCGTCGGCGGGTGCTGAATTTGCGCTTGGTCGGCGCTGCCAGGCTGGGCGCCACAATGAACGGAATGTAGGTAGCAAGACACGCTATGGATACGCTCGATACCCGCAAGCTGAAAAGAGACAGCCTGTTCCTGCTCGCAATGATGCGGGTCGAAGGGCGCGATCTCCTGCATCGGGTCAAGGTCCGCAACCTTTCGGAAGGCGGGATGATGGCGGAAGGTGACAATCTTCGCATCGCCCGCGGGCAGCTCGTCAGCATTGAACTGCGCAATACCGGCTGGGTCGAGGGGACAATCGCCTGGGTTGAGGGCAATCGCTGCGGCGTCTCCTTCGTTGATCCGGTCGATCCTGCCAGGGTCAAGGCACCCGCCTCCGACGCCGACAACGAAAAGACGCTGACACAGCCAAGTCGGATTTTTGCATCGCAGCCGCCCAGCGGCCGCCTGCACCGGATCTAGGCCGACCTGCAGGCCGAGCCTTCGCTTGAAGGACGCCCTCCAGCCGCCTAAGCCGCGCCCATGCTGCGGCGCATTTCCAGACCTGCGACCCGACTTGCTCGCGCGATTGTGTTCGTGCTGGTGCCCGCACTGCTGCTGATGCTTGCCGCCTGCGGGCAAAGCGATGATGGCACGCTCGACATTGCTGCTATCGGTGATGGTGAAACTCTGTTTTCCGATGGCATGCGCCTGTCTTCGGGCGCGCAGCATTTGCGTGCGGCAACGCGCTCCGGCCTGGTTGCACTGGATGATCAGGGTGAGGTTATCCCCGCGCTTGCCGATCGTTGGAACGTCGTGGACGAGGGCACGATCTACGTCTTTCGTCTGCGCGAAGGCACTTGGCCCGACGGCAGGGACATCACCGCAGAAAGCGTTCGCACCGCGCTGGTGAAGGCTATCGACGCGCTGGAAGGGTCGTCGCTCGCGCTCGATCTTGCACCGGTGGAGAATGTGAGGGCCATGGCCGGCCGGGTCATAGAGCTGCGTCTGAGCGGGCCTTCGCCCTATCTGCTCAATATTCTTGCCCAGCCCGAGCTCGGCCTGATCTCTGGCGAGGGCGATTCCGGGCCCATGGCGGTGGAGCGCGACGGCCTGATCGCACGCCTTTTTATGCGTCCGCCCGAAGATCGCGGCCTGCCCGAGGACGAGAACTGGGAAGAAGGCTTCATGCCCGTCACCCTGCGTGCTGTTTCCGGCAGGCAGGCCATTGCCCTGTTCGAGGCGGGCGAAGTCGAACTGGTCCTGAATGGGCGTATCGGTGATTTCCCGTTCGCCGATACCGGACCGTTGTCGCTTGGCACCGTCCGTCTCGATCCGGCGCTTGGCCTGTTCGGTCTGCAGGTAAGGCAGCCCAGGGGTGTGCTGGCCGACCCATCGGTCCGCGAGGCCATCGCCATGGCCATCGACCGCGAGGCCTTGCTGGCGCGTTTCAACATCGGCGGCTGGATACCGACTACCCGTCTGGTCGGCCCGGGGCTTCCCGGCGACGCAGGGCTCGCAATGGAGCGCTGGTCAGACCTCACGCTTGAAGCGCGCAGGGCCGAGGCGGCGACGCGGGTTGCCGCATGGCGCTCGACCGGGTCGAGCGAGGATGAAGACCCGGCGACGACAGGCACTGGGGGTGAAAATTCGGCCGAGGCAGCGCGACGCGTGACCATAGCGCTGGGGGAGGGGCCGGGTTATGATCAGCTTTTCGATGGATTGGCCGCACAGTTGGCGACGATCGGGATAGGCCTGGAGCGCGAAGAGGATGCCTCCAAGGCCGACCTTGCCCTTGTCGACCGAACCGCGCGCTATGCCTCGCCACTGTGGTTTCTCAATCAGTTCAATTGCTCCTTGCGACATGGATTGTGCAGCGCGGATGCCGACCAGCTGGTCAAACAGGCGAATGCCGAGCGAAATAACGCGATCCGCGAGAGCCTGGTGGTTGAGGCCGAGGCGAGCCTGACGGCCGAGAATGTCTATATCCCCATCGGCACGCCGTTGCGCTGGTCGCTGGCGCGCGGCACGGTCAACGGCTTCGTCGAGAATGCCTGGGCTTTCCATCCCTTGCCGCAGATGGCTGCGATCCCCAGATAAGGGTTGAGGAGCGTCATGGACCAGTTGCAACACCGCCCGCAAGACGATCGGCAGGACCGCGCTCAGAAACCGCGCCCCATGAACCAGACCATGGTCGACATGCTGCCGATGGGCCGCGATCCCGCCTCAGTCCGTCGCCGGATCGAGATGATGGAGCAGGTGCTCGAACGCAGTTTTGTCATTCCCGGTATCAACCGTCCGGTGGGTCTCGACGCGATTGCGGGGCTCGTTCCGGTGCTCGGCGACGTCGTTACGGCGGCAATGGGCGCGTGGATCGTCTGGGAAGCGCGAAATCTGGGCATCCCCAAGTGGAAGCTGGCGCGGATGGCGGGCAACGTGCTGTTTGACAGCGCGGTGGGCGCCGTACCGGTAGCAGGCGACCTGTTTGATTTCCTGTTCCGCTCCAACACGCGCAATTTGAAGATCGTGCGCAGGCACCTGGACAAGCACCACCCCGAAACGCAGGTCATCGACCAGTAACGGGCTGGCGCCGCAACTTACTCTTCCAGTTCGATGTCCCAATAGAGCCAGTCGCGCCAGGTTTCGTGAAGGAAATTGGGCGGGAAGCTCTTGCCGTGTTGCTGCAATTGCCAGCTGGTCGGCCGGATCGGCTGGCATTGCAGGGTCATGTGCGCCTGTTTTGGCGTGCGTCCGCCCTTCTTCATGTTGCACGGCGCACAGGCGGTGGCGATGTTCTCCCACGTTGTCTTGCCGCCCAGGCGGCGGGGAATGACATGGTCGAAGGTCAAATGGCTCTGGCTGCCGCAATACTGGCAGGAGAAGCGATCGCGCAGGAACAGGTTGAAGCGGGTAAAGGCCGGAAATTCGCTGGTCTTCACATATTGCCGAAGCGCAATCACGCTGGGGATCTGCATGTCGAGCGAGGGCGAATGCACCTGCCGGTCGTAACTGGCGACGATGTCCACCCGTTCCAGGAACACCGCCTTGATCGCGGTCTGCCACGGCCACAGGCTGAGCGGATAATAGGACAGCGGGGTGTAATCTGCGTTGAGCACCAGCGAGGGGCAGCTTTCCAGCTTCCTCGTCGGGTCGTCATCGGCGCTCCTGAAATGCGCCGCACGCTCGATCAGTTCGGCTCTGAACACTCTTCGTGCCCTCCCTGATACTGACGTTGTGGAGCATTTGCGCCAAAAAGCGTCAAGCCTGTTACAAAATGCCAATCCACAGGATTTTTCACGAGTCGTAATGGTCAGGAGGCACGGGCAAGTCATGATTGTGACACGATTTGCGCCCAGTCCCAACGGCCGGTTGCATCTGGGTCATGCATTCTCGGCGATTGTGGCGCATGATCTGGCGCAGGCGAATGGCGGTCGGTTCCTGCTTCGAATCGAGGACATTGACGGCGCTCGCTCGCGCCCCGAACTGGCGGGGACCTTTCGCGCCGACCTCGCGTGGCTGGGGCTCTCCTGGGAGGAGGTGCCCACGCAAAGCAGCCGGATCGACGAATATGAAGTCGCGGCGGCAACGCTGGCGGCAATGGGCCTGCTCTATCCGTGCCGATGCACGCGCGCCGAAATTGCCGCCGTCTCGCAGCAGGCCGGGCCGGACGGGCCGATCTATCCTGGCACCTGCCGCATCGACCCTCCTTCCGTCGACGAGGCAGTGGCCTGGCGGCTGGACATGGGGGCGGCATTGTCCCGCACCGGCTCGCTCACATGGCAGGACGAGATTGCGGGAGAGCAGCAGGCCCGACCCGACCTGTTCGGCGACGTGGTGCTGGTTCGCAAGGACGAGCAGACCCCCGCAAGCTATCACCTTGCCGCCACGCTTGACGATGCGGAGGACGGTGTGACGCTGGTGACGCGCGGCACCGATCTGTTTGCCGCTACCCACATCCATCGGCTGCTTCAGGAATTGCTTGGCCTGCGCGTGCCTCGCTGGCACCACCATGCGCTGCTGCTCGACGAGAGCGGGGGCAAGCTGGCCAAGCGGCGCGGTTCCCCGGCTCTGTCGGACCTGCGACTGGCGGGCGAGGACGGGCGCGCCATGGCAGACCGGCTGCGGCGCGGTGAAATGCCCGCTGGAATTACCCTGTCCCAAGACCTACATATCTCGGCATGAATGCAATTCTCGTCATCGTCATCGTCGTGCTGGCAGGCTTTGTCGTCGTATCGCTGGTGCGCGGTATTGTCGCCTTTCTGCAATCGAGCAGGCTCGACCTCGAGAACCCTGATGACGAAGCACGCGCAGGCCGGATGCAGGCCAAGCAGAACAAGATGATGATTGCGCGCATCAAGTATCAGGCGCTGGCAATCCTCGTGGTGGCTGTGCTGCTGGCAATCAATAATTGAGAATATGGTTACGCACCCGCATCCACGGGTGCATCAGAAGTGCAATTCCCTCCGGGCTGCGGGGGCACTTGCGCACGGGCACCTCTGTCGGGCTATCGCCTGACGGCCACTTGAACCACCGCCCATGCGGTCGGCTGGTCGCCGACCGGTTGCATAGCTAAATTGTGCGCCTAAGGAGCTTGTGATGGTAAAGCTCAACAAGATTTATACCCGAACTGGTGACGATGGCACGACCGGCCTGGTGGACGGATCGCGCCTGCCCAAGCACGCGCCACGCATGGATGCGATCGGCGCAGTGGACGAAGTCAACGCCGCGCTGGGACTGGCCGCCAGCGCCGATCTGGGCGAGCACATGGCCCCGGTCCAGCGTATCCAGAACGATTTGTTCGACCTTGGCGCAGATCTCGCGACCCCGCTCGGCGAAGTCGGTGGCTCAGACTTCACGCCGTCCGAAATGGTCTTGCGGATCGTGCCGCAGCAGGTGGAGTGGCTGGAGGCGCAAATCGATGCGCTGACCGACAGACTGGAGCCGCTCACCAGCTTCATCCTGCCCGGCGGGGCCGAGGCTGCCGCGCGCCTGCACCTCGCCCGTACGCTCGCGCGTCGGGCCGAGCGGGCGATGACGGTGCTGGCCGAGTCCGACCCGGTCAATCCCGCCGCGCTCGCCTATATCAACCGGCTGTCCGACTATCTCTTTGTGCTCGCCCGCGATGCCAACGATGGCGGCCGCGGCGACGTGAAATGGGTGCCCGGCGCAAGCCGCTGAAGGGCCTGAAGATCGGGAACGCCATTTGCCGCCCACCCGTTGAGGCGGCAAAGGAGACGATCGATGACCGATACCAAGCTGAAATCGCAGGAAGAACGCCAGGCCGATCTCGCACCGGAAACACATAATAACGAACAGGATGATCACCGCATGCAGGCGCAGGAAGTCGCCAAGCAAGCGCGCAAGCAATCCGACCATAGTGCCAGCCCGATTGAGAGCAGGAAAAGCAAGAACGCCTCGGGCCTGATTGGGGATTCCACGCAGGACGTGGTTGACCACATGCGAGATATGGAAAGCTCTGGGCGGATCGACATGTCCGCCTATCGCGGCGAGCCCAATCACGATGATGACGAGGACGAACTGGGTCCGCAGGGAAAGACAGAAGAATAGGCCTAACCGCCGCCCGCCAGGCCTCCGTCATTCAGGATCCATAGGCCGGCTACCAGCACTACAGCGCCTGCCGCTACACACCACGCCAAAAGGCGGAAATTGGGTGCAGGCGTTTTTTCCAGCTTGTGGGCGTTAAGCCGTTCGAGCGTGGCGCATGCGCGCCGCTCTGCCGCGATGGCCAGCCAGGCACCGGCAAGAATGAAAACCGTGGCAATCGCTCGCGCCAGCCAGGGCGGATCGAACGCGCCGAACAGCGCCTTGAAGCCCAGCCCGATACCGATTGCGGCAAAGGCGGTGCGCAACCATCCGGCAAAGGTTCGCTCCATCGCCATGATGTTGCGATCTTCGGCAAGGTCAGTGCGCAGCTCCGCCCATTCGGTGCTCTGGTCAGCATCTTGAGGGGGGTCATCCTGCGCCATGGGGCCACGCTAGGCCCATGGGCTAAAAAGGCAAATCGCCCGCGCTACTCCTCGCTTGCCTGCCGTTTGAGCGTGTAGAGCATTTCCAGCGCCTCGCGCGGGGACAGCGCATCGACATCCAGTTCGCGCAAATCGTCGCGCAGGGAATCGGCAGGTTCGGCATCCTCCTCTGCGGCCGCGGCAAACAAGGGCAATTCGCCCAGTCCCGCCGCCAGACCGCCCGTCTGCGCGCGGCCTTTCTCGAGCTTGTCGAGCACCGCCTTGGCGCGCGCGACCACCGGCTTTGGCACCCCAGCCAGCCGGGCCACGGCGAGGCCGTAGGAGCGGTCCGCCGCGCCTTCCGCCAGTTCGTGCAGGAGAACCAGCTCGCCCTTCCATTCGCGCGCCCGAACATGGTGAAGCGAGAGAGCGGGGCAAGTTTCGGCCAGTCGCGACAACTCGTGATAATGGGTGGCGAACAGGCACCGGCAGCGCACGGTCTCGTGGATTGCCTCGGCCACAGCCCAGGCCAGCGCCAGCCCGTCATAGGTCGAGGTGCCGCGCCCGACCTCGTCGAGGATCACGAAACTGCGATCGGTCGCCTGCGCAAGGATGGCCGCGGTCTCCACCATCTCGACCATGAAGGTCGAGCGCCCGCGCGCCAGATTGTCGGACGCGCCCACGCGGCTGAACAGCCGATCCACCAGCCCGATCCGCGCGGCTTGCGCAGGAACGAAGCTTCCGGCCTGCGCCAGCAGCACGATCAGCGCGTTCTGCCGCAGGAAGGTCGACTTGCCGCCCATGTTCGGGCCGCCCACCAGCCACAGTCGGTTGTCCGCGCTCAATTCACAATCATTGGCGACGAAGCGATCGCCCGCCTTGTCCAGCGCCGCTTCGACTACCGGATGCCGTCCGCCCGCGATTTCCAGGCAGGGCTGGTCGACGATTTCCGGCCTGCACCAGCCACCTTGCGCAGCGCGCTCGGCATGGCTGGCGGCGACGTCGATCCGGGCAAGCGCGGCGGCGGTAACGGCGATGGCATTGCGGGCTGCGACGACGGCCTCGACCAACTCCTCGAAATGCGCCTCTTCCGCCGCGAGCGCGCGCCCTCCAGCTTCGGCGATGCGGCTGGCTTCCTCGTGCAAGGATAGCGAGTTGAACCTCACCGCGTTGTTCATGGTTTGGCGATGGGTGAAGCCGCTGTCGGGTGCCATCAGCGCATCGCCATGGCGGCTGGGGACCTCGATAAAATAGCCGAGCACGCCATTATGCTTGATCTTCAGCGTCGCGATTCCGGTCTGCTCGCGGTAGCGGGCCTCGAGCGCGGCGATGGCGCGCCGCGCACTCCCGGAGATTGCACGCAATTCGTCGAGCGAGGCATCATAGCCTTCGGCGATGTAGCCGCCCTGTCCGCGCTCTGTCGGGGGTGAGGCGACCAGCGCGCGGGCGAGCAGGTCGACCAGTGCGCCGTGACCCCTCAGCCGGGGAAGCAGTTCCTCCAGCAGGGTGGGCCGGTCAGAAACACGCTCCAGCCTTTCCCGCAGGGTTACAGCGCCTGCCAGTCCGTCGCGAAGCTGGCCCAGGTCGCGCGGGCTTCCGCGCCCCGCCACCACCCGGCCCAGCGCCCGCGCAATGTCCGGCAGTGCGCGCAAGGCTGTGCGAAGGTCGGCGCGCAGCAGTGGGTCCTCGTGGACGAAGCGTACCAGCGCCAGCCGTGCCTCGATCGCTGCGACATCGGCCAGCGGCGCGGAGAGGTCTTCGGCCAGCAAACGCGCCCCGGCCCCGGTCGAGCAGCGGTCAATCTCCGCAACCAGGCTACCCGCGCGCGCGCCATTCTGGGCGGTGAGAATTTCGAGGCTCGTTCGCGTCGCCTCATCCATCGCCATGCTTGTGGCAGAGTGATGGACAACTGGCGGCAGCAGCAGCGGAAGCTTTCCGCGGCCGGCATGATCGAGATAGGCCACGAGGCCACCTGCCGCAGCCAGCATGGCCCGCGTGAAACTGCCGAAAGCATCGAGCGCGGCGACCTGATGCAGTTCCTGAAGCCGCTGCTCTCCGCGCGCGCTGTCAAAAGTGCTGTCGGGGCGAAGCGTTGCCTCAAGCGGAGCCTCGGCCCAGCCTTCGGGAACCACCACTTCGCTCGCGCCTAGCCGCGCCAGCGCCGCGCCGAGCAAGTCCGGCGCACATTCCTCCAGCACCATGCGCCCGGTCGAGATGTCGCAGGCCGCGATCCCGCACGTGCCGCGCAAGTTGCAGACTGCCGCCAGCAGGTTCGCGCGGCGCGGTTCGAGCAGCGCCTCTTCGGTCAGTGTGCCAGCGGTCACGAAGCGCACGATGTCGCGCGCAACCAGCGCTTTCGACGATGGCGTGCCCTCGCGCTTGGCCCGCGCCTTGGCCTCCTCGGGCGTTTCGATCTGCTCGGCAATGGCGACCCGGCACCCGGCCTTGATCAGCCGCGCGAGGTAACTTTCGGCAGAGTGCACGGGCACGCCACACATCGGTATCGGCTCGCCATCGTGCTCGCCCCGGCTGGTAAGCGCGATATCAAGGATGCCGGCGGCCAGCTTTGCGTCCTCAAAGAACAGCTCGAAGAAATCGCCCATGCGGTAGAACAGCAGGCAGTCGCCCGCCTGGCGCTTGAGTGCCAGATATTGCGCCATCATGGGCGTTGCCGAACCCGCCATGCACATCGACTAGCCGGTGCCCCGCCGATTCGGAACCAAGCGATCCCCGTCTTTCCCCTATCGCTTGCGGCACGGCTCGGTTAGGGGCGAGAAACAGGCAAGGAGGATCATTGTGGCCGACGACGACGAGCGTAAATCCGGTTTCAAGACCCGCGAGGCGCTTTTCTATCACGAGACGATCCGGCCCGGTAAGATCGAGATCATCGCCAGCAAGCCGATGGCGACGCAGCGCGACCTCAGCCTGGCCTATTCGCCGGGCGTCGCCGCGCCGGTGCAGGCGATCGCCGACGATCCCGCCAATGCTGCCAGATATACCGCCCGCTCGAACCTCGTCGCGGTGATTTCCAACGGCACCGCCATCCTTGGCATGGGAAATCTGGGCGCGCTCGCTTCCAAGCCGGTGATGGAAGGCAAGGCCGTGCTGTTCAAGCGCTTCGCCGACGTTGATTCCATCGATATCGAGCTCGATACAGAGGATCCGGAGGCCTTCATCAACGCCGTCGCGCTGATGGAGCCGAGCTTTGGCGGCATCAATCTGGAAGACATCAAGGCGCCCGAATGTTTCGTGATCGAACAGGCGCTGCGGGACCGGATGAAAATCCCGGTCATGCACGATGACCAGCACGGCACCGCGATCATTGCTGCCGCCGGCCTGCTTAATGCCGTGCATCTGACCGGGCGCAAGATGTCCGACTGCCGGATGGTCGTGAACGGCGCGGGGGCCTCGGCGCTGGCCTGCACCGCGCTGATCAAGGCGATGGGCGTGCCCCACGATAACGTTATCGTTTGCGACCGCTCCGGGCCGATCTACCGCGGTCGCGACAATGTCGACCAGTGGAAAAGCGCACATGCGGCCGATACCGATGCGCGAACGCTGGAAGAGGCCCTGAAGGGTGCCGACATCTTCCTGGGCTTGTCGGCGGCAGGGGCCCTGAAGCCCGAATGGGTGGCCGAGATGGCCGACCAGCCGATCATCTTCGCCATGGCCAATCCCACGCCGGAGATCATGCCCGACGAGGCCCGTGCAGTTCGTCCCGATGCCATCATCGCCACCGGCCGCAGCGATTTTCCCAACCAGGTCAACAACGTGCTGGGCTTTCCCTTCATCTTCCGCGGCGCACTCGACGTGCAGGCCACCGCGATCAACGAGGACATGAAGATCGCCGCCGCGCAGGCCATTGCCCAGCTGGCCCGCGAACGTGTGCCCGACGAAGTGGCGGCGGCCTATGGCGTCAATCACCAGTTCGGCCCGGAATACATCATCCCCGCGCCCTTCGATCCGCGGCTGATGGAAGTTGTCTCCTCCGCCGTGGCCAAGGCCGCCATGGACAGCGGCGTGGCACTGGCCCCGATCGCAGATTTCGACGCTTATCGCCTGTCTTTGAAGGCGCGCCTCAACCCGACCACATCGGTACTGACCACGGTCTATGAGGCAGCGAAGGCCTCGCCGAAGCGGGTTGTCTTTGCCGAGGCGGAAGAAGACGTGGTGCTGCGTGCCGCGATCCAGTTCCGCGACTTCGGCTATGGCACGCCAGTGCTGGTCGGTCGTACCGAAAAGGTCAGGGCCAAGCTGGTCGAACTGGCGGTCGACGATCCCGACAGTTTCGAAATCCAGAACTCCAACACCAGCGAGCACGTGCCGCGCATGGTCGAATATCTTTACGACCGGCTGCAGCGGCGCGGCCATACCGAACGTGATGTGCGTCGCATGGTCAACCAGGAGCGCAACATCTTCGCCGCGCTGCTGTTGGCGATTGACCAAGGCGATGCGATGATCTCCGGGCTTACCCGCACCTTCAGTCAGTCCGCCCGCGAGGTAGCGATGGTGCTCGACCCGAAGCCGGATCAGATCCCCTTTGGCATCCACCTGATGATCGGCAAGAATTATACCGTCTTCCTTGCGGATACCACGATCAACGAACGGCCAAACGCCGAGCAACTCGCCTATATCGCCCGTGAGACCGCTGCGGTGGCGCGCCGTCTGGGGCATGAACCGCGCGTCGCGTTCCTGTCCTATTCGACCTTCGGCAATCCGTCGGGGAAGTGGCTGGAGAATATCCGCGATGCCGTCCACATCCTCGACCGCGAGGATCCTGGCTTTCAGTATGAGGGCGAGATGGCGCCCGATGCCGCGCTCAACCCCAAGATCATGGAACTTTACCCGTTCAGCCGCCTGTCAGCCCCTGCCAACGTGCTGATCATGCCGGGCCTGCAGAGCGCCAATCTGTCGGCCAAGCTGCTGCGTGAACTGGCGGGCGCGTCCACCATCGGTCCGATGCTGGTCGGTATGGAAAAGCCGGTCCAGATCGCGCCAATGACCTCTATTGCGCCCGACGTGCTGACACTGGCGGTGCTGGCGAGCGCCGGGGTCGTGGGCTAGAGTAGTATGATCCACTATCGTGGACGCGGCGCCAGTCCGCTCCCCCTCCTGACCTCCCAAGACAATATCCTGTTTGGGTGGCCGGGAGGGGGAGCGGGCCGGAGCCGAAATCGTTTCAGTGAAGCTGAAACAGAGTTCACAGTCCGCAGGCTTACCGCTCGTCTACCTCGCGCCATTCACCCGGCGCGAGACCATCCAGCGACCAGTCGCCGATGCGCCATCGCACCAGCCGCAGGGTCGGGTGGCCCACCGCCGCCGTCATTCGCCGCACCTGCCGGTTGCGCCCTTCGGTAATGACAAGTTCGATCCAGCTGTCTGGTACATTTTTGCGATAGCGGATCGGCGGGTCGCGCGGCCACAGATCGGGCGGATCGATTGCGCGCGCGCTGGCAGGCCGCGTCGGGCCATCGCTCAGCGTTACGCTGCTTCGCAAGGCCGCCAGAGCATCCTCGCCCGGCTCCCCTTCCACCTGCACGAGATAGGCTTTGGGCAGCTTGTGCTTCGGGTCGGCGATGCGCGCTTGCAGCCGTCCGTCATCGGTGAGCAACAGCAGCCCCTCGCTATCGCGGTCGAGCCGCCCGGCCGGATAAATGTCGGGCAGGTTGATATAATTGGCGAGCGTGGGGTGTGGGCTCTGGTCCTTGCCGCCGCTGAACTGGCTGAGCACGCCCATCGGCTTGTTGAAGGCGATCAGCCGCGTCATTCCCCGTATCAACGCCGCCGAAAGCGGAGATACCAGACTTCGTGGCCCTTGCGCCGGGCCTTTGCCTCATACCGCGTCTCTGGCCAGCCAGAGGGGCGCTGCTGCCAGCTTTGCGGGCCGTCGACCACCCATTCGAATTCATCCCTGAACCGCCGCATGATCATCAGCGCGTGGGTGAGGTATCGCGGGTGGTCGGTGCCGAAGCGCAGCTCGCCGCCGGGTTTGAGCTTGTCGGCAATCAGCTGCACCGGGCCGTTATTCATCATCCGCCTTTTGACATGGCGCGCCTTGGGCCAGGGGTCGGGGTGGAGCAGATAGACCATGGTCAGCGCGCTGTCGGGCAACCGCTCGAGCACGTCCAGCGCATTGCCGTGGTGGATGCGGATATTGCCCAGCCGCTGCTCATCCACATGGGCGAGCGCCTGGGCCACGCCGTTGAGGAAAGGCTCGGCCCCGATAAAACCGTGATCGGGCAACAGGTCGGCGCGGTAGGCGAGATGCTCGCCGCCGCCAAAGCCGATCTCGAAATGCAGCGGACGGTCTTCGCCGAACAGCTGTGCGGCCGTTACCGGGCCTTCATCGGGCACGGCGATGCGCGGCAGCAACTGGTCCAGAAGCGCGAGATGCGCTGGCCTCAGCCGTTTGCCGGAGGAGCGGCCATAGAGCCGCTGCAACGTCGTGGGATCGCCTTCCTTGAATGCAGACATGCCGGGCGCCCTAGCGCCCTGATCCCCATGCCGTCCAGATGCCGTATGCGCTGGTGACGCAAAGCGTGATGCCCACCAGCACCAGCATCAATTTCGGACTGAAATGCCGCGCTGCAATCGCGCCAAAGGGTGCCGCGGCGATTCCGCCAATGATCAGGCCCAGCGTCGGGCCGGCGATATGGCTGATGCCCATGTGGTAGACGAAGCTGGCCGAGATGGTCAGCGTCAGCAGGAATTCGACCGAATTCACCGTGCCCACGACCTTGCGCGGTTCAGCGCCCTGGATCAGCAGATTGCTCGTCACCACCGGTCCCCAGCCGCCGCCGCCCGCTGCATCGAGGAAGCCACCTGCCAGGCCCAGCACGCGCACATGCTTCGCCTCGCGCAGCTTGGGCGGATAGAGCAGGCCGCGCACCAGCAACCAGATGCCGACGCCGGACAGATAGAGCAGGATGAACGGCTTGATCATGTCACCCGGGATCGAGGTGAGGACATAGGTGCCCAGCAGCCCCCCGATCGCGCCGGGGATCAGCAGGCGAATGAATAGTCGCTTGTCGATATTGCGATGGAGAAGGTGGCTGATGGCCGAGGTGGCGGTGGTGAAGCACTCGACCAAATGGACGCGCTGCGAGGCGAGCGCCGGGGGCACGCCCAGCAGCCCGACCATCAGCGTGCTGGTGATGACCCCGAAGGCCATGCCCAGTGCCCCGTCGACGATCTGCGCGGCAAAGCCGATAGCGATGAAAGGGGCAATCTCGACGAGATCGAAACCGAGGACCTCCATGGCGGGGGCCGGCCTTTTCCAGTTGTGATCCCGCCAGATACCGCACCTGCGAACCGGCGACGATATGGAAAATGCTTCGGGCTGCGAAGAAAAACGACGCGCATCGAAAGTTGCGCTCGACCGGCCACATAAGCCGCAAAGGGTTGAGATCGATGGACGCTAAGCCTAGGGCGCGGCGCGACATGAACAGGCTCATTGCACTTTTCGACTCGCAGCCCGCTGCGCTCCAATCGCTGATCGGCCTCGCTCTGCTGGTGCTGGCGGCGCTGCTGGTGAACTGGCTGCTCAAGAAGGTGTTGTTGCGCCTGGCCGCGCCGTTTCTCGATACGCACACCGACACGGCCGACAAGGCAGCGTCGCGGGCAGCAACGGTATTCCCGTTGCTGGTGATCTCGCGCGGGGTCGAGCATGTTCCGCACCTGCCCGCCTTTATCGACGAGGTCGTGGTGAACGTCGCGCGTGCCTGCATCGTGCTCTCCATCGCCATGGCGATGAGCAAGGGCCTCGATTACGTCGACGAGCTCTATCGCCGCCGTCCGGAAGCGAAGGCTCGCCCGATCAAGGGCTATATTCAGGTCCTCAAGATCCTCGTCTATTGCGCCGCCGCGATCCTCGGCATTGCGGTGCTGATCGAACAATCGCCGTTACTGCTGCTCTCGGGCCTTGGCGCCATGGCGGCGGTGCTGCTGCTGGTGTTCAAGGACACGATCCTGTCGCTGGTCGCCTCGGTTCAGCTAACCAGCAACGACATGCTGCGCGTGGGCGACTGGATCGAGATGCCAAGCATGAGCGCCGATGGCGACGTGATCGACATAGCGTTGCACACGGTGAAGGTGCAGAATTTCGACAAGACCATTACCACCATCCCGACGCACAAGATGATTTCTGAAAGCTACCGCAACTGGCGGGGCATGAAGAATGCTGGTGGGCGGCGGATCAAGCGGGCGCTGCCGCTTGACCAGAATTCGGTGCGGTTCCTCAAGCCAGAGGAGGTGGACGGCCTGCGTCGTTTCCGCCTGCTGGAGCAATACCTCGAACGAAAGGACCGCGAACTGGCCGACTGGAATGCGCGTGAGGCCAAAGGCGAGGCAGGCGGTGGCATCAATCCGGTCAATGCACGGCGGATCACCAATATCGGCACCTTCCGCGCCTATGTGATTGCCTATCTGCGCGCGCATGAGCGGCTGGCAACCAAGGGCTTTACCCTGCTGGTGCGCCAGCTTGACCCGACGCCGCAGGGTCTTCCGCTTGAGATCTATTGCTTCACCAACACGACCGACTGGGGCGAGTACGAGGCGATCCAGGCCGACGTGTTCGACCATCTGATCGCGATCCTGCCCGAATTCGGCCTGAGGCTGTTTCAGGAGCCGAGCGGGCTGGACCTGCAGGGTCTGCGTGCTGGCTGACGCTGCATGGTTTTCTTCATGCAGCCGCATCCGCGGGTGCGTCCTTCCGGCCATTCCCTCCACTGTGTTTCGGGGTCGGTTCGGGCGGGCATTCGCCCTTGCGGCCCGCCGGTCGCCGACCGGTCCAGTGCGATCATCCCGCTTGGGTCCAATTCAATGTCGCGGTAGCCAAAGGCCGAACAGCCGCCCGCAGCGGCCCCTCAGTGGAGGCGGAGCCACAACGAAGGGAGCAGTCGCGAGGATGCTCGCCCGGATGGGCGGGCGAAAAACGATTACGCCGCTTCGGTTTCCTCGACCGCGTCGGGATCGCGCAGCACATAGCCGCGGCCCCATACGGTTTCGATGTAATTCTCTCCGTCGCATGCGCTCGAAAGCTTCTTGCGCAGCTTGCAGATGAACACGTCGATGATCTTGAGTTCGGGCTCGTCCATGCCGCCATAAAGGTGGTTGAGGAACATTTCCTTGGTTAGCGTGGTGCCCTTGCGAAGCGAGAGCAGCTCGAGCATCGCATATTCCTTGCCGGTCAGGTGCACCCGCGCGCCATCGACTTCGACGGTCTTGGCATCGAGGTTCACCGCCAGCTTGCCGGTGCGGATGACCGACTGCGAATGACCCTTCGAACGGCGGACGACCGCATGGATGCGGGCGACCAGTTCGTCGCGGTGGAACGGCTTGGTGACATAATCGTCAGCGCCGAAGCCAAAGCTGCGGATCTTGGAATCCATCTCGGCAATGCCCGACAGAACCAGAACCGGCGTCTGCACCTTGGCGACGCGCAGCTTCTTGAGCACGTCATAGCCATGCATGTCGGGCAGGTTCAGGTCGAGCAGGATGATGTCGTAATCATACAGCTTGCCGAGATCGAGGCCTTCCTCGCCCAGATCGGTGGCATAGACGTTGAAACCTTCGGTGGTCAGCATGAGCTCGATCGCCTTGGCGGTTGTAGGCTCGTCTTCGATCAAGAGTACGCGCATCGGGTAGTCCCCTTGTTCCCCAGCGGTAAGGTTCCGGTAATCGAACCTTGCAGGCAATTAACCACGCAACTTCTCAACGGAAAAGGTTAACAAGTGGTTTAGCCGTTCACGGATTCGGCATTGAGTCTTTCGGGTAACAGTTTTTTTAAGATATTTGCGCCTTCGCAAAGTTCCTGGTCGCGGCAGCCAAAGCGCGAATGCGCGTCCGCAGGTGCCCCGCAGTCCGGAGGACGGAGGGAATAGCACCAAGGAGGTGCGTCCGGATGGACGCACCCAAACAACTACACCCCCATAAGCTTCTTCTGGCGCCGCCGCTGCACCGACGAGCCGATACCGATGGCCTCCCGATATTTGGCCACCGTGCGCCGCGCCAGGTCGAACCCTTCGCCCTTCAGCAAGTCGACAAGCGCATCGTCGGAGAGGATCTTCTTGGGGTCTTCGGCATCGGTCAGGGCCTTGATCCGCGCCTTCACCGTTTCGGCGCTGGCGCCCTCCCCGTCGCTCGACCCGACGCCGCTGGTGAAGAAATATTTGAGCTCGAACAGGCCGCGCGCACATTCCAGGTACTTGTTGCTGGTCACGCGGCTGACCGTGCTTTCGTGCATCTCGATCGCCGCGGCAACTTCGCGCAGGGTCAGCGGACGCAGATGGGCGACGCCGCGCTCGAAGAAACCTGTCTGCTGCTTCACGATCTCGCGCGCGACCTTCAGGATCGTCTTTTGCCGTTGGTCGAGCGCACGGAGAAGCCAGTTGGCATCGGACAGCTTTTCGCCAAGCCACTCGCCGGTCTTCTTGTCGCAGGTGCCTTCGTGTAGCTCGAGGTAATATTGCCGGTTCACCACAAGGCGCGGCAGGCTCGCCTCGTTAAGCCTGATCGACCAGCTCCTGTCCTGTTCGCGCGATAGCAGGATGTCAGGTACGACGATGGCCGCCTGGCCACCGCCGAAGCGCAGACCGGGCTTCGGGTCGTAGCTGCGCAATTCGGCGAGCATCTCGGCCAAATCCTCATCATCGACGCCGCATATGCGCTTGAGCCGGGCAATGTCGCCCTTGGCCAGCACGTCGAGATTGGCGAGCAGCACTTCCATGCACGGGTCGTGGCGGTCCGCCTCCTTCGCCTGCAGCGCCAGGCATTCGGCAAGGTCGCGCGCGCCCACGCCGGTTGGGTCGAGCGATTGAACCAGCGCCAGCGCATCTTCCGCGTCGGCCATGGCAATATCGAGATCGTCGGCCACTTCGCGCAAGGTGGAACGAAGGTAACCCGCCTCGTCCAGCAATCCGATCAGGTAGCGGGCGACAAAGGCGATGCGCGGGTCGCCTGCCACCGGGCCGAGCTGGCTTTCGAGATGGTCTGCAAGGCTAGCTGCGGCATCGCCATGTTCGTCAATGTCTGGCCGCTCGCCGCCGATTGCAGAGGAGGACGACCACTCACCCGTGTCACGATCGCGGTCGAGCGCGGCGGGATCGAGGTCGAGCGGCGCATCGGCCTCGCCATTGCCCGCCAGCATCAACTCGTCCGCGCTCTGATTCTCGCGCGCCTCTGCAGCGGGCTCCTCTGTGGCGCTCGCATCGTTGTCTCGCCCCGACGATCCGGTATCGAGCAGCGGGTTGTTTTCCAGTGCCTCGCCGATGAAGGTCTCGATCTCGAGGTTGGATAGAGACAGCAGCTTGATGGCCTGCTGCAGCTGCGGCGTCATCACCAGCGACTGGGTCTGCCTGAGGTCTAGGCGCGGACCCAGCGCCATCAGTCCGTCTCCGACCGGTTGCTTCGCGCGACCGGAGAGGCGGCTCCAGCCCATGTCCCCACCCGTTTTCCCAACGAGGACAGATTGAGGGGTGGCCGGGCGGAGGCGAGGGCAGGCGCCGTCCCGGCGGACCCGAATCCGCCACAGGGCATCACGATGCGCACCGCCGGACAATCATAAGGTAAAACCTTCGCCCAGATAGAGCCGCCGCACATTCTCGTCGGCCACAAGATCCTGCGGGCTGCCTGCGAACAGCACCTGCCCGCCGTAGATAATGCAGGCGCGATCGACGATGTCCAGCGTTTCGCGGACATTGTGGTCGGTGATGAGCACGCCGATGCCTCGATCCTTGAGGTCGGTCACCAGATGGCGGATGTCCGAGATCGACAGCGGGTCGATGCCGGCGAAGGGTTCGTCGAGCAGCATGATCGAAGGGTTGGCCGCCAGCGCGCGGGCGATTTCGCAGCGCCGCCTTTCGCCGCCCGAAAGCGCCATGGCCGGGCTCGACCGCAGCCGGGTGATGTGGAATTCCTCCAGCAGCCGCTCCAGCTCGGCCTTGCGAACGTCCTTGTCCGGCTCGACCATCTCCAGCACGCAATTGATGTTCTGCTCTACGGTCATGCCGCGAAAGATGCTGGTTTCCTGCGGCAAATAGCCAAGGCCCAGGATCGCGCGCCGGTACATGGGCAACTTGGTCACGTCGACGCCATCCATCAGGATGCGGCCGCTATCCGGTTTCACCAGTCCCATGATCGAATAGAAACAGGTCGTCTTGCCAGCGCCGTTGGGACCGAGCAGGCCCAGCACCTCGCCCTTGGCGACGGTCAGCGAAATGTCCGAAAGCACAGCGCGCTTGTCATAGCTCTTGGCGATCGAGACGACTTCGAGCCCGCCCTGCGGCGGCAGTTCGGGCGCCGCATTGGCAGGCGCGCTCTCCAACGCTTCGGCCAGCGTTTCAGGATCGAGCGATTTGTCGTCGAGCGAGGTCATTGCGCGTCCTTAAACGTGCTTTGACTCGCATGAAAGGCCAACTGGCAAGATTCGTGCATGCCTTGTGGTCTCGAAAAACTTCGCGCACGATAGAGCAATGAAACTTCGTCAGCGAAATTGCCAGCCGTCTGGACCGGACGGGGTTGGTTAATGAACTTGAAGCCCGTAGCGTTTCTGGACTATGACCCAAGGTATTGGGATGAGGAGAAATGCGCATGGTAAAGGCGCTAAACCGGGAAATGCTGCCGCATTCGCGCCGAGTCGTGATGCAGGGTCGGGCCGATACGCGCGACTGGCGCAAGCGGATCAGCGATCATGTCGCCTTCGCGCTCCTCGTCTATACGGGCATGCAGATCTTCGTGACCGTCACGGTGCTCAAGACGGGCCACGGTTCGCTGCTTCCCTATTTCGCATTGGTCGTCCTCGTCCTGGCAACCATTCCGGGATGTCGCCTGTTCGAGGCGCGCTGGACCGAAATGGGCGAAGAGGCCGCCCACGATCCGTCGCTTGCTCCGCGCTTCATTCGTGACGTGGTCGTGCTGTGGGCTCTCGCGCTTGGATTGCCGCTGGCATTGACCGGCATCTATCTGGGCATCGCGCAGCTTCTGTCCTGACAGCGAAGGGCGAAGGGGCTGGATACCCCCGGGCGCTCCGCCGGCCTCGCGCTTGCAAGGCGGCGCACGGCTTGTATCCTTGCACTGTGGCGTGGACTTCATTCCTCGCATGAATCAACGATTGTCGGGATAGATAGTGCGGGCCAGTGCGATCCTTGATGGAGCTCTCGTGGCCCTGCTCGCAGTGCTGGGCCTTGTGGTTGCAATTCCGGCCAGCGCCGCAATCCTTGCTGACGCGTTTGAGACACCTGCGCCGAAGGAAGGCGCCGCCCCCGCCATTTCTGCCGACATGCAGGATGGCGATGATGAGCGCATTGGCGCGCGCATCTCCGGCATATTCTCCGAACTCCCGAGCCTTTCCGGCGTCTCCGTTGGCGTAGAGGCGGGCGTCGTCACGCTTTCGGGTACAGTCGCCGACGCCGAGGCGATTTCGCGCGCCGAAGGCATAGCTGGCCGTGTCACGGGTGTGGTGACGGTCGAGAACAAGCTCCAAAGGGACATCTCGGTCGAAGGGGGGCTGGGAACAGCGGCGCTGGGCGAGCGGTTCGATTCGCTCGTGCAGTTAATGCCTTTGGCAGGCGCGGCGCTCGCCGTGGCGCTGGTCATTGGCGGTTTCGGCTATCTGCTTGCCTCGCTGACGGGGCTGTGGCGCAGGGTCACGCCCAACAGTTTCCTGGCCGAGCTGATCGCCAGTGCGATTCGCTTCGTCTTCGTGATCCTGGGCGCGGTGATCGCGCTCGACATGCTAGGCGCCGGAGCCCTTCTCGGTGCGGTGCTGGGTGGCGCGGGCGTGATCGGGATCGCGCTGGGTTTTGCCATGCGCGATACGATCGAGAACTATGTCGCCTCGCTGATGCTGAGCCTGCGCCAGCCGTTCCGCGCCAACGATCTGGTTCTGATCGATGACCAGGAGGGGCGTGTCATTCGCCTGACCAGCCGCGCCACGATCCTGATGACGCTGGACGGCAACCACCTGCGCATTCCCAATTCCACCGTCTTCAAGGCGGTAATCCTCAATTACACCCGCAATCCGCAGCGCCGCTTCGAATTTGAACTTGGTATTGATGCCGATGATGATCCGGATGCCGCGCGCGGGCTCGGTCGCGAGAGGCTGGGCGCGCTTGATTATGTGCTAAACGATCCTGCGCCGGAGGCGCGCGTGCTGGAAGTGGGCGATTCCAATATCGTGTTACAGTTTCTCGGTTGGATCGACCAGAACGAAACCGATTTCCAAAAGGCCCGCAGCCGCGCCATCGCGGTGGTAAAACGGGCGCTGGAGGAGGGCGGCTTTGCCTTGCCAGAGCCGATCTATCGCCTGCGTTTCGACCAGCGCACCGGCCCGCTGCCCTTCACCAATATCGGCGAAATGCCCAACCAGGCCCCGCCTTCAACTGCTCCGGCTTCACCTGCCGCGCCCGCGCCCGCGAAGGCGTCCAAACCGGCGCAGGTCCAACGGTTCGAAGACAGTCTCGACGTATCGCCCGATGACGAGGTCAAGCGGATGGTCGACGAAGAGCGCGCCACGCCGGGCGGCGAGGGCGACCTGCTCGATTCGTCGCGTCCTGTCGAATAGGCCCGCCGCGTCAGCGGGCGGGCCTGTCGGATCAGCCGGCCTGCTTGGCCCGCTCGATGGCTTCAACAACGACGCGCTTGGCCTCGGCGGTATCGCCCCAGGCCCCGATGCGCACCCACTTTTCCTTCTCCAGGTCCTTGTAGTGGGTGAAGAAGTGCTCGATCTGCTGGAAGATGATAGAGGGCAGGTCCTTCGTTTCCCCCACATCGGAATAATACGGGAAAGTCGAATCGATTGGCACGCAAATGAGCTTCTCGTCGCCGCCATGCTCATCCTCGAGATTGAGCACGCCGATGGGGCGCGCGCGTACCACGCAGCCTGCCATGAACGGCGAACGGGCGATCACCAGCGCATCGAGCGGGTCGCCATCGGGCGAGAGCGTGTGCGGCACGAAGCCGTAATTCGCCGGATAGCGCATCGGCGTGTGCAGGATGCGGTCGACGAACAGCGCACCGGACTTCTTGTCGAACTCGTACTTCACCGGTTCGCCGCCGGTCGGCACCTCGATGACCACATTGAGGTTCTCGGGCGGATTGTCGCCCGTCGGAATGAATTCAATTTGCATGGATGCTCGGTTTCCCGCTCTTCGGCTCTGTACCTTTAGTCGGCATCTGGCCGGGATTTGACGGCATCCTCTCCCAAGGATTCGGATTGGCTGCCTAGCTGCACTTTCCCTAGAATGCGAGTGTCAATTCCGGCTTAACGCAAGCGAGGTGTTCCGCGGCATTGCGCCTTTCTGGGTCGCGGCGTAAGGGCCAGCCCCCATGGGAAGCAGCAAAACACCACCCACAAAGACCCCGGGGGCGATCAGGGGCACGCAGGACATTTTCGGGGCAGAGGCGGAGGCCTTTGCCTTCGTGGTCGAAACGTTCGAGCGCGTGCGCCGCCTTTATCGCTTTCGTCGCGTCGAAATGCCGGTGTTCGAACGCACCGAGGTGTTCGCCCGCTCGATCGGCGAGACCACCGATATCGTCTCCAAGGAGATGTATTCTTTCGAGGACCGCGGCGGCGAATCGCTGACGCTGCGCCCCGAATTCACCGCCGGGCTGGCGCGCGCCTTCATCACCGATGGCTGGCAGCAGCACGCGCCGCTGAAGGTCGCGACGCACGGGCCGGTGTTCCGTTACGAGCGCCCGCAAAAGGGGCGCTACCGCCAGTTTCACCAGATCGACGCCGAAGTGATCGGCGCGGCCGAGCCGCAGGCGGATGTGGAATTGCTGGCGATGGCGGACCAATTGCTCAAGGAACTGGGCGTTGCGGACGGGGTGACGCTGCAACTCAATACGCTGGGCGACGGGGAGAGCCGCGAGGCGTGGCGTGCCGCGCTGGTGGAGTACTTCCGCGCTGTGCAGGGCGAGCTCTCCGAAGACTCGCAGGAGCGGCTGGAGAAGAACCCCTTGCGGATTCTCGACAGCAAGGACCCGCGCGACAAGGTGTTCGTCGCGGACGCGCCGAAAATCGACGCCTTCCTTTCTGCCGAGGCGCAAGACTTTTTCGGCGCGGTCACGTCGGGTCTGGATGCGGCCGGGGTAATCTGGACCCGTAACGAGGCGCTGGTGCGCGGGCTGGACTATTACCGCCACACAGCGTTCGAATTCGTCACGGAACGCTTGGGGGCGCAGGGCACGGTGCTGGCAGGTGGGCGCTATGACGGGCTGATCGAGAGCCTTGGTGGCAACCACACCCCTGCCGTCGGCTGGGCCGCCGGGATCGAACGGCTGGCTATGCTGGTGGGTGAGCGGGGTGAGGGTGCAAGCTGGGCCACTGTGATTCCTGAATCGCGAGATTGTGAACGCCATGCTCATATGGTTGCGATATCTCTCAGGGCGGCTGGTTTGATGGTCGACTACGACTTTCGTGGCAATGCAAAGAAACGGTTCGAACGAGCGAGAAAAGGAAGGAACCCAATCTTCCAAATAAACCTTACGCCGCGAAATGAGGTATCTTCGCACGCTCGGTTTAAGGTGTTCTCAAACTTTGGTTGTGCCGCCGAAGATGATTTCGGGAATTTTCTCAAGGGATTATCCAAGCTTTTTCTCTATCAAGAGGAGAAGGATGGGCGAGACGAGGAGAACGGCATTTTCGTGGCGCAAATCTCACTCCGTTCAGACAATCCATGACCATCACCCCCGGACGTCTGCGCCAGATCGGCAACCGCTTCGCCGAACTTGAAGCGCGTATGGCCTCGGGCGAGCTGGAGGGCGAGGCCTTCGTGCAAGCCTCCCGCGACTATGCCGAGCTCGAACCTGTCGCCCGCGCCGCCGCCTCCGTGCAGACGATGCGCGAAGAAATCGACGGCCTTACGGACATGCTCTCCGACCCCGAAATGAAGGCCATGGCCGAGGAAGAGCTCGCCTCCTTGCGCGCCGAACTTCCGCAAGCCGAGCGCGCGCTTGCCCTTTCGATGCTGCCGCGTGACGAGGCTGATCAGCGCCCCGCGATGCTCGAAATCCGCGCCGGGACTGGCGGCGATGAGGCGGCTTTGTTCGCGGGCGATTTGTTCCGCATGTATGAACGTTTTGCCGCCGAAAACGGCTGGAAGGTCGAGCCGGTCAGCATGAATGCGGGCGATGCGGGCGGCTTCAAGGAAATCGTCGCCAACGTCACCGGCACCGGCGTCTTTGCACGGCTGAAATATGAAAGCGGCGTCCACCGGGTTCAGCGCGTGCCGGCAACCGAGAGCGGCGGGCGCATCCACACCAGCGCGGCGACCGTCGCGGTGCTGCCCGAGCCGACCGAGGTCGATGTGTCGGTGGACGAGAACGACCTTCGCATCGACATTTACCGTAGCTCCGGCGCAGGCGGCCAGCACGTCAACACCACCGACTCCGCGGTGCGCATCACCCACATTCCGACCGGCATCGTGGTGGCGATGCAGGACGAGCGTAGCCAGCACAAGAACCGCGCCAAGGCCATGCAGGTGCTGCGCGCACGCATCTACGAACGGCGCCGCGAGGAGGCCCATGGCGAAGAGGCCGCAGCGCGGCGCGCGATGGTCGGCAGCGGCGACCGTTCTGAACGCATCCGCACTTACAATTTCCCGCAAGGGCGCGTCACCGACCACCGCATCGGCCTGACGCTGCACAAGCTCGATGAGGTTCTGGCGGGATCCGCCCTGGGCGAACTGGTCGATGCGCTGTCCGCCGAGGACGAGGCAAAGCGCCTCGCGGCGATGGCGGAATGATCCGCCCGGCCATGCCGTGACCATCGCCGAGGCATTGCGCGCAGCCACCCGGCGGCTCGAAGCCACCAGCGACACCGCGCGGCTCGATGCCGAATTGCTGATGGCCCACGCGCTGGGCAAGCCTCGCTCCGCCATGCTGCTGGCCACCCGCGACGCGCTTGGCGAGGCTGAGTGCGACCGGTTCGACCAGCTGATCGACCGCCGCGCCGCCCATGAGCCAGTTGCCTATATCACCGGCACACAGGAATTCTTCGGCCTTCCCTTTGCCGTCGCGCCCGGCGTGCTGATCCCGCGCGCCGACAGCGAGAGCGTGGTGCAGGCTGCGCTCGACGAGGCACCTGCCGATGCGCATGTGCTCGATTGCGGAACCGGGCCGGGGACGCTGCTGCTATCTGTCCTGGCTGAGCGCCCCGCTGCGACGGGCATCGGCGTGGACGCCAGCACCACCGCGCTCGGTATCGCGGCTGCCAACTGCGAGAGCCTTGGTCTGACCGGTCGGGCGCAGTTTTTCCAGCGCGATTGGACGCAGCCTGACTGGACCGACCAGCTTGGAACGTTCGATCTCGTCCTCGCCAATCCGCCCTATGTCGAGGACCATGCGGATCTGGCGCCCGACGTGCGCGATTTCGAGCCGGGCGAGGCGCTTTTTGCCGGCGCCGAAGGGCTTGACGATTACCGTGTGCTGATCCCGTGCCTGCCCGCTTTGCTCGCCGAAAGCGGGGTCGTAGTGCTCGAAATCGGATCAAGGCAGGCTGAAGCGGTGGAAAAGATCGCTGCCGCAGCAGGCTTTAACACCCGGATTCGGCACGATTTGGGTGGAAGGCCGCGCGTTTGTGTCCTGAGATTAGGACTTGGCAAATGATTTGCGAGTAGCTACCTCCTTAAACAGACCCACGGTGAGGGTGCCCAGCCATACGTCGCTTGGCCGCCGCCGTCGGGTCAGACTCCACAAGTTTGCCGGTAAGCGGCGCTTTCGCGCCCTTTGCGAGTGCAGATCGGAGATCATGACTGGCGCAGTTGCGCCGTCACGAGGGGTCATGTGGCCGGGCCATTTGGTTCGCCTGATTGAGGAAACGAATTCCCTTGAACATGAATCGCAACAATAATCGCCGGCGTGGCCGCGGTAACAATCGCGGCGGCGGAGGCGGAACTCTGTCCAACCGGATCGACACAAGAGCGCGCGGCAATGCGCCGCAGATGCTCGAAAAGTACAAGAAGCTGGCCCACGAGGCCTCTCTGAACGACGACCGGGTGCAGACCGAATATTTCCTGCAGTTCGCGGACCACTATTTCCGCGTCATCGCGGATATCAAGGCGCAGAAGGATGAGCAGCGTCCGCGCCGCGATCTTGAGCGCGATCAGGGCGATGACAGCGATGATGGCGACAATGAAGGGGAGCGCGCCAACAACCGCCGCCCCGATGCGCGGCGCGGCAACGGCGCTGGTTCTCAGCGCGACCGTTCGGGCCAGGCGAGCGAAGCGGACGACGACGAAAATCCCTTCGCCCGCAGCGACCGCAAGCCCAGCCCTAAAAAGCCCAGGCAGCCGCGCCGCCCCCGCAACGAAGCCGATGATGACGGAGACGATAAAGGTCCGGGCATCGACGCAGACATGCTTCCGCCCTCAATCGCACGCGCCGCTTCAGACGATGACGATTCAGGCGACGGCGAATCCGCGAGCGAGGAAGCCGCGGAGAAGCCGCGCCGGGCCCGCAAGCCGCGCAGCACAACCGCACGGAAGCCGCGCCCCCGCCGCGACGATGGCAATGACGAAGACGAGCTCGAAGCCGTAGGCTGAGCACGCTAACAGGCCCGGTATGGAGAGGCTGCGCTCGCTGACATATCGGGTTTGTCGCTATCCGCGACTGGGCGCTCTGGGGCTCGGGGCGATTTCCGCAACCGGTTTCCAGCCGCTCGGCCTCTGGCCGCTGGCATTGCTGGCCGTCGGGCTGCTGGGCCTGCTGATCCAGAGATGCGAAACGGTGCGTGGCACCTTCCTGATCGGCTGGCTGTTCGGGCTGGGTCATTTCACCCTCGGTAACAGCTGGATCGCCACGGCCTTCACCTATCAGGCGAACCTGCCAGTGGCGCTCGGCTGGCCTGCTGTTCCGGTGATCGCGGCCTATCTGGCGATTTATCCGGGGCTGGCCGCGATGGGCGCAAAAGTTCTGTCGCAAGGTCGCGGCGGCTGGGCGTTGGCGTTGGGTTTTGCGGGCTGCTGGATTGTCGCCGAATGGCTGCGCAGTTGGGTCATGACCGGCTATGCTTGGAACCCGCTGGGTGCGGTGCTGCTCGGTCCTTTCGACCGACCGGGTCTGGCAATGCTCGCCCCTTTCATGGGCACATATGCGCTTTCCGGAATTGCGGTCTTGATCGGCGCTTGCATCGTCCTCTTGCTGAGCAATCGGCGCTGGCCGGGAGCGATCGCCCTGGCCCTGTTGACGGCAGTCGGCATGTACTGGCCAGCGGGTGAGGGGGCACAGGGGACGCTCGCCGTTACCATCGCCCAGCCTGACATCAGGCAGGAGCGGCTGAGCAATCCGCAATACTACGAGGCCAATTATCAGCGTCTCGCCCAGCTTTCCGCGCCCGAGCGCGGGGCAAGGAACGCGGCCGGGCCAAGGCTGGTCCTGTGGCCCGAATCGGGTCTCGTCGACTATCTGCAGGATGGCTATCCGCAGCACTATTACGACGCCACCACGGCACTCGGCAGCCCGGAATATGCCCGCCGCCGCATCGGTGGGGCCATCGGCGAAGGCAGCCTTCTGCTGACCGGTGCGATCGACCTGGAGATCGGCGAGGACGAGATGGGGATCGTTCGCGCGACCGGCGCCTATAATTCGATCACTGCGCTGACCGGCGAGGGCGAGATTGTAGGCAGCTATGCCAAGGCGCACCTCGTGCCTTTCGGGGAATACCTGCCTTTGCGTGGTCTGCTCGAGCCGCTCGGTCTCAGCCGGTTTGTGCCTGGCGCGATAGATTTCGTGCCCGGTCCGGGGCCGCGCACGCTCGGCCTGGGTCCCTGGGGCGAGGCAGGCATGCTGATATGCTACGAGATCATTTTTTCCGGTCAGGTCGTCGACCCCACCAATCGGCCCGATTACATCTTCAATCCCAGCAATGACGGCTGGTTCGGCGCCTCTGGCCCGCCGCAGCATTTCGCGCAGGCCCGGCTTCGCGCGATCGAGGAAGGGCTGCCGGTCCTGCGTGCTACCACCACCGGGATCAGCGGAATAGTGGATGCGCGAGGCGTGGTGCGCGCCTTTGCCCCAACCCATGAAATGAAGCGCCTCGATGCGACGATCCCTCCTGCCGCTGCTCCCACCTTGTTCGCCCGGCTCGGCAATTGGCTTGCGCTTGGCTGGGCCATGCTTTTTCTTGGGCTGGCGCGCGTTGCCTTGCGGTTGCGCTGCGTTTAGAGCCGCCGGGCCAGAACACACCTCAAGTGCCGAGAGGGTCTTTCAGTCGATGAGCCGCCACGATTACCTGTTCACATCGGAAAGCGTTTCCGAAGGCCATCCGGACAAGGTGTCCGACCAGATCTCCGACGCCATTGTCGATCTGTTCCTGTCGAAGGATCCGGAAGCGCGCGTCGCCTGTGAAACGCTTACCACCACCAATCGCGTGGTGCTGGCGGGTGAAGTCCGCGGCCAGGGCATGATTGACGCTGACGGCAATTGGGAGCCGGGCGCGCAGGAGGAAATCCAGCGGGTCGTGCGCCAGACGGTTCGGGAAATCGGCTACGAGCAGACCGGCTTTCACTGGCAGAACCTCAACTTCGATAACTTTCTTCACGCCCAGAGCACGGACATCGCGCAGGGCGTGGATGCGGCGGGCAATAAGGACGAAGGCGCCGGCGACCAGGGCATCATGTTCGGTTTTGCCTGTGACGAGACGCCCGATCTGATGCCGGCGGCGCTCTATTACAGCCACAAGATCCTGCACCGCATGGCCGCCGACCGTCATTCGGGTGCGGCGCCATTTCTTGAGCCTGATGCCAAGAGCCAGGTCACCTTGCGCTTCGTGGACGGCAAGCCGGTCGAGGCGACCGCCATTGTCGTTTCCACCCAGCACAAGCCGGGCTGGCATGAGAGTGAGAAGGACGCCGAGCTCAAAGCCTATGTGAAGAAGGTCGTGGCCGAAGTGTTGCCCGAGGAGCTGCTTTCGGAAAACACGATCTGGCACATCAATCCCACCGGCAAGTTCGAGATCGGCGGGCCGGATGGCGACGCGGGCCTGACGGGCCGCAAGATCATCGTCGATACTTATGGCGGTGCGGCCCCGCATGGCGGCGGCGCGTTCAGCGGCAAGGACCCGACCAAGGTCGATCGCTCGGCCGCTTATATCACCCGCCATCTGGCCAAGAACGTGGTTGCGGCGGGCCTTGCGCGGCGCTGCACGATCCAGATCGCCTATGCGATCGGCGTGTCCGAACCGCTCTCGCTCTATGTCGACACCCACGGTACTGCCGCCGAGGGCGTCACCGACGAGGCAATCGAGGAGGCGATCAGGCAGGTCGAGGCGCTGGGCGGTCTGACCCCTCGCGCAATTCGTACCTACCTTGGCCTCAACAAGCCCATCTACCGCACCAGTGCGGCCTATGGGCATTTCGGGCGCAAGGCTGAGGGCGACCTCTTCCCGTGGGAGCGCACCGCCCTCGCCGAGACTTTGAAGGCTGCTCTGCTCTAGGAGCGGGGAGAGGCGGAAGGCGAATGATCGAGCGCCCCGCCGAACGTATCCTCGCGCTCGATGCCCTGCGCGGGATCGCCGTTGCAGGCATTGCTCTGATGAATGTCATGGTCTTTGCCATGCCGCCTGCCGCCTATATCAATCCGCGCAGCTATGGCGGCGATGATCCACTCTCGCTGGCGTTATGGCTGCTCAGCTTCCTGTTCGTCGAGGACAAGTTTCGCGCGCTTTTCGCCATGATGTTCGGCGCGGGGGTGGCGATCCTGCTCGGCAAGGGCGGGGCACATCCCTGGCGCGCCCATTATGCGCGTATGGCGGTGCTGTTCGGTATCGGCATGGCCCATGCCGTTCTGCTGGCCGGGAACGAGATCTTGCGCGTCTATGCGGTGGCGGGGCTGGTCCTGCCGGTCTTTGTGCGAATGCGCGCCCGGCACTTGTGCTGGCTGGCGGCGGCGATCATCGCCGTGCAGGTCCTCGTGGCGCTGTACTGGTTCCGCGAATGGATCGAATATTGGTGGCAGGTTCAGACTGGCGCAGCCGTTGATGTTGGGCCGCTTCAACCGCTGGAGGCCGCCTATGGCGCCGACCCACATGCCATTTCTGGGGCGTTGGAGCGCGGGCGCGAAGGCTTTGTAGAACGGTTGGTACGGCGGCTCGGGCAGGAGCCGTGGCTGACCATCCGGGTCATGGCGGCCCTGCCCAGTTCGCTTGCGGCCATGCTGATCGGGATCGGACTGTGGCGCAGTGGCCTGCTGGCTGGCCAGTGGCAGCGCGGCCGCGCCCTGCGGTTGGCGGGCTGGTGTGCGCTGGCCTCGTTGCCAATGCTCGCGGTGTTGGCGATCGCCGATTTCGGGACCGGTTTCGACCCGCTGGTGACGGCGCTCAATGCGCTGGTCCTGTCCGCACCCTTTGACATCGTGCTGGCAATCGCATGGGCGGCGCTGGCCATAGTCCTGTTCGCAAGTGGTGGCGCAATCACGCGCCTGTGGGCGGCGGCAGGGCGCATGGCGTTGACCAACTACATCGCAACCAGCCTGATTTTCGCCAGCCTGTTCGCCAATTGGGGCATGAGCCTGTTCGGCAAGGTAAGCCGCCCCGAAGCGCTGGCGCTGTGCCTGATCCCGATCGCTGCGATGCTCCTGTGGTCGCCGCTATGGCTGGCGCGTTTTCGCCAAGGACCTGCAGAATGGCTATGGCGCAGCCTTGCGACGGGTCATGCTCTGCCCTTGCGGCGCTGAGCCGCGCGGCGTCAGCTGGCGCGGAAATCCTCGACCACCGTGGCATAGGCGCCCACTTCCGCTTCGTGGCCTTCCTCGCGCCAGGTTTCGGCCAGAGCGGCCTCTTCCCATTCGCGCATGGCGGGCAGGTCGAGCATGTGCCCGACCCAGGGCGCGCCTCCCCCGACATCGAGACCATACGTGCGAATGCGGTATGCAACAGGAGCATAGAAGGCATCCATGGCGCTGAACTGCTTGCCCGCAAGGAACGGCCCGCCAAAGCGCTCCAGCCCTTCCTCGAACAGCTCACGCAGCCGCGCAATGTCCTTGGCCAGAGCCGAATCATGCGGGGGCATGCTCGCCCGCACGCCGACATTCATCGGGCATTGGTTGCGCAGGGCGGAAAAGCCGCCATGCATTTCGGCCACGGCGCATTGGGCAAAGGCATGCGCTTCGGGGCCTTCGGGCCAGACCCCCTGATGCCGATCGGCAAGATAGAGCGTGATGCCCAGCGAATCCCAGACGGTTTGCTTGCCATCCAACAGCACCGGCACCTGTCCCGTGGGCGAAAAGCTGCGAAATGCCTCGTAATTCACCGCCTGCGTAAAGGGCTCCAACCTGTCCGCAAAAGGAATGCCCAGTGCCCTCATCAGCACCCACGGACGCAGCGACCAGCTCGAATAGTTCCGGTTAGCCGTGATCAGCGTGTAGCTCACCCGACCAGCGCGTCCTCGATTGCGGAGGTTATCGCTGCATCATCTGGCACCGTGCCGGGCGCGAAGCGGGCAATCACCTCGCCCTGCCTGCCGACAAGGAATTTCTCGAAGTTCCACAACACTTCGGGGTCGTCATTGGGCGTCATGCCATAGCCGCGAAAGCGCTCTTTCATGCCCTCCACATCGCCCTGCTTGCTCGGGACTGCCTCGGTCAACGCGGCATAGAGCGGTTGCTTTTCCTCGCCGGTCACCGGCCCCTTGGCAAACAGCGGAAAGCTGGTCTGGAAATTGGTGCTGCAGAATTGCGCGATCTCTTCGTCGGTACCCGGCTCCTGCGCGCCGAAATCGTTCGATGGGAAGCCCAGCACCTCGAACCCCTGTTCGCCGTAACGGCGCTGCAATTCCTCCAGCCCGGCATATTGTGGCGTAAGTCCGCACTGCGAAGCGGTGTTGACGATCAGCAGCACCTTGCCGCGATGTGCGGCCAAGCTGTCGGCAGTGCCGTCGCCGCGGATGAGGTGGAGATCGGGAAGTGTCTTGGTCATTTCATGGCACTTTCGTAGCGGGCAGTCGTTTTCTCCGCCACTTCAGCGGCCGTGACACCCGGCGCCAGTTCAACCAGCTGGAAGGGGCTGTTGTGATCGGGACGACGGAAGACGCACAGATCGGTGATGATCATGTCGACCACGTTCCTGCCGGTCAGCGGCAGCGTGCAGGCGGGGATGAATTTCGGATCGCCGCTCTTGCTGACGTGTTCCATCACCACGATGATCTTCTTGACGCCCGCGACCAGGTCCATGGCCCCGCCCATTCCCTTCACCATCTTGCCTGGAATCATCCAGTTGGCGATATCGCCCTTCTCGTCGACTTCCATCGCGCCCAGCACGGTCAGGTCGATATGACCGCCGCGGATCATGGCGAAGCTTGATGCGCTGTCGAAATAGGCAGAATGCGGGATTTCGCTGATCGTTTGCTTGCCTGCATTGATCAGGTCCGCATCAACCTCGTCCGGATAGGGAAAGGGGCCGATCCCGAGCATGCCGTTTTCGCTCTGCAAGGTTACCTGCATGCCTTCGGGTATGTGGTTGGCAACAAGCGTGGGGATGCCGATGCCCAGATTGACGTAATAGCCGTCTTCCAGCTCCTGCGCGGCGCGGGCAGCCATCTGGTCGCGGGTCCAGCCCTTGGTCAGGCCGTCATGGATCGTCATTCTTAAAGGCTCCTTCAGCCGAGCGGGGGTGGGGTTAGAAACCAGCCATTGCCAATCAACACTTCCAGCGGAGCAGCCATGGTCGGGTCAAGCAGATATTCGTATAATTCGTCAAAATCGGCGCGCTGGTCGCCCGCTATGGCAACGAGGCAATAGCTTTTGCCAAGGGCCCGCCGCCGCGCCTGCTTGCTCTCGCCGGCAAAGCGCAGCAGCACCAGCGGGTCGGTGCCATAGGGGTCGAGCCAGGTATCGGCGAGAATGTCGCGGATGCGCCCTGCCGCTTCTGGCGGGTGACTGCTGATCCAGATCACGGCGATGCCGCTGTCGCGGATACCAACCAGGCCCTCGCCCAGCGCGGGATCGCTGACCTGTCCGGCCACGAGCGGCATGAGCTCATCAGTCGGGTCGAGGTCTATGAGAACAGCAGGCGGAAGCGAATCGCATTGCATGCGTTCAGCGGTGAGGCCGGCCGGATCCTCCAGAAGCGCGGATGCGCTGACATCGGTGATTCTGGACTTGCCCGCAAAGCGCAGCGCGTGCTCGACAAACGGGCTGTAGGTTGAGCCTGCCAGGGCCAGGTCTGCAGCGTCATCATCGGCAATTACGTCATCTGGCCAGGAAAACGCTTCGGTTGCGGCTTCGCCTGACACGGCAGCGGTCTTGTCACCGTTGCGCAACTCACGCTGTGCAATCGCCCCGCCCGCCACCAGCGGCACGACCGCCGCCACGCAACCGCCAAGGAATGTGCCTGCGGCGAGGGCCGCAATCATGGTGTGGAGGAAAAAACGCATGCAGTCCGCGTCACTCCGGCGGCTCGTAATCCTGCATCGTGCCGATTCGGACGGGATGCTCCGGGCTGCTCAATCCGTCCAGCATCAGGCCGCTTCACGCTCGCGCGTGGTCGTGAACTCTATCTTCTTGTCGTAGGGCGCCCCTACGATCATGCGCTGGACGTAGACGCCGGGCAGGTGGATGCAGTCCGGCTCGAGCGAGCCGGCAGGCACCACTTCCTCGACCTCGACGACGCATACCTTGCCGCAGGTCGCCGCGGGCTGGTTGAAATTGCGTGCGGTCTTGCGAAAGACGAGATTGCCCGTCTCGTCTGCCTTCCAAGCCTTTACGATCGAAAGGTCGGCGAAAATGCCCTTTTCGAGGATGTAGTCCTCGGGACCATTGGGGCCGTCGAAGGTCTTCACCTCCTTGCCCTCTGCCACTGCCGTGCCAAAGCCCGTCTTGGTGTAAAAGCCGGGTATGCCCGCTCCGCCAGCGCGCATGCGTTCGGCCAGAGTGCCCTGCGGGCAAAACTCCACCTCCAGCTCACCGGACAGAAACTGCCGCTCGAACTCCTTGTTCTCGCCCACATAGGAGGAGATCATCTTGCCCACTTGCTTGGTGCGCAACAGTTTGCCGATGCCTTCATTGTCGATACCTGCATTGTTGCTGGCAAAGGTGAGGTTCTTCGCTCCGCTCGCCTGGATCGCATCGAGCAATCTTTCGGGAATGCCGCAAAGCCCGAATCCGCCTGCGGCAATGAGCAGGCCATCCTTCAGCAATCCATCGAGGGCTGCTTCGGCGGAGGGGAAGAGTTTCTGCATGGCTGGCGGGCTCCGTTCGTGTTTCGCATTCGGCGATAAGTCGCCAAGCGGCGCCTGTCACCTGTCAATCAGGCGAGACTCAAGGGTCAGACGATGCTCTTCGCAACTGCAATATGAGTGGAAAAGCCTGGAAAGCCCCAGAATATGGACAAAAGAATGATGAAATTCAAAGATATAAATGAAACATGCAATTTTAACAACAAAGGTTGCTCTTTTCGCACTTGCGAAAGAATTGGCTCCCCTGCATAAAGATCACGCCTTTCAGGCATCCTCTCCCAAAACTTCCAAGGCCCGGTTGGTAACAACCGGGCCTTTTTTCTCGCCTGTATGCGGGCCTTCCGGCAAGCTCCGGCGGAAACTCTTGGCGCTACACCTCGTTTGCATTTGGCAGGGGGCATTCCTAGCTTGCTGCCGACGGGAAGGAACCAGGCGCTAGCGATATGGCAGAAGCAGACACTCAGGACATCGAGGCAGGGACGGTGCGGCTCCAGGTCGCTGCCGCCCGGCAGGAAGAATCGGGTCGGGGCGTCGCACGCATGCCCAAATCCGCGTTCCAGGCGCTTGGAATTACCGAGGGCGATCACGTGGAGATAGAGGGCAAGCGCATAACCGCCGCACTTGCCATGCTGGGTTACGAGGAGGACGAGAGCCTCGACGTCATCCGGCTCGACGGTCTGCAACGCGGCAATGCCGAAACATCCTCGGGCGAACATGTTTCGGTGCGCAAGGCGAAAACCCGCGCTGCCACTCGCGTTGTCTTCGCGCCCGCGCGCAAGCAGATGCGGTTGCAAGGGCCAGGCGAGGCATTGAAGCGCGTCTTCTTCGGCAAGCCGCTGACGGCAGGCGATCTCGTTGCCACACATGGCCAGCAGCCGGTCCAGAACGTGCCGCCCGAAGTGCGTCGCATGTTCAACACGCCGGCCTATGCGCTGACCGAGATCCGTCTGCAGGTTATCTCCACCAGCCCCAAGGGCATCGTCCATATCGACGAGAACACCGAGGTTGAGCTGCGCGCCGAGTTCGAGGAACCGCGCGATAGCCGCGCGGTCGTCAATTATGACGATGTCGGCGGCATGGGAGAGACGATCAAGGCGCTGCGCGAAATGGTCGAATTGCCGCTGCGCTATCCTGAACTGTTCACCCGGCTGGGCGTTGATCCGCCGCGCGGCGTGTTGCTCCACGGCCCGCCCGGAACCGGCAAGACCCGCCTCGCCCAGGCCGTCGCCAGCGAATCGGATGCCGAGTTCTTCACCATCAACGGTCCGGAGATCATGGGCAGCGCCTATGGCGAGAGCGAATCGCGCCTGCGCGAAGTGTTCGAGAAGGCCGAGCGCAGCCAGCCTGCCATCGTCTTCATTGACGAGATCGATTCGATCGCGCCCAAGCGTCAGAACGTTCAGGGGGAGGCGGAAAAGCGGCTCGTTGCGCAATTGCTCACACTGATGGACGGGCTGCAATCGCGCACCAACCTCGTCGTGATCGCGGCCACCAACCGGCCCGACGCGATAGACGAGGCGCTGCGCCGTCCGGGCCGCTTCGACCGCGAGATCGTTATCGGCGTGCCGGACGAGAGCGGGCGACGCGAAATCCTTGCCATCCATACGCGCGGCATGCCGCTGGGCGAGGGTGTGGACCTGACCGCACTTGCGCGTTCGACCCACGGCTTTGTCGGCGCCGACATCGCCGCTCTGGCGCGCGAGGCCGCGATCGAGGCGGTGCGCCGCATCATGCCGAAGCTGGACCTCGACGCGCGCACGATCCCCGCAGAAGTGCTGGAGGAATTATGTGTCGAGAAGCAGGATTTCCGCGAGGCGCTCAAACGTGTCCAGCCCTCTGCCATGCGCGAGGTCATGGTCCAGGCGCCCACGGTCGGTTGGGACGATATCGGCGGCGTTGACGAGGCGCAGGAACGCTTGCGCGAAGGCGTCGAACTGCCGCTGAAAAACCCGCGCGCGTTTGAGCGGCTGGGCATCCGCCCGGCCAAGGGTTTCCTGCTTTACGGCCCGCCGGGGACCGGCAAGACGTTGCTTGCCAAGGCCGTTGCCAAGGAAGCGGAGGCCAATTTCATCTCGATGAAAAGCTCCGACCTTTTGAGCAAGTGGTATGGCGAGAGCGAACAGCAGATCGCCCGCATGTTTGCACGCGCCCGCTCGGTCGCACCCTGCGTGATCTTCATCGACGAGATCGATTCGCTCGTACCCGCACGTGGATCAGGCGGCGGTGAGCCGCAGGTGACCGCGCGCGTGGTCAACACAATCCTGGCCGAAATGGACGGGATGGAGGAATTGAACTCGATCGTCGTGATCGGCGCCACCAACCGCCCGGGGCTGGTCGATCCGGCGCTGCTGCGGCCCGGTCGTTTCGATGAACTGGTCTATGTCGGCGCGCCCGATGAGGGCGGGCGCGAGCATATCCTCACGATCCACACTGCGAAGATGCCACTGGCGGACGACGTCGATCTGGCGGGGCTGGCGGGCAAGACCACCCGTTATACCGGGGCGGATCTGGAGGACGTTGTGCGCCGCGCTGGCCTCAACGCCATTCGTCGTGCGCAAGGCAATGCTGACACTGTGACCGCCACCGACTTCGCCCAGGCGCTGGAGGACAGCCGCCCGACCGTGACCGAACGCATGGAAGCCGAATATGCCAAGATGAAGGGCGAGCTGAAACGCAAGGCGCTGGAGGTGAAGCCCATCGGCTTCATCCACGAAGGCATGGTGGAGAGCACCCGCGAGGACAAGCACGGGCAATAGGACACGAGGTCGCGCCTAGCGCCCACCCAGCTGTGTCAGCGCCTCGCCAGACGGCGGGCCGAGCACCTCCAGCGGGGCGACTGGGGCAAAGCGGCTGCGGACGATGGCCTCGGGCATTTCTGCTGCCAGCCACTGGATCAGGTCTTCGCGGATATCGCAGCGCAGGTCGAACAGGGTGGGCGAATCCTTCGCCGTAACGAGGAAGCGGATCTCGACCGCGTCGCGGGTCAGTTCCAGCACCTGCATGTGCCGCACGCGTCCGTCCCAACGTTCGTTCTGCTCGGCGATCTCGATGAATTTCGCGCGGATCGGATCGAGCTTCGTCGCCGGATCGACATAGAGCAGCACCGACCCCATCAGCTGTGCGGTGGTTTTGGTCCAGTTCTGGAAGATCTCTTCCAGGAATTTGGAGGTCGGCACCACCAGCCGCCGCTCGTCCCAGACCTTGACCACGACATAAGTGGTGCGGATCTCCTCGACCCAGCCCCATTCGCCGCCGATGATGATGGCATCGCCCACGATCACCGGTTCGGTCAGCGCCATCTGGAAGCCGCTGATTAGCGCCTTCAACGCGGGCTGGGCGGCGGCGCCAACGGCCAGGGCGGCTAGGCCTGCCGATGCCATCAGGGTGACGCCGATATCGCGCACGCCCGGGATTGCCAGCAGCATTAGCCCAACGGTCACGAAGATGATGAGGAAGGTAGCGATGCGGTTGAAGATGGAGAGTCGGGTTCGCCGCCTGCGGGCATTGCGATTGTCCTCGACATTGACATCGGCCTTCAGGATCATCGCCTCGACCAGCGAGTTCAGGATGGCCATCACCATCCAGCCCACCAGCAGCGGCATGACCAGCCCGCCAATTCGCTCCCAGATGTTCTGGAGTGCGGGAAACGCGCTCGACACGAGCACCAGCGCCAGCGCGACTAAGGCATAACGGCTGGGGCGGGCGATGCCACGCACCACAATGTTGTCGGATTCGCTCTGGCTGGATCTGGCGACGCGGCGCAACATTCTGAAAAGCAGCCAATGCACGCCAAATGCGATCGCCACGGCGAGGATCACGGCAACACTGCAGACGATGGCAGTGCCCAACCATTGCGGAAGGGCGCCATGCCAATTTTCGACCGCGTCCGGGAGAAACGACAGTTCGGGCATGCCCCCCGACCTAGGCAGGCCGGCCCCATGCTGCAAGTGCGAAAAGAATCTGGTGGTGCCTAGAGGCCGGACTCTAGTGGGCGTCGTCCCAGCTTTTCCCCGTCCCGATCTCGATCCCTAAGGGCACGTCGAGCTTGACCGCAGGCAGCGCTGCCTGCGCCATGACGCGCTCGATCACTGGCGAGGCGGCTTCGACCTCGGCTGCGGGCAATTCGAAAACCAGCTCGTCATGCACCTGAAGCAGCATCTTCACATTGGGCAGTCCCGCATCTTCGAGAGCGGGCATCATGCGCGCCATGGCCCGCTTGATAATGTCGGCGCTGGTGCCCTGGATGGGCGCATTGATCGCCGCGCGCTCGCTGCCCTGACGCTCGGCCTGGTTCTTTGAATTGATGCGCGGAAACCACGTCTTGCGGCCGAACAGCGTTTCGGAATAGCCGCGCTCACGCACGGTCTCCAGTGTCTCGTGAATGTAGCGCTGAATGCCGGGAAAACGCTCGAAATAGCGGTCGATCATGGCCTGCGCCTCGTCCGGTTCGACCCCCAGGCGCCCGGCCAGGCCCCAGCGCGAGATGCCGTAAAGGATCGCGAAGTTGATCGTTTTGGCCTGCGCGCGGGTGTCTCGTGTCACCTCGCCATACATTTCCTTTGCCGTGCGCGCGTGGATGTCCTCGCCCGCGGCGAAGGCCTCCTTGAGCGAATCGACCTCGGCCATATGCGCGGCGAGGCGCAGCTCGATCTGCGAATAGTCCGCGGCGAGCAAGACATTGCCGGTCTCGGCGACGAAGGCCTTGCGGATCTCGCGCCCGATCTCGGTGCGGATGGGGATGTTCTGCAAATTCGGGTCGGTGGAGGAGAGCCGCCCGGTCTGCGCGCCGACCAGCGAATAGGACGTGTGGACCCGGCCCGTATCGGGATTGATCGCGTTTTGCAGGGCGTCGGTGTAGGTGGACTTCAGCTTGGACAGCTGGCGGTATTCGAGCACCTTGTTGGCGATTGGCGCGCCCTCGCTCGCCAGCCGCTCCATGATGCTCTGGTCGGTTGAATATTGCCCGCTCTTGCCTTTGCGCCCGCCCTTGTAGCCGAGCTTGTCGAACAGGATTTCGCCCAGCTGCTTGGGGCTGCCGATGGTGAAGGTCTCGCCCGCCAGTTCGTGGATTTCCGCCTCGATCCGCCCGGTTGTCTCGGCGAACTGGGCGGACAGGCGCGCCAGCGCCTCGCGGTCGACCTTGATCCCCTCGCGCTCCATTCGCGCCACCACCGGCACCAGCGGGCGATCGACCATCTCGTAGACGCGCGTGCCCCCTTCGACGGCCAGGCGGGGTTTCAGCAGAGCGTGGAGGCGCCAGGTGACATCTGCATCCTCGGCGGCATATTCGGTCGCCTTGACCAGCGGCACTTCGCCGAAGGGGATAGCCTTCTTGCCCGTGCCGCACACATCCTTGAACGCGATGCAGTTGTGGCTGAGGTGGCGCTGGGCCAGCTCGTCCATGCCGTGGCCCCAAAATGCATTGGCGCCGATGCCTTCTTCAGAGCGTCCAGCGTCCAGCGCGAAACTGATCACCATCGTATCGTCGATCGGCGCGACTTCGATGCCTCCCCCGGCATTGCCTGCCCGGGCCAGCACGTTGAGGTCGTATTTGATGTTCTGCCCGACCTTGAGCACCGCATCGTCTTCCAGCAGCGGCCTGAGCGCGGCGAGGGCTGCCGCGCGGTCAATCTGTTCGGGCCGTTCGGAAAACATGTCGGACCCGGCGTGACAGAGCGGGACATAACAGGCCTCGTTCGGACCCACAGCCAGACTCAGGCCGACCAACTCGGCGGAAATCGCATCGAGCGCGGAGGTCTCCGTATCGACCGCCACCACTCGTGCTGATCTGGCCCGGGCGATCCAGTCTTCGAGCCGTTCCATCGACTGCACGCATTCATAGGCCGAGCGGTCGATTTCGGGCATTTCGGGGGGCAGCTGACGGTTGCCCCCGACACTGGAGGGCGCACCTTCGCGCTCGGCCTTGGCGGGGTTGAGGTCGGTCGTGCGCGAGGGGCTGCCGGACCCCGCATCGAGCCGCCGCAGCAGCGAGGTGAAGCCGTGCCTTTCGAGGAAAGCCGCGAGCGGTTCGGGCGGCACCCCGTCGAGCTTGAATTCTTCCAGCGGCTGGGGGAGGTCGGCATCCTCCTTCAGCGTCACGAGAATGCGGCTCATCTCGGCATCCAGGCGGTGCTCGATCAGCCGTTCCTTCAGCTTGGAGGTCTTCATGCCCTCTGCCGCATCGAGTGCGGCGGTGAGCGAGCCGTGTTCCTGGATCAGCTTGGTCGCGGTCTTCGGCCCGACCCCGAAAATACCAGGTATGTTGTCGACCGAATCGCCCATCAGCGCCAGCACGTCGCCGACCAGTTCGGGGCCGACGCCGAACTTCTCCTCGACCTCGGCCACGCCGATTCGCAGGTTCTTCATCGTGTCGAGCATGTCGATCGAACCCAAACCATTCCCGCCGGGGTCGACCAGCTGCATCAGATCCTTGTCGGAAGAAACGATGGTCACGTCCCATCCCTGCCTGGCTGCTGCGCGCGCATAGGAGGCGATGAGATCGTCCGCTTCCAGCCCGCCTTCCTCGATGCAGGGTAGCGAGAAGGCGCGGGTGGCGTCGCGGATCAGCGGGAATTGCGGCACAAGGTCTTCGGGCGGGGGCGGGCGGTTGGCCTTGTAATGTTCGTAGATCTCGTTGCGGAAGCTCTTGGAATCCTTGTCGAGGATTACAGCCAGATGCGTCGGGCCTTCTGCCTTGTCGAGGTCTTCGGCCAGCTTCCACAACATGGTGGTGTAGCCATAGACCGCGCCCACCGGGGTGCCTTCCGGATCGGTCAGCGGCGGCAGCCGGTGATAGGCACGGAAGATGTAGGAGGACCCGTCGACGAGATAGAGGTGTTGCTTGTCGCTCATCAAGCGTTGCTAGCAGGTCGCGCGCAGGCGGTCAGCCGGATTGACGCTGGTTTTCATCGACGCGCTGATGGGCCGCCCTGCCTGTTCCCGCTTTGCCCCATTTGCGCCACATTGTGCTTGCGCGAGATGAAATGTGGCATTATTTAGGCAGCCAAGCCGGTCATGTGATCGGCTTTGGCCCGGAGCTTTCGCCCGGTCCAGTCTATTGCAAATGCAAGGATTTTATTCATGCGCAAGATCGTTCTCGTCGCTGCCGCCGCTGCTGGCGCCCTGACTCTGGCCGCCTGCTCGGAAGGCACCGAAGAAGCTGCCGACGCGACCGCTGAAGAAGCCATGGCCGACATGGAATCGGTTGCTGACGACGCTGTCGATTCGATGGAAGAAGCTACCGACGCCGCTGGCGAAGCTGTGGACGAAGCTGCTGACGCTGTTGAGGCTGCTGGCGACGAAGTCGAAGAAGAAGCTGTTTCGGAAATGTAATTCAGGCTTCAAGCCGTTTTACGAAGGGCGTGGCCGCAAGGCTGCGCCCTTTTTCTTTGCGCCGCGTTCATGCCATTTCTCGTCTCGTGATTCCGCAGGCGTCAATCCGCACAGCGTCTGCAAGGCCGCGCCGGCCGTAGCGCTCTGGCCTTATCGGCGCTTAGTAATCGGCGCTGGTCCCGGCATAGTCGGCGCGGGCGTAGAAGCTGCCCGGCTCGGTATATCCATCATAGATGGCGCGCGCGATGTTGGCGATGCGCCTTTCCCGGTTCAGCCTTGCGCCCTGTCCGGTGACATAGATTGCCAGCGCGATCACGCGGCCATCGGGCGCGGTGAGCAGGCCGATATCGCTCGACGTATTATTGAGGGAACCGGTCTTGTGCGCCACGGTCACATTGTCGGGCATCATGGCCGGGATCCGACGGGTGCCGGTGCGGCAGCGTTCCATCGCGCCGATGATCACATTGCGGCTCGATGGGCTGAGCCATTTGCCCTGATAGATACCGCTGAGCAGCTTGACCATCGCTTCGGGCGAGGCGCTGTCCCGCTCGTCAATATGAACAGCAGGGTTAAACTCGCCGTCGTCACGCACGAGCGTGGCGATATCGCGCGACAGCTTGAAGTCGTTGATTCCGGCGCGGCGCGCCCAGTCATTGACCTTGTCGACGCCGCCCACTGCCGCGATCATCGCATCGGTGGAGGGGTTGGAACTGCGGGTGATCATCAGTTCGATCAATTCCAGCGCGCTCTTGTATTCGCCACGGCGTACCGGTGCGACTGCGGTGGAGAAGGGCTGGGATCGCACTGGCACCATGAGCGGATATTCGCTGGTCAGGCTGGCCTGGCCCTTGTCGACCATTTCGAGGAAGGTTGCGGCAATGGCGATCTTGCTGGTGCTGGCCATCGGGAAGCGCTGGTCACCCAGAACCGAGACTGCCTCTCCGGTCGAAAGGTCGATCGCCGCGACGCCAATGCGTCCTTCACTGCCATCGGCGAGCCGCGAGATTTGGCGATGGAAGGGGCTCGTCGCCTGCGGTGTGTAATCACGCGGGGTGCGCGTCTCGGTACCGAAGGTGGCGTCGAAAGCCTGCTCGAACTGGTCCTGGGCATGCGCGGCATGCACCGGGGCGATGGCCGTGGCGAAGACCAGCGCCAGTGCAGCGGCGAATCGAACGATCGGACGAAAAGGCAGTCGGTCTTGCATGTTCCGAAGGATCACCCCCACAAGATTAGCATCATCTTAAACGATACGCATTCTGACGCAAAATGCCTTGCGGTAAAGTGAATCCTTCGTTCGACGGACCGAAAGTTACGCGATTCCGTCGTGAAACACGCCGCGTTCAGGCAGAATCGGGCTTGCGCAGCCTCCACAGGAACTGGTCTGTCCGGCCGCGAATGCTGTCATCGAAGACCGAGGCATCGCGCGGATCATCGGGGTGGGCGTAAAGATCGCTCTCCTCCTCCAGCACGAAACCGGCGGCTGTCAGCGTTTCGAGCGCCAGCGTCTTGTCCATCCGGTGCAGCTCATTTGCCGCTGCGGCGCCAGCCCCGTCGGCGGCGAGGTGGTCGGTGACGACAAGGGTGCCGCCCGGCTTGAGCGAATCGAACAGCGCCTGGCTCGCTTTTTGCGCGGTGCCCTCGGGCATGCTGGGCAAGAACAAATCGTGGAAATTCATCGCCGTGATGATTGTGTCCAGCGGCTCTGGAAAGCCGGGCTCCGCGACCGGGCCCCTGACCGGAAATACGCGAACTGGATTGCCCTGCTCATCGGCATAGGGTGCAACAGCTGCATCCTGGTCATCGGCAAGTTCGCCGCGCATGGCGATGAATTCCTCGGGCTGGGAGGCATAGACCTTGCCGTTCGATCCGACCGCCATGGCCAGCAGACGCGTGAGATAGCCGCCGCCCATGATATAGTCGCCGACCGCCTCGCCCTTGTCGATCTGCGCGAAGGCGAGCAATTCGCCTGGCATGCGATTGGCATCGGCCGCGCGGTCTTCGTCGGTGCGGGCGATGTCGTTGATGGCCGAGGAATAGGACTTGGCGCTGTAGGCTGGCGCCTGGCTGACGGGTTCGGGCTCGCTGCAGGCGGTGAGCATGGTCGCGGCCAGTGCCGCCACGAGGATGAGACGCATGTGTGGCTTCCTTCCCTGTTGTATTCTGCGGCCCTGGTTACCCTAGCGCACCCATGTTGCCAAACGACAATAGAAAAGGGGCCGGAAGATCGCTCTCCCGGCCCCCGTTCGAAACGTATGAAGTGGTGAGCCTGTTAGAAGCCCATGCCACCCATTCCGCCCATTCCGCCCATGTCTGGCATGGCCGGGGCCGCCTTGTCCTCGGGGATTTCCGAGATAGCGGCTTCGGTGGTGATCAGCAGGCCGGCAACCGAGGCCGCATCCTGCAGCGCGATACGAACGACCTTGGTCGGATCGATCACACCGGCAGACACGAGGTTCTCGTAGGTGTCGCTCGCCGCGTTGAAGCCCTGTGTCTCGTCGGCTTCGCGCAGAAGGTTGCCTGAAACAACGGCGCCGTCATGGCCCGCATTGGACGCAATCTGACGCAGCGGGGTCAGGATGGCCTGACGCACGATATCGATACCGCGGGTCTGGTCGTCATTGTCGCCCTTCAGGCCTTCGAGGGCCTTGGTGGCATAGAGCAACGCAGTACCGCCGCCGGGGACGATGCCTTCCTCAACCGCAGCACGGGTGGCGTGCAGCGCATCGTCGACACGATCCTTGCGCTCCTTGACTTCGACTTCGGAAGCACCGCCGACCTTGATCACGGCAACGCCGCCGGCCAGCTTGGCCAGACGTTCCTGCAGCTTCTCACTGTCGTAATCGGACGTGGTGACTTCGATCTGGGCGCGAATCTGTTCGACGCGTGCCTTGATCTCGTCTGCCGCACCCGAGCCATCGACGATGGTGGTGTTGTCCTTGTCGATGGTAACAGTCTTGGCTTCACCGAGCATGCCGAGGGTGACGTTCTCGAGCTTGATGCCCAGGTCCTCGGAAATCATCTCGCCCTTGGTCAGGATCGCGATGTCCTGCAGCATCGCCTTGCGGCGATCGCCGAAGCCCGGAGCCTTGACTGCCGCGACCTTCAGGCCGCCGCGCAGCTTGTTGACCACCAGCGTGGCCAGCGCTTCGCCTTCGATGTCCTCGGCGATGATGAGCAGCGGACGACCCGCCTGCACCACGGCCTCGAGCACCGGCAACATGGCCTGCAGATTGGACAGCTTCTTCTCGTGGATCAGGATGTACGGATTTTCGAGTTCAACCGTCATCTTCTCGGGATTGGTCACGAAGTAGGGCGACAGATAGCCGCGGTCGAACTGCATGCCTTCGACGACTTCGAGCTCGAATTCGAGGCCCTTGGACTCGTCAACGGTAATGACGCCTTCCTTGCCGACCTTCTCCATGGCTTCGGCGATCTTCTCGCCGACTTCCTTGTCGCCATTGGCCGAGATGATGCCGACCTGGGCGATTTCGGAGGACCCGGAAACGTCCTTGGACCGTCCCTTGAGGTTCTCGACAACCTTGAGCACGGCCAGATCGATGCCGCGCTTCAGGTCCATCGGGTTCATGCCCGCAGCAACAGCGGTCATGCCTTCGCGCACGATCGCCTGGGCCAGCACGGTGGCGGTGGTGGTGCCGTCACCGGCAGCGTCATTGGCCTTGCTGGCGACTTCGCGCAGCATCTGCGCGCCCATGTTCTCGAACTTGTCCTTGAGCTCGATTTCCTTGGCGACGGTGACGCCGTCCTTGGTGATGCGCGGTGCACCGAAGCTCTTGTCGATCACGACATTGCGGCCCTTGGGGCCTAGCGTGACCTTGACGGCATTGGCGAGCGTATCGACGCCCTTCAGGATGCGCTCGCGCGCATCGCGGCCGAACTTTACGTCCTTGGCAGCCATTTTCGTTTCTCCTGGAATATGTTGTATGCTGGGCCATAAGCCCTAGAAAGCGTCAGCGGGTCGGGCTCAGCCGAGCACGCCCATGATGTCGCTTTCCTTCATGATGATGAGGTCTTCGCCATCGATCTTGACCTCGGTGCCCGACCACTTGCCGAACAGGACGCGGTCGCCCGCCTTCACGTCGAGAGGGGTGACGGTGCCGTCTTCGGCCTTGGTGCCGTTGCCGACGGAGACGATTTCGCCTTCGCTGGGCTTTTCCTTGGCGCTGTCGGGAATGATGATGCCGCCGGCGGTCTTTTCCTCGGCTTCGAGCCGACGGACCAGAACGCGGTCGTGCAGGGGACGGAATGCCATTTTGCTGACCTCTTCCAATAGGTGGATTTAAATCTTGGCACTCTCCCCACGAGAGTGCCAGCGGCGCGGAAATGGGGGTGCGGCTTCGTAGTGTCAATGGCCGTGAAGGAAGAAAATTTCACCGGTGCCGGGGGCGGTTTCGCCGTCCTGCGTGGCTAGGGTGCGCTCACCAGACCAAGGGACTCGCGGGCGTTCCAGCGGTGCAGCAACAGCCCTGCCGCAAACACAAGCCCGCAGGCAAGCCCGATCCAAACGCCCGTCCCTGCCAGCGGGGTGCCAAGTCCGAGGCCGGCCGCAAGGCCGAAGCCCGGCACCCAGTAAGAGAAGATCGCGATCCACATCGGCACCCGCGTGTCCTGCAAGCCGCGCAGCGCCCCGGCCGCCACGGCCTGCACGCCATCGAACAGCTGGAAGGCAGCGGCAATGGCCAGAAAACCGGTGGCGACCGTTACCAGCGATGCATTGGCCGGGTCTGCCGGATCGATATAAAGGGCCAGCAGCACCTCTGGCACGAACAGCATGGCGAGCGCGGTCGATGCCATGAAGCCGGTGCCCATCACGATCCCGGCCCAGCCAGCCCGTGCCATGCCCTGTCGATCGTGTGCGCCGAAGAAATAACCGACGCGGATCGTGGCTGCCTGTCCAACCCCGAACGGAACCTGAAAGGCGAAGGCGGCGAGGTTCAGCGCCAGCGTATGCGCGGCCAGCTCCAGCGCCCCGATCCGTCCCATCAGGAACGCCGCTCCGCCGAAAACGCCCGCCTCGGCCACCACCGTGATCGCGATCGGCGTGCCGATGCGCAGGATCGCGGCGAACCGCGGCCAGTCAGGGCGCCAGAAATAGCCCATGATGCGGTAGCGGTGCAGCCGGGCGTCAATGCGGATTGCAACGGCATACATAGCCACGACCGCCACCGAGGTTATGATCGTGGCAATCGCCGCGCCCTCCAGGCCCAGCGCTGGCGCACCGAGATTGCCGAAGATGAAGGCCCAGTTGGCGAGTGCATTGACGCCGATCCCGATGGCAGTGATTGCGGTTGCGAAAACGGGTCGCCCCAGTGTCGCAACAAAATTGCGCAGCACCCCGGCGACGATCATTGGCGGACCCGACCACAGCAATATGGCCATATAGGTGGTGGCCATCGCCGTGATGTGCGGCTCTTGCCCGGTCACCCGCATCAGCGGGCCTGCGAGCGCACAAACCCCCATGCCGACCACCGAGACGATAGCCGACAGCCACAGGGCCATGCGCATGGAGCGGCGCACGGGCCGCAGCGCGGGGCCGCGCGCGCCCAGCTCTGCCGCGATGATCGGCGCGACCGCCCCGGTCAGGCTCTGGAGCGACCACAGGACCAGGCCATAAAGGGACACTGCCAGCGCAGATGCTGCCAGTTCCTCCCCGCCCAGCCGCGCGATGAAGATCACATCGACGGCATAGGTGAGCATCTGCAGCAGATTGGCGAGTGCCAGCGGCCCCGCGAGCCGGAACGTTTCGAGCGTCTCGACCTTCCAGTCGGGCGTGGGTGGGTGCGCAACGGGCCGCATGATTGGTTTCTGCCGAAAGCAGCTGGGCCGGATAGGCGCGGTTGCGAGTCGGACCAAACCCTCTTTCACCATCGGCAGGGATTGCGCGCCCGGGTGCGTCGCGCGGGCCACACGAGCTTAGGGGATGCAGATGCAAAAGGGGCGGCGCCATCGCTGGCACCGCCCCCTGGCGATCTCTTGCGAGATGCGAAGCTTACTTGATCTCGACGGTACCGCCGGCAGCTTCGATCTTGCCCTTGATCTCTTCTGCTTCGGCCTTGTTCACGGCTTCCTTGATCGCCTTGGGGGCGCTTTCGACGAGAGCCTTGGCTTCGGTCAGGCCGAGCGCGGTAATGGCACGGACTTCCTTGATAACCTGGATCTTCTTGCCACCGTCGCCGGTGAGGATGACGTCGAATTCGGTCTGCTCTTCGGCAGCTTCGGCAGCGCCACCGGCACCGGCGGGGCCGGCAACCGCGACCGCAGCAGCGGCGGAAACGCCCCATGCTTCTTCGAGGGCCTTGGCGAGTTCGGCGGCTTCCATGACGGTCAGCGTCGAAAGGTCTTCAACTAGTTTGGCAATATCGGCCATTGTCACACACTCCTGATTTGTTGAGCGGGGCAGTCCGGCTCATCCGGCGGCCCCGAAATTCGCATTTGGAAAAACCTGTTACGCCGCCTCTGACGCGCCATAGGCGCCAAATACGCGGGCAAGCTTTGCCGCGGGTGCGTTGACCACCTGCGCCACCTTGGTGGCAGGCGCATTGACCAGGCCCACGATCTTGCTGCGCAGCTCGTCGAGGCTGGGCAGCGACGCGAGCGCCTTGATCCCTGCTTCGTCGAGCACCGTCGCCCCCATCGAACCGCCCACAATTTCGAGCTTGTCGTTCGATTTGGCGAAGTCCACCGCTGCCTTGGCAGCTGCGACCGGATCTTGCGACCAGGCCAGACCGGTCGGGCCGATGAGGAAATCCTCTAGCCCGACATAGTCGGTGTCCTTCAGGGCGAGCCTGGCGAGACGGTTTTTCGCAACCTTGTAGGACGCACCGGCATCACGCATCTTGGCCCGAAGATCGGTGGACTGTGCCACCGAAAGGCCGAGGTTGCGGGTGACAACCACCACGCCCACCTCGTTGAAGACTGCGTTGAGCTGGGCGACCGCATCGGATTTCTGCGAACGATCCATGCCTTACTCCTTCACATATGGCCGCACGCGCTTGTGACGCGAACGACCGGCTCATTGCTGCCGCGCCGCGAAATGCGGAGCGGACGAGTCCGATGGGGAAGGAGGAGCGTGAGACACGCGATAGGGCAGCACGCGCGATGCGTTGCAGCCTGAATTCTCTTTTCCCCGTCTAGGCTGCAGATTAAGGACGGGCGAACCCCGGCCAGCAACTGTCTCGGACGGATGGCCGACGCGCATTGCTGCCCGGCGGTCGAGCGGCCCAATAGAGGTGCGCAGGCCAAAGTCAAGCGGTGCATGGCTTGGCGCGGGCAATTGCAAGGCGCGCGCGGACATGCAATTCGTGCCTTCGAAACAACGCTAGAACAGGAGAAGAAGGTTGAAAAAGCTCGCACTGGCCTTCGCATGCCTTGCCGCCGCCAGCCTCTCGGGATGCGTAGCCCTTCTTGCCGGGGCAGGCGGCGCCACTGCCGTTGCCTGCACCGAGAAGGAACTGGATTGCCCTGTCGATTAGGCGATTCGACCAGGCTGATCGATTGAGCGGCGCCGCGTACGCCAATACGCAGCTTCTGGCCGCTTGACCCGCGGCGCCTGCGCTCCTATATCGCGAGCCACGCTGGACAGCTTCGAGCAAGGTGCACCTTACGCGGGGGTGCGTCTAGGATGGAAGCCCGGCACTCCCGTGAGACGATGAAGAGACCGTAGCGGCGGCCCCCTCGGGGTGCGCCGTTCGCGCGTTTTTCGCGTTTCGCGAGGGCCCGTTCCGCATACGAACGAACTTCCCAGTCCGGCCCACGCAATGCGGGCGCCGGCACAGCGCAAAGAGGCAAGTCCCCCGACATGGCGACCAAGACACCGGCCAGGAACGCAATCGGCACCGGCACCAAGAAGAGGCGCATCCGCAAGATCTTCGGCGACATCCACGAAGTGGTGCAGATGCCCAACCTCATCGAGGTGCAGCGCGAAAGCTACGAGCAATTCCTGCGTTCGGACCCTTCGATCGACTATGTCTCGGGCCTTGAAAAGACGCTTCGCTCGGTCTTCCCGATCCGCGATTTCGCCGGCACGGCCGAACTCGACTTCGTTCATTACGAACTCGAAGACCCGAAATACGACACCACGGAGTGTCGTCAGCGCGGCATCACCTATGCCGCACCGATGAAGGTCACGCTTCGCCTGATCGTTTTTGAAGTCGACCAGGAAACAGAGACCCGCTCCGTCCTCGATATCAAGGAGCAGGACGTCTATATGGGCGACATGCCGCTCATGACCGAGAACGGCACCTTCATCATCAACGGTACCGAGCGCGTTATCGTCTCGCAGATGCACCGTTCGCCGGGCGTGCTGTTCGACCATGACCGCGGCAAGACCCACTCCAGCGGCAAGTTCCTGTTTGCGGCGCGCGTCATCCCCTATCGCGGCTCCTGGCTCGATTTCGAATTCGACGCCAAGGACATCGTCAACGTCCGGATCGACCGCAAGCGCAAGATCCCCGTGACCTCGCTGCTTTATGCGCTCGGCCTGGATGCCGAGGACGTGCTCGCGCATTTCTACGACACCGTCACCTGGAAACGCGGTGCCAACACGGAATCGGGCGGCTGGGAAATCCCCTTCGTCGCCGAGCAGTGGCGCGGGTCCAAGCCGGGTTTTGCTCTGGTCGACGCCAAGACCGGCGAGGAAGTGTTCCCCGCCGGCCAGAAGGTTTCGCCGCGCGCGGCCAACAAGGCCGAGAAGGACGGGCTGAAAACCTTGCTCATCCCGACCGAGGAAATCTTCGGCCGCTATTCCGCGCGTGATCTGATCGACGAATCGACCGGCCGCATCTACATCGAGGCGGGCGAGGAAGTTTCGCCTGAGAACCTCGACAAACTCGATGCTGCCGGGATCGATCAGCTCGATCTGCTCGACATCGACCATGTCACCACCGGCCCGTGGATCCGCAACACGCTCGAAGTCGACAAGGCCGAGAACCGCGAGGAAGGCCTCGAGTCGATCTACAAGGTCATGCGTCCGGGCGAGCCGCCGACGAAGGAAACCGCCGAGGCGTTGTTTGAAGGCCTGTTCTTCGATCCAGATCGCTATGACCTTTCGGCCGTTGGCCGCGTGAAGCTCAATATGCGCCTTGGCCTCGATGCAGAAGACACCGTCACCACGCTGCGCAAGGAAGACATCCTCGCCGTGGTGAAGGAACTGGTCGACCTTAAGGACGGCAAGGGCGAAGTCGATGACATCGACAATCTCGGCAACCGCCGCGTGCGTTCGGTAGGCGAGCTGCTGGAAAACCAGTATCGCGTCGGCCTGCTGCGCATGGAGCGCGCAGTGAAGGAGCGCATGAGCTCGGTCGACGTTTCGACCGTCATGCCCAACGACCTGATCAATGCGAAACCTGCGGTTGCCGCCGTGCGCGAGTTCTTCGGCTCCAGCCAGCTCTCGCAATTCATGGACCAGACCAACCCGCTGTCCGAAGTCACCCACAAGCGCCGCGTCTCGGCGCTTGGGCCGGGCGGCCTCACGCGTGAGCGTGCGGGCTTTGAAGTGCGCGACGTGCACCCGACCCATTACGGCCGCATCTGCCCGATCGAAACGCCTGAAGGCCCGAATATCGGCCTCATCAACTCGCTCAGCACCTTTGCGCGGGTGAACAAATACGGCTTCATCGAGACTCCGTACCGCTCCGTGAAGGACGGCAAGGTTTCGGGCGACGTGCATTATCTCTCCGCAATGGAAGAGCAGAAGCACACCGTCGCGCAGGCCTCCGCCGAAACCGACGCGAATGGCAAGTTCGTCGAAGAGCTGGTCTCGACCCGCCAGAACGGCGAATTCGTGATGGCGCCCAACGAGCAGGTCACGCTGATGGACGTCAGCCCCAAGCAGCTCGTGTCCGTGGCCGCCTCGCTCATTCCGTTCCTGGAAAACGATGACGCCAACCGCGCGCTGATGGGCTCGAACATGCAGCGCCAGGCGGTGCCGCTGGTCAAGGCCGAGGCGCCGTGGGTCGGCACCGGCATGGAAGAGACTGTCGCGCGCGACAGCGGCGCGGCGATCGCGGCGACCCGCGGCGGCGTGGTCGACCAGGTTGACGCTACCCGCATCGTTATCCGTGCCAGCGGCGAGGTCGACACGACCAATCCGGGCGTCGACATCTACAATCTGCAAAAGTTCCAGCGAAGCAACCAGAACACCTGCATCAACCAGCGTCCGCTGGTAAAGGTGGGCGACATTGTGGAGCAGGGCGACATTCTCGCCGACGGCCCCTCGACCGATCTGGGCGAACTGGCGCTGGGCCGTAACAGCCTGGTCGCGTTCATGCCGTGGAACGGTTACAATTATGAGGATTCGATCCTCATCTCCGAACGCATCGTGAAGGACGACGTCTTCACCTCGATCCACATCGAGGAATTCGAGGTCATGGCCCGCGACACCAAGCTGGGGCCGGAAGACATCACCCGCGACATTCCCAATGTCGGCGAGGAAGCGCTTCGCAACCTCGACGAGGCGGGCATCGTCTATATCGGCGCCGAAGTGCATCCGGGCGACATCCTGGCAGGCAAGATCACGCCCAAGGGCGAAAGCCCGATGACGCCGGAAGAAAAGCTGCTGCGCGCCATTTTCGGTGAAAAGGCCAGCGACGTGCGCGACACCTCGCTGCGTTTGCCGCCCGGCGTCGCCGGAACGGTGGTCGAAGTACGCGTTTTCAACCGCCACGGCATCGAGATCGACGACCGTACCCGTGCGATCCAGAACGAAGAGATCGAGCGCCTCAAGAAGGACAGCGAGGACGAGCGCAATATCCTCAACCGCGCAACCTATAACCGCCTGCGTGAGATGCTCGACGGCCAGACCGCCTCTGCCGCCCCGAAGCCGGCCAAGAAGGGCGAGACCATCACCGGCGAGGTGCTCGACAATGTCGACCGGCACGAATGGTTCAAATTTGCCGTTGCAGACGATCACATGCAGGCCCAGCTCGAAGCGGTGAAGGGCCAGTATGACGAGGCGCTGAAGATCATTCGTGACAAGTTCGAGGACCGCAAGGACAAGCTCGAACGCGGCGACGAACTGGCACCGGGCGTGCTCAAGATGGTCAAGGTCTTCGTCGCGGTGAAGCGCAAGCTGCAGCCGGGTGACAAGATGGCCGGCCGTCACGGCAACAAGGGCGTCATCAGCCGCATCCTGCCGGTCGAAGACATGCCGTTCATGGAAGACGGCACCGCGGTCGATATCGTGCTGAACCCGCTGGGCGTGCCTTCGCGCATGAACGTCGGGCAGATCTTCGAGACGCATCTGGGCTTTGCCGCGCGCGGGCTGGGCATGCAGATTGCCGAACAGCTCGAAGAATGGCGCATTGCCAATCCCGATCCGGCAGCGGCCAAGCCTCCCGAGGCGATCGTGGCGAAGCTCAGGGACGTTTATGGCGAGCGCTATTACGAGGATCTAGAAAGCCGCACGACCGAAGAGGTTGTGGAGCTGGCCTCGAACCTGAGGAACGGCGTGCCGATGGGCACTCCGGTCTTTGACGGCGCGCGCGAGCAGGACGTTACCGACATGCTGCTCAAGGCCGGTTACGACCGGTCGGGCCAGTCGGTGTGCTACGATGGCCGTACCGGTGAGGCGTTCGACCGCAAGGTGACCGTGGGCATCATCTACATGCTCAAGCTGCACCATCTGGTCGACGACAAGATCCACGCCCGTTCGATCGGCCCCTATTCGCTCGTCACCCAGCAGCCGCTGGGCGGCAAGGCGCAGTTCGGCGGACAGCGCTTCGGCGAAATGGAGGTCTGGGCCCTCCAGGCCTATGGCGCGGCCTACACGCTGCAGGAAATGCTCACGGTTAAGTCCGACGACGTGGTCGGCCGCACCAAGGTCTACGAGGCGATCGTCAAGGGTGACGATACGTTCGAGGCTGGCATTCCCGAAAGCTTCAACGTGCTGGTCAAGGAAATGCGCTCACTCGGCCTCAACGTCGAACTCACCAGCCTCAACGATGGTGAAGAAGACGAGGACGGCTTCGGCCAGATCGCTGCTGAATGAGATTGCCAATCTGGAACCGCACTTCGAAGGAAATGGAGATAGTCATAGAGCCAGCATGCAACCACTACTATTCGGTCCCACCGGGCGGAAAAGCAGTGTTTCATCTGGACGACGACTATTGCCTCGAAGTCCGGGATACAGATTGTTTGGCACTATGGATTGAAGGCAACGGACAGGATCCAAGAGTCGAAGTTAGCGGACCCGAAGCCTGATTGCGGATAACCCTCTCAAGGGAAGTGAAAAATGAACGAACTTAGCAAATTCACCAACCAGATCGCCAAGCCGGAAACCTTCGACCAGATCCAGATCGGACTGGCGAGCCCGGAGCGCATCCGCTCCTGGTCCTTCGGCGAGATCAAGAAGCCCGAGACCATCAACTACCGCACGTTCAAGCCCGAGCGTGACGGGCTGTTCTGCGCGCGCATCTTTGGTCCGGTGAAGGATTACGAATGCCTGTGCGGCAAGTACAAGCGCATGAAGTACAAGGGCGTCGTGTGCGAAAAGTGCGGCGTCGAAGTGACCGTCACCAAGGTCCGCCGCGAGCGCATGGGCCATATCGAACTGGCCGCGCCGGTCGCGCATATCTGGTTCCTGAAGTCGCTGCCTTCGCGCATCGGCCTGCTGCTCGACATGCAGCTCAAGCAGCTTGAGCGCGTCCTCTATTTTGAAAGCTACATCGTCACCGAGCCGGGCCTGACCCCGCTTGAGAAGTTCCAGCTGCTGACCGAGGACGAGCTTCTCGACGCGCAGGACGAATATGGCGAGGATGCCTTCAGCGCCGGGATCGGCGCCGAAGCCGTCAAGCTGATGTTGATGGATCTCGACCTCGAACAGGAGAAGGCCGACCTTCTCGAAGAGCTTGAGACCACCAAGTCCACGCTCAAGCCCAAGAAGATCATCAAGCGTCTGAAGGTGGTCGAAAGCTTCATCGATTCAGGCAACCGCCCCGAATGGATGATCCTGGAAGTCGTGCCCGTGATCCCGCCCGAACTGCGCCCGCTGGTGCCGCTCGACGGGGGCCGTTTTGCCACTTCCGATCTCAACGATCTGTATCGCCGCGTCATCAACCGCAACAACCGCCTGAAGCGCCTGATGGAGCTGCGCGCGCCCGACATCATCGTGCGTAACGAAAAGCGCATGCTGCAGGAAGCGGTCGATGCGCTGTTCGACAACGGTCGCCGTGGCCGTGTGATTACCGGCGCCAACAAGCGTCCGTTGAAATCGCTTTCCGATATGCTCAAGGGCAAGCAGGGCCGCTTCCGCCAGAACCTTCTGGGTAAGCGCGTCGATTATTCGGGCCGTTCGGTCATCGTGACCGGGCCGGAATTGAAGCTGCACCAGTGCGGCCTGCCAAAGAAGATGGCGCTCGAGCTGTTCAAGCCGTTCATCTACGCCCGCCTCGATGCCAAGGGTCTGTCGATGACCCTCAAGCAGGCGAAGAAATGGGTCGAGAAGGAACGCAAGGAAGTCTGGGACATCCTGGATGAAGTCATCCGCGAACATCCCGTGCTCCTGAACCGCGCGCCCACGCTTCACCGCCTCGGAATTCAGGCATTTGAACCCGTGCTGATCGAGGGCAAGGCGATCCAGCTTCACCCGCTCGTCTGCTCGGCCTTCAACGCTGACTTTGACGGTGACCAGATGGCCGTCCACGTGCCGCTTTCGCTGGAAGCCCAGCTGGAGGCCCGCGTGCTGATGATGAGCACCAACAACATCCTTTCTCCTGCCAACGGCAAGCCGATCATCGTGCCCTCGCAGGACATGGTCCTGGGCATCTATTACTTGTCGATGGATCGCGAAGGCGAACCGGGCGAAGGCAAGGTGCTGGCCGACATCAACGAGGTTCATCAGGCGCTGTATGTCGGTGCCGTGACCCTGCACTCGAAAATCACCACCCGCGTTCCGCAGGTGGACGAGAACGGCAAGACCTACATGGCGCGCGTCGATACTACGCCGGGCCGCATGCTTATCGGTGAGTGCCTGCCAAAGTCGCACACCGTGCCGTTCAGCTTCATCAATCGTCTGCTGACGAAGAAGGAAATCGGCGACGTCATCGATCAGGTCTATCGCCATACCGGCCAGAAGGACACGGTGCTGTTCGCTGATGCGATCATGGCGCTGGGCTTCCGCCACGCCTGTAAGGCTGGCATTTCCTTCGGCAAGGATGACATGATCATCCCCGATTCCAAGGTCGGCATGATCGAGGAAAGCAAGGCGCTGGTTGCCGATTACGAGCAGCAGTACCAGGACGGCTTCATCACCCAGCAGGAAAAGTACAACAAGGTGATCGACGCCTGGAGCCGTTGCGGCGACCAGGTCGCGGCTGCCATGATGGACGAGATCCGCGCCACGCCCAAGGACGAGAACGGCCGCGAGGCGCAGATCAACTCGATCTACATGATGAGCCATTCGGGTGCGCGTGGTTCGCCAGCGCAGATGAAGCAGCTTGCCGGCATGCGTGGCCTCATGGCCAAGCCGTCAGGCGAGATCATCGAGACCCCGATCATCTCGAACTTCAAGGAAGGCCTGACCGTCCTTGAATACTTCAACTCCACCCACGGCGCCCGCAAGGGCCTGGCGGACACGGCGCTCAAGACGGCGAACTCGGGTTACCTGACCCGCCGTCTGGTCGATGTCTCACAGGACTGTGTGATCGTCGAGGACGACTGCAAGACCGAGAATGCGCTGGAGATGCGTGCCATCATCCAGGGCGGCTCGGTGATCGCCTCGCTCGGCGAGCGTTTGCTTGGCCGAACCCTGGCCGAGGATATCGTCAATGCCGCGACCGGTGAGGTCGTGGCGGCGAAGGGCGTGCTGGTGGATGAACCGATGGTCGTGGCCATCGAGGCCGCTGAAACGCAGGTCGCCAAGATCCGCTCTCCCCTTGTCTGCGAGGCGCAGCAGGGCGTGTGCGGCACATGCTATGGGCGTGACCTTGCTCGTGGCACGCCGGTCAATATCGGTGAGGCGGTGGGCGTTATCGCTGCTCAGTCGATCGGCGAGCCCGGCACCCAGCTGACCATGCGTACCTTCCATATCGGCGGTGCGGCGCAGCTCAACGAGACGAGCCATCTTGAATCGATCTCGGACGGCAAGGTCGTTTATCGCGACATGCCGACCATCGTCGACAAGAAGGGCCGCATCCTCAGCCTCGCCCGCAATGGTGAGCTGGTCGTGGTCGATGCGCAAGGCCGTGAACGTGCGATTCACCGCGTTCCCTACGGTACCGTGCTGATGAACAAGGACGGCACAAAGGTGAAAGAAGGCGATCGCCTGGCTGAGTGGGACCCGTTCACCCTGCCGATCATCACCGAGCAGTCGGGCGTGGTTCGCTACCAGGATCTGGCCGAAGGCAAGACGATGGAAGAGCGCGTTGACGAGGCCACAGGCATCGCCCAGCGCGTTGTCACCGAATATCGTTCCGCTGGCCGCGCCAAGAAGGAAGACCTGCGTCCGCGCCTTACCCTGCTGGGTGACGAGGCAAGCGGCAAGAAGGGCGACGATTCGGAGGCGGCACGATACATGCTCGCCCCGGGTACCGCGCTTTCTGTCGAGGATGGCCAGGAAGTCCAGGCAGGCGACATTCTCGCCCGTGCCAGCCGCGAGGCTGCCAAGACGCGCGACATCACCGGTGGTCTGCCGCGTGTTGCCGAACTGTTCGAGGCGCGCGTGCCCAAGGATGCGGCGATCATCGCCAAGATCTCGGGCCGGGTGGAATTCGTCCGCGATTACAAGGCCAAGCGCAAGATCGCGATTGTTCCGGAAGAGGGCAATCCGGTCGAGTACCTGATCCCCAAGACCAAGGTGATCGATGTCCAGGAAGGCGACTTCGTCAAGAAGGGCGACACGCTGATTTCCGGCAGTCCGAACCCGCATGACATTCTCGATGTCCTCGGGATCGAGGCGCTGGCCGAATATCTGTGCACCGAAATCCAGGAAGTCTACCGGTTGCAGGGCGTGAAGATCAACGACAAGCATATCGAGGTGATCGTTCGCCAGATGCTGCAGAAGGTCGAGATCTCCGACGGTGGCGACACCACGCTGCTGCCGGGCGAGCAGGTCGATCTGGAGGAGATGCTCGAATACAATTCGAAGCTCTCCAGGAACAAGAAGCCGGCAGAGGGCTTCCCGATCCTGCTTGGTATCACCAAGGCCAGCCTGCAGACGCGCAGCTTCATTTCCGCGGCCTCCTTCCAGGAGACCACGCGCGTGCTCACCCAGGCTGCGGTCGAGGGCAAGAAGGACACGCTGATCGGGCTGAAGGAAAATGTGATCGTGGGCCGTCTCATTCCCGCCGGTACGGGCGCGGGCATGAACCGGATGCGCGTCACCGCGTCGAGCCGCGATGCGGCCCTGCGAGCCCAGTACAAGAAAATGCAGGATGCGCTGGTCGCTGCCGACGAGGCTGCCGCTGCGGAAAAGGAAGCGTCGATTGTGGCGAAGGAAGCCGCGATTATCGCCGCCAATTCGGCAGCGGAGGAGCACGAGGCCGAACTGAAGCGCGATCCAGCCGACGATCTGGGCGATGATCCGTTGGCTGCGGTCGAGGGCGAGACCCACGGCACCGATGCCGATGCGGGTGAGTACCTCAACCCCGAAGCAGCAGATGGCGACAGCGAAAGCTGAGCAGCGCCAGCCTGACAAAAGCAAAGACCCCGTCGGGAGCGATTCCGGCGGGGTTTTTCTTTGAGTCTCGCAGCAAAGCCAGCAATTGACGCTATTGCAAATCATTCGCATTGAAATAGCAGAATGACGCGGTATGTTTGTTGCGAATCAATCGCAAAAGGTATGCCATGTCCATCACCTCTGCTGCTGTCGAGAAGCTGCTCACTGCGCCAACCACTTCCGAACTGTCTTGTGCCGGGGCGAGAATCATCGCCGATTTCAGGCTGCTCGCCCTCTGCGCCAGAGCTGGCCGAGATCCTGTGCTGGAGTTGGTTCACCGCAATTCCTGCCTGACGACGGCCAAGGCATTCATCGACCTGGCTGACACGATAGGCGCAAGCTGGCCGGAAAACGTCACTGTCGCGCGGCCCTGCTGTCCGGTGGTCACACATGACGAGGCGACGATTGCCAATATGATTGACGCTGCGCGTGCCGGCAACCGCGAGGGCTTCTCTGCGCAGATCGCCGGCTTCGTCCGCCATGACCGCCATGACCGGCTGTTCGAGCGGGCGGCCATATACGCGGCCTTGCTCTGATACAGGCAATGCGGCGGTAAGGGCGCTGGCAGTATGCGCCACTTGCGCTATGGCCCGTGATCATGACTGTCACCCGCTTCGCGCCCTCGCCGACTGGCAGACTGCATGTCGGCAATATCCGCACCGCGCTGCATAACTGGATGCTGGCGCGCAAGTCAGGCGGGCGCTTTGTGCTGCGCATCGACGATACCGATGCGGCGCGTAGCCGGGAGGACTATGTTGATGCGATCCGCACCGACCTGGCGTGGTTGGGGCTGGAGCCGGACGACGAAGTGCGGCAGTCCGAGCGGCTCGATCACTACGAGCGTGCCTTTCTGGCCTTGCGTGAAGCAGGGCGCATTTACCCCGCCTACGAAACCGCACAGGAACTTGAACTGAAGCGAAAGGTCGCACTGGGGCGCGGCCTGCCGCCGATCTATGACCGCGCGGCACTGGCGCTGACCGACGCCGACCATGCCGCGAAGCAGAGCGCAGGCATCGCCCCCCATTGGCGCTTCATGCTCGACCACCAGGAGCCGATAGCCTGGTTGGATGGCATAAGGGGCGCGCAGAAGTTCGAACCGGCCCAGCTCTCCGATCCGGTGATCCGGCGTGCGGACGGCTCATGGCTCTACATGCTGCCGAGCATTGTCGACGACATCGAAATGGCCGTCACCGATGTGCTGCGTGGCGAAGATCATGTTTCCAACACAGCCGTTCAAATACAGATGTTTACCGTACTTTATGCTGCAGCTTTCGGTGAGAACACTGGTCCGCCGAAATTCGCGCATGAGGCACTGCTGGTCGGCAGTGAGGGGAAGCTGTCCAAGCGCCTCGGCTCGCTGGGCTGCGATGCCTTTCGAGAGGACAGCATCGAACCGCAGGCGATTGTCGCGCTGCTTGCCCGGCTGGGCACCTCACTGCCTGTTGAGCCGATTGCTGATAGTGCAGTCCTCCTCGAAACTTTCGACCTTGCGACATTCGGGCGAGCGCCAGCGCGTTTCGATGGTGCTGAGCTGGCCCGTCTCAATACAGCGCTGATTCACCAGATGGCCTTTGAGACTGTGAAGGACCGGCTACCCGCCGGGATGGGCGAGGCCGGTTGGCTGGCAATCCGCCCAAACCTTGAAAAAATGGCCGATGTGGCAGGCTATTGGCGCATCGTCACCGGACCGATCGACGAGCCCGAGCTGCAGGATGAAGACCGGGCCTTCATCGCAGAGGCTGCGCAGGCGATTACATGGAGCGATGACCCCTGGCACGCTCTGACCGCAGCGCTGAAGGAGAAGACCGGGCGCAAGGGCAAGGCCTTGTTTCTGCCACTTCGCCTTGCCCTGACCGGGCGCGGTTCCGGCCCGGACATGGCTGCATTGCTCCCCCTGATCGGTGAGGATGAGGCCCGCAAGCGACTGGAGCGCGCCGCGCGCGGATGAGCGCCCCAATATTGCGCTGCATGGTGATTATTGCACTTGCGAAGACTTGCAGCATGTGGTGTATGATATACTATCACATGCCTGAACAGTAAGGGTTGCATCTTGTCAAACTCGCTTCGCACTGCATTCCTCGCCTCCATCGCCGTCCCTGCAATCCTCTCCGCCCCGGCCTCGGCGCAGGATGCTGAGCCCGCTGACGAAGCCGTCAGGGCCACACCTGCCATCCCCGGCAGCGACGACTTTCACGATACGATCGTGGTGACAGCAGCTGGCCTGAGTCGGCTCGACATGCTGGCAGGCACCTCGGTGATGGAAGGCGTGGAGCTTCAGCGTAACCTCTCTGGCCAGATCGGTGAGGTCCTCGCCAACCTGCCCGGCGTCACCGCCAGCGGCTTTGCGCCCGGCGTTTCGCGCCCGGTCTTGCGCGGCTTTGGCGGAGAGCGGGTGCGAGTCCTGACCGACGGGGTTGGCGCCATCGACGCTTCCGGCACGTCGGACGACCATGCCGTTTCCGTCGACCCGCTGATTGCTGACCGGATCGAGGTGCTGCGGGGCCCGGCGGTTCTGCTTTATGGCAGCCAGGCCATCGGCGGCGCGGTCAATGTCATCACCAAGCGCATTCCGCCGCGCATGCCCGATGAATCGCTCCATGTGGACGCCAGCCTCGCGGCGGACAGCGCAGCCGATCTGCGCGAGGGCGGGCTGTCTCTCGATGCGCCGCTTGGCGCCACAATCGCGGTGCATCTGGATGGTTCTTACCATACGACCGAAGACCTCCAGATCCCCGGTTTTGCAGCGACGCAGGACTTGCGCGCGCAATTGCTCGCGGCGGCCGAAGAGGAGGAAGGCGAAGGCCACCTCGAAGAAGCCGCGGAATTGCGCGAAGGTGCCGCCACGCGTGGGACGCTGCCTAATAGCTGGACCGAGACTTGGACCCTGGGCGCCGGCGCGGCATGGTTCTCCCCCACCAGCGGCAGCAGTCTGGGCGCCAGCTTCGACTATTATGATACCAGTTACGGAATTCCCGGCCTGCCAGGCGTCGGCCATGGCCATGAAGAAGGCGGCGAAGAGGAGGGCGGCGAGGAGGAGGGCGCCGAAGAGGGCGATGCGCATGGCGACGAATCGGTCTCCATCGCCATGAAGCGCTATCGCGCCGATCTGCGCGGCACGCTCGACCTTGGCGATGGCCCGTTTGATCGCGTGCAGACTCGCTGGGGCTGGTCGGATTACACCCATACCGAATTCGAGGGCGATGCTGTCGGCACCGTCTTCGATGTTTCCGGCGTCGAGGGCCGCGTGGAACTGGTCCAGGCCAAGCGTGGCGGGTGGAGCGGTTCGCTGGGCGGCCAGTATTCGCATGTCGATTTCGCTGCCATCGGCGACGAGGCCTTCGTCCCCCCGTCAATCACCGAGAACTTCGCCCTCTTTGCCTTGCAGGAAATCGCCTTCGAACCCTTCGAGGTCGAACTTGGCGTGCGCTACGAGCATGTCAGCGTCGATGCGTCGGACGCGCTCGGCCTGACGCGCACCTTCGACAGCCTGTCGGGCGCGGCGGGCCTGTCCTACGCGCTGGTGGAGAACAGTCTTGGCGATGTGCGGATCGGCGCCAACCTTTCCCATGCCGAGCGCGCCCCTTCCGCGCAGGAACTCTTCGCCGATGGTCCTCATGTCGCCACGCAGCAATTCGAAATCGGCGATCCCGCCCTTTCGACCGAAAGCTCATGGGGGGCGGAGGCCTATCTGCGCGGCAATCTTGGCCCCGTAGAGCTGAGCGCCAGCGTCTATCACAACTGGTTCGATGGCTTCGTCTATCTTTCCGCGACGGGCGCGGAGGAGGACGGTCTTCCTGTTTTCCGCTTTGCGCAGCAGGATGCCGACCAGTTCGGGCTGGAGGGCGAGGTCAGGTTCCCTGTGATCGAGAACCGCACCTTCGACCTCTATGCCGAGCTTGGCGGCGATTATGTGCGCGCTACGCTGGCCGATGGCACCCCGGTGCCGCGCATCCCTCCGGTCAGCCTGAAGGGGGCAGTCGAGGTGCTGTTCGGCCATTTCGATGCCCGCGCCGAAGTCCACTGGCACGATCAGCAGACCCGCGTCGCGCCTGAAGAGGCGCCGACCGACGGTTACACGATGGTGAACTTCTCAATCGCCTGGCACCCGCTTGAGGGTTCCGGGAACCTCACCATCCTGGCGCAGGCCGACAATGTGTTCGATGTCGAGGGACGGCGCCACTCCAGCTTCACCAAGGAATACACGCCGCTGGCTGGCCGCAATTTCAAGCTGAGCGCGCGCGCAAGCTTCTAGGCCAGGCAGCCTAGAGCTTCGGCAAGGTCACGCCCTGCTGGCCCATATACTTGCCCGCGCGGTCGGCATAGCTGGTCTGGCATGGCTCGTTCCCTTTCAGGAACAGGAACTGGCAGGCGCCCTCATTGGCGTAGATCTTCGCCGGCAGCGGCGTGGTATTGGAGAATTCCAGCGTCACGTGGCCTTCCCATTCGGGCTCCAGCGGGGTGACGTTCACGATGATCCCGCAGCGCGCATAGGTGCTCTTGCCCAGGCAAATGACCAGCACGTCGCGTGGGATGCGGAAATATTCGACCGTCCGCGCCAGAGCGAAGGAATTAGGCGGGATCACGCAGACATCGGCCTGGCGGTCGACGAAACTGTTGGAGGCGAAGTCCTTGGGGTCGACCACCGCGCTGTCGACATTGGTGAAGATCTTGAACTCGTCGGAAACGCGCGCGTCATAGCCATAGCTGGACAGGCCGTAGGAGATGCAGCCATCGCGCCGCTGCGCCTCATGAAAGGGTTCGATCATGCCGCTACGACGCACCTCGTCGCGGATCCATCTGTCGCTGAGAATCGCCATGGGCAGGGGATTGGCCAAGGCGGCGGCAAGGGCAAGCGCGAAGAGGATTTATCCACCGGCGAGGCGTTCATGCCATGCGGCCTGCTCGCCTACTTGTCCGGCGTCTCCGGCAATGGGTTCGGGTGTTGATGTTCGGGCGGTGCAGGCGCGTTCAGTGCGTTGATCGCTGCATGAACCCTTGCCTCCGCTTCTTCTCGCGGAAGTCCGGGCATGATCGGCTCGCCAAAACAGATGGTGATCGTGCCGCGCCGCTTTAGCCAATGATGATAGAGCGGCCCGCTGTTCACTGCGACAGGGACCACCGGGATCTTTAACAAAGTATAGAGCGCCGCGAAGCCTGCCTTGAGCGGCGGGCGCGTGCCGTGGGGCACGCGTGTGCCTTCAGGAAAAAGGATCAACGGGCGGCCAGCCGCAATCATGGGCCGGGCTATGCGCAGCATTTCGCGCAAAGCTTTCGCACCCGCTTCACGGTTGACGGGTATCGCGCCATATGCGGCCGCGGCCTTACCCCAACCGGGAATGTCGAACAGTTCCTGCTTGGCGAAGCCGGCAGGGTTGTCGAACAGATGCGGCATCTCGATCGCCTCGAAAAAGCTCTCGTGCTTGATCACATAGAGCACGGGCCCATCGATCCGGCTGCCCACTTCGCGCACCTCAATGCCCAGCAGGTGGATCACGCAGAGATGGTGCCAGCCCGACCAGAGATCACCGATCCGGCGAAACGCACCCGATCCGATCATCAGCGCAATGATAGCGCCAAGCACGAAAAACACCGAACCGACATAGAAGGTGACATAGAAGGCCAGATTGCGGATCAGGATCATCGTCGGAGCCCCCCTAGGCGGACTAGAAGGTCTGCGAAAGCCAGGTGGCAACGAATTTGTGATATTCGAGGAAAAGTGTCGACAGGCTCGGCTCTGTATGGACCGCGTCGCGCAATACGCGGATGTCTTCTGGCAGTCGGCTCGACAGCTCAAGTGCGGCGCGGCGCATGTGCCAGTCGGCAGTAACCAGCCGCATCGAGACAAAGCCGTTCTCCGCCATCCAGTCGGCCGTTTCGCGGGCATTGCCGCGTGTGTCGAGCGCGCGAAAACCCAGCGTGATGCAGCAATCCATCAGCCGTTCGGGCACGTCATATTCGACGGCGAACTCTTCTGGCGTCACATTGACGTCGACCCCTGTGACCAGCATCTTGGCGGCATTGCCCTTGCCCAGCATGTCGATCCCGCGCGGTATGCGCCCTTCGCTGCCAGTGGGCACGACAATGCCATCGGTGCGCCCGGCATCAACTGGTTGCGGCATTGTAACCGTGAACCAGACGAAGCCCAGCAGCCAGGTGATCAATGCCAGCGATATCAGCCGTCGCATCACGCCATTCGCCTTAATGCGGCGATCACGGTGAAGCGCGCGGTCAACACTGCCAGTCCGCACACTATGAGGGGCACTGCGACAAGGACCAGCCAGTCGAGCACCTCGAGGCCGCCCCCGCTCACCATACCCGAACCCAGTTCCGTAAACTGCCGCCCCAACACCCATGTCGCCAATATGCCGAGCAGTAATCCGCCCGCCCCGCCCAGCGCTGCATCCAGACCGACCACGCGCTGGAACTGGCGGGCGATCTGCGAGTCTGTGGCGCCAAGGTGGTGGATGAGCGAGATTGTCTCCCGATTGGTGACGAGCGAATTGCGTACCGCCAGCCAGACAGCGGCCACGCTCGCTGCCGCCAGCAGTGCGACCAGCCCGGTGGCCAGCCATTGCAAGGCCGCGATGGCATCGAATACCGGCGCCAGCCAGCCCGATTGCGCGTCGACCCGCGCTGCCGGAGCGACTTCGGCAAGCAAGGCACGGATGGCCTCGACCCGCTGGGCCGTCGCCTCGCCATTGAGCTGCACGTCGATGAGGGCAGGGGTGGGGATCGCCGCGTCCTCCCCGCTCGCTTCGCCAAGCCAGGGTTCGAGCAAAGCGGCCAATTCATCGTCAGGTACACGGTGCACCTCGGCCACGTCGCTGTGGTTCTCGAGCAGCGCCACTGCCGCGCGGGCCTGTCGCTCGCGGTCCTGCGCCACCCCCTCGATCACCTGAACGGTCAGCCCACCCGACAGTCCGGCGCGGGCGCTCCCCGCCGCATTGCCGAGTGCCAGGCCGCCCGCGACCGCGATCACCGTCAGCGCGATCATGATGGCTATGACCCACGGCATCGGTCCAGATGTGCGGTCCTGCTTCAGGATCGGCATGCGCCGCACTCGTTTCGTTTCGGGACCGGCAGGCGCGGGCACAGGCTCGAACGCGGGAGGGGGCGTGTCCAGGGTCTGGTTCATGACCGCACCGCCTCGCGCCTTGGCGGATATCGCAACGCGCCCGTGGGGTCGGACAGCCGCCCCTTGTCGAGCCGCATGATCAGCGAATCGGGCACCTTGCGCAAAAGGTGCACATCATGGGTGGCGACGACCACTGTCGTTCCCAGGCGGTTGAGCGCTTCGAACAGCCGTAACAATTTGATCGCCATGTCAGGATCGACATTGCCCGTGGGTTCGTCCGCGACGAGGATATCGGGCCGGGCCACCACGGCGCGTGCGATGGCCACGCGCTGCTGCTCCCCGCCCGAAAGCGTCTCGGGCCGCGCCTCCATGCGCCCACCCAGGCCCACCCATTCGAGCATGTCGGACACCGACTGGCGCAATTCCTCCTCGCTCACCCCGGCAAGGCGCAAGGGCAGGGCGACATTGTCGAAAGCGGACATGTGCCCGACCAGGCGGAAATCCTGGAATACCGTGCCGATCCGGCGACGAAAGGCGGGCAGGCGATTGCGGGCAAGCGTGATCAGATCCTCCCCGAACATGCGGATCACCCCGCGCGAGGGGCGCTGGGCGAGATAAAGCAGCCTCAGCAGGCTGGTCTTGCCTGCGCCGCTGGCACCGGTGAGGAAATAGAAACTGCCGGGATAGAGCGTGAAGGAGATATCGGTCAGGACTTCGCGGTCGGTGCCATAGCGCAGCCCGACATTGTCGAACTGACAGATGCTTTCGACGCCCCCGTTCACGACTGTCACTTCTCGCGCTTTGCGCGTGCAAAGGCAAGGCAGGGCGAGTGGCGCGGCGTGTCAGACTTCATTTTGAGAGCCTATAGCCACTGTTCGATGTGGAAAAAAGGCGTCGGGAGGCCAGGTCAGGGTTGCTACCGCTTGTTGCGCGGGATCGAACACCGTAGGATTCCGGTTACGATGATACTGGAATGTCCGGCCTGCAAGACGCGTTATGTCGTTCCCGACACGGCAATCGGCGTCGATGGGCGCACGGTTAGGTGCGCCAAATGTCGCCATAGCTGGTTTCAGGATGGCGCGCTGCCGACAGCGCCGCCTCCCGCAGCAGCGCCTTCGCCGCCTCCCGCAGCAGCGCCTGCGCCGGAGCCTGAACCGGTGGCCGAGCCCGAAATTGCTGCGGAGCCAGGCGATGAAGGCGACAGCCGGGGTTTCGAGCAGCGGCGCTTTTTTCGCGGTTCTGTGGCGCCCGGACCGGAGGATGTGCCGGCTACCGAGGTTCAAGCCGAACCTGAGGTCGAGCCCGAACCTGAGCCAGAACCAGAGCCCGCAACCGATCCAGCCTTCGACTATATCGCGCCATACCGTCGAGACGAATATGTCTCCGAGCCTGCTGACGGCGGTTTCGAGGATGAGCCGGTCACGCGGCCGCGCCGCAATCCGCTCAAACTCTGGACCTGGGCGGCGACGATCTTCGCGCTGCTCGCGGCGGGGACGATTGTCGCAATCACCACGTTCGGGCTGCCCAATTGGGTTCCGGCCAGTGCCAGCCCGACCTTCGCCCGCGCCAACCCGGCCTTGAGGCTCGATTTTCCGCCCGAGCGGCAGGAGCGACGCCAGCTGCCCAACGGCACCGAATATTTCGGCGTTAATGGGACGATCACCAATGTGGGCGAGATTTCGGAGCGTGTGCCGCCGATCCTGATTGTCCTGCGCGACGAGGCGGAAGAGGTCGTGTTCAGTTGGGAAATCGTTCCGCCGCAAAGCAGCCTCGCGCCCGGAGAAAGCGTCAGCGTCACCGAGGCGGTGACCGATGTGCCGGCAACAGCGCGCTTTGCCGATATCGGCTGGAAGCCCAGCTGATCGCGTGATCGATGGCGGGGATGGTTCGCACCGGTTCTGCGCAATTTTCGTATCGGCGCCGTGATTGCACGATGCGCGCTTGCAGGGCCATGACGACCTTGCTAATGGCCCGGCCCTGTCTGCCGGGCCGCATTTGGGTGGCCCCTTTCTAGAGTGCGGTCGTGGCGGAATTGGTAGACGCGCAACGTTGAGGTCGTTGTGGGCGAAAGCCCGTGGAAGTTCGAGTCTTCTCGACCGCACCAACCCCTTGTATATAAAGGGAAATATCCCGGAAGGGGCGTTTTCACTGTCTTTAGCTGGCGTTGACCGGTTTGGCCTTGCATCGCTTGGCCGCTTCGGCAGCGCAGGGAACCGTAACGGTCTCTCGCCGCTCCGAAAAGCGACTTCACCATGCTCCTTGTCGATCTGCGATGGAGGCCGAGGCGGAGAGTTGGGATTCACTAGCCGGGAAGTTCCCGCAAGTGTTTAACTGTAATTGAAACGGATCTTAGAACGCGCGGTGGTGGAGGAGTACGCCGAGCGTGGCGAACAGGATCCTCACGTCGCGCAGGATGGTCCAGCCCTGCAGATATTCCAGGTCTGACTGGAGCCGCGCCGAAAGGTCGCCTTCGCAGTCGGTGGCACCGCGATGGCCCCTGATCTGGGCCAGCCCGGTAATGCCCGGA